>OLJF01001268.1_pt1 | contig 16458 bp, 14 predicted proteins | sample 1609751 | NCBI WGS metagenome assembly OLJF01 (sample SAMEA4350171, study PRJEB24818) | metagenome | biome: human; feature: gut; material: faeces | place: Denmark | collected 2013-09
CGGAGACTCTGTCCGGCATCAAGCGCACACAGATCTTTGGCCGCGAGGACGAGAAGATGGCGGAGTTCCGTGAGAAAAGCCAGCGCCTCGCCCGCGCGAACCGGGAGCAGATCTTTGTGTTCGGCGTGTTTCGTCCTCTGGTCTACATGCTGTATATCTGCTCGATCCTGTGTCTTTTTTATCTCGGCGGCATGGGGCATCTGAACGGCGTGACGTTTCTGGGCCAGACCATCACGGGCGGCACCATCGTCACGTTCTACATGTACATTTCCAAATTCTTCACGCCCATCCAGAATCTGGCCGAGCAGTTCAATTGGCTGCAGTCGGCGCTAGCCTCGTCGGAGAAGGTGTTCTCCATCATGGACATTGCGCCCAAAATGATGGACGCCCCCGACGCCATCGAGCTGGACGAGGTAAAGGGCGAAATCGAGTTCCGCGACGTCTGGTTCAGCTATCTTCCGGGCGAGTGGGTGCTGCAGGGCGTGTCCTTCCACATTGAGCCGCACCAGACCGTGGCGTTTGTCGGCTCGACAGGCTCGGGCAAGAGCACGATTCTCTCGCTGATCTGCCGCAACTACGAGTTCCAGAAGGGCGAGATCCTGATTGACGGCATCGACATCCGCAAAATCAAAATTTCGTCGCTGCGCCGTCACTTCGGGCAGATGCTGCAGGACGTTTTCCTTTTCTCGGGCACGATCCGCAGCAACATCGTCCTGCGGGAGGAGGGCATCTCCGACGAGGAGATCCTACAGGTCTGCCGCTATGTCAACGCCGACAAGTTCATTGACAAGCTGGACCACGGTCTGGACGAGGAGGTCCGCGAGCGCGGGAACAACTTCTCCGCCGGGCAGCGCCAGCTGTTGAGCTTTGCGCGGACGATCATCCACAAGCCAAGCGTTATGATTCTAGACGAAGCCACGGCGAATATTGACACCGAGACCGAACTTTTGATTCAGGATTCGCTGGAAAAGATGCGGTCCGTCGGCACGATGCTGATCGTCGCGCACCGGCTGTCTACCATCCAGCACGCGGACAACATTATTGTGCTGTCCCACGGCAAGATCCTCGAGCAGGGGAACCATCAGGAGCTTCTGGCGAAGCACGGTAGATATTACCAGCTGTACACGCTGCAATATCATAAGGAGCAGCTGGAGGGGTAAGCGCCTGTAGGGCGGCATGCCCTCATGCCGCCGCTGTCCGCGTGGTTTCCCCATCCATGGGCTGCTGCGGAAGGCCACGGGGGGCGTCGGGGACGCCGCCCCCTGCAACGCGGCCACTCCCACTTGCATTTTACCCAGTACCCATGTATAATAACTCCCGCGCAGCTTTCCCTGCGCGGGAGTTTTATTTGAACATAGAGAGGGAATTTCCACATGAAAAAGCTTTCTGCACTGATTTTGTCCCTGGCGCTGTCCGCCGCACTGCTGGCGGGCTGCGGCGCGTCCGCGTCCACTGCCGCCTCCTCCGAGGCTGTCTCCTCCGAGGTCGTATCCGAGGCGGTTTCCGAGGAGGCCGTCTCCACTGCTGAGGCTGCCGACTCTGCCGAGGCCATTCAGTTTACCTTCACGGTGACCGGCGCGGACGGTGAGAGCACCGTGCTGACCCTGGACGCCGCCGACGGTGAAAAGCTGAGCACCGCTCTGGCGGACGCCGGTGTCATCAGCGCCGAGGAGGCCGAGGCTGGCTTTGTGACTGTCGTCAACGGCGAGGCCGCCGACTACAACAAGGACGGCTCCTGGTGGTGCCTGACCGACGCTGCGGGCGAGATGACCTCCGTCGGCGTGGCCGACATTGAGCTGCACGACGGCGACAGCTATGCCTTCACCTACACGAAGTAACCACCACCGCATTGTCGGTCTGGTGCTTTCCGGGCTGATGGGTGCGCTGCTCGTCGTCAGCAAGCAGGCCATGAGCGGTCTGCCCAACATCGAGCCGGTCACGCTGCTCATCATCCTGTTTGCGCTCGAACTCCCGCGGGAGACGCCCGCTGCCATCACGGTATTCATCCTTTTGCAGGGTGTGCTCTACGGCTTTGGGCTGTGGTGGGCCATGTACCTGTACATCTGGTATTTACTGGCACTGCTGGCGTGGTTGTTCCGCCGCATGGGTCACGCGCTGTTCTGGGCCGTGTTCAGCGGGCTGTACGGACTGTGCTTCGGCGGGTTATGCGCCGCGGTATATCTCTTTGCCAAGACGCCCGCCTTTGCGTTGAGCTGGTGGCTGAGCGGCTTGAGCTACGACGCCCTGCACGGCGTCGGCAATTTTGCCATTATGCTGGTGCTGTACAGGCCGCTGCGCAAGGCGCTAAAGGCGGCAAAACGGCAGATTGGGTACTGATCTATCAAAGCCTTCCCCCTCGGGGGAAGGTGGCCCCGCAGGGCCGGATGAGGGACCGTTTTGCCATTGCAGACCCTTAACAGGCAACTACCGCAGGCCTTGCCCTCATCAGCCAGCGGGCGGGGCCGCTGACAGCTTCCCCCGAGGGGGAAGCCGCTCGTTCCCAAAAGTCTCTCTTTCACACGAAAGGGAGGCTTTTTTATTTACAACCTATGGACGTAACTGCAATTTTATGGTATACTATATCGGTTAAAGTGGGGAGGTATAGGACTATGCGCGTTTTGGGCATCGACCCGGGGTATGCCATTGTGGGCTGGGGCGTTGTGGAGTACATCAGCAACCGCTTTGCACCCATCGGCTACGGGGCGGTCATCACCGAGAAGGACACGCCCTTTGAACAGCGCCTCGTTGAAATTTATGAGAGCGTATTCGACATCTGCAAGCGCTACCAGCCCGAGGCCCTCTCCATCGAAAAGCTGTACTACCAGCACAACCAGACCACCGTCATCGGCGTGGCCGAGGCCCGCGGCGTCATTCTGCTGGCCGCGGCGCAGTGCGGCGTGCCGATCTACGAATACACACCCATGCAGGTCAAGCAGGCCATCACCGGCTACGGCAAGGCCGTGAAGAAGCAGATTCAGGAGATGACCCGCATAATGCTGCACCTCGAGTCCGTCCCCAAGCCCGACGATACCGCCGACGCCCTCGGCATGGCGATTGCCCACTGCCATTGCAGCCGCAGCCGGTTGATGGGGACACCGGTGAGATAATCCCTTGCCTTCCCCCAAGTGGGGGAAGGTGGCCCCGCAGGGCCGGATGAGGGATGAGGTTTCCGCAATCACCCATTTGCGTGCGGTACCTAACAAGCTGCCCCTCATCCGCCCTCGGGCGGGGCCTCGGGCACCTCTCCCCAAGGGGGAAGGCTTTCCACCATACAAAAGAAGGATACACCATGATCTACTGCCTTACCGGAAAAATCATCAAGAAAACGCTGGATTCCGTCGTCATCAGCTGCGGCGGGGTCGGCTATTTTGTCCAGATCCCCGCCACCACCGGCGAGGCCCTGCCCCCCGCCGGGCAGGAGGGGACCGTTTATACGATTATGAACGTCACCGAGAACGACGTCTCGCTCTACGGCTTTGCTGCCGAGGAGCAGCGCGACTGCTTTAAGATGCTGACCGGCGTCACCGGCGTCGGCCCCAAGGCCGCGCTGTCCATCCTGTCCATCATGACGCCGGAAAAAATCGCGCTGGCCGCGTCCAGCGGCGACCACAAAGCGTTCACCAAGGCCGCGGGCGTCGGGCCGAAGCTGGCCCAGCGCATCACGCTGGAATTGAAGGACAAGGTCGGCAAGGGGCTGGCCGCGGGCACGGGCTTCTCCGGCAATGTTGCCGCCCCAGCCCCCAGCTCTGCGCCTGCCCAGGCCGTCGCCGCGCTCGTCAGCCTGGGCTATGCGCCGTCGGACGCTGCCGCCGCCGTGGCCCGCGTCGACGAGACCCTCTCCGTGCAGGAGATCATCACCATCGCGCTGCGCAGTCTGTCGCGCGTGTAACAGAAGGGGAGTGCCGAATTGAACCAGGAATACACTGTGGACCCCAGCCGTCTCGTCAGCCCCGATATGACCCCCGCCGACACGGAGGAAGTCAGCCTGCGCCCGAAAACCCTAGACGATTACGTCGGTCAGGAGAAGGCCAAGGGCAACTTAAAGGTCTATCTGCGGGCGGCGCAGCAGCGCGGCGAGCCGATGGACCACATCCTGCTCTACGGCCCGCCGGGCCTGGGCAAAACCACGCTGGCCGGCATCGTGGCGCAGGAGATGGGCGTACAAATTCGCATTACGTCGGGTCCGGCCATCGAGAAGCCCGGCGACCTGGCCGCCCTGCTGACGAACCTGCAGGAGGGCGACATCCTCTTTATCGACGAGATCCACCGCCTGTCGCGTCAGGTCGAAGAAGTCCTGTACCCGGCTCTCGAGGATTTCGCGCTGGACATCATGATCGGCAAGGGGCCGAGTGCCCAGAGCATCCGCATCAATCTGCCGCGGTTCACGCTGGTGGGCGCCACGACCCGCGCGGGCCAGCTGACCGGGCCGCTGCGTGACCGCTTCGGCATCCTGCTCAAATTAGAGCCCTACAGCCCCCGGGAGCTGGGCCGCATCATCCTGCGCAGTGCGGGCATTCTGGGCGTGCCCATCACCGAGGAGGGCGCGCTGGAGCTGGCCCGCTGTGCCCGCGGCACGCCGCGTATCGCCAACCGTATGCTCAAGCGCGTGCGCGACTTCGCCACCGTACAGGGAGACGGCACAATTGACGAGGAGACCGCCATTGCCGCCCGCAAGTGGATGGACATTGACGAGCTGGGTCTGGACGAGCTGGATCGCAGTGTCCTGCGCGCCATCATTGAGATGTACGGCGGCGGCCCCGTCGGTCTGGAAACGCTGGCCGCAGCCCTGGGCGAGGAGAGCGTCACCCTGGAGGACATCTGCGAGCCGTACCTGATGCAGATGGGTATGCTGACCCGCACGCCCCGTGGCCGCTGCGTGACCCGCCTGGCCTATGAGCACCTGCACATGGCCGTGCCGAAGCGCTTTGACGACGAGGATTCCGGCCAGACGAGTATGTTTTAAATAAGGAAACGGGTAGAGCCCTTCCGGGCTTTGCTTCGCTCGCCCACCTCCCCTGTGAGGGGAGGCTTTTGCGCGGGCACTGCCCGCGAGAAAGGCGCCCCACGAAGTGGGGTACTCCCCACAGTGTGGGGAGATGTCGCGGAGCGACAGAGGGGCCCGGGTCCGAAGGACTGGCCGAGTTTACGAGGCCTGAGGGGCTCTGCCGCTTGGCCTTAACCACAAAATTCATCGAACCAACACATATAGCAAAGGAGAATCGCCTATGCGCCCTGCTGATACATGGCAGGATTATGAGCTGCTGGACGCTACCAACCACAACCGGTTGGAGCGCTGGGGCCAGACCCTGCTGATCCGTCCCGACCCGCAGGTCATCTGGAAAAACGACGAGACCAGCCCGCTGTGGGCCAAGGCCGACGCTGTCTATTACCGCTCTGCCAAGGGCGGCGGGCAGTGGAATTACCACAAAAAGCTGCCGCAGAAATGGCAGATCCACTGGAACGATTTGACCCTGATCGTCAGCCCCACGGGCTTCAAGCACACCGGCGTTTTCCCGGAGCAGGCCGTGAACTGGGCATGGTACCAGGAAAAGATACGGCAGGCTGGCCGTCCCATCCGCGTGCTGAACCTGTTCGGCTACACGGGCGGCGCAACGCTGGCATGCTTGGCCGCGGGCGCGTCCGTCACCCATGTGGACGCCAGCAAGGGCATGGTCGCCTGGGCGCGGGAGAACGCTGCCGCCAGCGAGCTGGCAGACCGCCCCTGCCGCTGGATCGTGGATGACTGCGCCAAGTTTGTGCAGCGTGAGATCCGCCGCGGAGGCCGCTATGACGCTGTCATCATGGACCCGCCGAGCTATGGCCGCGGCCCGGGCGGCGAGATCTGGAAGCTCGAGGATAACGTCTACGACCTCATCACGCTGACTGAGCAGGTGCTGAGCGACGACCCGCTGTTCTTCGCCATCAACTCCTACACCGAGGGTCTGAGCCCCGCGGTCATGGAATACATCGTCAAAACGACGCTTTGCCCCGTCAAGGGCGGCCACACCCACTGCGACGAGATCGGTCTGCCGGTCTCCGCCACAGGCGGCGTGGTGCCTTGCGGCGCAACGGCCATCTGGGAGAAATAAACCATGCCGAATCAGGAACCGATGATCAAAGTACAGGACGTCCGCTTCCGCTACGACCCCGAGCAGCCCAAGTACGCTGTGGACGGCGTGAGCCTGGACATCCGCCGCGGCGAGTTCGTCGCCGTGCTGGGCGCGAACGGCTGCGGCAAGTCCACGCTGGCGAAGCACTTCAACGCCATTCTGCTGCCCGAGGCCGGTACCGTGCTGGTCGAGGGCATGGACACCCGCAACGAGGACCATCTCTACGATGTGCGCCAGAAGGTCGGCATGGTGTTCCAGAACCCCGACAACCAGATCGTGGCGACCATCGTCGAGGAGGACGTGGCCTTTGCGCCGGAGAACCTCGGCGTGCCGCCCGAGGAGATCCGCACCCGCATCGACGAGGCCATGAAGCTGGCGGGCATCTATGAAAAGCGCGAGGCCGCGCCGTACAAGCTGTCCGGCGGCCAGAAGCAGCGCGTCGCGATTGCGGGCGTTATCGCCATGCGGCCCGACTGCCTTGTTATGGACGAGTCCACCGCCATGCTGGACCCCCATGGCCGCGCGCAGGTCATGAAAACCATCCGCCAGCTGCGGGCGGCGGGCATCACGATCGTGTCCATCACCCACTACATGGAGGAGGCCGCCCAGGCAGACCGCGTGCTGGTCATGAGCCGGGGCCGCATCGTCATGGAGGGCACACCCGAGCAGGTGTTCAGCCAGACCGAGCGGCTGCACGGGTATCACCTCGATGTCCCGCAGGCCGCCGAGCTACGCGACGAGCTGGTCAAGGCCGGGATCCCGATGCCGGAAAATGTCATTACCCCCGACGCCTGCGCGGAGGAATTATACAAGCTGCTGAAATAAAGGAAGCCTTCCCCCTTGGGGGAAGGTGGCCGAGGCCCCGCCCGAGGCCGGATGAGGGGCGAGCTTGCCGAGGTATCCCATTTATGGGAAATCGCCGCGAAGCCGCCCCCTCATCAGTCGGCGGGCGGAGCCGCCGACAGCTTTTTTCCCCCCTTGGGGGAAGCCACTCTGACGAAAAACTCCCACGTATGCCGGAACGGCACCGCAACCGGGCTGTATCCGGCGGGAAAGGAACAACTATGTCCGAAATCATTCGTGTTGAAAACCTGAGCTACATTTATAACCAGGGTATGCCAGACGCGACGAAGGCGCTGGATGACGTGTCCTTCACCGTCGAGGAGGGCGACTTTGTCGGTATCATCGGCTCGACGGGCAGCGGAAAATCCACGCTTATCAGCCATTTCAACGGCCTGAACCGCCCAACGTCGGGCCGCGTCCTTGTGGACGGCAGGGACCTGTGGGAGCAGGGCGCAGACCTGCGCAGCTTCCGCTTTCTCGTCGGCCTTGTCATGCAGTACCCCGAGTACCAGCTGTTTGAGGAGACCTGCGCCCGCGACATCGCCTACGGCCCGCGCAACATGGGCCTGGACGAGGCCGAGGTCCAGCGCCGCGTCAGGGAGGCCGCCGCGTTCGTCGGCCTGTCCGATGAGCTGTTGGAAAAAAGCCCGTTTGAGCTTTCTGGCGGGCAGAAGCGCCGCGTTGCGATTGCGGGCGTCATGGCCATGCACCCCCGCGTGCTGGTGCTGGACGAGCCCGCCGCCGGTCTGGACCCCGAGGGCCGCGACACGATCCTGAGCCAGATCCGGGACTACCATGAGAAAACCGGCATCACGGTACTGCTGGTCAGCCACTCGATGGAGGATATTGCCAAGTACGCTAACCGCGTGCTGGTCATGCACCGCGCCAAAATTGCCATGTATGACACGGTGGAAAACGTCTTTGCCCGCGCGCAGGATCTGCTGGAGCTGGGGCTTTCGGTGCCGCAGGTCACGCAGATCTTTTTAAAGCTGCGCCAGATGGGGCTGGACATCCCCGCGGACGTCTACACGATCCCCTATGCGGTCAAAACGATTCAAAAGGCGCTGGCCGCCAAACAGGGAGGTGGGGCAAATGCTTAAAGATATTACGATAGGTCAGCATTTTCCCGGGCATTCCATCCTGCACCGCTGCGACCCGCGGCTCAAGCTGGTCGCGACGATTGCCTATATCGTCGTGCTGTTTGTGGCCCCGAACCCGCTGGGGCTGGCACTGTCCATCCTGCTGCTGGCCGCGCTGTACAAGGTAGCACAGATTCCCGGCAAGATGATTTTGAAAAGCCTAAAGCCCATCGTGCCCATCGTGATTTTTACGGCGGTGCTGAACCTGTTCTTCGTCACGGGGCAGGGGGAGCCGCTTGTACACTTCTGGGTTTTGAACATTTACGCCGAAGGTGTCAAGTATGCCATCCTGCTGGCGGTGCGCGTCTGCGCACTGATTGCAGGCACGAGCCTGCTGACCTACACGACCAGTCCCATCGTGCTGACCGACGCCATTGAGAGCCTGCTGCGCCCGCTGGCGAAGCTGCACTTTCCCGTGCATGAGCTGGCCATGATGATGACGATTGCGCTGCGGTTCATCCCGACCCTGATCGAGGAGACGGAAAAGATCATGAACGCCCAGAAGGCCCGCGGCGCGATGCTGGACAGCGGCACATTTACCCAGCGCATCAAGGCGCTTGTGCCGATCCTGATTCCGCTGTTCATCTCGGCGTTCCGCCGCGCCGACGAGCTGGCCATGGCGATGGAATGCCGCTGCTATCACGGCGGCGAGGGCCGCACCCGGCTCAAGCAGCTGAAATTCACCGGCGAGGACCTTAAATGCCTGGCGGTCATTGCCGTGGCGCTGGTGGCCATTGCCTGCACACGATTCTTTGTGCCGGGGCTGGCGTAAGAATCAGCCGCCCTGTAGGGGCCGGGCATGCCCGGCCCGCAGCCTTCCCGCAAGCATCTGCTTGCCTTACACAACCGGGCCGGGCATGCCCGGCCCCTACTTGGTTCTGACATGAATTATTTACTTTGGATTTCCTACAAGGGCACCCGCTATGCCGGGTTCCAGGTCCAGCCAAATGCGCCCACGGTCTGCGCGGTTTTGCAGGACGCGATGCAGGCGGTGTTCGGCTGCCGCCCCGACGTCAAGGGCTGTTCCCGCACCGATGCCGGCGTCCATGCGCGGCGTTTCGCGCTCAGCTTCTGCTATACTGGTAAAGTGCCGATGCAGAAAATCGCGCCCGCGCTCAACGCCCACCTGCCGCCGGACATCCGCGCAGTGGACATCCGGTCCGTGCCGGACGGCTTCCACGCGCGTTACGCCGCCCACGCCAAGACCTACCGCTACTACATTTTGAACGCGCGGGTGGATGATCCGTTCACCTACGACACCTGCCACAGGGTAGGGGCTGCGCTCAATCTGGCCGCCATGCAGGCCGCTGCGGCGCAGTTCATAGGCACGCACGATTTTTCCGCACTCTGCGCGTCCGGGTCCAGCGCCGCCGCCCACGGGGATACCGTGCGGACGATTACGAATTGTACTGTTGTACAGAACGGCGATTTGTTTACAATTTCCGTGACCGCCGACGGCTACCTCTATAATATGGTGCGCATTCTGGCTGGCACGCTCGCGGACGCGGGTCTTGGCAAACGGACGCCGGAGAGCATCCCCGCCCTGCTGGAAAGCGGAGACCGACGCCGGGCCGGGCCGACGCTGCCCGCAAAAGGGCTGTTTTTGGAGAAAGTAGACTATCCCGGGTTGGATGACGTTTAATGGCGTACCGTAGGGAGGGGTCTTGACCCCTCCGCGGAGCCTGACCACCGCCGCTAACGGCCCGGAGGCGTCAAGACGCCTCCCTACAAACCAACCCATACGCACAAATTTTTTCCGGAAAGGAGGGGGCCCACCTATGAGTAAGGCGGACAGAGATCGGCAGGCATTGCTGCAGCGGCTAGCGCGTGAGCAGAGGCGGGCCCTGAACGCCGCCGCCCGCGACGCAGACCGCGCCCGCACGCCGCGCACCGCTCCCACACCGCGGCGCGATGACAGCCCGCCGTCCCGGACGTCCGAGCAGCCGTCCGCGCAGAGCGCCGCGCGGCTCAAATCCCTGACGCCGCTCTACAAGCAGCGCCAGCAGCGGCGGCTCACCGTCCTGATCGTCATTATCATTGTGCTGGCGCTGGCGCTCACCGTTGTGACCGGCACACTGTCGGCCTCTCTGGCGCTGCTGGGTGATGCCGTGGACAGCGCGTCGCTCTACCTGAACCGCGCCGACGGCGGCTGGCCGACCACCACCGGCATCACCGAGCCGCTGCAAATCGAACCGCTGGCGGACGGCTTCGTCGAGCTGGGCAATGAGGATGTGCTCGTCTACTCGGCCTACGGCTCCAAAATTCTGAGCCTGCAGCCGTCCTACGCGCGGCCTGTGCTGGCTGTGGGCGGCACCCACTTTGTGGTCTACAACCGCGCGGGCAGTGAGCTGACCGTATGCAGCCGCACCCGCACGCTCTACACACAGCGCTTTGACGAGGACATTCTGCTCTGCGCCATGTCAAACAACAACTCGCTGGCCGTCGTGACCGACGCGGACCGTTTTGCCGGCTGGGTACACATCTATGACCCTTCGATGCGGGAGCTGTACAGCTGGCGGATGCCCCAGTCGATGGGCACACCGATTGCGCTGGACTTTGCCCCCGACAACCGCAGGTTTGCCTCGGGTATGATTGCCGCGCGGGACGGGCAGCTGAACTGCTCGGTCTACTTTATGAGCCTCGACTCCGACACCGAGGGGCTGCTCTACACCGCCGACGCGGGCAGCATGCTGCTGCGGCTGGACTGGCAGAGCGAGAACCGCGTCATGGCCGTGTTTGACACCTACATTGCGGTCATCGACCCCCGCACCGCCGCCGAGGTCGCACGCTACGACTACGGCGGGGCCGCGCTGCAAAGCGTTGCGCCCGGACGCCGCCAGACCGCGCTGCTTCTGAACGTACACGGCGGCAACAGCCTGGTCACCCTGTCCGAAAGCCTCACCGTTATGTCGGAGATTCCCGCACGGCAGGCGTTTGCGGTCTCGGCCACCGACACCGACATTTATCTGCTCTGCCCCGATGCCGTCGAGTGCTACGGCTACGACGGCGTGCAGAACTGGGTGCAGACCGGCCTGCCGTCCCGCCCGCTGGCGGTCCTGCACGGCAAGCAGACGCTGGTCTTTACCGGCAGTCAGGCGGACGTTTTGGCGAAGCCAGCCGACTAGTTCCGAAGCCTTCCCCCTCGGGGGAAGGTGGCCCCGCAGGGCCGGATGAGGGGCTGCCTTGCCGCAATAACCAATTTGTGGGCAATAATGGCAAGGTTCGCCCTCATCAGTCAGCGGGCGGGGCCGCTGACAGCTTCCCCCTCGGGGGAAGCCTTTCGACCCGCAAGTAATCCAACAGAAAGAAGTACCCATCTATGTCTTTTTCTCCCGCACTTGTCTATGATTTTATTTTTCTGGCCGTATTTTCCTTTGCCGCTGTCAAAAGCTGGCAGAAGGGCTTTCTCGCCGGGCTGACCGAGCTGATCGGCGCGGTGCTGGGCGTCGGCATTGCCTCCTGGGGCAGCCGCACGCTGGCCCCGGAAGTTTACCTTAGCTTTTTCAGCGACTCCGTCTCCACCCGGGTCGAGCAGGCCGTCGCACAGTCGGGCGGCGATATTGCCGCTGCGGTGCAGAGGCTGGACTTTCTGCCGGAATCCATCCGTGCCGCGCTGGCCGCGGGTCTGCAGACTGCCGGGGACCAGCTGCCCGAAAAGATCAACGCCCTGCTGGAGCCGCTTTTCCTGCCGCTGGTGCAGGCGGTGCTGTTTGTGCTGCTCTGCATGATCGTGCGCTGGGTGTTCGCCCTGCTGGTGCGGCTGCTGCGCGGCGTCAATCTTATCCCGCTGGTGGGCGGTGCCAACCGGCTGCTGGGTCTGGTGCTGGGCCTTGTGACTGGCGCGTTCGACTGCTGGCTGCTGGCGCTGCTGCTCTGGTTCGCCGCCAACATCACCACCGGCCAGATCGACTGGCTGACCACCGGCGTTTTGCAGCGCAGCGTCGGGTACAGCCTTTTTGGTGCGTTCAACCCGTTTTTGCTCCATTATTAAACAAATTCTGAACAAGCCCCGCCAAAACTTGCAATTTGGCAGGGTTTGTTTAATAATAGTAGTGTAGCTGCGGTGCGGCGGACAGGGGACTGCCCACCCTACATAGGGGCGGATTCCCTATCCGCCCGCCGGGCGTCGAGAACACCGCCCCCTACAACAATTTATCGCAATCCCACGTGCCTCTTATCGGGCACTTTTCATAGAGGTGAAGTAAATGCTTTGTGTTAAATGCCAAAAACGCCCCGCTGTCGTGTTTGTGCAGCGGCTTGAAAACGGCAAGACCGTGCAGGAGGGCTACTGCCTGACCTGCGCCCGTGCCATGCACATCCAGCCTGTGGATGATCTGATGAAACAATTCGGCATGTCCGACCAGGATCTGGAAAACATGGAGGAGCGGATGTCCAGCTTTTTGCAGGAGGCCTCCGACTCCGGCATGCTGGCCCCCATGATGAACGGCGACGACACCGACGCCGGTGACGAGCCCGCCCCGCAGGACGATTTTGTCCCGGGCGGCAGCCCAGTGTTCCCGTTTGGCTTTGGTGCGCGCCAGAATAAGGACGACGCCAAGCCCAAAAACGGCAAGAAGGAAAAGGCTCCCCGCCGCAAGTTCCTTGAGACCTACTGCGAGAACCTGACCCAGAAGGCCCGCGACGGCAAGACGGACCGCATCATTGGCCGTGACCGCGAAATTTACCGCACGATCCAGATTTTGTGCCGCCGCCAGAAGAACAACCCCTGCCTGATCGGCGAGGCCGGTGTCGGCAAGACTGCGATTGCTGAAGGCATCGCCCAGCGCATTGCCGAGGGCAAGGTCCCCGCGCGTCTGCAGGACAAGGAAATTTACCTGCTCGACATGACGTCCCTCGTCGCAGGCACTCAGTTCCGCGGCCAGTTTGAGCAGCGTGTCAAGGGCCTCATCAGCGAGGTCAAGGCTGCGGGCAACATCATCCTGTTTATTGATGAGATCCACTCCATCGTCGGCGCGGGCGACTCCGACGGCTCTATGAACGCCGCCAACATCATGAAGCCCGCGCTGTCCCGCGGGCAGATGCAGGTCATCGGCGCAACGACGTTTGCCGAGTATCGCAAGTATATCGAGAAGGATTCCGCGTTGGAGCGCCGTTTCCAGCCCGTCAAGGTCGAGGAACCGTCGCTGCTGGACACCATCGAGGTCATCAAGGGCATCCGCGTCTACTATGAAAAGCACCACTGCGTCCGTGTGTCCGACCCCATCGTGACGAGCATCGTCAAGCTGTCGGAACGCTACATCACGGACCGTTTCCTGCCGGACAAGGCCATTGACCTGCTGGATGAATCCTGCGCCTGCTGCAACCTGCGCCATCCTGAAATTACAGAACTCATGGAGACCCAGCGCACCGTGGCCGATTTGGAGACCCGCGAGCACGAACTGGAGAATCCCGAGCCGCAGAACGGCCAGGACGCTGCCATCGACTACGAGGCACTGGCCGCGGTCAAGACCGATCTGGCGAAGCAGCGCGAAAAGCTGCCCGCCCTGCAGCTGAAGGTCGCGGAAATTGAAGTGACCATGGACGACGTCGCACAGGTCATTGAGCTTTGGACCGGTGTGCCTGCTGTGAAGATCAAAGAGACCGAGTATGGCCGTCTGCAGGGGCTGGAGGATGCCCTCAAGGCGCACATCATCGGCCAGGACGAGGCTGTCCACGCCGTGGCCGGGGCCATCAAGCGCGCCCGCGCCGACCTGTCTGGCCGTCACCGCCCGGCCAGCTTTATCTTCGTCGGCCCCACCGGCGTCGGCAAGACCGAGCTGGTCAAGCAGCTGGCCAGCCAGCTGTTCGACACCGTTGACCCGCTCATCTCCATCGACATGAGCGAGTACATGGAAAAGTACGCGGTGTCCCGCCTCATCGGCTCGCCCCCGGGCTATGTCGGCTACGACGAGGCCGGGCAGCTGACCGAGAAGGTCCGCCGCCATCCCTACAGCGTCGTGCTGTTCGACGAGATCGAAAAAGCACATCCTGACGTTATGAATATCCTGCTGCAGATTCTGGACGAGGGCAAGATCAACGACGCGCAGGGCCGCACGGTGGACTTCTCAAACACGGTCATCTGCATGACCTCCAACGCGGGCTCCACCGACCAGAGCGGCGCGACGGGTTTCGGCAAAAAGGCCGAGGTCGCCAGCGCGGACCGCAGCATGAAGGCGCTGCAGGAGTTCCTGCGCCCCGAGTTCATCGGCCGTGTGGACGAGATCATTACGTTCAAGCCGCTGAACGAGGAAGACCTTGAGAAGATTGCCGCGCTCATGCTCGACGAGTACAAGCCCGGCCTGGCCGCGCACGGCATCACACTGCACTACACGCAGCCCGCGCTGGCGGACATCGTAGCCGAAAGCTCCACCAAATACGGTGCGCGTGAGCTGCGCCGCACGATCCGCAAGACCATTGAGGACCCCGTCTCCGACGCGCTTGTCGATGGCCGCCTGGATGGCCGCGAGGTCACGCTGGAGCTGGCCGACCACAACGGCAGAGCCGTGCTGGAAATTTAAGGGGCGCACCATGTACAGAAAACTGGCTGCCCTGGTGCTGGCCGCGGCGCTGCTGTGCAGCTGCTCGGCCCGCGTCACAGTGCAGCGTTATCCCGCGGAGCTGCCCCGGGCCGAAAGCCCCGCCGCCACCCCGACGCCGGAGCCGGTGCCCACCTTTACCGAGGAGCAGAAGGCCTACGGCAGCGCCGCACTGCTGACCGATGCCACCGTGCTCGTCAACGTGTTTTTGAACGACGCCGCCCACGGGCAGACCTGGGACGCCGAGAGCCGTGCTGCCGCCGTGCAGCGCACCCAGCTGGCCATAGACTGGATCACCGAGCAGGCCGCGGGCTACGAGGCCGCGGTGAATCTGATCTGTGATCGCAGCGCGGACGGCAGCGATTCAACGCTGACACGCAGTTATCTTGTGCAGTCCGCCATGCAGGGCGGCGAAAATTCCGAGGAAAGCTCCGCTTTTCTCGACGAGATGGATACGCTGTGCGCGTCGCTGGCCGCCGACAGCCGTCTGGCTGCCTACGGGGCCCGGCACATCGCGTTTTTGTTCTTCCTGCCCATCAGCGGGACATCCTTCACGATGGCTCACTACGCCGACGACGGCGACAGTTTTTATTATGAGTACAGCTGCCTGTACAAAACCGACGCCTACACCGACGGCGAGGCGGAATCCCCGGCGACCTACGCCCACGAGATCCTGCATCTGTTCGGTGCGCCCGACCTGTATGAGGGCAGCAGCGACCCCTACGTCGACGAGGCACTTGTCAGCTATGTGGCCGACACCTACCCCGGCGATATTATGCTGAGCACCTACGAGGACGACGGCTCAAGCCGGTTTGACGCCATCACAAAGGAGATCAGTCCGCTGACGGCCTACTGTCTGGGGCTGACCGACACCTGCCCCGAGCTTGCGCAGTTCCCCCTGCTGGCCGACATGACCCCCGGCGTTTTCTCTTACGGAGCCGACGGGGAAACGGGGAGCGCGGAGGCCGGCGAGAGCTGGCCGGGCGCGGTAGCGGTGTAAGGAAAGTAAGCACCGCCCGGAAGTTTCTCTCCCCCAGGCGCTGTTGCGCCAGCCCCCTCGCAGAGGGAGGTGGCCCGCAGGGCCGGAGGGCGAGAGCCTTCCCGCAGGCAGCCGGTCACCATACACATGCGGGCCGGGCATGCCCGGCCCCTACAGCGGTGTCAAGCCGGGGAAGGGAGGTCACACCCATGCTGAACGATACCTTTCCGCTGCGGGTCGAATCGATCCCGGCGGCACATGCGTCGGAGTGGCGCGCGGACGACTCATTCCCGCCCAGCGAGACGCAGGCCTGGCAGCTGGTCTTTGTGCGCAGCGGCACCATTGAGGAACGCTGCGATGCCCGCCACGTGCTGCTGCGGGCAGGCGGACTGCTGTTCCACCAGCCGGGGGAGGTCTTTGCTATGACCACCGTCGGCGAGGTCCCGCCCGAGACGCTGCGCATCGACTTTTACTGCACCTGCGCGGCCATGGACCGTTTCCGCGGTGCGATGCTGCACACGGAGCCTGCCGAGCAGCATGACCTGAACTGGCTGGCAAATGCCGCCAACGAGCTGTTCGACGCCGCCCCCGTGCCGGGCGGACGGCCTGTCTTAAAGGAGGAGCTGCCCTTCGGCGCGATGCAGCAGTTCATCATCCATCTGGAAAATCTGCTGATTTTGCTGGCCCGCCGCTGCCGCCGCACCAAGCGCCCTGTGGCCCGCGTCCGGCGGGAGCGCCGCCAGAACGCGCTGGTCGAGGACGCCCGCGCCTATTTTGCCGAAAATCTTGCGCATGAACTGAAGATCGACGACATCTGCACGGCACTGGGCTGCACGCGGCCCCAGCTGCAG
>OLJF01001282.1_pt1 | contig 16338 bp, 9 predicted proteins | sample 1609751 | NCBI WGS metagenome assembly OLJF01 (sample SAMEA4350171, study PRJEB24818) | metagenome | biome: human; feature: gut; material: faeces | place: Denmark | collected 2013-09
TTATTTATCAAGCAGAAGACGGCATACGGGATTTCTGCCTGTCTCGTGGGCTCGGAGATGTGGATAAGGGACAGTGCCAAGACGGACGGCAGCGCGGAGGCCGTGAAGTTCCAGTATTTCATGAGATACAAAAGCCCGAAGCAGAGCACGAGACACGCTGCACAGATCCGCTTCTTCGCGCTGCGCACGGCAGTCTTCGCAGCCTTATCGGGCGCGGGGCGTGCGTTCTGCTTTTCGAGCAGCAGTCCCGCCAGCCACGTCAACCCCGCGACCAGCACGAGCCAGACGGCGCTTTTAACGCCGCCGGACAGGTAAAAGACCATGCTCGCCAGCAGCAGCACGACCCACTGCGCCCGCTTCGGAACCAGATAATACAGCACGACGCCTGCCGTGACGAGCCCCACAAAGGGCAGGGAGGCAAAGGACATCTCAGCTCTGACGGCTCTCGATGAGCTCCTCGATGGCTTCGACGCTGTTGAAATTTTCCGGCGTCAGATCGTCCACGCCAAGTTCCACATCGAACGCCTCCATCAGTTCCGTCACGACCGCGACGATATCCAGCGAGTCGATCAGGCCGTCGTCGATGAGGGCTTTTTCGTTCTCAAAGTCGATGCCCGGGCAAATCTCCGTCAGGATCTCCATGATCTGCTTTCTCATAGTGTCAAAACTCCTTTATCCCAGCCGCAGCACGACGGAACGCCATCCGTCCGGCTGAAACTGATTTTTTTCGTATACATGTTCAGCGGGGGTATTCCCCACCCGCGCCCAGACGATACATTTCTGCCCGCCGGTCTTCATCTCCAGCAGCCGCAGCAGCCGTCCGGCGCATCCAAGCCCCCGGCAGTCTGCACGGACGGCCAGATGGCGGATCTCGCACTGCGCCCGCCCGGGCGCGTAGTGCAGCAAGCCAGAAATGCCGTCCGCATCCGAAAGGCACAGCACCTGTCCGGCACTGACCGCCTGCCGGAGTTCTTCCTCCGGCGGGATGCAGCCCGTCAGCGGGTCGAACTGCGCAAGCAGAAACGCCCGCACGGCCTCAAAGGAAGCCTCTGACGCAGTTTCCGCGTTATCTGGCACAGGAATTGCCGCCCGTGTGCGCCGCAGGCGGTGAAAGCACTCCGCAAAGCCGAGCGCGCACAGCGCGTCCTGCGCCCGGCGCATGGCAGCTTGATCCTTTTCCCGGCAGGCCAGCTCCGTGATGAGCGGGAGCGTCTGCCCCGGCAGGAAAAGCTTCGCGCCGGGGTGCAGGTAAAAGTTCAGGAGCCGGTATCCGGCCCGCTGCCGCAGCAGCAGCAGAAAGCCGTTCCCTTCCTCATAAAAAAGCCCGGCGTCGATCTCGCGCTGGTAGTCTGCCGGGGATAAAAAGCAGTTGGTCACCACGCCGCGCCGCAGCTGCGCGGACAGAAGCGGCGCAAGCGCCGCGCAGCTCTCAACTCTGCGCATGAAGGAAACGCTCCTTCAGCGCCGCGCGGTCAAGCTTGCCGTTTGCGTTGTGCGGCAGCGCGTCCAGCTTTTCATAGACGTTCGGCAGCATATATTTCGGCAGCGCCGTCCGCAGCGCCCGTGCCAGCGCGTTCGTGTCCAGATCGCCCGCATAGACGCAGACGATCCTGTCGCGCATCGCGTCGTAGAAGCAGACGGCGTCGTGCAGGCCCTTGACGCTGTAGAGCGCCGTTTCAATTTCGCCCAGCTCAATGCGGTAGCCCATGTGCTTGATCTGCCCGTCGCGGCGGGCAAGAAAATAGAAATTCCCGTCCTCGCGCTGCACGGCCATATCACCCGTGCGGTAGAGAATGTCGCGGTAATCGGGGCAGAGCGGGTTCTGGATAAAGGCGGAATTGGTCTTTTCTGCGTCGGCGAAATATCCCGCCGCAAGTCCGGAGCCGCGCACGCACAGCTCGCCCGTCTCGCCGGGGGCCGCCTCGGTCAGATCGTCCTTTAGCAGCAGCAGCTGCATATTGCGGCAGGCCCTTCCGATGGGGATCGGCTCGTCGTCGCGGTACGCGCGCGTCAGATGGAGTGCGGCGCAGTCAACGGTCGTTTCCGTCGGGCCGTACATATTATAAAGGTCTGCCTCCGGGATCGCGCGCTTCCACATGTTCACATACCGCGCCTGCAGCGCTTCGCCGCCGACGACGATCTTCCGCAGCGCATGCGGGACGCACCGTTCCAGCGCGCCGGAACTTGCCGCCAGATGGAACGCGGACGTGGCCCAGTTCACGGCGGTCACGCCGTGCTGGTCGAGTGCCTGCAGTAAAAACAGCGGCAGTGCGAAAAATTTCTTCTCCAGAATCACGCAAGTTGCACCGAGTTTCAGCGTCTGGTACAGATCCTTGCAGGAGGTGTCAAAGTAAAACGGCGACTGATTGCCGAAGACCTCATGCTCCGTATAGCCGCAGAAGTCCGTCAGCCAGTCGGTAAAATCCAGAATGGCGCGGTGGGAGATGACGATGCCCTTCGGCGTGCCGGTCGAGCCGGAGGTGAAGAGCAGGTACACGGGGTCGAGATCGATAATCTGCTCACGCCTGGCCTGCAGAAGCGCATTGTCCGGGGCGGTCTTCTCCGCCTCCTCCAGACACACGAGCGGCGCGCAGTCCGCAAGCCGCTCCGCCTGCGGGCGGCACGCTTCCGGGAAGACGATCGCGCGGGCGTGCACCTGCGCGAGAATGCGGCGCATCCGCGCCTCCGGCATCTGCTCGTCGATGGGAACATAATAATTCCCACTCTGCAAAACGCCCTGCAGCGCCGCGACGCTCTGCACTGTCCGCCCCGTGAGCACGGCCACGGGCGCGTTTTTGCAGCCCGGAAGCCCGGCCAGAACGGTTCCCAGTGCCCGCGCGTCCTGCAGCAGCTGCCCGAAGGTCAGACTGCCGGAGGCGTCGGAAAAGGCGACCTTGTCCGGGACGCGGGCGGCGGTGCGCTCTAGATATTCAGCGGCGTTTGTCATCGGCATGGACGCATCCTCCTTCAGCTCGGATTCACACACTTTTGAGAATTTTACCACATACGCACGCAAATGTAAAGGCGGAACGCGCCGCGCATTTTTTCGCCCGCGGCGGTTGAGTCCAGGCTGCTTTCATGGTAAAATAACAAAAAACACAGGAGGACAGACCTATGTATGATGTGATCGCGCTGGGCGAGCTGCTTGTCGATCTTGCAGAACGCACCAAGGATGAAAACGGCTATCCCACGCTTGCCGCCAACCCCGGCGGCGCACCCGGAAACTTTCTCGCCGCGCTGAGCGCGTATGGAAAGAAGACCGCGTTTCTCGCCAAGGTCGGCAACGACACTTTCGGTCATCTGCTGACCGGCACGATGCGCCGCGCCGGGATCGACACGCGCGGCATTCTGATCAGCTCCGATACATTCACGACGCTTGCGTTCGTGACCTTTGACGCGCACGGCGACCGCTCGTTCGCCTTCGCGCGCAAGCCCGGCGCGGACACGCAGCTGCGCTGGGAGGAGATCGACCCGGCCATGCTGGCAGAAAGCCGCGTGTTCCACTTCGGCTCGCTCAGCTGCACGGACGAGCCTGCCCGCACGGCCACGCAGAAGGCCGCGGCCTATGCCCGCGCGCACGGCAGGCTCGTCACCTACGACCCCAATTACCGCGCCCCGCTGTGGAAAACAGAGCAGGAGGCAAGGGAACAGATCCTCTGGGGCCTTTCGCAGGCGGATATCGTCAAGATCAGCGATGAGGAGACGCAGTTCCTCTGGGACTGCAGCCCGGAGGAGGGCGCGGAGCGCGTGCTGGCGCTGGGCGCGAAGCTCGTCATGGTCACGCTGGGGCCGAAGGGGTGTCTGCTGAAAAATAAGCAGGCAGACTTCTCCTGCGGCTGCCCGAAGGTGCATCCCATTGACACGACCGGAGCAGGCGATATCTTTGGCGGCAGCGCCGTATCGCGCTTTTTGGAGCTTGGGAAAGCGCCGGAGGCGCTGACGCGGGACGATCTTGCCTATATGGCCCGCTACGCGGCAGCCGCAGCAAGCCTCTCCACCGAAGCTTCCGGCGCCATCCCGTCCATCCCGAAAAAGGAAGCCGTCCTGCAAAAGATGCAGGAGGCATATTGCGTGCAGGCGGACGCACACCGATAACGATCCGACGTTTTGACGCAGAAAGCGGCATTCCCGGCCCGGGAATGCCGCTTCTGTTTTGCAGCTTACGCTTTTTTCTTCGGCCCCATGATCTCGGCGCTCAGGAGGGCGACGAGGGGGACGGTCAGGATGATGCCGATGGTTCCGGCCACGCCGCGGATGATCTCGATGGCGATGGAATCGGCGTTGAAGATCTGGATCATGGGATAATCAAAGATCTGGAACAGCAGGAGCGTATTGAGGCTCGAACCGGCGAAGGCAAGGATGAGCGTATTCGCCATGGTGCCCATGGCGTCCTGGCCGATGTTCATGCCGGAGCGGAACAGGGCCTTGCGCGGCAGGTCGGGGTTCAGCTCGCGCAGCTCCCAGCAGGCGGAGGAAATGGACATGGCCACGTCCATGACCGCGCCGAGCGAGGCGATGAGAATGCCGCTGACGAACAGACCGCTGATCTTCAGTCCCCGGTCGGACGCGCGCAAAACCAGTTCCTCCGCCTCCGGCAGGTTGAAGCCGTTGAGCGGCGAGATCGACCCGCACAGGGCGGCGAAAATGCCGGCCACCGCCACGCCGCCGATGCAGCCGAGCGTGGCGCAGAGCGTCTTGCGGCTGAAGCCGTTCAGGAACAGGAGGGAGGCCGCCGTCGTCAGCGCGACAAGCACGACCGTGACCACGACCGGCTGCGCGCCGCGCAGGATCATGGGTACCTGAATGAACCAGACGCACGCAAGCGTATACAAAAGCCCCAGCAGGGCCGTGAGGCCCTTTTTCCGGCCGATCAGCAGGAGCAGCGCCGCAAATATGGCAAGCAGGCCGAGCAGCACCGGGGCGCGGTTATAATTCGGAATGGATATGATATACGGCGCGCCCTCGTCGTCCAGATCAAGGCGGACAACGATCTTTGTGCCGATCTTCGCGTCGACGTTGGTATAGATGGTCAGATAGTTGATCGTCTCGAGTATCTCGCCCTTCCACGGGCCGTTCAGAATCTCGACCTCAAGATACTGCTGGCCGATGCGGCGGCCCTCCGTCCAGTCCTGGGTCTCTGCATTGTCGTCCAGAATGTCCGTGACGCGCGCAACAGCAAAATACCGCTTGCGCGCGGCAGTCGCCTCGCGGTCAGGCTCCGTATATTCCAGGACCAGCGCCCACGCGATGATCAGCACGAACAGCAAAACGCTCACGCCGATCTCCATCCAGCGCTTGCGCGTCAGCTTGCATTGTAAGTTCCTCATGGATTCTCCTTCAGGAAGCAAAGTTTATGCAGGATGGGGGACTGCCCCGCCGGGAAACCCGGCGGGGCAGTTTTGTATTGTTGGGGAACTCAGCGCTCAAGATAGCGGTGGATGATCGCCGCGACCTGTGCGCGGGTCGCCTGTGCCTTCGGCACAAGGTTGCTGCCGGAGCCGTTGATCAGACCCTGGCCGACCGCCCAGTTCATCGCCTGAATGGCGTAGGCGGAGAGCTGCGCCGTGTCGGCAAAGCTGCCGAGATTTTCCTCGAGCGTCACAGCCGTCATGCCGCCGTAGACTGCGTAGCGGTACAGGATCGCCGCAAGCTGCTCACGGGTCACGGGGTCGTTCGGGCCGAAGAGGCTGTCGCCGTAGCCGTTGACAATGCCGTTGGCCGCCGCCCATGCGACCGCCTTGGCAAACCACTTGCCGGCGGCCACATCCGTAAAGTCGGACGAGCCGGAAACGGACGGGCTGCCCGCCATGCGGTAGAGGATGGTAACGATCATGGCGCGGGTCAGCGGTGCGTTGGGAGAGAAGCGATCGGCGCCCGTGCCGTCCATGATGCCCTTCTCGTAGACATAGCGGACATCGTTATAGAACCAGTCGCTGCCGGACACATCGGCAAACGGGAGCCCTACCGGGGCAGCAGGCCTGGCCGGGGTGACCGGGGTACCGGGGGTGACGGGCGGAGGCGGCAGGACAGTCTTATGCCAACGTGCATAGAAGGTCTTGTCGCCGGTTTCCGTCGCCTCGATCTGCCTGACCTGCACGCCGCCGATGTAGGCGGTGAACCAGCCGAGGAAGGTATAGCCGGGCTTGGTCACATCGGTCGGCAGAACGGTCACGGTGCCCTCGGTGTAGGTTGTCGGGTACGCGCCGTTGATCGTGCCGCCGTCGGTGACATAGGTGATGTTCCACGTCTTGACCGGGGTCTCGCCTGCGGTGCAGACGACGTCAGCGCGGTCGCGGATACGGATACGCGGGGCGATCTGCTTTCCATCGAGGTAGAAGGTGTTATCATAGGAAGCCAGGCCGACCGCCTCGACCTGATTGCCGACGATGGCGTTCTGGACTTCCTTGTCCTTCGTGATGTAGCCGTCGATGAAGACGCGGGCTTCCTTGCCTGCCGCATCCCTGACCATGATGGTCTGGATCTTGCCTTCGGCCTCTTCCACTCTGGTGATCGTGCCCTTGATCTTGACGAGGCTGCCGAGGACGGAGCCGTCGTTGATCTGCGCGGCGGTGACTTCCTTGGGAGCCGGAGCCGCTGCGTCCGCGATCTTTTCGATCTTCGTCGTCACAGCCAGCTGACGCTCGCCCTGATAGGAGGACGTCGTACCGGTGACACGGACCTTATCGCCGATCTTAAAGTTGCCTGCGACCGGGAAGGCGTTGATACCGGCGGTGTTGTCCTGCACATAGATGCAGTCGAAGAACGCGGTATCCTTGTCATGGCCGGAGGCGTTGGAGGTCACGATGCCCTCCACGGTGAACTTGACGCCCTCCTCTGGCTCTGCCTGCACATCCGCGATCTTGGTGATCTCGGTCTGGTTGAGCATGGAGACGAGATTCTGGCAGATCTTGTAGTTGGAGTAGTTCTTCTCCGCGCCGCTGTCGGAGACCTGGTACTGCACCTCGAAGTTCGACATGAAGGCTGCGCCGGAGACGATGATGAGGCCCTTGCCCTCGATCTGCTCGGACGCCATGACCATCAGGCGGTCATCGTTTTTTGCGAAGGTGTACTTCGGGGTAGCTGCGCCGCCGAGGCCGTCGCTGTCAACGTCCACAGAGTAGGTCGTTGCATGGCCGTAGACTGCCGGGCTGACCGTTGCGGGCAGCGTGGAGGTTGCATTGCCGCTTGCGTCAACTGCGTAGATGGACGCGCCGCCGTAGTGGCTGAAGCGTTCGGTGTAGAGTTTGTCATACGGATGCTCTGCATCGAATTCCACGCCCTTCAGAAGCGGGTTCTCCATGTTGTAGGTCGAGAAGTAGAGTCTCCACTTGTCGACGCCGTCGGCTGCGGAGCGTTCATCGTCATACGTTGCATCGTCAGAGATACGGAGGCTGGAGCCGAGTTTGGCCAGAACCTCGTTCTGCGTCGCGGCCATGTGCTTGATGTCCGGGTTGTTCTGGATGATGGGGTAATTCTCGTAGTTGTCGGACCAACCGGCGAGGATCACCATACCGCCGTTGTCGTTGAACGTCTTGAGGGCGTTCAGCTCGTCCTCGGAATAGGTCTTCGGATCCTTCTGGGCCGCTTCCAGACGGCGGGACGGGGCCGTCAGGATGATGGCCTTGTACTTGGAATTGCCGCAGGCCGCGATGAGCTCCTCGCTGGTCTTCAGCGTGACTGTACGCACGGAATAGGCCGCAGCCAGTTCGCCGAAGTTGCCCATGGAGTCCTTATAGTTGCCTGCAACGTATTCGTTGTAGTGCGAGGCGTCAATGCCGATGTAGACAAGCTTGCTTGCGTCAAGCACATCGAGCGTGACGTCCTTGGTGAACGTGTACTCCTTGCCGTCCTGCTCGATCACAGCCGTGATCTTAACAGTCATGATGCGGGCCTTTGTCGGGGTATACTTGAATTCCACATCCTGCGTGCTGCTTGCAGCCAGCGCGATGGGATCCGTCACGGTGCCGATGGGTTCGCCGCCGATGGCATAGGTGATGGACTTGATGGTAGCGGGCTTTGCCTCACTGTTGAAGAACGTGGTGGTGATGGTCAGTTCTTCGTCGGTGACAGGGGTAGACGTGCCGCATTCAGCCTTGGAAATGCCAAGCTTGAGCGATTCGCCGACCCAGACAGGCGCGGTCACGGCCAGATCGCCGTCGCCCTCGGTGACGCGGACAAAGTAATAGGTGTACTCAGGCGCCAGTTCCACGCTGACGGAGCCCTTGGTGAGATCTGCGGCACTGTCCCAGGTATAGGCGACCTTGCCGGAGTTGACGACCAGCTCGACCTTGGCGATGGAATCGGTGCGGTCGGGATCGTTGAAGGAGATCTCGAAGTTCAGTTTCTCGGGAACGTCGATGATGGAACCCATCATGTTGCCGTTGACCGTGTAGTCCAGATCGAGGTTCTTGTCCTCGGTGGCGTACATACGGCGCGCTCTGAGCGCTTCGTAGATGCCGTCTTCGGTAAAGTCGTCGGTCAGGATGACGTCGCGGGCGTCGTTGGCGTTGCCCCAGCGGCCCTTGTGGTTATCCTGGTTGTTGGTCGGGGCGACGTGCCAGCCCTTGTCGAGCGCCATGATGTACTGCTCGTAGCTGGGGTAATAGCCGCCTGCGCCGATCTGGCCTTCGCCGTTGCCGACTTCGACCATGTACATACGGGTGTCAACGACCGCATCCCAATAACCGAAGTCAATGAAGTTGCCGAACGTCGTGCCCGGATGGTTGAACTGGCTGATGGAGTTGGCGCCCTCTGTCTGCGACAGAAGCTTGTAGTAGGCCTGCAGGCCAGCATCCTTGGTCTTGTTGTTGAGCGTCGTGTTGTTGCGGGAGACGATGCCGGGGGTGTTGAAGGTGTTGATATGGCCGGGACCGCCGGACCACGTCATTTCAAAGCCCGCAATGGCGACCATGCTGCCCGCGTTATCCGCATTGAACGCAGCGACCGCGTTCTTATACTCATTCCAGAGATTCTGGCTCGCCGCGCTGGCAAGGCTCATGTCATAGAGCGCGCCCTCGGGGTTGGCTGCGCCGGACTTGTCAAAGTAGTTGGAATGGTCAGTGAATGCGACGAAGTTGACGTTCGCGCTTTTAGGCAGATTCTTGACATAATCCAGTGCGCTTTCCAGCGAGCCAGCGCCGTCGGAATACTGCGTGTGGGAGTGCAGCTGGCCGAAGTAGCGCTGGAAGGTCGCCTCGCCGATGGTGAAGGACCAGGTCTTGCTGGTTTCCTTTTCATCCGCACGCTTGACCGTCACAGTTACCGTGACCTTGCCGTCCGCCATATCGGCAGCCGGGGTGTAGGTGACCTTGCCGTTCGCGTAGGCCGCATTGACCTCCGCGCCGTTGACAGTCATCGTTACGCTGGCGTTCTCGCCGGCGTTCGAGATCTCCGCGGAGATCTCCGGCCGCTTTTCGGCTCCGGTCTGCGCACCCTGCGCAGGCTTCACGTTGGAGATCACAGCCTCATCGAGCACAGTGATCACGGCGATGCCTTCAAAGCTTGCGCCCTTCGCATCCTGACCGGAGACGGTCACGGTGAGCTTGTCGCCCGTTACCTTTTCCACCGGGATGGTGACGGAATAGCCGTTCTCCGTCGTATCGACGGTCAGAGCTTCCGTGCCCAGCTTGGCGGTCAGCGTGTTAACGCCGAATACCGCGTCAACGGTGAAGTTCAGCGTATACGCCTGTCCGACATACGCATCGAAGATCGTGCCGAAGTTGACTGCGGGCATGTTGACAATGCCATCGGTCACAGTCACGCCGTCCGCCACGGGATAGAAGAAGAAGGAGTAGATCGTATAGTCAAGATCGCCGGTCGAGCTGTACATGCTATAGGTCTGGAATACATCGGAGAAATACTCCAGCCACTGGCTGTGGCCGCTGTACTTCGCCGTGCGGCTCTCCAGCTCATAGCCGCCCACACCGCCGGAGCAGGTGCGGACGAGCCAGTCGGCGTCGTCAGTCGTAACGCCCTCTTCGGTGAAGTCCTTGCTGTAGAATGCATTCCTGCCGGTGCCGTTGGAGCAGAGGTAGCCATAGGCTTCGCTCTTGAAGCGGAGGTATTCGCCGTTCTTCTCGACGGTGAACACGACAGCGCCGTTCGCCGGGGTGGCCTTGCCGTCCGCGACGGTGGCTGCCGCCTTTTCAATGGACTTGGAATCGTTCTCCGCCGCCAGAACCGCCTGTGCGTTCTGGTTGTAGATCACGAACTTGTCGCCGGGCTTGGGCAGATCGCCGGAGGGCTCATCGGAGCCGCCGTCGTCCACAACCAGATAGAACTGCTGGGCAAACAGCGCCTCATTGCTGCCGATGCTGCCGTAGCTGCTCCAGTTGCTCTTATCGGCGTACCACTCCAGATAGTTGCCGCGTGCGGCGTTCTGGATATAGAAGCAGTTTTCGGTCTTCGCAGCCGTGACGTTCCATGCGGTGTTCACATCGTCCAGCGGCGTGCTGCCGTAGCTTGCGCCCATGGAGAGTTTCTTGCCCTCGCTGGTGGAGAACGTGTAGGTGCCGTTTGCGTTGACGCCGACGGTCCAGATGTCGGCCTTGGTGTAGCCGGACAGCTTGCCGTCTGCCAGCGTCACATCCGTGCCCTTGTTATAGAAGCCGGAGTACTCGGTGGACAGAGCCTTCATGTTGGCCGGGTTAAAGACCACGACCGTATCGCCTTCGGACAGGCTGGTCACGATGCCGCTCTTGCGGACGCGATAGAACGCCTGCGCAAACAGCGCCTCGTTGCTGCCGATGCTGCCGTAGCTGCTCCAGTTGCTCTTATCGGCGTACCACTCCAGATAGTTGCCGCGCACGGCGTTCTGGATGTAATAGCAGCCGGTCGTTGCAGCCGGGGAAACCTTCCATGCGGTGTTCACGTCGTCCAGCGGCGTGCTGCTGTAGCTTGCGCCCATGGAAAGCTTCTTGCCGTCCTTGGTGGAGAACGTGTAAGAACCGTCCGCGTTGACGCCGACCGTCCAGACGTCGGCCTCGGTGTAGCCGGTCAGCGTGCCGTTCGTCAGCGTCACATCCGTGCCCTTGTTGTAGAAGCCGGAGTATTCAGTGGACAGGGCCTTCATGTTAGCCGGGTTGTAGATGACGATCTGCTCGCCGTCCTTGAACAGCGCGCTGGGCGTGGGCTCAGGATCCGGATCGGGATCAGGCTCTTCGCCGGAATCTACCACAAGGTAGAACTGCTGCTCGAAGGCGGCCCCTGTGCCGGTATACGCGCTCCAATTGTTGTTATTGGTAAACCATTGCAGGCGGTATTTATCGGTGCGGCCGGTATTGTCGATATAATAGGTCGCATCCTTGCCGTCAACAGCCGTGACCTTCCATGTGTCGTTTGCCTTACCCAGCGGGGTGCTGGTATAGCCCGTATCCATGGAGAGCTTCTGGCCGTCCTTGGCTGCAAAGGTAAACGTGCCGTCTTCGTTGATGCCAACCGTCCAAAGGTCAGCCTCTGTCCAGCCAGTGAGTTCGCCCTTTTCCAGCGTCACATCCGTGCCTTTATTATAGAAGCCGGAATATTCGGTGGACAGCGTCTTGCCGTTGGCCGGGTTGAAGACCACGACCGTATCGCCGGCCTTGATATCCTCAACCGCGATGATGCCGTCCTTACGGGCGGGTTCTGCTGCGCCGACTCTGTAGATGCACGGCAGAAGCATGGATATGGTCGTAGCTGACGTATAGTTCAGGAACCGCGGAGAGTTGACATTATACAAAATGCGTCCGCAGCTCGTGTCTGTACTCGCTACCGTTGCTTTTCCGTCGGCATCGATGGAAATCTTCCATGTACTCGTGCCTTTACCTGTGTTGTTCAGCGCTTTGGCATCAGCCGTTGAAATCTTTTTGCTAGCCTTGCCGGTCAGCGTCCATGCGTCTTTTTCGCCGCCCAGCGTAAAGATTTCCACATTGTCCGCCAGCGCAGTGACACTTGTTTCAACACTGGTTAAAAGCTTTCCGGACAGTGCACCTGCCGCATAGGTTTTGGAGTTTGCCTCTGCGACAAGAATGATCTGATCGCCGACCTTCAAGGTCGAGGCGTCGGTCACCAGCGTCGCGGTCTGCGTTGTCCCCTCTGCCATGGCGACCGGCATGACCGAAAGGACCATGACAACGGCCAGCAGCAGCGCGAGACACCGCGTTGTGCGTTTTTTCATGCTTGCATTTCCTCCTGATTTCTTTCAGAATTCGAATGTTCGTGTCGTGCGCGGGCCTGTCCCGCGCGAAGCACCTCTTTTGAACCCTCCTTCTGCGGATTGATACAGAAACGAAAGCGGCTGCCGGTCAAGGGAGCCGCAGTCGCAGAGTTCTGTATTTCATAGTATAGCAGTTCCACCCGTTAAAATCCAGTGCCTTTACAGAGATTTTACGTAAATTTTACCGGGAATTTTTTGTGGATTTTGTCTATATAATCCCTGAACGGCAGACAAAGCCCGCCCTGCAGTCCCCGCCGGACGGGCAGGAACGCTGTCCGGGAAGCCGGCTGATGCTGCGGATCCGGGCGCCGCGGCTGATAAAACCGCCCCGCCGGGGCATTCATACATAAGATATGAATTGTTCACAAATAATTTAAGTCTGTAGGTATTGACAACGCTGGCAGGCGGTGGTACACTGCGTTTAGCACTCAGGGATAAAGAGTGCTAAGGCGAAAGGAGGAACGAACCATGGAGCTTTCAGACCGGAAAAAGAAGATCCTGCGTGCGATCGTGGATCTTTACATCCGCACGGCGGAGCCGGTGGCGTCCAAGACCATTGCGCAGATGCCGGACATGGATTTTTCCTCCGCGACCATCCGCAACGAGATGGCAGAGCTGACGGCGCTCGGATATCTGGAGCAGCCGCACACCTCCGCCGGACGCATCCCGTCGCCTGCCGGGTACCGGCTGTACGTCGACGAGCTGATGCAGGACTACCGCCTGTCGACCGATGAAACGAAGTCGATCAATCAGGCGATGGAGCTGAAAATGCAGGAGGTCGACAAGGTCGTCTCGCAGGTCGGCAAGCTTGTCTCGCAGATGACGAATCTGCCCGCCTACGCCATGGCGGCGCGTGCCGCCGGGCTGACGGTCAAGCGGTTCGACCTGATCCTCGCGGACAGCGGCAGCTTTATTCTCGTCGTGATGCTGAGCGACAGCTCCGTCAAGAATAAGCTCATCCGGCTCCCGGTCGAGCTGACGGAGGCGGATCTGAAGCTTCTCGGCGCAGTGCTGAACGCAAGCGTCACGGAGTTGACCGCCGAACAGCTCAGCCCCGAGCTTCTGTCCCGCGTGACCAGAAGCGCCGGAAATGCGGCCAGCCTCGTGCCCGTCATCATGGATTTCGTCACGTCGCTTCTGCACCAGGAGCACAGCGAGGTCTACATGACCGGGCAGGCCAAGCTTCTCGGCCAGCCGGAGTACCACGACATCGACAAGGCGCAGAAAATGCTCTCCGCACTTGACGAGGATGTGGTTTCCAATCTTCCCGCCGCACTTTCCCCGGACAGCCGGACGCAGATCCTGGTCGGCCCGGAAAACGTGTCGAAGGAGCTGCGCGACACCAGCGTCGTCATGACGAAGTTCGACATCGGCGACGGGATGCAGGGCCTGATCGGCGTGGTCGGCCCGACAAGAATGGATTACGCGCAGATCACCGCCCGGCTGAGTTACTTCGCCGAGAACCTGAGCCGGATGTTCCAGAAAAGCCAGACCCCGGCGATCGAAGGGCCGGAAAACAAGCACAATGACCCGGAGGCATAGATATGAGTAAGAAAACAAACAGCAATCCGGCTTCGGAGGAAAAGGCACAGGCCGCCTCCGCAGCCGAGCAGACAGAAGAAGCTGCGCAGCAGACCGAAGCCGAAGCCGCGAAGCAGTCCGAGGAAAAAAAGCCCGAGGAAGCCAAGCAGCAGGAGGCAAGCGAGTTTGAAAAGGCGCAGCAGGCGTTGGCACAGGAGCATGACAGCTATCTGCGGCTGGCCGCCGAATACGACAACTACCGCAAGCGCAGCCAGAAGGAAAAGGAAAGCCTCTATACCGACATCCGTTCGGAGACGGTCGAGAAGTTCCTTCCCGTGTACGACAATCTCGAGCGGGCGCTGGCGCAGGAGACGCAGGATGCCGCGTTTAAAAAGGGCGTCGAGATGACGATGAACCAGCTCGTCTCCGTCATGGAAAAGCTGGGCGTCGTGAGCTTCGGCGCGGCAGGCGAGGTCTTTGACCCGCAGCTTCATAACGCGGTCATGCACGTCGAGGACGAAGCGCTTGGCGAAAACGTCATCGCGGAGGTCTTCCAGAAGGGCTTCAAGGTCGGCGATAAAGTCGTTCGATTCGCAATGGTAAAGGTCGCAAATTAAAAAGCACCCTACGCCGGGGATCCGGCAGCATATAAATTTGTAAATACAGGAATTCATATAGGAGGAAATTATTATGAGTAAGATTATTGGCATTGACCTTGGCACTACCAACAGCTGCGTCGCCGTTATGGAAGGCGGCGAACCCGTCGTGATCGCAAACGCCGAAGGCAACCGCACCACCCCGTCTGTTGTCGCGTTTTCCAAGACCGGTGAAAGAATGGTCGGTCAGGTCGCAAAGCGTCAGGCCGTTACCAACCACGAGCGCACCGTCGCTTCCATCAAGCGTCACATGGGCTCCGATTACAAGGTCGACATCGACGGCAAGAAGTACACCCCGCAGGAGATCTCCGCGATGATCCTGCAGAAGCTGAAGGCGGACGCCGAGGCATATCTGGGCGGCACCGTCACCGAGGCCGTTATCACCGTTCCCGCATATTTCAACGACGCACAGCGTCAGGCAACCAAGGACGCAGGCAAGATCGCGGGTCTTGACGTCAAGCGTATCATCAATGAGCCGACCGCAGCCGCTCTGGCCTACGGCGTTGACAAGGAAGCCGAGCAGAAGGTCATGGTCTACGACCTCGGCGGCGGCACGTTCGATGTCTCCATTCTGGACATCGGCGACGGCGTCATCGAAGTTCTGGCCACCAACGGCAACACCCACCTCGGCGGCGATGATTTCGACGAGTGCGTCATGAACTACCTCGTTTCCGAATTCAAGAAGGCAGAGGGCATCGATCTGTCCAACGACAAGGTCGCCATGCAGAGACTGAAGGAAGCCGCCGAAAAGGCCAAGATCGAGCTGTCCGGCGTGACCTCCACGAACATCAATCTGCCGTATATCACCGCTGACGCAACAGGCCCGAAGCATCTGGACGTCACGCTGACGCGTGCAAAGTTCAACGAGCTGACCGCCCATCTGGTCGAAGCGACCGCAGGCCCGGTCAAGCAGGCGATGTCCGATGCCGGTCTGACCGCCAACGATATTTCCAAGGTCCTTCTGGTCGGCGGCTCGACGCGTATCCCGGCCGTGCAGGATGAGGTCAAGAAGCTGACCGGCAAGGAAGGCTTCAAGGGCATCAACCCCGACGAGTGCGTGGCTGTCGGCGCAGCCATCCAGGGCGGCGTGCTTGGCGGCGACGTCAAGGGCCTGCTGCTGCTCGACGTCACTCCGCTGTCGCTCGGCATTGAGACGATGGGCGGCGTGTTCACCAAGCTGATCGACCGCAACACCACCATCCCGACCAAGAAGAGCCAGATCTTCTCCACCGCCGCTGATAACCAGACCTCTGTTGAGGTTCATGTCCTGCAGGGCGAACGTGAGATGGCAGCCGACAACAAGACGCTCGGCAAGTTCCAGCTGACTGGCATCGCGCCCGCGCCCCGCGGCGTTCCGCAGATCGAGGTCACGTTCGACATCGACGCTAACGGCATCGTGAACGTCTCCGCAAAGGATCTCGGCACCGGCGCTGAGCAGAAGATCACCATCACCGCTTCTTCCAACCTCTCGAAGGAAGACATCGACAAGGCTGTCCGCGAAGCGGAGCAGTATGCGGCGGAGGATAAGGCCCGCAAGGACGAGGTCGATACCCGCAACAATGCGGATCAGGTTATCTACCAGTCTGAAAAGACCCTGAACGAAATGGGCGATAAGGTCACCGAAGCAGAGAAGGCCCCCGTCAAGGAAGCCATCGAGAAGCTGAAGACCGCCCAGAAGGGCACCGACCTCGCCGCCATCAAGGCTGCAACCGAGGAAGTCCAGAAGGCGTTCTACGCCGTGTCCGAGAAGCTTTACAAGAACGCGGCCCCGCAGGGTGAGCCGAACGCCAACCCGAATGCCAGCCAGGCTGGCCCGCAGGCAGGCGGCAATGACGACGGCGTCGTCGATGCGGACTACGAAGAGGTCAAGGATAACTAATTCGAGTAACACAGCGATAGGGGCGGCATAGCCGCCCCTGAGACTGTTACTCACCGAATCTGAGGTGAGATAGTATGGCAGATCAGAAC
>OLJF01001292.1_pt1 | contig 16174 bp, 14 predicted proteins | sample 1609751 | NCBI WGS metagenome assembly OLJF01 (sample SAMEA4350171, study PRJEB24818) | metagenome | biome: human; feature: gut; material: faeces | place: Denmark | collected 2013-09
TTGTATAAGAGACAGCTGGTACACCGGGGACTTCGACGCCACCTGGCGGGATGTGCTGGAAGGCTGCCAAGGGCTGCTGGCCCAGCTGGCCCCGTAACACCGGGTTTTTCACATAGCGGAAGCAGGTTGCATTCCACGGGGCGCTGTGGTATAATCGGAGTGGCCCCGGGTAGGGGCGCAACATACAAAACAGGTTCCTGACGCCAAAAACAGGCTTTGAGGCGGAAGGCCGGTAATAAACGCAGTTCACCGGGGGAGCCCCCGGTCCGTTTGCCGCGCCTTTCCGGGCGCGGCTTTTGTTTTCCCAGGGACCGGCAAAAGGAGGTTTCCCTGTGGAAACAAGGATTGCCGTCATCGGCATTGTGGTGGAGGAGGAGCGCTCTGTGGAGCTTTTAAACGAAATCCTCCACGAGTACCGGGATGCCATCATTGGCCGCATGGGCATCCCCTACCGGCAGAAGGGCATCAGCATCATCAGCATCGCGGTGGACGCCCCCCAGGACACCATCTCCGCCCTGTCGGGCAAGGTGGGCAAGCTGCCGGGGGTCAGCTCGAAAACAGCCTACGCCGGGGTGAAAAAGTGAGCGCCCCCCAAAAGCTGGCGGAAACTTTGGCCGCCTGCCACAACCTGGAGGACGGCGAGCTGCTGCTGCTCCTGCGGGACAGCGGCCCTGACACCCGGGAGTTCCTGCGGCAGCAGGCCCAGGCCCAAGCCCAGGCTTTCTATGGCAGGCAGGTATTCATCCGGGGGCTGATTGAGTTTACCAACTTCTGCAAAAACGACTGCTACTACTGCGGCATCCGCCGGAGCAACCCCCAGGTCCAGCGCTACCGCCTGAGCCAGGAGCAGATCCTCGCCTGCTGTCAGGCGGGCTATGGGCTGGGATTCCGCACCTTTGTTTTGCAGGGTGGTGAGGATCCGGCGATGACGGACGACTGGGTGATGGAGATGGTGCAGGCGATTCGGGCAGGATTTCCAGATTGTGCGATTACTTTGTCGCTCGGAGAAAAGAAGTATGATACGTTGAAACGCTGGAAAGAGGCAGGGGCGGACCGGTATCTGCTGCGCCATGAGACGGCGGACGCGTGCCATTACGCGAGCCTGCATCCGGCAGAGATGTCATTTGAACACCGGATGCAGTGCCTGCGTGATTTAAAGGCGCTTGGTTATCAGACCGGATGCGGTTTTATGGTCGGTTCGCCGCACCAGACGGCGCGCTGTCTGGCGAGAGATATGCGTTTTATCGAAGAACTGGATCCGGAAATGGTGGGAATCGGTCCGTTTATTCCGCAGCACGACACTCCGTTTGGCGGGGAGGCGGCAGGAACGTTGGAAGAGACACTGTTTCTTTTAGGGCTGCTTCGCCTGCTGAAGCCGAAAGTGCTGCTTCCGGCGACGACAGCGCTCGGAACAATTCATCCGATGGGACGCGAACTGGGGATTCTGGCAGGCGGAAACGTCGTGATGCCGAACCTGTCTCCGGTCGGGGTGCGCGCCAAATATATGCTCTATGACAATAAAATCTGCACGGGAGACGAGGCGGCGGAGTGCATCAACTGCATGAAGAGGCGCATGGAAAGCATCGGGTACGAGGTAGTCATCGACCGGGGAGATTATAAGGGGTAAAAGCCTGCGATTTGGTTTGTTGGCATCGAAAGATGCTTACAGATAAATAAACTGACGGGGAAGGACGCGAAGGACGGCTGACCATGCTGGCATTTTTGAAATTGAAAATTCCGGAGGAAAACATGACAGCTATCATCCTGACCTGTAAGAAAAGGAGAAGAAACTATGAGTTACAATTACAACCCATCATCCCAAAAGGCAGAGGAATTTATCAACCATGAGGAAATTTTAGAGACTCTTTCCTATGCCGAGAAGAACAAAAACAACGTGGAACTGATTGACCAGATTCTGGCGAAGGCGCGGCTTCGAAAAGGGCTGAGCCACCGCGAGGCGGCAGTGCTTCTTGACTGCGAGATCCCGGAAAAGGTGGAGGAGATCTTTGAGCTGGCGCGCCAGATCAAGCAGGATTTCTACGGAAACCGGATCGTCATGTTTGCGCCGCTGTATCTGTCGAATTACTGCGTGAATGGCTGCGTGTACTGTCCATACCACATGAAAAACAAGCACATTGCCAGAAAGAAGCTGACGCAGGAGGAAATCCGCCGGGAGGTAATTGCGCTTCAGGATATGGGACATAAACGTCTGGCGCTGGAGACGGGCGAGGATCCGGTCAACAATCCGATTGAATATGTGCTGGACAGTATCAAGACAATTTACAGTATCAAGCATAAAAACGGGGCGATCCGCCGGGTCAATGTCAATATTGCGGCGACGACGGTGGAGAATTACCGGAAGCTGAAAGAGGCGGGAATCGGAACGTACATCCTGTTCCAGGAGACGTACCATAAGGAGAGCTATGAGCGCCTGCACCCGACGGGACCAAAGCACAATTACTGTTATCACACGGAGGCGATGGATCGCGCGATGGAGGGCGGTATCGACGATGTAGGAATCGGCGTTTTATTTGGTCTGGAGTTGTACCGGTATGAATTTGCAGGACTTTTGATGCACGCGGAACATCTGGAGGCAGTTTTTGGTGTTGGTCCGCACACCATCAGTGTGCCGCGCATCCGCCGGGCGGACGATATCGACCCATCGAACTTTGACAACGGCATCAGCGACGATATTTTTGAGAAGATTGTAGCCTGCATCCGGGTGGCAGTTCCGTACACGGGCATGATTATCTCAACGAGAGAGAGCAAAGCCTGTCGGGAGCGGGTGCTGCGGCTGGGCGTATCGCAGATCAGCGGCGGTTCCCGCACCAGTGTCGGCGGATATGCAGAGGAAGAGCCGGAGGAGGAAAATTCGGCGCAGTTCGATGTGAGCGACAACCGGACACTCGACCAGGTGGTCCGCTGGCTGATGGAATTAGGCTATATCCCAAGCTTCTGTACGGCGTGCTACCGGGAAGGACGGACGGGCGACCGCTTTATGAGCCTGTGCAAGAGCGGGCAGATTCAGAACTGTTGTCATCCGAATGCGCTGATGACGCTCAAGGAGTATCTGGAGGATTATGCGGCGCCGGGGACGAAAGAGATTGGAGAGAAGCTGATTCAGGCGGAGATCGGTTCGATTCCGAAAGAAAAAGTGCAGGAGATCGTGAGAAAAAATCTGGTTGAAATTGAAAAGGGGCAGCGGGATTTCAGGTTTTAGCTAAATCAGGAGGATCAAAATGGGAATGAATGAGACGCCGTCCGGCGAGCGGGTACATATCGCGTTTTTTGGACGGAGAAATGCGGGAAAATCGAGTCTGGTCAATGCGGTGACCGGGCAGGAGCTGGCGATCGTGTCGGACATCCGGGGAACGACGACCGATCCGGTCTATAAATCGATGGAGCTTCTGCCGCTCGGTCCGGTGGTTATCATCGACACGCCTGGAATCGACGATGAGGGCGAGCTGGGCTTAAAGAGAGTTGGCAAGACTCGTCAAGTCTTAAATAAGGCGGATCTGGCAGTCCTGGTGGTGGATGCGGTGGAAGGAATCAGCAGCTGGGAAGAAGAGATGATCCGGCTGTTTGAGAAGAAGGAAATCCCGTATCTGGTGGTTTACAATAAGATGGATTTGCTGACGGGAAAATCGGAACAGGAACCGGTTGTGGAACATACCGCCTATGTGAGTGCCCGGACGAGAGAAGGAATCCAGCAGTTAAAAGAGCAAATGGCACGTCTTACGTCACAGGAGACGGATGAAAAACGGCTGGCTGCTGATCTAGTAAAACCGTTTGATACGGTAATTCTGGTTGTTCCGATTGACAAGGCGGCGCCGAAGGGGCGGCTGATTCTGCCGCAGCAGCAGGTCATCCGGGATCTGCTGGACATCGGTGCGATGCCGTTTGTCTGCCGGGAAAGTGAACTTTCGGAGACGTTTGCAAAATTGAAAGAAGCTCCGGCATTGGTAATCACGGACAGCCAGGTATTTCCGCTGGTAGACCGGCTGACGCCGCCGCAGGTGCGTCTGACTTCCTTTTCCATTTTGTTTGCGCGGTATAAGGGGGATCTGAAACAGGCAGCGGAGGGCGCCAAAGCTCTGGAAATGATACAGGACGGAGATCCGATTCTTATTTCTGAGGGCTGTACGCATCATCGCCAGTGCGGTGACATCGGCACGGAGAAGCTGCCGGACTGGATCCGCCAGTACACGGGAAAAGCGCCGGAGTTTCATTTTACATCGGGGACGGAATTTCCAGAGGATGTGTCCGGTTATAAGCTGATCGTTCATTGCGGCGGCTGTATGCTGAATGCGCGGGAGATGAAGAGCCGTCTTCGCAGCGCTGCCGATCAGGAGATCCCGATGACCAATTATGGGATTTTGATTGCCTATATGAAGGGAATTTTGAAACGGAGCATGGGGGCGCTGGAGCCGGTCAGGTGGGAAATTTGTGCGGAGAAATGAACGGAAAGAGCGTAAATAATTAGAAACTTAGAAATAAAGGCGGATAAAGCTGCTGGACGATGGAAATGCCTGTCGGACAGCAGCTTTTTTCATAAGAAATTGCGTCCTATGAAAAAACGCTCCGCGAGGATGCGCACTCGCGTGAAGCAGTTTTTTGATTTCGCAGATGCCAGAATGTAAACTATATTAATCCAATGTGTTGACATTTAAAAATCAACGGTTTATAATAGCGAAAGTTAGCTAAATGAGAAAAATAGGATATTTTTTAAGTTGGACCGAAGGATAACCAAAAAAAGTGTTTTGATTTTGATAAGGAGTAGAAGATATGAGTTTACAACTGGCAGAAGAGATTATAAAGGGACGCCGTCTGAAACGGGGCGAGGATTTAAGCTTTTTATTAAGTGAGGATCTGGATGAGCTTTGTGCGGGAGCTGATAAAATCCGGAAGGAGCTCTGCGGAAACCATGTGGATCTGTGTTCTATTATTAATGGACGAAGCGGACGCTGCGGCGAGGACTGCAAGTTTTGCGCGCAGTCAGCCTGTCATCATACGAAGGTGGAAGAATATCCATTTCTGGAGCCAGAGGAGATTCTGGAGGACTGCAAGCGTCATGAGGCGAAGAAAGTACATCGTTACTCCATCGTGACGGCGGGACGTGCGCTGACGGGAGCGGAAATGGAGAAGGCACTTCGGGCATACCGCGCTATGAAGAAGGAATGCAAGGTAGAGCTCTGCGCCTCCCACGGACTTCTGTCACAGGAAGATTTCAACCGTCTGAAAGAGGCGGGCGTGGGACGGTATCATGCCAATATTGAGACTTCCCGGAGAAATTTCCCGAATATCTGTACAACACATACATTTGAGGACAAGCTGGAGGTCATCCGGCGCGCGCAGGCGGCAGGACTTTCCGTCTGTTCCGGCGGCATCATCGGCATGGGAGAAACCTGGGAAGACCGGATCGACATGGCGATCACGCTGAGCGAGCTCGGGATCAAGTCAATTCCGATCAATATCCTGCGTCCGATTCCGGGCACGCCGCTGGAACATCAGGCAGCGCTTTCGGAGGATGAGATTTTGCGGACGATTGCCATTTTCCGTTATATCAATCCGACCGCGATGGTCCGTCTGGCAGCAGGACGAAATTCAATGGAACATTCCGGCGAACAGGCATTCCGTTCCGGCGCAAATGCAGCCATCACCGGAGATATGCTGACAACCTCCGGAAACCGCATCAGCGAGGACCAGGAGATGCTGGTGTCGATGGGATTCACATTATAAAAAAGGAGTATCCATATCATGAGTAAAACACTTTCCGCAGAAGCGGAGCATAAACCTTACTTTACAACCAAACGGATGGCGCTGATTGGCGTGATGACGGCGGTAACCTGTATTCTGGGACCGTTCTCGATTCCGCTTCCATTCAGCCCGGTTCCGATTTCCTTTACAAATCTCGCCATTTATCTGGCAGCATATGTGCTGGGAATGAAAGCCTGCACGGTGAGCTACCTGATTTATATGCTGCTTGGCATGGTGGGCGTTCCGGTATTTTCCGGATTTACGGCAGGAGTCGGTAAGCTGGCAGGACCGACCGGCGGCTATCTCGTCGGATTTATCCTGATGGCGCTGATTGTTGGATTTTTCGTGGATCATTTTCCGGGCAAAGTAGCCCTGCATATCGTTGGCATGGTACTGGGATTGGCGATTTGCTATATTTTCGGAACGGTATGGCTGGCAGGTCAGCTTAACATGACCTTTGTAGCCGGACTGGGTGTGGGCGTTATCCCGTATCTGCCGGGCGATGCAGTCAAAATCATTTTCACAGCTTTGATCGGACCGAAGCTGCGCCGCGAAATTTATCGGTTAGGAGAGTAAAAAGCGTCTGGCTGTAAAAATGACTGTTTAGATAAAATGATATTTAAAATGAAGGACAGATGGGTGAAAGTGGAATACATAAAACGCTTTCATCCATCTTTTTTTGCTGAATGAAACGAAGAGGTTGGTTCACATTTTGTAGAAACGAAGAAGAAAAGAAAAAATAAAGGTAAAAGAAAACAGAAATAATCACATATATGGAATAAAATACAGAAAAATAAGAAGTGAGTGTGACTAAACTTGAACAATTTCGGAGCGTGTGTTATACTAAAGACAGAAAAAAGAGGGAGATTCCGGAGGAACAGGGAGATTCCGGAGGAACAGGGAGGAGGCAGTTGTATGGAGAAAAAGATTATCACTATCAGTCGTGAATATGGAAGCGGAGGTCGTCAGATTGGTCTGGTTGCCGCTAAAAAACTGGGAATGGAATTTTATGATAAGGAATTGATCGATGCTGCTGCGAAGGAGATCGGTTTTCCGGCGGAAATTATTGCGGATCGTGAGCAACGCCTGACAAACAGCCTGCTTTACAATTTCGCGATGGGAACTTTGTATGGACTTTCCTATCCGAAGGAGCCGAAGCTCAGTGAACTGCCATTGACAGAGCAGATCTATGTGGCGCAGAAGAAGGCGATCGAGGAGGCGGCAAAGCGCGGAAGCTGCGTATTTATCGGAAGATGTGCTGATTATATTCTGAGAAGCCGTCCGGATGTACTGCGTGTCTTTGTTTATGCGGATCGTGATATCCGGCTCCGCCGCGCGATTGACGAATATGGGGATCTGGAAGAGCATATCGATGAATTTATGCACCAGACCGACAAACGCCGCCGGATCTACTATGAAAACTATACGAATCAGCGCTGGGGCGACAGAGAAAACTATGATCTGATGCTGAACAGCGGAGATTTGGGAATTGAGAAGTGCGTGGAGTTGATTTGCCAGGCGGTGAAGTAAGGGATAACGAAACAATTATAATTTTAAGCAAAAATAACCGCTCAAGTTTTGCTAGGACCTGGGGCGGTTATTTTTATGTCCTATCTAAGATTCCATCCATGAAACAACGGTCCATTTCCATTTCCAAGATTTAATCCGAATGCTAATGCCCCACTTAAATAGGAACGTGCATCACGAATACTCTGCTCCAGAGAACGTCCGGCGGCGAGACCGCAGGCGATTGCGGATGAGAGTGTGCAGCCAGTTCCATGGTTGTTTTGATTCTCGATCCGGGGACTGGAAAACCAGAGTGGAGTCTGGTCTGGCTGACAAAGAACATCACAGACAGTATTTGGCAGATTTTCCCGGTGTCCGCCTTTTAAAAGAACTGCGGTGTGAAATTGACGGGACAGCCGGGCGGCGGCAGCTTCTATGCCTGCGTCATCGTCCAATGTATGCGTCTGCATTTGAAGTAAAAATTCAGCCTCCGGCAGATTCGGTGTCAAAAGTGTGGCGCGCGGAAACAAAAGCTCCTGGGAGGCGGCGATGGCGTCCGGAGCTGCCAGAGGGCGTCCGCTGGTGGAGATAAGCACTGGATCGAGTACCACCGGGATATCGGGATAGGCGCTTAGTTTTTCTGCGACAACCTGAACGGCAGTTTTGTTTCCCAGCATTCCGATCTTGATCGCTTGCGGAGTTAAATCTGAAAGAACCGAATCCAGCTGTGCCGCTAATATTTCCGGGGAGGCAGGCGAGACAGCCTGCACGCCGAGCGTATTCTGAGCGGTGATCGCAGTGATGACACTGGTTCCATAGAGCCCCAGAGCGGTGATGGTCTTTAAATCTGCCTGTATTCCTGCGCCGCCTCCGCTGTCCGAACCGGCGATGGTGAGTACTGTGGGGATAACGCGGCGGTTTTTATGAATGCACTCTCGCAGCTCCCGGACCGCAGCCCCGATATCTGGCTGTCCGAAAATCCCGGATATAATCGCAGCTCCTGCGATGCCGGTTCCAGCCAGGGTGGAAAGATTGGAAGCGTTGATTCCTCCGATGGCGACAACCGGAATGGAGACGGACTGGCAGATGGCGGTCAGAGTCTCACGGGACATCGGGATGGCATCTGTTTTGGTTGGACTTGGAAATACAGCGCCAGAACCGAGATAATCGGCTCCGGCTTTTTCTGCTTCCAGGGCCTGGGCAACGGTTTTGGCGGTTACGCCGAGAATCTTGTCCGGTCCCAGCTTGGCGCGCACCTCGCGGGCGGGCAGGTCACTTTGACCGATATGGATGCCGTCGGCACCGCTGTTTATGGTGACGTAGAGGCTGTCATTGATAATCAGAGGCACGTGATAGCGCTCGGTGAGTTTGCGGATGGAAAGCGCCTCCCGCAGAAAATCTTCCTCGGACAGATATTTTTCACGGAGCTGCAGCATCGTGATTCCGGCGTCCAGCGCCTCGCGCACCTGTTCCTCCAGCGGACGCATGCCGGGGCGGTGTGGCATTGTGATCGCATATAAAAGGCAGTTATTTCGTTGGAATTTCAATTTTTTGACCTCCTTGTAGCTGTTCGCCGGTCATCAGGCTGACAGCATCCATGAAATAGGTGTGGAAACTTCCAAGACCGGTGCCGTTTGCACGCATCTGTGCTGCGGCGTTCTCACCGCATAACCCGATTTCAGTGACGGCACAGACGGCAGGATAGAAATAAGATTTAGAAGCCGCTGCAAATGCCGCCAGCAGTCCATCCATCATGCATCCGCTTCCGGTAATCTGCGCCAGCTCCGGGCAGCCGTTGTGGATGCGGGCGGTTTTAGAACCGCAGACAACCAGATCGCAGGGCCCCGTACAGACGATAACAGCCCGCAGACGTTTAGAGAGAAAACGGGCGATACGGGTGTCTGTGCAGAGGCGTTCTGAAATAGAGTTGGAACTTGCGTGTGCGTCTGGCATTTGCATAGAAACTGCGTCTACCCCGTGCTGTTCCTTCTCCACCGGATATCCAAACAAATTCGCCAGCGTCCGGATTTCAGATGAATTTCCCCGCACGATGGAGACGGAGATGTGCGACAGAATCCGGCGGGCGGAGTGTCTGCGGTGGGCGGACACACCGATGCCGACCGGATCGAATATAATCGGAATCCCCTTCCGGTTGGCAGCCTGACCTGCGCGGATCATGGCAGTGACGGAGCCGATTTTTAAGGTTCCCAGATTGAGCACCAGCCCGTCGCTGGCAGAGGCAGTTGAGGCTGTCTCTGCCGGATGATCGGTCATGACTGGGGAGGCGCCCGCGGCGAGGAGCAGGTTGGCAACATCGCCTGCAGTCACATAATTGGTGATACAGTGGATGAGCGGTGCGGTTTTTTGTACCCGCTCTGGATAATAAGCGAGTGCCCTGGATAAACAGGCAGCCTGGTCTGGCATCGTGAGCGCCTCCTTTTACTGGGCGTCGAGCAGGCGTTTTAAGTAGGAAAACAGCCCGATGCGGCGCATAAATTCAATCAGCAGAAATGCAATGGCGGTTCCGCAGGCGGTACTCATCAGGAATGGGAGAACGTAGAAGAATAAGGCAACATCCTTTCCCATCAGAAGGACAGCAACCGGGTAGCAGAGCGTGCCGCCGATGATGCCAGTTCCGACTACCTCACCGAGGTAAGCGAGCAGGAAACGTCCGGTTTTCTGGAATAAATAAGCGCCCAGAAAAGCGCCGACCATACTTCCAGGAAAAGCAAGCAGGCTGCCGGTTCCCAGAATATTTCGGATGAGAGAGACACAAAATGCCATCGAAACGCCATAAACCGGTCCTAAAAAGACGCCGGCGAGGACGTTGACAAGGTGCTGGATCGGAAAACATTTGGATGCACCGATCGGAATGGAAAAGCCGGATAAAGCGACAGTTAAGGCAACCAGCATGCCAGCCAGAGCTGTTTTTTTGATGGAAAAAGTCTGCGCTGATGCAGTGGATGCAGATACAGTTGAGTGATTCATGGAAAAACCTCCTAATTAGTTATGTAAATATTACTCATCGAAAATTGAAACAATCTCCCCCGAAAGGATCCGGTTCATGTTTTTGACGGCGCAAAAATTGCCGCACATGGAGCAGGTATCTTCTTTTTCCGGTTTTGATTCTGCGCGGTAGCGGCGGGCTTTCTCCGGGTCGATGGCGAGGGAAAACTGCTCTTCCCAGTCGAGCCGGGCGCGTGCTTGCGCCATTTTGCGATCCCATTCTTTTGCCCCTGGAATACCTTTTGCGATGTCGGCGGCGTGGGCGGCGATACGGGAGGCGATGATACCTTCTTTGACGTCGTCACGGTTCGGCAGGCGAAGGTGCTCTGCCGGGGTCACGTAGCAGAGGAAGGAAGCACCGGCGGATGCTGCGATTGCGCCTCCGATGGCAGCCGTGATATGGTCGTAGCCCGGCGCGACGTCCGTCACCAGCGGACCGAGCACGTAGAACGGGGCGCCCTTGCAGACGGACTGCTGAATTTTCATATTGGCAGCGATCTGGTCGAGCGGCATATGTCCCGGACCTTCGATCATGACCTGGACATTTTTCTCCCAGGCGCGGCGGGTCAGCTCACCGAGTGTCAGAAGCTCTTCCAGCTGTGATACGTCGGTTGCGTCCTCCAGACAGCCCGGGCGGCAGGCGTCGCCGAGACTCAAGGTCACGTCGTATTCCTGACAGATATCGAGCAGGCGGTCAAAATGCTCATAGAATGGGTTCTCCTGTCCGGTCATTTCCATCCATGCAAAGATAATGGAACCGCCGCGGGAGACGATGTTGGTCAGACGTTTCATTTTTTTGAAGCGCTCGGCGGTGTTTTTATTGATTCCTACATGGATAGTCAGGAAATCAACGCCGTCTTTTGCGTGCATTTCCGCGATCTGCAGCCATTCTTCCGATGTGATTTCACGCAGTGGCTTGTGGTAATAAACCACAGCGTCATAGATCGGCACGGTTCCGATGATGGCCGGGCACTCGGCTGTCAGCTTGCGGCGGAACTTCTGGGTATCGCCGAAGGAGCTTAAATCCATGATAGATTCTGCGCCCATGGCAACCGCGTCATTGACCTTCTGAAGCTCCATGTCAAGGTCGTTTAAATCGCGGGAGGTTCCGAGGTTGACGTTGATTTTTGTGCGGAGTGCGGAGCCGATTCCGTTCGGATCCAGGCAGGTGTGACATTTATTTGCCGGGATCACGACCTGTCCGGCAGCAACCAGTTTGAACAGCTTTTCTGGTTCCATCTGCTCTTTTTTGGCCACCGCCAGAAGCTCCTTTGTCAGGATTCCCTTGCGGGCGGCATCCATCTGTGTGGTGTAGTTCATGCGTAGTCCTCCTTTTTCGGAGGGAAGTGAGCGGAATCTAAAAATCTAAAATGGGAATTTGAAGAAGAGAGTTCCTTTTCCTGAAAGAAAGGGGATACAGTAAAACCATATGTATGATCCATTTCGTAAAAGATATATGAGCGCAGGTAAAATAAAAAACCTGCACCGCGCAGGTACAGGTCAGACAAGGTATATTTGCTGAAACATTCGGATAGATATATCGATTGTTTTTCATGTCATCGCGTATATTCCCTACGTTGGCATTACCCAAATCAGGTTATAAAGGTCGAAGTTGGATGACTTCCTCTCAGCCCGCTCACGAGCTCCCTCATTCATTTGTGGCAAGTGTAGCACGGCGGCTCTGGTTTGTCAATGGGGGGATTGTCTGGACGAATCCCCCTCACTATGCTATAATAAGGGGCATCAAGTCATTTTGGTTGCTTTATCGTTACTGCTCATGGCAGGTATTTTGAAAACCGGCACATGGACAGCAACATTGTATGCACGGGAGAATGAGATGAAGGAAAATATGAAAATACGAGGTCAGCTGCGGACGTATCTGCAGTGGCCGATCATACTGTCGGTATTCCTGTTGGCGGCGAACCTGGCAGTTGGGATTGTGAGCCCGGCTGCCGGTCTTGTGATGTCCGGATTTACGGTTATATATGTGCTGGTGGCACTCTGGCTGTTCATGTACCGGAGAAAACGTCTGATGGGCGGACTGGTGGAGTTTTCGGCGGAGTATGCGTGGGTGCAGAAACAGCTCCTCTATGAGATGGCGGTGCCGTATGCCATCGCGGACACAGAGGGACATTTCCTCTGGTTGAACCACTCCTTTTCGGAGATCGTCGGGGAAGATAAAAACTGCCGTAAGAATATCGCGGCGGTCTTTCCGGAACTGACACGGGAAGTTTTGGATGAGATGGACGAAAAAACGAGCGTTCATTCTTCATTTGACGGCAGATTTTACCGGATCGATATCCAGCAGGTGGCGCTCAGCGAGACGGAAGGTATGAAGCTTGGTGCGGTGGACGAGGACAGCGACGAGATGCTTTTAGTTCTGTATCTCTGCGATGAGACGGAGATTTTGCGCTGCAAGCAGCAGATCAACAACCAGCGTCTGGTGGCGGGACTTATCTATCTCGACAACTACGACGAGGCGCTGGAGAGTGTCGAGGAGGTACGCCGTTCCCTGCTGGTTGCCCTGATTGACCGGAAAATTACGAAGTATTTCATGGCGATGGAAGGTATCGTCAAGAAGCTGGAAAATGACAAGTATCTGTTTGTGATCAAGCAGCAGTACACGAAAGAGATTCAGGAGAGCCGCTTTTCGATCCTGGAGGATGTCAAGACGGTTAATATCGGAAATGATATGGCTGTCACGCTGAGTATCGGTATGGGTATGAACGGCGACAGCTACATCCGCAACTATGAGTATGCGAGAACGGCGATTGATATGGCGCTGGGACGCGGCGGCGATCAGGCGGTTGTCAAGGATGGCACGAAGATCCGCTACTACGGCGGCAAATCGCAGCAGCTGGAAAAAACGACCCGTGTCAAGGCACGTGTCAAAGCGCATGCGATGCGCGAGCTGATGGATACGAAGGATAAGATGCTGATCATGGGACACAAGATCGGCGATACGGATTCCTTTGGTGCGGCGATTGGTATCTGGCGGATTGCGACCTCTTTTAATAAAAAGGCGCGGATCGTCATCAATGGGGTCAATTCTTCCGTGAAACCGATGATGGCGCGGTTTGAAAACAGCTCCGATTACCCGGAGGATCTGTTCTTAACCGGCGAGGAAGCGGCAGAGTGGGCGGATTCCAACACGATGTTAGTTGTGGTTGATGTCAACCGCCCGAGTATCACGGAGGCACCGGAACTGCTCAAGCAGATCAAAACGATCGTGGTGCTCGACCATCACCGCCAGAGCAGCGAGATCATCGACAATGCGGTGTTATCTTATGTCGAGCCGTATGCGTCTTCGGCGTGTGAGATGGTAGCCGAGGTATTGCAGTACATCGGCGACGACGGCATCAAGATCAAGCCGGCGGAGGCGGATGCGATGTACGCCGGTATCGTGATTGACACAAACAATTTCATGAACCAGGCAGGTGTCCGCACCTTCGAGGCGGCGGCGTTCCTGCGTAGAAACGGCGCGGATGTCGTGCGTGTGAGAAAGCTGTTCCGCGACCGGCTGGAGGACTACCGGGCGAGAGCTGAGGCGATCCAGAAAGCAGAGATTTATCACGGCGCATTTGCGATTTCCGTGTGTCCGTCCGAAGGACTTGAAAGTCCTACCGTGGTTGGCGCACAGGCGGCAAATGAGCTGCTGGATATTGTAGGCATCAAGGCGTCATTTATCCTGACGCAGATGGGCGACACGATCTATTTCAGCGCGCGTTCGATCGATGAGATCAACGTGCAGATTATCATGGAGCGCTTGGGCGGCGGCGGACACCGCACGATTGCGGGCGCACAGCTTAAGGGTGCGACGATCGATGAAGCCAGAGAGAAATTAAAAGATCTCATTACGGATATGATGGAGAAAGGAGAAATATAACGATGGAAGTTGTATTATTAGAGGATGTAAAGGCACTTGGCAAAAAAGGTCAGATTGTAAAGGTAAGCGACGGCTATGGACGCAACTTTATTCTGACAAAGAAACTGGGAATCGAGGCAACACCGAAGAACTTAAATGATCTGAAGCTGCAGAAGGCAAATGAGGCGAAGATCGCGGCAGAGCACCTGGCAGCAGCGAAGGATCTGGCAAAACATCTGGAGGATAAGTCCATCACCCTGTCCATCAAGGCAGGCGAGGGCGGAAAAGCATTCGGCTCTGTTTCTTCCAAGGAGATTGCAAAGGCGATCAAAGATCAGTTAAATCTGGATATTGATAAGAAGAAACTGGTTCTGCCGGAGCCGATTAAGACCTTTGGCACACACGAAGTTCCGATCAAGCTTCACAAAGAAGTAACCGGAAAACTGGCAGTAAAGGTTGTAGAAGCTTAATATGGAGGACTGAATCATGGATGAAGCCCTGATAAAGCGGGTTCTCCCGCACAGTGTAGAGGCGGAACAGTCAGTCATCGGATCCATGCTTGTGGATCGGGAAGCAATTATCGCGGCGTCTGAGACTATCACAGTCGCCGATTTTTACCAGCAACAGTACGGCGTCATGTTTGAGTCGATGGTCGAGCTTTTCAACGAAGGAAAGCCGGTCGATCTGGTGACGCTTCAAAATCGGCTGCGCGAAAAAGATGTTCCGCCGGAGGTCAGCAGCCTGGACTTTGTCCGGGATATCATGACATCTGTGCCGACTTCGGTCAATGTCAAATCGTATGCCAATATCGTGCGGGAAAAGGCAGTCCTGCGCCGTTTGATAAAAGTGAATGAGGAGATTGAAAACCTCTGTTACGGCGGAAGGGACAAGCTGGAGGATATTCTGGCGCACACGGAGAAATCGGTGTTTGACCTGCTCCAGAGCCGCGGAGGCGGAGAGTTTGTACCGATCCGGCAAGTGGCGTTGAATGTTCTGGAAAAGATTGAGGCGGCGTCGAAGAGCAACAGCACCGTCACGGGTATTCCGACCGGATTTATCGATCTGGATTACCGGACGTCGGGATTCCAGCCGTCCGATTTTATTTTGATTGCGGCGCGTCCTTCGATGGGTAAGACGGCGTTTGTTCTGAATGTCGTCGAGCATGTGGCGGTCAAAAAAGGGCTTCCGTGCATGGTATTCAGCCTGGAAATGTCGAAGGAACAGCTGGTCAACCGTATGCTGTCGATGGAGTCGAATGTCGATTCCCAGAAGCTGCGTACCGGTACGCTGACGGATTCCGACTGGGATGCCGTCGTGGAAGGCATCGGCACGATCGGAAGTTCCAAGCTGATCATCGATGATACGCCGGGTATCTCGATCTCGGAGCTGCGCTCGAAATGCCGCAAGGTGAAGCTGGAGTACGGTTTAAGCCTTGTCATCATCGACTATTTACAGCTGATGAGCGGCAGCGGAAAGAGCGGAGAGAACCGCCAGCAGGAGATCTCGGAGATTTCCCGTTCATTAAAGGCGCTGGCGCGAGAGCTGAATGCGCCGGTTATCTCCCTGTCGCAGCTTTCCCGTGCCTGCGAGACACGTCCGGATCACCGCCCGATGCTTTCGGATCTGCGTGAGTCTGGTGCGATTGAACAGGATGCCGATGTGGTTATGTTTTTGTACCGTGATGATTATTACAACAAGGATACGGATACGCCGAATATCGCGGAGGTAATCATTGCCAAACAGCGTAATGGCCCGATTGGAACGGTGCAGCTGATGTGGAGACCGGAGCTGACGAAGTTTGCGAATTTGGCGAAATAACGATAGAATCGTGTAAGGGACGGGACTGGATGGAAATTGCACCGTCTGCGTCTCCGGTTATGACTGTGCGCTTGCTTTCACTATATGTGTTCGCCCATGGCGGACTGCATCGGCCCTGTTCGGACGCGTGTGTTCAAGATTTGTACAATTCATAACTGGAACGCCGACTCTGCAATTTTCATCCAGTCCTTTTTTTGGGATAAATATATGATTGATAAAAGA
>OLJF01001295.1_pt1 | contig 16097 bp, 9 predicted proteins | sample 1609751 | NCBI WGS metagenome assembly OLJF01 (sample SAMEA4350171, study PRJEB24818) | metagenome | biome: human; feature: gut; material: faeces | place: Denmark | collected 2013-09
AAGAGACAGGCTGTATATCGTGGTCGGCAGCGATGTCATTGCCAATGCCTCTTCTTACAAGAAGAAACCGGTTAAAAATTCGATCCATTCGATGAACCATATCGCGTTCCGCCGCGTGGGTGATGTCAAGGCGGACAACAAATACAACCGTCAGATGATGGATCAGATCAGCGGCAAGGTCGTGGAGCTGGAGCTTCCGGAGCATCTGGAGGACATCAGTTCGACGAGAATCCGTGAAAATGTCGATTTGAACCGCGATATTTCGAATCTGATCGACCCGTCTGTGCAGGAATACATCTATTACAATGGTCTGTATCTGCGCGAGCCGGAATATAAACCATATATCCGCGCGCGTGCGATCTCCTATGAGGAGGTGGAGACGCCGGATGAAATGCTTCTGGCGGAAATTTTGAATTTTGTTCTGCAGGACGAAGAAGATCGCGAGAACCTGTTGAATTCGATGAAGGAGTCGGGCGACCGGCTGCTGCTTCTTAGGAATACTGTGCAGGAAAACCGGCTCGTCGGCGTGGCGCGGCTTCGTTATCTGGCACCGGATGAGCTGTTTGCCGTTCTGGGACAGGTCAGTCTGGCAGATCAGGTGCGCCGCCATACCTACGGTGAGATTCTTCTGATTTCGGGTATCTATGTCGAGCGCGATCCGATGATCAACGACGCGGAACAGCTGCTTTTAACCGAGGCGATCGCACGGTCCTTTGAGTATAAATGCGGCTATGCACTTTTCTTCCCGGCAGACGGCTACTGCCCGGAGCGCGTGCTGTCGGCGGTGGTCCGCCAGGGCTTTGTGAAGGCGCCGGAATCCCCGGAAGACGCGCCACTCTATCTGGTTGATATGCATGCGCCGCTTGTATTAGTGCAGAATCTGGAAACGACGTTAAAAGAACCATTTTCCAGCAATCCGCGCGTTCTGGATGCGATCTACAAGGCGCATCGGGAATTGCAGATGGCGATGACGCGCTTCTATCCGGGACAGCTGGTTCTTTCGATGTCTGCGAGCGTGATTTACCATCGTCTGGTGGAACGGATCACGGCGTTAAATGGTGTGCCGCGTGACCCAGTGACGCCGAGACGCCTCGGCGGGGCGATGTGCGTGCCGTTCGGCAAGATCCTGCGTGGAAAAGTTATTCCGAATACGGTGACGAAGACGCTGCATACAGATAAAGTGTACGATCCGGAGCTGAAAGAGAAGTCGATCGAAGCGTTCCCGTACTATTCGCCGCTGCGAAGCCAGATCAAGGCTATCAAGTCCTTTGACCGCCCGGTGATTCTGGTCGATGATCTGCTGCATCACGGCGGACGTTTCGAGGCATTGGAACCGATGCTGCGCGAAGAGGGCGTGGAAATCAAAAAATTGGTGTTAGGTATGATTTCAGGCTACGGGCGCGACACGATGGCGACGAAGGGAGTGCCGGTAGACAGTATTTATTACATTCCGAATCTGCGGAACTGGTTTGTCGAGTCCACACTGTACCCGTTCATCGGAGGCGATACGGTGCGCCGCGATACCGTGAAGGTGGCGGGACTGACGCCGTCGATCAATATGATCCTGCCGTATGCCGCACCGCCGGTACAGGGAAGTACGCCGGAAGCCGCGTTTGAGTTCTCCGCGTGCTGCATCCGCAACGCGCGCAACATCCTTCTGGTGCTCGAATCCGAGTACCGGGCGCTGTTTGCGAGAAACCTGACGTTAAGCCGCCTGTCTGAAGCGGTCATCCTACCGCTCTGCCCGGATAAAGGCGAGTGTGTCAGCTACGATCCGAATCTGGCAGCGTCGGTGTATCTGGAAAATGATTTGGAGATGCTGTATCGGACGCGGAAGTGAGAAATTATGTCAAATAACGCAAAATAATATCATGATACCAGGGTCAAAAGGTCAGAAGTTCGACGCAAGCTTGCTTGCAGGAGAATTTTTGACCTTGGGACCCGCCAAAAACATGAGTAAGTAGCCATTTTTCAAAGAAAAATGAGCGAATTACGAATGTTTTTGAAGATTGCGGGAGCATATAGTGCGGAGCAATCTGGTATCAGAGGGGTCAAAATGCCTTTTGACCCCAACATCTTTGATATTAATTTCTACTGTAATCATAGATAACGATAAATCACATTGCAAGGGGGATACGCGATGCGGAAAAGATATGCAAAACTGCTTGGGCTCGCCTGCCTGATCGGTGCCATGGGGCTGCTTCCTTCTTCCCAGAGCCGTGCGGCCGGATGGCTGAAGGACGGAAACTACTGGTACTACATGACCGACGACGGTCAGAAGCATACCGGATGGGTACATATCGGAGAGAAATATTATTATATGGATGACTCGACCGGCAAGATGGTGACCGGTTGGCGTCAGGATTCATCCACTTCCGCCTGGTATTATTTCAACCAGAGCGGCGAGATGATGACCAAATGGCAGAAAATCAACAACTACTGGTACTATTTTAACCAGTACGGTGTGATGCAGAAGGGCTGGCTCCAGCTTGATACGGTCTGGTATTACCTGGGTGAGGATGGACGGATGTTTACCAACTGGCAGAAGATGAACAACGGCACCTGGTACTATTTCGGCACGGACGGGGCGATGCGGACTGGCTGGCAGAAGGTAAACAGCACCTGGTATTATCTCGACGAAAATGGAAAACTGCTGACCGGTTGGCAGCTCATCAAAAATGAATACTACTATCTCCATGAGGGCAAGATGCTGACCGGTTGGCTCAATGACAGCAACGGAAACACCTACTACATGGACAAGACAGACGGCAATATGAGCCGCGGCTGGAAGCAGATCGACGACACCTGGTACTATTTCAATGAGTACGGACACCGGCAGAAAGGCTGGATTAAGGTATCCGGCACCTACTATTATCTGGATGAGAACGGTAAGATGGCTTCGAACACAACCCTGACGATTGATTCGGTGAAATACACCTTTGCCAAGAGCGGTGCGTGCCAGAATCCACCGTCCAGTCTCTCCGGCATGAGCGACAGCTATTTTGACCCAAGTGCTTCACAGGGAACAGGGACTTCGTCGGACAGTTCTTCTTCAAGCAGCACTTCGGGGCCAAGCGGAACGGCTTCGAACAATTCCAATTCAGGGACCTCCAGTTCAGGTAACACCAACAATGCGAATAGTTCCGATCATTCGACCAGTTTTACTGCACCGGGAAGTTCCAACAGCTCCAGCTCGTCAAATGTTTCTTCGTCGGGCACAACCGTTCCGATTCCTGGAAGCGGCTACAGCAGTTCCACTTCCACGCCGGGCGGGACTTCCAGTTCGTCAGGCTCTTCGAATAACCAGACAAGCAGCAGTTCCACCAGCGATACCGGCAATGTACCAAGCCGCATCTACAGCAACGGCACGACTTACACCGCACCGACGACATCAAGCTCCAGCTCGTCAGCCTCTTCGTCAAATTCGTCCGATAAACGGATTAACGGATTTACCTCCAATCAGGGCGATACGATTCAGGAGGGACAGACGCAGGGTCCTGGACGGAAATAAACCGTATTTGCAAAATATATAAGTGTTGTTAAAAAAAGATTTTGACCAACGATTCATAGCCTATATCGATGGTCAAAATCTTTTTAATTAAAATCATACCTTCTAAAAGCTGCCTACACCTCAAACACCAAATCCCCATAACTCGGGAACGGCCATAACTCTTTATCTACCAGCATTTCCAGCTCGTCTGCCGGTTTACGGAGAGCTACCATCGCCGGGCATACCTCATGCAGATAGGCGAATGCTTTTTCTTTGTTATCCTTGATCGCAGATGCCTTTGCCAGGATATCTTTGAGTGCCGCCAATGCCACCTTCATCTCTGAAAGTTTATCAGAGGTCTCTAAAAGCAGTTCTTTCTGGACACTGACATCGGCTTCTTCACAGGCAGTCCGTACGGCTGTCAGGGAGGAAGCAAGCTGGGTCGTATATTTGACAACCGCCGGGATGATCTGCTTGCTCGCCATGTCGATCATCGTCTTTGCCTCGATGTTGACGGTCTTGGAATATGCCTCATACTCAATCTCGGCGCGGGATTCCAGCTCGGTCCGGGTGTACACGCCAAATTCTTCAAAGAGCTTGATCGCTTTCTCTGTCCGGATTGCCTCGACAGAATCGATACCTGCTTTCAGGTTCGGGAGTCCACGGCGCTCTGCCTCTTTAACCCATTCCTCAGAATAACCATTTCCGCTGAAAATGATACGGCGGTGCTCTGCAAACAGGCGCTTGATCATATCATGGACTGCGCTGTCAAAATCATCACTGTTTTCCAATTCGTCCGCAGCCTCTTTAAACGCCTCTGCCACGATCGTGTTGAGCACGACGTTCGGAGATGAAACAGAATCCGAAGAACCAACCATACGGAACTCGAATTTATTACCGGTAAACGCAAACGGTGAAGTACGGTTGCGGTCGGTTGCATCCTTGACGAAATCCGGAAGTGTCGCTACTCCCGTCTGAAGTACCTCGCCCTGCTTAGAATGTGCGGCTTCGCCCGTGCTGCACAGCTGATCGATAACGTCCTCCAGCTGCTCGCCCAGGAAAATAGAGATGATCGCTGGCGGCGCCTCTGCCGCACCCAGACGATGATCGTTGCCCGGAATCGCGGTGGACTCGCGCAGCAGATCCGCGTGTCTGTCAACTGCTTTCATGATGCACGCCAGAACCAGAAGGAACTGTACATTTTCGTGCGGCGTCTCGCCCGGATTCATCATGTTGATGCCGTCGTCGCTCGTCAGGGACCAGTTGTTGTGCTTACCGGAACCATTGATTCCGTCAAATGGTTTCTCATGCAGCAGACAGGTCAGACCGTGATGTCCTGCGACACGCTTCATCGCCTCCATGACCATCTGGTTGTGATCGACTGCCAGATTGACCTGACAATAGGTTGGTGCTAATTCATGCTGTGCTGGTGCAACTTCGTTGTGCTGTGTCTTTGCACTGACACCCAGACGCCACAGTGTCTCATTTAACTCTTTCATGAATGCACCGACTCTCGGACGGATGCTTCCAAAATAGTGATCATCCATCTCCTGCCCTTTCGGCGGCATCGCGCCAAACAGGGTACGACCGGTGTAGATCAGGTCTTTTCTCTGTAAATATTTGTTCTTATCAACCAGAAAATACTCCTGCTCCGGTCCCACATACGGAATCACCCGGTGGGAAGTCGTATTTCCAAACAGGCGGAGAATCCGGAGTGCCTGCTCGTTGATTGCCTGCATGGAACGCAGCAGCGGTGTCTTCTTATCCAGTGCTTCGCCGCGGTACGAACAGAATGCAGTCGGTATGTAGAGTGTCACGCCCAGCGTATCTTCCCGCAGAAATGCCGGGGAAGTACAATCCCAGGTTGTATAGCCGCGTGCCTCAAAGGTGGAACGAAGTCCGCCCGACGGAAACGAGGATGCATCCGGCTCGCCCTTAATCAGCTCTTTACCGGAAAACTCCATGATAACGCGTCCGTTGGAATCCGGTACGGAGATAAACGCATCATGTTTTTCTGCCGTAATGCCGGTCAGCGGCTGGAACCAATGGGAATAATGAGTCGCACCGCGCTCGATCGCCCAGTCTTTCATCGCGTGTGCGACAACATCTGCGATAGACGGATCCAGCTCAGCTCCGTCTTCAATGGTTTTCTTCAGTTTTTTGTAAACACTTTTCGGAAGGCGTTCCTGCATCGCCTTGTCATTAAACACATTTTTTCCGAAAATTTCCGGTACATTGATAATCTCGCTCATTCAATCCCTCACATTAATATGAAAACAGACCGGACCGCCGGTATGTATATCCGCGTTGCGAAATGTACATCCCTGCAGTCCGGTCATGAACCTTACTTATTCATCAGGCTTTTCCGATAGAACCGAACAGTTCCATCTTTGTCTTAACCGTCTCTTTGATCGCCTCAAAACCAGGTGCAAGAAGTTTACGCGGGTCAAATCCTTTGCCCTGCTGATCCTTACCAGCCTCGATATACTGGCGGGTTGCCTCTGCAAATGCCAGCTGGCACTCAGTATTTACATTAATCTTCGCTACACCTAAAGAAATGGCTTTCTTAATCATATCTTCCGGAATACCGGTACCACCGTGAAGAACCAGCGGCATATCGCCTACTTTTTCTTTTACGGCTGCCAGCGTCTCAAAGCTTAAGCCTGGCCAGTTTGCCGGATATTTGCCGTGGATATTGCCGATACCTGCTGCCAGCATATCAACTCCGAGGTCTGCAATCGCCTTGCACTCGTTCGGATCTGCACATTCGCCCATACCGATCACGCCGTCTTCCTCGCCGCCGATGGAACCAACCTCAGCCTCCAGGGAAATACCTTTCTCCGCGCAGACTTTGACTAATTCTTTGGTTTTCTCTACGTTCTCGGCGATCGGATAATGGGAGCCGTCAAACATGATGGAAGAAAATCCAGCATCGATACATTTGTAGCAGCCCTCGTAGGTACCGTGATCCAGATGCAGCGCAACCGGAACCGTGATGTTCAGCTCTTCGATCATCGCTTTTACCATCGCAGATACTGTCTTAAAGCCAGTCATATACTTGCCTGCGCCCTCAGAAACACCTAAGATAACCGGTGAGTTCTGCTCCTGTGCCGTCAGTAAAATCGCTTTGGTCCATTCAAGATTGTTGATGTTGAACTGACCAACCGCATATTTGCCATCTCTTGCCTTCTGAAGCATTTCCTTCGCACTAACTAACATATACAAACCTCCTCGTTGTCTCTTTTTGATCTAACCAGAGTCTATTATATACCATAATTCAGTATTTGCCTAGCCTGTCAAAAAAATAACAGGCAATTATTTTAATATTTTGTAACTTTTACTGTAAAATCTCCGAAACGGTCTTCTCCATCTCCTCCGGCTTGCACTGGCGGTTGTGACGGATCTCTGCCTTGCGGATCTCCTCGATCGCCTGCGGGATCTTCACGCCGGATGCTTTCTCCATCTCGTCGATAAGCTCGAACTCGCCCTTGCCTTCTTCGCTGCCGAAGATTGCCTCCATGACGCTGCGGGAGAATTTATATGGGCTTGCCGTCGATGCGATAACTGTCTTCTTGGTATCGCCTGTCTCCTTCACATAGTTATGGTATACGCAGGATGCAACGCCGGTATGCGTATCGATCATATAACCGGTCTCATCGTAGAGACGCTTGATCTCGGCTGCATTTGCCGCCTGATCGGCATAACCGCCGACAAAATCTGCCATGCGCGCACGCATCTCGTCGGTAACCGAATATTTGCCATCTTTCGAAAGCTCTTCCATGCGTTTCTTGGTCTCCTCCGCATCGCAGCCGGTGGAGAGATAAATCAGACGTTCCAGATTGCTGGAAATCAGAATATCCATCGACGGGGAAGAGGTCAGGATGAATGGACGGTTCTTGTCATATACGCCTGTCTTAAAGAAGTCGTACAGAACTTTATTGTCATTGGACGCGCAGATCAGCTTGTCGATCGGCACACCCATCTGTTTTGCAAAATAAGCAGCTAAGATATTGCCGAAGTTTCCGGTCGGAACGGTTACATTGATCTTCTCACCGTTCTCGATCTCGCCGTTTTCAAGCAGTTTTGCATACGCATATACATAGTATACAACCTGTGGTACGAGACGACCGATGTTGATGGAGTTTGCGGAAGAGAGCTGATAGCCTCTGCCTGCTAATTCTTTGGCAAATTCTTTGTCACCGAAGATTTTCTTGACACCGCTCTGTGCATCATCAAAGTTTCCGGAAATACCGACAACGCTTGTGTTCGCGCCCTTCTGGGTCAGCATCTGCAGCTCCTGCACACGGCTGACGCCGTCCTTCGGGTAAAATACGATAATTCTGGTTCCCTCAACGTCTGCAAAACCAGCCATCGCTGCCTTTCCGGTATCGCCGGAGGTTGCGGTCAGGATCACGATCGTGTTCTCCGCATGGTTCTTCTTCGCCGATACGGTCATCAGATGCGGCAGGATCGAGAGCGCCATATCCTTGAAGGCAATCGTGCTTCCGTGGAACAGCTCCAGATAATATGCTCCGTCTGCTTTGACAAGCGGCGCAATCTCTTCCGTATCAAACTTACTGTCGTAAGCGCGCTCGATACAGGTTTTCAGCTCTTCCTCTGTGAAATCAGTCAGGAACTGCTTCATAACTGCATAAGCTACTTCCTGATATGTTTTATGGGATAATTCTTCCAGGCTGCAATCTAGCGCCGGGATATGATCCGGCATGAACAGGCCGCCGTCTGCTGCCAGTCCCTTTAAGATCGCCATCGAAGCCGTTACGTTGTTTTCACCGCCACGGGTACTGCTGTAATTGATTGCCATGATTTTCATCCTCTCTTTTTATCTTTCCCCGTCGTCCCCATCTTTGCAAAGGATGCCGGAGTCAAACTTTCTGCCATGTAAGTGTTCTGTGTGGTTTTGCAGTTCTCCCGCAAAGTTACGGAACCCCCTGCTCACTTTAGTTAAAAATTCTATCATACTTTATGGCACAGCGCAAGAAAAATTCCCCCCTTAATACGTGATCTTCCAGCGCCCAAACAATCCCTTCTTAAAATGGGAAAACCGCCGTGAAGCACTCTCATTTCCCATCTCGATCGCCTTCTGGTAGCACTGTGCCGCCCGCTCGAGATCTTCCGGGGATTCATTTTTCCGTTCGTAGATAAATCCAAGCTCATAGAGTGCATATCCGTCACATTCCGTCTGTGCCGCCCGCTCAAAAAGCTCCTTCGCCTTATTTTCATCGGCGGTGCAGCCTTCTCCCTTCATATAGAGATAGCCTAACTTGGATGCAGACTGCAGACTTCCGGCTTCTTCGCACCGGTTCAGCCACTCAAATGCTTTTGCATAATCGCGGTCTACTCCCTCTTCGCCCTGGAAATACAGGCATCCAAGAATCTCCATGCACTCTGGATTTCCCTGCGAAGCGCCTTTTTCGTACCAGGAAACTGCCTGCTTCATATCAATCTCGCCGTTCAGACCATCCCGATAGATATTTCCAAGCGCCAGACTTGCCTGTCCGTCCGTCTCGATCCCAGCTGCCTCCCGCAGAAGTTTTTCTGCCCGGACAGTGTCCTGCTCATCGGACGGGCGCAGATACAGGCGGGCTAACGGAAGCGCCGCCTCTTTGATGCCTGCCGCATATGCTTTTCCATACCAGTAAAACGCTTTTTCATCATCGCGCTCCACCAGCTCATCCTGATAAAACAGATTTCCAAGTTCTTCAAAGCTCTCCGCCTCGTTCCGCGCCGCGGCGTTTTCCAGCGCCTGGACGGCCGCCTGGATATCGCGCTCTGTGCCCTGTCCGTTTAAATACATCTGCCCCAGATACAGCATGGCGCGGGAAGACCCCTGCTTTGCCGCCGCATAGTCATATTGGAATGCAGCTTCCCAGTCTTCTTCCTGGCGGTAATGTTCCCCCATCTGGAAGAGTCCCCAGACCTCCCCGCTGGCGGCGCACTGATTCGCCCAGCGAAGTGCCTCTTTTTCATCTTTTTCCCGGTATGTACCATTCTGGCAGCATTTTCCCATCTTAACCATCGCCGGGATAATGCCGCCGTCCGCCGCCCGTTCGTACCAGAAGAGGCACTGCTCGCGGGCGCTCTCAGTCTGCGGCATATAATCGGCCAGATCTTCCCACTCAACTGCCTCGCCCATCTGCCACGCGGCATAGACATCGCCCATCTCAGCGGCATCCCGCACCTGACGGTAACTTTCCTCGATGGAATAACGTGCCGACTGCTTCATCTGTTCGTCATACTGACCGGCGCGCAGCGCTCCTAACACTGCCCGGGCACTTCCCGCCGAAGCCCCCCGCAGGTAACATTCATACGCTTTTTTCTCATTGAACCCGACAGCCCCGTCCCCCCAGCTGTAACAGTGTCCTAAAAAGAACCATGCTTCCGCATCGCCCGCATACGCCGCCTCTTCCAGCCAGGTAACTCCCTGGGCGTACATCGCATCGTTACACTGTTTCCAGATCTGGTCTGCACCTTTCTCACATAAGCCTGTCATCAGGATTGTCATATATCATTCATCCGCCTTCCACACGAAATTGTATCAATTAAAACTTTCTGCCTCCGCCGCCGTGCATCCTTCCGCTGCTGCCCTGATGTATGGTCGTCCTTCCGGCCGAACCGCCCGAAGCGCCCGAAGCGCCCGGACCCGGATTTTTCGGAATCCGTCTGGTCACTACCGACCGGTTTACAAACTGCTCCTCATTTTGGACAAAATGCAGCGCACTGTCCGCCCGGTATGCCATATGGAACCCCAGCGACTGGCGGTGTTCTTTCTGCATCTTATACTGGCGCATCACCGAAAAGCACGGGAGTGCCGCCACGATCGCTGCCGCAACCGCCGCAAACAGCACCTCATACCATTCCAGGGAATGTTTTTTCTCCTCGCGCACCTGGGTATACTGTCCCGCCGGAACGCCCATCTCCAGATAATTTTCGATGCTGTCAATCGCCCCCAGAGCGCCTTCCGCATAGTTTCCATCCGCCACGCTGTCATATGCCGCATCCAGCACCTTCTCTACCCGCGCATCCGTCAGCACCTTCATCGCATACCCGGTGGTAGAAACGTATATCTCCCGGTTGTCCATATCGATCGAAAGCAGAATACCACTCGCATCGTCCCCGACGCCCAGTCCGTGGCTGTCGTAAAAATCATCGGCATAGCTTTCCGCCGATTCTCCCTGTGCGTCCTCGACTGTCAGTACCGCCAGATCGGCATCCTGTGAATCACGCACCTCATCGATCCGTGTCTCCAGCTCCTGCACTTCTTCCGCGCTGAACAGTCCCGCCTCGTCGAAGACGCGCGTGCCTTCCGCCGCCCATATAGGGCTGACCTGTGAAAATGAAATAAATGCTGCAACAAAGAAGCATATAAAATCTTTCAGCCGTCCATATTTCTTCTTTTTCTGTGTGACTCCCGCATTTTGATTCTCTATCATATCAGGTATCCTCCCAGCAGCAAAAGTACAAACACAGGAATGAAAATCGTCAAAAACAGGCGCACCAGTTTTTTCGAATCAACCGGCAGGACGCCGCAGACCTTTCCATTTTCCCCATTCATCGCAAAATAGTACATCTGACCGCTCTTCGGATCCGGGTAGGTCATCATCCACACCGGAAGCATGGCATAGTTCCATTTTTCCCCCGTGATGGTCTCCCGATGGTTCCGAATATCCACATGATCGTAGCCGGAGACGCTATTTTGCAGGGATTCTCTCGTATACTGCTTGATCTCCTGCTCAATCTCCTGTGTAAATTCTTCCTTTTCCCGGTCGCGCCGCTCCGCTCTAAATCCCAGAAAATAGCCTGCCTGAAACGGGCGCAGCTTCTTCATATCAAACGGAAGCACGGTCTCGGCAAGGCTGCGGTCCGCCTGCTTTAACGCGTTGCGCGCCACATCCTTGATAGGAAGCTCCGCCTTTTTCTCCAGATGATAACGGCTCGTCTCGATATACTCGATCTCCCCCGCCACCGTCACGCGTTTCCGCAGCGCCTCCGCCTGCATCTCACCGGATACCTGGCAGCTATACATCCAATATGGATAATAAATTCCCTCCAGATACTCCATCTGACGCGGCGAGTAGAAATCATCCGGCACATACTTTTTCTTCTGAATCCAGTTTTTAAAGATTTCTTTTGCCTTTTTCTTGTCGATCTCAAACGGAATCAGACCGTCCGGGCGGTATTTACCGTCCAGACTTCCCGAAAGAACCACCGGATTGTGGCAGTAACAGCAGTACGTGGACGCCGTCGTCTCCTGTGCCACGATCTCCGCGCCGCAGCTCGGGCAGGTATAGAGAACCATCTTAGACTCCGCCTGCTTCTGGCTCTCTATCTTTTCCGCTTCCGGCATTCCACCCGGCTTCGAAGCTTCCTCTGACTTTCTGGCTGCCTCTTCCATCTCTTTCAACGTCTCTTCCGTAAACGCTGAGAGGCAGTATTCACATTTAAATTTCTGCGTCTTCGGATCAAACACCAGCCCGCCGCCGCAGTTTGGACACTTATATGATTGTATCTCCATACGCCCTATGACCTCGGTTTTCCGCATTCAGAACAAAACTTACCTGTATTGACCGTTCCGCAGCTGCAGGTCCACGGACCGGCTGGTCTTGGCTTGCCGCACTCGGAGCAGAACTTTCCGTGGTTGACATTGCCGCACTCACAAGTCCAGGATTCCGCCGGAGCTGCCGCACTGCCCTGAGGCGGTGCATTCTGTCCTGCCGGTTGTGCATAACCGCCCTGTGGTGCCGCATATCCCTGCCGCGCCGCCTGCTGCATCTGCATCTGCTGCAGGTTGGACGCCGATGCGGCGCCCATAAATCCGCCGCCGAAGTTCATGCCGGCGCCCATTCCCATGAAGCCTGCCATCGCACCGCTTCCGTTAGAACCGGCTGCCTCAAAGCCGCGTGCCATCGCGCCCTGTACATACCCCTCGCGCACCGACGGGTCGCCGAGCATCGCGCCCTGATTCCGCATATTGATGAGTTTCTGCGATTCTTCATCATAGGAAATGCTGGCGATACCGACTGACTGGATCTCCATGCCACGCAGACGGTTCCACTCTTCATCCAACGTCTCCGCCATATAGCGTCCCAGTTCCCTGCCTTTGGAGGCTACAAAGGAAATCCGCACACCATCCGCCGACATCTGGTTGATCGAGGTCTGCAGCGCTTCCAGGAACTCCGCTAAATACTGCTCATTGATGGAATCAATCTCCACCTGATCCTGATTTTTCGGAATAGCCTCCGCATAAAATTTCAATGGATCCGTGATCTTGATGGAGTAAGTTCCATGTGCGCGCAGAAACAGCTCGGAATTATAGAATAAATCAAAATAGTTGATCGGCGTCCGTGTGCCGAACTTGATTCCCTTGATCTCCTGGAGATTAATATAGTAGACCTTCTGTGCATACGGCGTCTGTCCGCCATAGCGCACACGGTTGAAGGATTCTTTCAGCGCATCGCCGAACTGTCCGTTAAACAGAGACGGCAGGGATGAATTCTGCACTGTATAATAACCCTCTTCCGCTGTATAATCAACGACCTTACCGCCGTCCACCAGCATCATAAACTGATTCGGGTACACATGGATCACAGAACCATTGGACACCGTTTCCGGTGTTCTCTTCCGGTTCTCCCCGCGGCGTGTCTGCACACCCGCTGAAAATACGGTCTGTTCCCCCATATTTTCCGGTTCAATCACTTCCAGCCACTGATCTGCCAGCCCGCCGCCGACCGCGTGTGCCGCTGCTCTGATAATTCCCATACTCTCTGCCTCCTTGTCCAAATTCATAGTCTCTCTGTTTTTCTGCTTTTTCTATCTATCGGTTATCCTTCCCTTTATTTTTCCCATGCCGATTCCATTTTCCCGGCGTGATCGCCCAGACTGCTGCCGCGATCAGCACCATCGCCAGTATACACTGCAAAATCAGGCTGCACGCCGTCCAGTGTGCTGTGATCGCATTGTCTGGAAATACGCCGAACAGCGGCTCGAACCATTTTCTCATGTCACCGCTTCCCGCCTGTCCGTTAATTACATTATAAAACGAGACAGCCGGATTGAAAAGAAAGAGATAGCGTAAAATGCCGGAACTTGCCATTTCCGATGCATTGAGATTAGATGCATACGAATTTGCCGCCCGGAGCGCCATCCGGTATGCAAACAGATTGACTGCCATCGTTCCCGCCGTCAGCGCCACCACCGTCACATAGGAGCAGACGGTCGATACCGTCGAGCGGCGCAGCACCGATGAATAAAAGATCCCGATACTACCCGTTAAAATTGCCACAACGCCGTGGCACAGGAACAGCATCCCGATGTCCTGCAGCGTAACGCCCCCGTAGACAAATACGAGCGCCTGTACCGGAAGCGCCGAGACCGCCAGCACCAGCATCGTCACCAGCGAGGACGCCAGTTTTCCAAGCACCATGTCACGCGGCTCCATCGTGGTCGTCAGCATCAGTTCCAGCGTCTGGCGTTCCCGCTCGCCGCTGATACTGCTGGCAGTCAGCGCCGGCATGATGAAAAGCAGCATGATAAATTCGATCGAGGAGACGAACGTGTAGAGATCCAGAAACTGCGAATACTGGATCTCCGCCGTCGTCCTGACCTGTTCCGCCACCGAATACATATTAAACAGCGCCACCGCCGCCAGAATACTGTTAAAAACAAACAGAATCGCCATCATACGGATGCTGCGGCTTCCGACTGTCATTTCCCTCCTAAATACCGGATTCCATCTCATGTTTCAGCACCGCCCTCTCTTCTTCATGTCCTGTGATCTGCATAAACAGTGATTCCAGGCTTCCCTTCTCGCGCATAAAGCTGCTGACCATCACATCCGCATCGATAAGCTGCTGCAAAAGCAGCGCCTCATCCTGCCGATCCCCCAAAAAGCCCAGCTTGATCTCATCCCCCTGCACCGCGATCGTCTGCACGCAAGGATGGCTTTTCAGGATCGCAAGCGCCTTTTCTTTCTGGCTGAAAATCGAGATCAGAAGCGGATTGGACGAGTTGATCCGCGCAAAAATCTGATCCATGCTGCCCTGCAGAACCGTTCTTCCCTGCTCAATGATGCCGATCGAGGTACAAAGCTCTGACAATTCCGATAAAATATGGGAGCTGACGAGCAGCGTTTTTCCCTGATCGCGCAGTTCTTTCAGAATCGCCGTATACTCCACCCGGGTGCGCGGATCCAGCCCGGAAGCCGGTTCATCCAGGATCAGAAGATCCGGATCGTGGATGAGCGCCCGCGACAGACAGAGGCGCTGCTTCATACCTCTCGAAAGCCCGTCCACGAAAAAGTCCTCTTTATCTTCCAGCCGCACCTGTTCCAGAAGCGTATGGCAGCGCGTCCGCGCCTGCAGCCCCGTAATTCCGTAGCAGGATGCAAAAAATTCCATATATTCCGATACTTTCAGGTTATCATATACTCCGAAGAAATCCGGCACATAGCCGATCCGCCGCCGGAGTTCTTTTCCGTCTGAGTAAACATCCAGTCCGCCGATCTCCACCTCGCCCTCATCGGGAACGAGGAGTCCCGCAAGAATCTTGAGCGTCGTCGTCTTGCCTGCCCCATTGGGACCCACGAATCCAAAGAGTTCCCCGTCCGCGACCTCCAGATTCAGCCCATCCAGCGCTTGAAAATTGCCATATCGTTTTCTGAGGTTTTTAATCGTCAGCATCACTCTCTCCTCCCTACGACATAGATTCTTGGAAGCTGGCTTTCCCAGCCATACTCTCCCGTCTGTTCCGGCACATATTTGACGGTCAATGTGTTCGACGGAGACAGGTACGGCGAAAGCTCCTCCGCCGAATACTCTGATTTCAGCTCGATCCGGTCATTGCGCCCGGTCTCATAGTTATAGAAATACATGCTTCCGGAGAAGGATGACATATACGGATAGAGCGGATTTTCCGAAAATCGCGGTGACAGAGTCTCAAACGTAAGCTTTTCAATGACAAGGTCACTTCCCAGCGAATATTCGACCGTCGCAGCCTCCGCTGTTTCCCCGCTATACATTGTGTTGTACGCCGCCTCATAATTTCCGGCGAGCACCGTTGGATCTTCCTCAAGCGCCGAACGGTAAAGTTTTCCGTCTTTTTCACGGTTCAGCGGGATTGACTCGGTCACCATGCAAAATCCTTCCCGAAGTGTCCTCGCATCCGCCAGAAAATCTTCCTCTCCCTGGAGCTTCCGGGTTGAAAATGCCACCAGGCACGCCTCGGACGGATTGCGCCCCGCGCCGGAATCCAGATAAAAGCTCAAAAGTCTCGTCCGCTCCTGCGCCTTTAAATAGTCCGGATCCTCAATCTCCGCTTTCTCATACTGATCCGCCCCGGTCACCATCTGTGCTGCCGCATACGAATAGCTGACCGGATAATCGCAGCTCTCCTTTCCATCCAGAGAAATCGTCTGCCCAGGCTCTAAACTTCCCAGCAGCACCGCTTTCCCATTGATGAGCAAAGCCGCATTCTCCAGCGGTTCCTCAAAACAGTTCTTTACCGTTCCCGACACCACTCCGTCAAAATAGGAAATATTTCCCTGAACGCCCATCGCGTCCGTTTTCTCCAGCTCACGACGCAGGGTAAACAG
>OLJF01001317.1_pt1 | contig 15845 bp, 16 predicted proteins | sample 1609751 | NCBI WGS metagenome assembly OLJF01 (sample SAMEA4350171, study PRJEB24818) | metagenome | biome: human; feature: gut; material: faeces | place: Denmark | collected 2013-09
GGGTGGTGCCGCTCAGGGTGGAACCGTTGAAGTTCGATACCTCGATGCGGCCATTGTCAGTGGTGAGGCTGGCGGTCTGTGCCGAAACGCCGTCCAGCGTGATGCTGTCGTTGGTGGTGCTGACGGTGATGTTTGCCAGCGTCTGGCGGGGTACCTGCAGCGTCAGGGTGCAGCTGCGGGTGTCCTCACTCTGGATGATGAGGGAAGCGTTGGGCTCCCGGGTCTTGGTCACGGTGAGGGTGCTGCCCGCCACCGTGAAGTCGTAGAGCTTGGAGCTTTCAAAGGCGTAGCTCGAGGTGTAGGTGTAATCGGCGCGGATGTGGTCGATGTCGGCGGCCTGCAGAATGACCGCAGCGCTGTTGTCCTGCACCACGATGGCGTTGATGCCGGCCGGTGCGTCATAGCTGGCGCTGTAAGTGGCCACAGGTGCCGCCGCGCCGCAGAAGAGCGCAGCCGCCGTGACAGCTGTCAGAAGAGCGAGAAGAAACTTTTTCATAAGGAAAACCTCCTGTCGCAATAAAATAGATGAGCGGAATGTCCCGCAGAAGATTTTACTTTATCCGTCCGGGCCGCAGCTGCGGCTCGGATAGAATTTCTCACCTTAAAAATACCGCAGCAGAGAAAAAAAGTCAAGAGAGAAAAAATGAACAATAAAAAACGCCTGCACAGTGGTGCAGGCGCAAAAGCAGGATAAATTATTTTTCTTCGATGGTGGCGTGCCCGATGACCTAGTCGGCAGCGCGGCGGATGCCCTCGTTGCGGCGGATGGCCTCCACGTTGGATGCAGCCTTGACTTCCTCGAGGGTCTTCTTGGTGCGCTCAGCGCGCTCAGACAGTGTCTTGTCGATGTCCTCCTCAGTGGGAACGAGGTTCTCGTTCTGAGCGATCTGCAGCAGGGCCATCCGGGCGCGGGTGTTCTTCTCCGCAGCAGTGTGGACAGCGGCAGTGAAGCTCTCGCGGGTCTGATGGATCTGGCTCAGGTAGCGGTCGAGGCTCAGGCGCTGCATCTGCAGCTGCTGCTGGATCTGCTCCATCTCCTGCTGATAGGCGCTCTCGACGAGAACGCTGGGCAGCTCGCCCTCAGCGGCTGCGGCCAGCTGGGTGAGGATGGCGTCCTTGGCGCGGTTGAGCGCGGCGGCGTGTTTATTGTCGTGGAGCTGCTGACGGATCTGGGCGCGGAACTCGTCCATGGTGTCCACATTGGCAGCCTTCTTGGCAAAATCGCTGTTCAGTGCGGGCAGCTGGCGGACGCAGACGTCGTGCAGCTTGATTTTGAAGACCACGGGCTTGCCGGCCAGGTCCTTGACTTGGTAGCGTGCCGGGAAGGTGACGAAGATGTCGAACTCCTCGCCGCCCTTGTGGCCGAGGATGCCTTCCTCGAAGCCGGGGATCATCCGGCCGCTGCCCAGCTGCAGGGTCTGGTTCTGGGCGGTGCCGCCGTTGAAGGGCTTGCCTTCCAGCAGGCCCTCGTAGTCGATGTGGACGATGTTGCCCTTGACGGCCGGACCCTTGTGAGGCACCAGCTCAGCGGCCATGGCGCGGCGGCGCTCCAGCACAGCGTCGATCTCCTTGTCGGTGACTTCCGGGGTGACGCACTCGGTCTTGAAGCCGGTGGTCTGGGTCAGGTTCAGCTCGGGCTGCAGGGCGGTGGTGGCAGTGGCCACAAAGCCCTCGTCCTTTTTCACGCTGACCAGGTCGTAGACCGGCTCGTCCACAGCGTGGAAGCCATGTTCTGCCATCGCTGCGTCGTACAGGGCCGGGACGTCCTTGTCCATCAAATCGTTGATGGCGTCGTACCAGAAGGTGTGCTCGCCGCGGTCGGCCTCGATCTGGGCGCGGTCAGCCTCGCCCTTGGCAAAGCCCTTGATGGTGTACGTTGCGCGGGTGCGCTCGTACACGGCGTTGGACGCAGCTTCCAGCTCCTCAGCCGAAGCGCTGAAAGTCATTTTGCAGACACTCTTTTCGGGAGTTTCCACGCTTACCAGTTTCATAGGTTCTACCCTCCGTGCTGCCCCCTGAAAGGGCAAGATTCAAAACATTATGAAGTTATTATAGCACAATAAGCTCAAAAGCGGTATAATAAAAAGAAAGAAAATCTGTTCTTTTGTCAGCGAATGGGGTCCCGTGCGCTGCAAAACGGAAGGAAGTGTACACCTCATGCGTCTGTTCGACGTTCTCGGGCCGGTGATGATCGGCCCCTCCTCCAGCCATACGGCGGGTGCAGCCCGCATTGGATATACGGCTCAGAAGCTGCTGGGCGATGTCCCCGCCGAGGCGGACATTGGACTCTACGGCAGCTTTGCCACCACAGGCCGGGGCCACGGCACCGACCGTGCGCTGGTGGCGGGCCTGCTGGGCCTCCGCCCAGACGACCCCCGCCTGCCCGACAGCTTCGCGCTGGCCGAGGAGGCCGGCATGAAGTTCACCATCCATCCGGTGGAGCTCCGTGCCGCCCACCCGAATACGGCGGTGCTTACCTTAAAGAGTAAGGCGGGCCGGATCCTCGTCCTGAAGGCGGCCTCTGTGGGCGGCGGACGCATCCGCGTGACTGAGATCGACGGTGTGCCTGCCGACTTTGGCGGTGACAGCAACACCCTTATCATCCATAACGAGGACACCCCCGGCTGCATCGCCGAGGTCACTATGTCGCTGGCCCAGCGCCGCATCAATATCGCGTCCATGCAGGTGTTCCGCGCCGCGACGGGCGGCTACGCCGTTATGGTGCTGGAATGCGACTCCCACATCCCCCACGTGCTGGAACAGCAGATGGCCGTGATGCCGGGCATCCGCAAAGTCACCTGCCTGAACATCGACGAGCCGGAAGAATGCGAGGAGGGCTGAGAAGTGTCGTTTTTATCCTGTGAAGAGATGCTGGCCGCTGCCCGTAGCCAGAATATTTCCCTTTCGGAGGCCATCCTCCGCAGCGATTTAGCCGAGAGCCGCCTCACCGAGGCCCACAGCCGGGAGATGATGCACCACCTCTGGCAGGTGATGCAGGCCACCAGCCGGGACTATGACCCGGCCCAGCGCAGCCGAAGCGGCCTTTCGGGCGGCGATGCGGCCAAGGTGGAGCAGGCCCATCAAGAAGGAAAGAGCCTTGGCGGCGATTACCTCGCCGCAGTGACTGCCGAAGCTCTCAAGACCGCCGAGTGCAACGCCTGCATGAAGCGCATCGTCGCTGCCCCCACGGCGGGCAGCTGCGGCGTCCTGCCCGCTGTTCTGCTGCCGCTGGCCCGCAGCGGCGAGGCCGACGAAGAGTCCATTTGCGACGCCCTCTATGTCGCCGCCGGGTTCGGTCAGGTCATCGCGGCCCGCGCCACTCTCGCGGGCGCGGAAGGCGGCTGTCAGGCCGAGGTGGGCGCTGCCAGCGCGATGGCCGCCGCCGCTCTCTGCCACCTCAAGGGCGGCGCGCCCGAGCAGTGCGCCGCTGCCGCCGCAATGGCTCTGGGCAACCTGCTGGGCCTTGTCTGCGACCCCGTGGCCGGCCTCGTGGAAGTTCCCTGCGTCAAGCGGAATGTCGTTGGCGCAGTGAATGCCGTCTCCTGTGCGAATATGGCCCTTGCCGGGGTGGACTACGCCATCCCCTGTGATGAGGTCATCGACGCCATGGGCCGCGTGGGCAGCCTGCTCTCCCCCGACCTCCGCGAGACCGGTCAGGGCGGTCTTGCCGCCACGCCCACCGGCGTCCGCATCGCCCAGACCCTCGCAGAGCAGGGCTGATGTAGAGAAAATAAAAGAAAAGTGGATGGAAAGACGTTCTTTTTCGGGAATCTCAAAAATATTTCCGAAAAAGTGTTGACAAAACCCCGGTTCGGTGATAAAATACATCATGTTCCGAACGGAACGTATGCGTTGGTAGCTCAGCTGGATAGAGTGACTGACTACGAATCAGTAGGCCGGGGGTTCGAGTCCCTTCCATCGCACCAGAAAATGCCGTGAAATCGAAAGATTTCATGGCTTTTTTGTTTTGTAAGCCATGGTTGCACGGTTTCTGCACGGTTTTTGCACGGTCGGTGTTTTCCATGTCAGATTATGTAGGGCGCTGTATTGCATTGCAATCAGTGCCCTTTTTTGCATCAGGTGAGCAGAGCTAAGCGGAGCTTTGCCTTCATTTCCGGGTCGGCATCCTTGAGCAATTCCAAAAGAGCCGTCATGGAGATGGTGGGCTCGCCTGCGGCGGGTACAGCCTGCGGGCTGGAGGTGTCGGGCTTGGCATAGAAGCCGCTTTCAAACTTCTTGCCCAGCTCCACACGGGAGGACTGCTGGATATGAGCGTAGGTGTTCACCAGCATATCCGCACTGGCGTGACCGGTAGTCCCCTGCACCGCCTTGATGTCACCGCCGGAGATCATCAACTGGTAGGTGGCACTGGAGTGGCGCAGACCGTGAAAGACGATGCGCGGGAACTCCGGGTGTGCATCCTGCCATTTCAGGAACTTCTTGCGGATGAGCACCGGCTCCACCGCCAGACCGTTGGGCAGCCGCAGCAGCATCCCGCTGTTGCGGTACCGCTCCGGGTCGAGGGCTTCTTCCCGTTTCAGCCGTTCCAGCCACTGCTTCAGCTCCTCTCGCAGGGCGGCAGTCATAAAGATGGTGCGGCAGGAAGCCTCGGTCTTGGTGTCCTTCAGGATAAGGGAGGTCTTGCTGCCCTCCAGCTTGTCCGGGAAGATGCGGAGGATGCAGCCCTTGTCCACCTGTGCCAGCGTATCCTTCTGCACCCGCTGCATGGAACGGTTGACCGTGAAGGTGCCCATGCCGTTGGCGGCATCAAAGTCGATGTCCTCCGGGGTCAGACCGGCAACCTCACCCTCTCGGAGTGCACCCACCAGCGTCAGATGCACCGCCAGATGGAGGATGGGGTCCTCCATGCTGTCCAGTGCTGCCCGCATCTCGTCCACCTCCCAGATGCTGCGCTCTTGGGTGGTCTTTTTGGGCGCTTCCACCGGGACAGGGCTTTTGATGAGGATGCCCCACTCCACCGCCAGCAGAAAGGAATTGTGCAGCAGTTGGTGGACCTCATGGAGGGTAGTGCCGGAAAGGGTGCGCTTCTGCTGCTTGGGCGAGAGGTCTCGCCGCTTGCCGCCCACATACTGCCCGCAGGGAGTCTTGCTCAGGGTGTCGTACAGGGCTTCGATGTGGTAGGGCCGCAGCTTCTGCATCTGCATCTCCCCGATATAGGGGATGATGAGGTTCTGGATGAGCGCCAGATTGGACTGATAGGTCTTCGGTGCCCACTTGTGCTTGCTGCACTGCTTGGGCAGCCAGTCCATCAGGAACTCTGCCACCGTCACGGTGGACGGGATCAGGAAATTGCCGGTCGCCAGCTCATGCTCGATCTGTTTCTGGCGTTTCACTGCCTCCTCTTTGGTGGGAAAGCTCTCCCATTTGTCGCAGCTCTTGCCGTGCTCGTCCTGATAGGTGTAGCGGACACTGTAAGAACTGCCGCGTTTCGTGATATATGCCATAGATTTGCCTCCTTATCAAGCTGCCCGGTAGAGCCATGCATCGAAGCTGTCTTTCGGGATGCGGATGCTTCCACCTGCCCGCAGGACACGGAACTCGGTGGTGCTGTTGCACAGGTTGTAGGCGGCGCGCTGGCTGATGGCCAGCATCTGTGCGACCTCTTTCACCGTATACACCAGCTTTGTGGTCTCAGGGCTGTTGGTCGGAGACTTGACGGCATTGGTTCGAGTGACCACCTCCATTGTAGCCGGATCAGAGTCCGACTGCAAGGACTTTTTCGTATAATCCAAAGATTTCACATTCTCGTACATTTTATTACACATAGGCAGTTCTCCTTACTTATCGTGGCGCATCGCAGATTCCTGCGTGCTGCGGTTCTCATAAAAACGAATGACCTCCGGCGGGATGCTGTCTAGCGTTTTCAGGGCGGCTTCATAGTCCTTCCGCAGTTTGACATCCTCCAGACGCTTCAAGACGCTCCCTTCCGTCGCTTTGTCCAGCGAGGCAGAGAGCGTCTTGTTTTTCTTTTTCAGTTGTCTGTTCTCGGCGGCGGTCTCCGTAAAGGCGACCTGATAGCGGTTCAGTTCGGTGCGCATTTTGGACACTGCCGGGATATAGCTGTCCAGCACCTTGCTGATCTCCGCCGCACGGCTCTTACCGTTGAAGGGGTTGATACCCACCAGCAGGGCGTCCAACTGCTCCTTCTGCTTGGTCAGTTGGGTCATCTCCTTGAAGATGCGGGGCGGGATGTGCTCCCGCCCGGTCTGGCTGGCACTTTCACCCCGTTCCAACTCCGGGTACTGCTTGACCATGTGCTGCCAGAACTCGTCCTGCCACTTCACAAGGTTCTTGCGGTTGCCGATGATCTCCTTGGCGCTCAGCCGTCCGTCAGCAGTCAGGGGCACAAAGCAGAGGTGCAGGTGGGGCGTTTTCTCGTCCATGTGGACAACAGCAGAGAGAAAGGTATCCGGGCACTGCCTGCTCTCCAAAAATTTCAGGGCGTACGCAAAGTACGCTCTGATCTCCCGGTTGGTCTTGTCCTTGAAAAACTCCGGGCTGGCGGTGACAAGAGCCTCTACCACCCGCACGCTGTCCTTGCGTACACGGCAGTGGGCGGCGGCTATCATGCGGTCGGCTTCTTCCCGGTACTTGCCCTGCGGCTGCACCAAATGGAGGTTGTAGCGGCTCCGGCTCGTGTCGATATCCGGGTTGCTGGCGTACTGCTCCTTGGTGCGCTCGTTGTGGGCTTCGATGGGGCTGATGGCAGGCCCCTTGTACTTTTTGAACCTTAAAATGCCGTATTGGGCTTTCATAGATCACGCTCCTTCTTGGGGTGTACAAAAAATCTGTACGGACTTCAAATAACCTGTACGGTCTGTACGGCGTACGGCAACATAAAATATACACGATGATGCGTTTTAATTTGCTTCAATTCGCCGTACGGGTGCGTACAAGTACAGACCGTACAGGTTGTGCGAACTTCTTCCGTGAAAAAATGCACTTTTTACGGGCAGGGGTGGACAAGCGGCTCGATGCCTACAAAGCCCCGCACCCTGCGGCCACCGGGCAGGTAGATGTTGTTGGTGGCTTCAAGGTTATAGCGGCGGTCGTTCTGGCGCAGCTCTGCGCTGAAACGAATCGCCGATACGCTGTGACAGGCGTTGTCCTCGCACCACTGCTTGTAAATGTCGTAGAACTCCTTGGAACTGATGGAGTAGTCCGCCTTGAAACGGAAGTAGCCCTCGGACTCCATGAAGTCGATGACATTGTTGCTGCTGCGTTTGATGGTGTCCACGTTGGCGGCGGCTCGTTCGCTGACGGTAAAGCGGAAATCGTTCTGCACCAGCCGGTGCAGTCCTTCCAGACACCACAGCAGGATGCCCTCCAATTCGGCGCACATCTTCTCTACAAGGAAGGGGTCGTCCGTGCGGTCGGCAGGTTTGTCCTTGGTGGTCAGGATGAGCTGGCGGCGAAAGAAGCCGTCCGAATGGTCGTACAGCGAGGTCAGCGCACCGTTGCCGAAACAGAGGAACCGGGCGTAAATGTCCCGCTGGTAGCTCTGGACACCCTTGCGCTCCAAGTCCAGCTTGGCCTCGGCAGTCACGATGGTCTTGATATAGTTGGTCTTGGGCAGGGCGTTCATGTCCATGTCGTCGTCGATCATGAGCAGGCGGCGTTCCAGATCGGCACGGGCAAAGCGGTTGTTCTCGACTTTCTGGACACTGCCGTTGCTGGCGGCATCTCCCATGAGCCGTTTCAGCACCAGCCCAATGCGAGACTTGCCCTCGCCGCCCTTGCCAACAATGAGCATCATCTTCTGACCTTTGGTGCTGGGGATCAGGCAGTAGCCCAGATATTCCTGCAAGGTAGGAATGTCGGCATCGTCCAGCAGTTCGTGCAGGAAGGTCAGCCAGCGGTCAGGGGTGGGGGCTTTTGGGGCATACTTCACAGGCAGGCGGTTCTGGCAGAACAGGCGGCTCTCCTGAAAGGTGCCGTCCGGCAGATGGTACACGCCGTTCTGGAGGTGGATGCAGTCCTGTTCGATGGGGAACGGGTCGGAAAAGGCCAGCAGCTTGATGGTCTCCAGAATGTTGGTGACCTTTTTGGACAGGCCGGAGGTGACATATTCCTCGATGTTCTCCAAGATGCGCTGCTTGATCTCGCTCTCGTCCTCCACCGGGCCGTCCAGCGTGTACAGCGTTCCGTTGACGCATTTCAGCGGCCACTGTTCCAGAAAGGCACGGCCAAACTGGACTTCATCGATCTTCTTGCCGTTGTACCAGTCCGGCCATAAGGGGTTGCGGGAAATGTTTTTCTTCATAGGGTGGTTCTCCTTTAGAAAAGTGAAGTGGCGGGTCTCACGGTGAGACCCACCACTTCGGATGAATAAATTATCAGGCGCACTTTGCCAGAGCAAGGCGGTCGGTGCGCTCCTCCAGCATCAGCAGGTACGACCCGGACAGCAGCCGTGCAGCGGCATCGGCCTTCTGCTGGGGCGTTCCGAATGCAACGCAGTCCGTCAGGTGCTCGATGGTGTCGGTCATGTGGAGGGCTTCCACGAACCGCTCGTCCAGCGGTTCTTCCGGGCTGGCGGGCTTGTAACGCTCTCGCCAGTCGTGCAGCAGGTCGAGATAATCGGTCAGCACCCGCAGGCAGTAGGCGATGTCTGCCCACTGCTCGTCCGTCAGGCCACGCTTGGGCGGCGGCAGAGCGATGGCATTGGCGGGCGGCTTGTCCGGGTCAAGCCCGAAGTCAGTTATCAGCTTCTCGGCGGCTTGCCGGGGGTTCAGGTCGAACAGCTTGGCGGTGAGGTCGATGGCATCTCCGTTGGCTCCGCAGCCAAAGCAGTAATAATAGGTGTCGTTCAGCTTCATGCTGGGGTCGCTGTCAGAATGGAACGGACAGCACACCATGCCATGGCGGTCGGGCTCCATGCCGTACATCTCTCCCACTTGCCGAACGGTGATGGCGGACTTGATCTTTTGATATAAACTCAAAATTTCTCCTTTGGTCAAAGGCTCTGGCACGGATCAATTTGATTCCTGCCACGTTCAAAGCCGGTCTCCCTTGCTGCCTCCCGACAGGAAATCTTTTTGGACTCTGTGTCGGCCCCATGCAGGGCGCTCGCTCCCCCGATGGGAGGTCTTGGCGGTCTGGGCAGTTCGGACGGTCATTCTGTTCTCAAGGTCCTATAATGAAAGATATTTCAGAGGGCTTTCGCGGGAAGCCCTTAATATGTTCGCTGCTGGGGAGTTAATATGTTTTCTTTCTGTCTATAGGATAGCACTGCAATGGCCGCTGTGCCGTATATCCATAATGTCGGAAAACAGGTGCAGAAACTGCAAAATTCCACGCTTATGGACAGGAACCGCCGGAAGTGGTATACTGTGCAAAAAACATCGGAGGTGCGACCATGAACATCAAGCTGACACTGGGAGAACGGCTCAAAGACCTGCGTGTGGAGCGGAATCTGAAGCTGGAAGCTCTGGCAGAGCAGACGGGTCTGTCCAAATCGGCATTATCGAAATACGAGAGTGACGATGTGACCGACCTCAGTATTTATGCGGTGACAACGCTGGCTGAGTTCTATGGCGTGACCACGGACTACCTGCTGGGTGTGACAGAAAACAAAAAACGCCCAGATGCAGTCCTTTCGGACTTGCATCTGAGCGATGGTGCAGTGGACGTATTAAGGAATGGAAAATTCAATCATCGGCTGCTGTGCGAACTGATCGTGCATGAGAATTTCCGGCGGTTCATGACCGATCTGGAAATCTATGTGGATGGATATGTCAGCGCAAACATTCAAAACCTCAATGCTGGTCTGGAAGCGACCCGGCAAATGCTGAAAAAGAAGTATGCAGCAGATGAAAACGATCTATACATGAGCACCTTGAAGCTGGGGCAGATCGATGAAGATGAGTACTTTGGTCGGGTCTTGTATGACGAGTTGGTGGCTATCCTGAAGAACATCAAGACGGAACACCGCAAGGACAAGACCACTTCGGATGGTTCAATGATCGACAACCTGATGAAGGAACTGGAGGATGCACAGAAACTTGAAGGGTCTGCGGATGAAAAGAAGATCCGAACGGCATTGAAGGCGATCGGCATCAACTACGATAAGCTGACAGAGGATGAAAGAAAGCTGATAAAGAAGATTCTTTATAAAACGGCAATGCTGAAACCGGGGACACTTGCAGGCAACCGGGGCAAGCACAGACGCTGATCATTTGCCCTGCGCCTTATAGGAGAAACGCTGCTGCGGCAGGACGGGAGAACGTACACCATTGGTTCCTCTGCAAGCCTGCGCTGGGTGGGCGGAGAATGTCAATAGCCACGCCCATCCGCGCATCCTTCTGCCGCAGAACAGGTGCTTGCCGGAGCCTCTCGCAGCCCCTTTTCCGCATCAGCCGGAACCAAGGTGTAACACACTAGACTTTGCAGGCAAAGTCGTGTGCCAACGAGCGTTCCGCCGCTCTTTGGATTCTTCCCGGCAGGGCACTGGAAAATGGGGTGCCCTGTGCAGCACGGGGTGCATCCGTCACCTCGCACAAAAAATTGACTGCAAGTTTTACTTGACAATTCGCAGAATATGCACTATCATAGCCATGAGATGAATATAATGTTTATAACGATATACTCAATTTGAGGGTGAGGTATTTCATGGCGATCAATGATAGTGCTGTCGTCCCGCTTTACCAGCAGGTAAAGGATGACATTCGTGCCGCGATCGAGAGCGGCAAGTACAAAACCAACGAGAAGATCCCCCCGGAGCCGGAACTGAGTGCAGAGTACTCGGTCAGCCGCATCACGGTGCGCCGTGCCGTGGAAGAGCTGTGCGCCGAAGGGTATCTGGTCAAAATGCAGGGGCGGGGCACCTTTGTCAGCAAGCCCCGCATCCATCGCAAGTTTGCCAGCGGCAGAGGAACTGCCAGCTTTACGGAGACCTGCAAGGAGTACGGCATGGTGCCGGGCGCCCGGCTGCTGAACCGTCAGATCGTGCCGGTGCGCAAGGATGAGGAAGCCTTCTTCCATGTAGGCCCGGAAGCCTTGCTCATCTATATCCAGCGTCTGCGCACCGCCGATGGTCAGCCGGTGTTTCTGGAGAACCTGTTCCTGCCCTACGAGCCTTATAAGAGCCTGATGAGCGAGAATCTCAATGATGTTTCCATGTTTGACACCATTGAGCGCATCTCCGGGTTGCGCCCTGCAACGACCTCCTGCCAGCGTATCGAGGCGGTACGGGCTTCGGCAGAACAGGCACAGCTGCTCAACCTTTCGCTGGGCGAGCCGCTGCTGTATCTGAACGCCTACTTCCATGACCAATATGACCACCCGCTGTGCATCGGGCGGCAGTATTACATTGGAAGCCGGTATATGTTTGAGTTTTAAGGGCAGAATTCTGTCCCAAAAGAGCGTCTTTTCCACCCGGAAAAGACGCTCTTTTTGTCGTTCCAAGGAGAATTGTTGGTGAAACTGCTAAAATATAGGGGAGATGCTTTGTGCACGTTACCAAAGTAAAGATTTTTTCAGAAAAACCTCTTGACGTCTGTGCAAAATGTGGTACTATGTACATGACGATTATTACGTCTATAACGAATAGGATGATACAGACGCCGAAGAGATGAAGGAAACACAGGAAAGGTCGTGGATGCGTATGAACCGAATCATTCTTGCTTCGCACGGAGGGCTGTCTGCCGGGATGAAGGACACCGTGCAGATGATCCTTGGCGAGATGCCGAACCTTTATGCCCTTGCTACCCTGCGGGATGAGACCGAGCCTATCACGGTAGCGGCACGCCGGCTGCTGGAGGGCTTTGCAGCAGAGGATGCTGTGTACATCGTGACCGATGTGATGGGCGGCAGCGTGAACAACGAGATGCTGACCCTTCTGCCGGAGTATCCGGCGGTGCACCTGATCTGCGGCATGAACGCTTCTCTGGTGCTGACCCTTGCTTCCAACGACGAAGCCCTGACACAGGACGAACTGGCCGAGTGCATTGCAGATGCCAAGGCGCAGATCATTGATTGCAACCTGCTGCTGAAAAACGCAGCCCAAGATGAGGAGGATGACCTATGATCAAATTAGTACGTCTGGACTACCGCCTGCTGCACGGTCAGGTGGTATTCTCGTGGACCGGCCATGTGGGCGCACAGCGCATCATCGTGGTGGACGATGACGCTGCCAACGACGAGATGAAAAAGTCCGCCCTGCTGCTAAGCAAGCCTGCCGGTGTCCGGGTGAACATCTTTACGGTGGACAAGGCCATCGCCAAGATGCCAAAGGTGGAGCAGCTGGACGAGAAGATCATGATGATCTTCGGCAACACCGCTGCGCTGCTCAAGTTCTGCCAGGCATACCCCAAGATCAAAGAGATCAACTACGGCGCTGTGGCAAATAAGCCCGGCTCCAAGGCCTTTGACCAGTCGGTATTCCTGACCCCGGAGGAGCAGGCAGACACCCAGAAGCTGCTGGATATGGGCATTAAGATCTACAGCCAGCAGACCCCCACCTTTAAGGTAGTACCCATCGATCACACCTGATCGTAAGGAGATAAGAAGGAGGATTTGACCCATGTTTGTTACCGCATTGCTTCTGGGTCTGGTTGGCGTGTTCTGTATTCTGGACTCGCGCATTCTGGGCCGCATGAACTTCGAGCGTCCGCTCATCACCTGCACCATCGTCGGTGCGCTGCTGGGTGATCTGCAGACCGGCCTGACCCTTGGCGCATCCATCGAGCTGATGAGCCTTGGCATCGTGAACATCGGCGCAGCCGCACCCCCGGACATGAACATGGCTGCCATCATCTGCGCAGCTTTTGCCATCCTGACCGATGCTTCTGCCGAGACTGCACTGGCGCTGGCCATCCCCATCGCTGTTCTGGGCCAGATGCTGGGCGTGCTGATGCGCACCATCCTGTCCAACTTGACCCACGTTGCCGACCACGCCATTGCAGAAGGCAAGTTCCGCAAGGCATGGAGTATGCACATCGTCTGGGGCACAGTGCTGTACAGCCTGATGTACTTCATCCCCATTTTCCTGTCCGTCTACTTCGGCACAGATCTGGTGCAGAAGATCGTGGCTTTCATCCCCGCATGGCTGACCGATGGCCTGAACCTCGGCAGTAAGTTCCTTACCGCTTACGGTATTGCCCTGCTGCTGTCCACCATGCTCAACCGCGACCTGACCGTCTACTTCCTGTTGGGCTTCTTCTTTGTGGGCTATCTGGGTCTGGATGTTACCGCTGTGGCAATCTTCGCCGCAATTCTGGCTGTGATCCTGACCGGCCTGAAGTATGGCAAGGGCGCACCCGCCGCAGCCGCTGCCGGTGCAGCTGCTGCCAACCCGGACTACGACCCGCTGGAAGATGACGACGATCTTTGATAGGAGGAAGCTGAAATGAGCAACGCAACCAAGACTGCAAAGCGCAGCGACTTCAAGAAATACTTCCAATTCATGTGGCGCTCCCTGAACATTCAGGCCTCCTGGAACTACGAACGTCAGATGAACATGGGCTTTTTGTACGGCATCGCTCCCACGCTGGACGAGCTGTACCCCAACGAGAACGACCCCGAGCAGCTGGCGCATAAAAAGGAAGCCTACGAGCGCGAGATGGCGTTCTACAACTGCACCCCGCAGACCAGTGCCTTTACGCTGGGTCTGGCTGCTTCCATGGAGGAGCAGTACGCCGCCGACCGTGAGAACTTCAACCCGGAGACCATCAACGCCGTCAAGACCTCGCTGATGGGTCCCCTGTCCGGTGTGGGCAACTCCTTCTTCCAGGGCACTGTCCGCCTGATCGCTTTTGGTCTGGGCATCTCTCTGGCACAGCAGGGCAGCGTTCTGGGCCCCATTCTGGCTATGATCATCTCCATCGTCCCCTCTGTGCTGGTCACATGGTTTGCCGGTAAGCTGGGCTATACCATGGGCAGCAAGTACCTGACCAAGCTCAACGGCGGCATGATGGACAAACTGATGTACGTCTGCGGCATCGTAGGCCTGATGGTCATCGGTGCCATGGTGGCAAGCATGGTGGGTCTGACCACCCCCATCACCTTCGCAAGCACCGGTCTGGTGCTGCAGGATGTGCTGAACACCATTCTGCCGAACCTTCTGAACCTTGGCATCGTGATGCTGATGTTCACTCTGATCCGCAAAAAGGTCAAGACCGGCTGGCTGCTGGGCATCTGCATCGTGGGCGGTGTTGCCATCAACGCCCTTGGTCTGTTGGTGTAACCGGGTTTCCGGCTTACATAGATATCCGTACGCCTGTAATTTGTGATTCATCAGAACAAAAAGAAAAATAATTTGGAGGATTGCATTATGTATAACATTGATCTGGCAAACGTCAAGTCCATCGTGGCAGACATCGTGGCAAAGCACAACGTGGAGAACGTGGCCTTTGTTGGCTGCGGTGCTTCCAAGGCAGAGCTGTACCCCGCAAAGTACTTCCTGGCAAACTGCAGCAAGAAGCTGCGTGTGGCACACTACACCGCCAACGAGTTCAACTACGATACCCCCGATTGGCTGGGCGACACCACTGTGGTCATCACCGCTTCTCTGGGCGGCAGCACCCCTGAGACCGTCAAGGCCAACAGCGTGGCAAAGGCTGCCGGTGCAACCGTTGTCAGCGTTACCCACGCTGCCGGTTCTGCCCTGACCAAGGAAGCTGACTACACCATCGTCCACGGCTTTGAGGCAAACTACGCCGCTAAGCTGGAAAAGATGGGCTACGTTCTGGCACTGGCTGTGGAGATCCTGCAGCAGGTGGAAGGCTTCGACAAGTACGACAAGATGATCGAGGGCCTGACCAACGTGTTCGAGGCTGCCGAGAACGCTGCCAACTCTGCCCGCAAGTCTGCCAAGGAGTTCGCTGAGAAGTACAAGGACGCTCCCGTCGTCTACGTCATGTCCAGCGGCGCTTCCATGGAGGTCGCTTACTCCACCTCCATCTGCCTGATGATGGAGATGCAGTGGGTCAACTCCGGCTCCTTCCACAGCGGCGAGTTCTTCCACGGCCCCTTCGAGATCGTGGACAAGGACGTGCCCTTCATCCTGCTGATGAACGACGGCAAGACCCGTCCCGTGGATGCCCGCGCACTGACCTTCCTGCACCGCTTCGATGCTCTGACCACCGTTGTGGATGCAAAGGATTACGGTCTGGGCAATGCTGTGGACAGCAGCGTCATCACCTACTTCAACCCGCTGATGCACACCGCCGTGTTCCGCGTCTATGCTGAGGAGCTGTCCTACGTCCGTCAGCATCCGCTGACCCTGCGCCGCTATATGTGGAAGCTGGAGTACTAAGCGATCGACTGGGATCAATAGACCCATGCTTGGGGGAGGGGCTTGCCCCTCCCCTTTTTTGATGAAGAGGGAAATGAAGAATGATTGAAGCAGTGATTTTTGATATGGATGGGGTGCTGGCAGATACGGAATATTACTACGAGAACCGCCGTAAAAACTTTCTGCTGGAAAACGGCATCCCCATCCCGGAGGGTAACTTCATCGGCTCCAACGAAAAAGCCATCTGGGAGGCCATTGTCCCCAACGACCCTGTGCGCCGTCAGGAGATGCTGATGGCTTACCGGGAGTACCGCAAGGCTCGCCCCACCCCCTACGGCAAGCTTACCGACCCGCAGGCAGAGCCGCTGATGAATGCGCTGCGCAGCCGTGGACTGAAGGTGGCGGTGGCTTCCTCCAGCGCAGCGCCGGATATCATGAAGATGCTCACGGAGGGCGGCTTGAAAGCCATGGTGGATTTTGCTTTCAGCGGCGAGGACTGCGCCGCCCATAAGCCTGCACCGGACATCTATCTCAAGGCGCTGAATGCACTGGGGCTGACGGCAGACAAGGCCATTGCGGTGGAGGATTCTCC
>OLJF01001335.1_pt1 | contig 15569 bp, 5 predicted proteins | sample 1609751 | NCBI WGS metagenome assembly OLJF01 (sample SAMEA4350171, study PRJEB24818) | metagenome | biome: human; feature: gut; material: faeces | place: Denmark | collected 2013-09
TTGTATGTATGTTTTTACTTGTATGAAGAAGATATTTTTTTTGTTGGTCGGTTTGATGGTGACCTCGCTATTGTGGGGACAACAAAAAGCAAATTTTAAGTTAGCGGATCGTTTCACGAGTAGTAATTTTCGGTTTGCGGATGGGAATAGCATGAGTATATACCCCATGTATATCAATGACGGGGATTGTTTTTGGTATTCGTTCACGACAGAGGAGGGGAAACGCCATTATTATGTGAATCCAGAGAAAGGGGAAAAACGTTTGTTGTTTAACCCGGAAAAATTATTTGGATTTTTGAATCAAGAAACACATGGGGTGTGTGATGCGAAGAATTTCACATTTCAAGAATTGAAGTTTGATAAAAAAGGAATTTCTTTCACATTCAATTTCGAGAGACACAAGTATCGTTATAATATGAAGACGGAAGAGGTGACGAAATTGGATACCGTAATTAACGAGGGATTTGGGGATTCGTGGAAAAAATATTCTCCGGATAGTGCATATATTGTATTTGCTCAACGGCATAATCTCTATGTTATGGGCAATAAGGATAAAGGGAAAGATTCCACGATCGTGCAGTTAACGACGGATGGAGAGAGGTATTTTTCTTATACTAAGGATGAGGATGAGGATGAGATTGCCGCAGACACATTCCCTACGGCTCCAATAGCAGTGTGGATGAAAGATTCAAAGAAAGTGTATGCTTTACGCTGTGATACCCGTCACGTGGATAAATTATTTTTAGTGGATGTGATGACAGATCCCCGTCCCACGCTGAAAACGTACAAGTATGCCATGGCAGGGGACCAGAAATTGGAAAAGTACGAGTTAACGGTTATTGACGTGGAAACGAAAGAGGTGAAAACGATTGATATTGATGGTTGGCAAGACCAGTACGTGGATGTACTTTACACTTCGAAAGATGGTAATAAAATTTATTTCGAACGGAAAACTCGAGCTTTTGACGAACAAGAGGTTTGTGTTGCTAATCTCGCAACGGGAGAGGTGAATGTGTTAATTCATGAAATAGACAAACCTTTCATGGATTATAAAATGGCAAATATAATGTTTCTGAATGACGGAAAGGATATTATTTATCGTTCCGAACGTACGGGATGGGGACATTATTATCTTTACGATGATCAAGGGCACTTGAAGCATGCTATAACCTCTGGAGAATGGGTAGCCGGTCCTGTTGCAGAGATTGATACTGTGGGACGTACGCTTTATTTCTATGCTTTGGGAAAAGATAAGGATATTGATCCTTATTATTATATCCCATGCAGGGTAAATATTGATAAGCCGGAAAGTTTAACGCAACTGACTTTTGATAATGCGAATCATCAAGTACATTTCTCGAAATCTTTCAAGTATTTCGTGGATATTTATGAACGGGTGGATATGGTTCCTCGTATCGTGCTGAAAGATCGGATGGGCAAAGAGGTCATGGAATTGGAGAAGCCTGATATTCGCCGGGCGTTAGAAATGGGGTGGAAAGCTCCGGAGCGCTTTAAGGTGAAGGCTGCCGATGGAGTGACAGATCTTTACGGGGTAATGTGGAAACCATTTGATTTTGATTCGACGAAAGTTTACCCGATTATCTCTTCCGTGTATCCCGGTCCTTTTTATGAGTATGTTCCGACGCAGTTCCGATTGATTCATGATGAAAATACCCGTTTGGCTCAGTTAGGATTTATCGTGATTGCCGTGGGACACCGGGGAGGAACACCTATGCGGGGGAAATTTTATCATACATATAGCCACGGGAAATTACGGGATTACCCGTTAGCGGATGATAAATATGCGATAGAACAATTGGCAGATCGTTATCCTTTTATTGACGTGACGAAAGTGGGGATTTATGGTCATTCTGGGGGAGGCTTTATGTCAACCGCAGCGATTTGTACCTATCCGGATTTTTACAAGGCTGCCGTGTCGTCTGCAGGAAATCATGATAACTATATTTACAATCACTGGTGGGGAGAAACTCATAATGGAGTGAAGGAAGAAAAGAAAGTAATCAAGGATAGCGTGAATGGTGATCGGACTGAATCGACCTTCAAGTTTAGAGTGGGGACGAATATGGAATTGGCAAAGAACTATAAAGGTGGGTTGTTGTTGGTTCACGGTTGGATGGATGATAACGTACATCCGGCTCACACCTTGCGAGTGGTGGATGCGTTGATTAAGGCAGGTAAGAATTTTGATATGATTATGTTGCCGAGATCGAATCATGGTTTTAGTGGAGAGGAGAATACTTTTTATGAGCGTAAGATGTGGTTTCATTTTGCCCGTCTCCTGTTGGGGGATAATACCGGGGATTACTATTATGAAATTGAACAATATAAGAAATCTGATAGATAGGATATGTTAAAGAAATTAGTTATTAGTCTGTTTCTGCTTGTTTCTGTAGGAGCATTCGGGCAGCAAAAAGCAAATTATGAGCTTGCTGAACGTTTCCGGCGTGTAACGCAAGTGCCTTTGACGAAGAATAGCTTGGAAGTGAATCCTTGTTTTATTAATAACACGGATCGTTTTTGGTATTCTTTTCGCACGAGTGAAGGGAAAAACTATTATTTAGTTGATCCGGCTAAAAAAGAGAAACGTTTGCTCTTTGATAATGCAGAGCTATTGATGAAAATCAGTGAGATCACTAAAAAGGGATACAATCACAAAGACTTGGAATTGAATTTTGATTTCGATGAGGATGGGGAAACTATTCGTTTTTGGTTTGATAGGAAAGATTTTACTTATAATATCAACACGAAAGAGTTGAAGTTGGAGGAAAAGCAGAAAGGACAGACTAAGTATAATCCTTATTGGATGTATTATTGTCAGGATAGTTCCTATATGTTGTTTGCTAAGCGGCATAATCTTTATATTGTGGGGAATGCGAACAAAGGTAAGGACACGACTGAAATACAATTAACGACAGACGGGGAGCGTTATTATACCTTTAATCGGGATGATGAAGGTGAGGTGGATGCACGCATGGGGTGTTCTGCCCAATGGTTTAAGACGGGACACAAGTTTTACGCTGTTCGGGATGATTCCCGTAAGGTGGAAGATTTGTGGTTGATTGATGCTTTAGCAGAGCCTCGTCCTCGCCTGAAAACTTATAAGGCAGAATTAGCGGGCGATAAAAACGTGATTCAATTCGAGTTGTTAATCGGGGATGCGGATACTCGAGAGGTTAAAAAGATTAATATCGATCGTTGGAAAGATCAATATGTAGATATTTTGTATGCTAGTAATGATGCAAAGCGACTTTATTTTCAACGTTACAAGAGGACGTGGGATGAATGTGAAATTTGTGTAGTCGATACAGAAACGGGAGAGGTGAAAGTGTTGATACATGAAGTTGACAAGCCTTATTTAGATTATCAAATGCGAGCTATCCATTTTTTGAATGATGGAAACGAGATCCTTTTCCGCTCAGAACGTAGTGGGTGGGGACATTACTATCTGTATGATAAAGATGGTAATTTGAAAAATCAAGTGACATCCGGAGCATGGGTGGCCGGACCGATTATGAAGGTTGATACCGCTCGTCGACAGATTTATTTTATAGGTTTGGGAAAAGAGAAAGAGATTGATCCTTACTATTATGTCCTTTATCGTGCTGATCTGGATAAGACTAATGTGGTAACATTGTTGACCCCGGAGAATGCTTCACATGACGTGGATATATCTCCATCAAGCAAGTATATTGTGGATAGTTATTCCCGGGTGGATATGGAGCCCGTCAACGTGGTGCGCAACCGGAAAGGAAAAGTGATTCTCGAGTTGGAGAAAGCGGATTTGAAAAGCCTTTATGCTTTTGGTTGGAAAAAGCCTGAGCGTTTTAAAGTGAAAGCTGCTGATGGGGTAACGGATATTTATGGTGTGATGTGGAAACCGGCGGATTTTGATTCCACGAAAATCTATCCGATTATTTCGTCTGTTTACCCGGGACCTTTTTTCGAATATGTGCAGACTCGTTTCACGGTAAATGATGATTTAAATACCCGTTTGGCTCAAGTTGGTTTTATCGTCGTATCCATGGGACACCGAGGTGGGACGCCTATGCGAGGTAAATATTACCATACTTATGGATATGGTAATCAGCGAGATTATCCTTTGGCTGATGATAAATATGCGATAGAACAATTAGCAGAACGTTATCCCTTTATAAACGGGAAAAAAGTGGGTATTTTTGGTCATTCCGGAGGTGGATTTATGTCTACGTCGGCTTTGTTGACTTATCCTGATTTTTATAGTGCAGCGGTGTCTTCGGCGGGCAATCATGATAATAATATTTATAATAAAGGGTTCGTGGAAATCCATTACGGGGTGAAAGAGAATAAGCGAGTGATCAAGGATAGCGTGAATGGAGATCAGGAGGAGATTACTTTCGAGACGAAAAGTAAGACGAACCAAGAACTGGCAAAGAATTATAAGGGAGGATTATTGATCGTGACCGGAGATATGGATAAGACCGTGCATCCCTCACATACGTTACGGGTTGTGGAAGCTTTGATTCAGGCCGGAAAAAATTTTGATATGATCGTTTTGCCCGGTAGTACGCATGGCTTCTTTGGAGAGAATGGTGATTTCTTCGAACGGAAAATGTGGTTCCATTTTGCCAAATATTTGTTGGGCGATGATTCAGCCGATTATCAGGGAGATATCGATTACTTCATGAAAAAGCGTTGATTTAAATGAGGAAATATATTGTATTATTATACAGTCTGTTATTTCTTGGAATAGCAGACTGTATATCTCAAAAAAAGCCTCTGGATATGGAGGCTTATAAATTATGGCGAAGAGTTGAGGGACAACAAATGTCAGAAGATGGGAAATGGGTGACTTATCGCTTTGTTTATATTGATCAGGAAGGGCATGATAAGGATGTTCCTGTCACTTATTTACGTAATATGACGTCTGGTAAGGTGTACGAGTTTCCGAATGTCCGGGAGATGAGATTTTTTAACAGTGGAAGAGGATTGAGGTACGTGGTGCAGCCTTCACCGCTTGACACGTTGAAAGAGAAAAAAGATTCTCTTTTTTTGTTATCCTTGAAGGATATGAAAAAAACTTATTGGGATAAGCCTTACGGTTTTCGGGAGTCTCCCCATTCTCCTCAGATTTCTTATTCCTATCCGATTGATCCAGAGGGGAAGAATCGGGCCCTTCGTCGGTTGATTGTTTGGAATTTCGAAACCGGGGATTCTGTACGAATAGATAGCGTGGAGAATTATTTTTCTGTAGATGATTATAAATCTGTGGTTTATATCCGGAATCATAACGGAAAGAAATCTTTACGAATGGGGCCAGTAAAGGGGAAACATCGGGTTATCTATGATGACGAAAAGGCCGTTGTTACTAATTTTTCTCTGAACCAAGGGGGACAGGAGGGAGTGTTCACGGTGGCTTCGGATTCTTCATATTTGAGAGAGCCGGATTTATTATACACGTTTTCAGTTGTTGATGGGAAGTTTCGGTTAGTGATGGACACGAAAGAGGTGGTCGTGTCGGACGAATATAAAGTTCGAGGAGGGATTTATTCTGTTTTCAATAATGGGAAATATATATTCGTGGACGTGGGATTACAGCAACAGGAAGAGCGTAAGCCGAAGGCGAAACCGGATAAGAGTTTCGAGTTGGAGTTGTGGAAATGGGATGATGAAGTCTCACAGAGTAGGCAGTCATACGGATCAGGAGGAGGTAGACGAAAGATGCCTAAATACGTGTATCACGTGGATTCGAGAAAATGTGTACTGGTGGCACCCCCTCATATAGATCAGATGTATCAGCCGAGTTGTGACGAGTATTGTTATGTTATTATTGCAGATGAAACTCCTTATCGGAGACTTGCAGATTGGCGGGATGGAGTAACGGCTGACTTGTATTTGGTAAGTTTGGAAACGGGTGAACGGACATTATTATTTAAAGATTTTCGTCAACGTCCCGTGTGGAGTCCGAATGGGAAATATGCCATGCTGTATCATGCTGAGAAAAAGGTATGGTATAAGTTGAGTCCTGAAACAGGAGAATTGACAGATGTTTCGAGTCCGATAGGATTTGCGGTGCATAACGAGGAGCATGATCTACCGAAACCCGCATCCCCCTATGGTATCGCAGGTTGGTTGGCTGGTGGGGATCAAGTTGTCCTGTATGATAAATATGATATGTGGGTGGTGGATCTTACAGGTAAACAACCCACGTATTCATTAACGAATGGCTGGGGACGTGAACATGGTATTTCTTTGCGTTTGTTGAAAGCTAATCGAGAGATGCGTTGGATTAATCTCAAACAGGATATTTTATTACATGGTTTAGATCGTGAAACGTTGGGTCAAGGTGTTTACGTGTTGACTCCTAGCCGGAAAATTAAAAAGTTGATGTCCGGAGCCTATGATTTGTATTTTAACCAGCAGTCCGAGGATGGTAAATTTTATCTGTTTACCTGGCAGAGCTATACGGAGTTCCGGGAGCTTTGGTGGAGTAAGAGTGATTTCACACGTCCCGTACGAATAACGAACACGAATCCTCAACAAGAGGATTATTTGTGGGGAAGTGTACAATTGGTAGAGTGGACGAATTTTGAGGGAAAACCGAATCGGGGTTTGTTGTATTTACCGGAGAATTATGATTCAACGAAACGTTATCCTGTCATTGTAAATTTCTACGAGACTCACACGGGAGATCTTCATACTTACCAACTTCCCTCGCTGAGTAGTGCGATGATTAATACGGTGACTTATGTAAGTAACGGATACGTGGTATTTATGCCGGATGTACATTTTACCGTAGGGGCTCCTGGTGAAAGTTGTTATAATGCGGTGGTCAGCGGGACTCAAATGTTGATAGATCGTGGTATTGCAGATAAGGATCGTATCGGAGTACAAGGGCATAGTTGGTCCGGTTATCAGGTTGCTTATCTGGTGACACGAACCAATATGTTTAAATGTGCCAGTCCGGGAGCTGCCGTGTCTAATATGGTCTCTGCTTACACGGGTATCCGTACGGGAAGTGGTATGCCTCGAATGTTTATGTACGAGGAAACACAAAGCCGGATGGGAAAGACACTTTGGGATGACCCGGAGGCTTATATCAAGAATTCGCCTATCTTTTACGCAGATAAGATTCAGACTCCATTATTAATATTTCATTGTGATGGGGATGAGGCAGTGCCATATTCAGAAGGGTTAAATCTTTTCTTGGCAATGAGACGGTTGCATAAACCTGCGTGGTTGTTGAATTACAAGGGAGATAGACATTTCCTTTATAATAAGGCTGCTGAGATTGACTGGACAATCCGTCTACAACAATTCTTTGATTATTATTTGAAAGATGCTCCGATGCCTCGTTGGATGAAAGAAGGAATTAATGCGAATGAGCGTGGAGTTGACCAAAAGTATGACTTTGTGGAATAAATCATGTGTTTAGATAAATATAATTTTAATTAAAAATGGAAAAGATGAAAAAGTTATTATGTATTAGTTTGATTTTATTTGCTTTTGCTTGTGCAAGTGATCCTCAAAAAGAAATGGAAAAAGCAATTGTCGGTGAATGGTGTAATCCGTATACATATCAATCAACAGGCGAATTAAAAGGTTTTAATTTCAAAAAAGGTGGTGTTTGTGAGGCAATTAATATTCCTTCTTTAGAATTGAAATCTTGGGAAATAAAGGACGGGTATCTTATCGTGAAAGGATTTGAGGTTACTGAGGATGGGAACAAGGCTGAATATGCAACAAAAGAGAAAATAGGTCAATTAACTACAGATTCTTTATGTTTGGTTGTGAAAGAAGCGAATCCTCGGCTGGCCTTTTTGTACTTGAATTCAAAGGTTATTAAAGAACGTGTTAATGCTCAGAAGTAGTTTTTTTCTTGATTGACAAATGAATATGTATCGTGTTATTTTTATTTTAGTTATTTTATTCGTAATAACATTATCTGGTCATTCTCAAAAGAAGGAATTAGATGAAGAGGCTTATAAGCAATGGCGGCGTGTTGATAATTATGAATTAGCAAATAATGGAGCATGGATAAAATACCGATACATGTTTTATGATAATGACTCGCTAAATAGTCTTATTTGCAATACCTATTATTTTTATGAATTAAAGTCAGGGGGAATCCGTATCTTGAGGGATATTGATTCTCCCGAATTTTTTGCGGGAGGGAATTGGATTGCTTTTTCCAGAATAAGACAGGATGGAACAAGTGTTCGTGTTGCTCATCGATTAAAAGATGGGTATGAGATCAATATCCATGAGGGAGCAGAATTGAATTCTATTTTTCCTCAGGTGGCCTACAAGGAGGATGATCACTTGATTATTTTGAATGTGGCGGAGCGTGATAGTACGATTTTAACTGATGTATCTCAATATTGTTTGTATGGTGAAAAATGGAAGGTGATTTGTGTGCGCCGAGAAGATCAAGGAAATGTATTACGTTACGGGGGAGACGGAAATAGCGAGGGAAAAGTACTCTATGTGGATAAAACAAGAAGTTTAGATAACTTTTATTTTTATGAGGAGAAACAGGAGGGAAATTTCTTTGTTTGTACAGACACGAATGATAGAGAAAAGCAAGATTATTACACATTCTCTTTGGTGGATGGAAATGTGGAAAAGATTCTTGGAGCTGAACAGATGGAACGATTGGCGTTGGATAAATATTCAATACAGTTCCTTGAGGGAAATAAACGATTTATGTATCGGAGAGAAGGTGTGCAGAGGGTAAGACCAAAGAAACAAGAGAAAGATGAAAGTTTTCAATTGGAGCTTTGGAGTTGGCATGATCCGGTGGTTCCTTCTGAGCAGGCTAGAGGAGTGGGGTATAAAAAACGGTCTCAGCCAGCGGTGTTTTTATATAATTGTGAAAATGGGAAAAATTATAAAGTCTGTGAGGAGAATCATTCGGGGCTATATGTTGCAGAAGGGATGGATCCTGTTTTTGCTTATGAAAAAGACGAGAAACCTTATTTAGGTCAAAGGGATTGGAGGCATGATCAACGTTTTGATCTTTATCTGGTAGATTTGAGAAATGGGGATCATCATTTGGTGGCAAAAGAATTGACACGGGCGGTTCATTGGAGTCCCCAAGGAGATTATCTTCTTTACTTTGATAACACGAAGCAATCGTGGATTGTTGTAAATTCATGTACAATGCAACAAAATATATTAACAGATGTGATCCCTTTTGCATTACATGATGAATTATATGATCGCCCTAATCCGGCACCACCCTATGGTTTGGCAGGATGGAGTCGGGACGGGAGGAATGCGATCGTGTACGATCGTTTTGATATATGGGTTGTCAATTTGGATGAAGTACAGAAATCATATTGTTGGACAAGGGGTGAAGGGCGGAAGTGTAATACTATATTGCGATTGTTGGATCCCGGTAGAAACGGGCTGTCTGTTGATTTATCCCGAGATAATAAGGTGGAGATATTTGATTGGGAAAATAAAAATCAAGGATTGGGTAATTTGTCTGCCAATGGAAAGTTAACCCCGTTGGTGCAAGGGGATTTTGCTTTTTCTGTTGTCCAAGAGGCGAAGAATGCTATGTTGTGCATAAAACAGAGTTATGCTGATGATCGAGATTTGTGGGTGTGCGATAGACAAGGACGTCGTATGAGAAAGGTTACAGATGTTAATCCTCAACAATGTAATTATAAATGGGGTTCTGCTCAATTAGTGGAATGGACAAATTACAAGGGTAAAAATAATCAAGGAATTCTTTATTTGCCTGATGGGTATGATAAGAATAAAAGTTATCCGACCATTGTTACTTTTTATGAAACGCATTCTTCCGAGTTGCATATACATCCCGTACCCGGATTGAGTCAGGCCATGATAGATATTCCAACATATGTCAGCAGGGGATATATCGTTTTTCAGCCAGACGTTTATATTGAGATCGGGAAACCGGGAGAAAGTGCTTATGATGCAGTGGTTAGTGGAACTAGGGCGTTAATTGACAGGGGAATTATTGATTCTTCTAGGATCGGATTACAGGGACATAGCTGGTCTGGTTTCTTGGTAGCTTATTTGGTTACTCGAACAGATATATTTAAATGTGTGAATATCGGGGCGGCAACTGTGAATTTGACTTCTGTTTACACGGCAATTCGGGAGGGAAGCGGACAACCGAATATGTTTATGTTTGAGGATTGGCAGTGTCGTATGGGTGCAACCTTGTGGGATGATTTGGATGGTTATATTACGAATTCTCCTTTGTTGTTTGCTGATAGAATACATACTCCGGCATTGATATTTCATTGTGATCAGGACGAAGCTGTTTCATTTTATGATGGTCGTAATCTTTTTTTAGCTTTAAGGCGGTTGCAACGACCTGTTTGGATGCTGAATTATATGGGACAAGGACATTTCTTGACTTCACGTCCGGCTGAAGTGGATTGGACTATTCGTTTGCAGCAGTTCTTTGATCATTATTTGAAAGATACCTTAATGCCTCGCTGGATGAAAGAGGGAATTAATATTAATGAGCGAGGGGTGGATCAGAAGTATGATTTGGTGAAATGATTATAGAATATTCCCCGTAAAACGAGATATTTTACGGGGAATATGATTTCTTTTTTAAGGTACGTTACCTCCTACTTTTAGTGTAACATCAACAATTTTTCCAAGATCGACTTCAGGGCCGGATTCCCAGCGGAACTTTTCAGCATTTGTTGTTATGTTTTTGGCATTGTTGGAATTTAATAGTAATACTCCGCCATTGTCTAATCCGACAAATAGTTGCTCTCCGTAATATTCTCGTCCATCCATATCAACTACATTGGCTTTACAGGTGTAGTAATGTCTGATTCCGTTTTCTGGAGAAGTTCGATCTAGAAAATAGATATCTTTTCCATAAGCGATGAAAATGTATTCGTTTTGGCGAGATGCAATATTACAAAATACACATTCTTCTAATGGAATAGGAGAAGTTATCGGAAAAGAAATTAGCATTTCCTGTTCTTTACCAGCAATTGTTTTTTTCGGATAGGAGAGTTTTTCTCCACTATATTCACGTTCTAATTCAAATGCTTGGTATTGATAACTTCCATCTGAATTTTTGAGGAACATGGTATAACCTGGTTTTTTAGTATTTCCTGTATTATACTGGCTTATATTAATAACTTGACAATTTCCTAGATCTGTTAAGGGTCTGAAGTTTTCCGGCCAACCTTTGGTCGGTTCAGGTAAGGCGACTACTTTGCCAGATACATTGACGTCTGTAAACGAATATTGAAGATCGTGTACTAGTAATAATCGGTTTTCAGGATTTTCCGTTGTACCGATTGAATGAAGTAAGGTGTATGGTTTATCATTGGCTAGTACTGAATTAATAATATGAGCTCGAATTTCTTTATTCTCAAACATTAATGGTGTATGTATATAGTATCCGCTTTGGAATAGTTTATAACTCTCTTTTATTTTGGAATAAATTTTACCGTCATGATTCTCGATTAAGTGCGTGTAGGTCATCATTTCGGCATTTGTCGGATGAAAATCTGCGGGATAACTTCCTTTCGAGAAAGATTCGACAAGTAGGATGTCTTTTTTCATGGAAGTTCCATCTAAATCAACAGATCCCTGACCTCCTTCTTGGAAATCTCCCATGTAATTATAGACTCTGGCTAGTAGGGCACAAACAGCTAAATAATTCATCCGATAACCTCGACTCTTGAAAAACAAATCTTGGTTTAAGCTCGGGTTTGTTCCTTCATAGTTTATTCTATAGTCATTGCGTAGCATGATGCGCCAAGCGGTTGTATCGTGGGGGGCAACCAGACTCCGGGCAGCTTCTAGGTCATTTACAACGAATTCAAGAACTTCTTTGATCGAACGATCGGGCTCGAAGGTTGACGGGTAAGTTTTGAAATAAGGTATGTAAGTTTTTTGATCTTGTAAGTCTGGAGCTGGGGCAAAGAGACGTAGCATGTCAAAATGCAGGAAGGCTCTTAGCGCTAATGCCTCTCCCTTAATTAACATTTTTTCATTATTTCCACTTCTGAATAGTGTAGAATCTGTTCCGTCGATTTTGGCCAAAATACTATTACAGTTCGCTATGGAATTATATGCTAAAGACCAAATGTCTTGTATAAGAGGTTTTACGCTTTCGTCCGTATATTTGTAGGAGGCTACTGCCCGATACTCGACACCGCTACTGAAAGCTCTTTGGTGATAGAGTTGTCCCATGACATCCAGCATTCCCCAGCTTAACTCTTTTCCATACATGGAGGGAGTGGCCATTTGTTTATACACACCGTTTAAAACATTACGATATCCATCTCCGGTGGAAAATAATACATCTTCATCCACCGTGTCTTGCGGGGTAACATCTAGCCATGAATTACAAGAAGTAAGGGCTAGAATAAATATTGTTGATATAATAATTGAGACTTTCATAATAGATTAATTTAGAAAGTTAGATTTAAAGAGAAATTCATTGTTCTAGCAAAAGGATAATCTAGTCCTCTTTCCGCCTTCATCGTTGACCAGTAGAATAGTTCATTTGCTCCGATTTCGAAACGCAACATACTTATACCGGCAGTTTGTAACCAACGGTTGTCACTAGCTTGTAGGCTGTATCCTAATGTTACAGAATTGAGAGATAGATTATTGTTTTTTTGAACAAAACGTTCTGTTGGTTGAGTGACAGGAATACTAAGTGCCCCTTTCTTGTCACGAATTGTTATTTTACGATTCTTTTTCACGTCACCTGGTTTTTGCCAACGGTCGGTTAACACGCGTTTATCTACGTTGTGAAGGTAAATATTAGCGTCTTCCACTTTATCGACTAATGTCTGATTATAGGCTTCACCACCAAATTCATACATGAAAGTTGCATAGAGACTCCATTGTTTCCATGTGACATTTATTCCGAAAGTTCCTTGTGCGTCCGGTTCTGTATTACCTAATACTACTTGTTCGCTGGAATTCCATGTTTTCGTTTGACTACCATTGCGTTTCAGGAAAATTTCTTCTCCCGTTGCGGGGTCTATTCCTAAAGAGCGCATACCGAATATGGAAGTTAAAGATCCTCCTTCAACGTATTTTAGAAAAGGTTCCGACTCTTTGTTGTCTTTAAAATGCTGATCAACAGAATTATTGTAGGCTTTTAGACTTTCGGATATTTTTAATATTTTGTTTTCGTTATGTGCAAGATTGGCGAATAGAGCAACGAATAGATTTTCTTTTCGAATGATATTACTCCTGAAATTTAATTCGAATCCTTTATTCTCAACTTCTCCGATGTTGTCCGAGTAGGTTGTGAATCCGGTTGAACTTGGGATAGTTACATCGTTAATCAAGTCAACGGTTTTTTTCCGGTAATACGTGGCATCAAGGTAAATAAGATCTTGTAGTAAACCTATTTCAACACCGATATTGTATTCTTTTGTTGTTTCCCAAGTCAAGTTTTTATTACCTAGAGCCATTAACGTTGCTCCGTACCCGGTTTTGTACCATTCATCTGAAAGGATTTTAAACGAGGTACGTGCGACATAGGCAGGGAAATTTACTTTACCCGTTTCACCATAAGTCCCTCTGATTTTTAAAAGATTGAGTTTACCCCAATTTTTCATGAATTCATAGTTGTGAATGTTGATTCCGACACCGAATGAACCAAAGGGTGCAAAACGTTTATCTGATCCGAATTCTGAGGAACCATCCCAACGTACAGAAGCGTCTAGTAGATAAATATTGTCGAAACTATAGTTCAATGAAGCTAAAAAACCGACTAATCGTGTACTATTTTCGGAAGAGGTTGGTTTTTCGTAAATATCTTCAGCGTAGTTCGGTGAGCTTAAAGCGCCTGAAGGAAATCCTCGATACTCGGCGCGAATGCTTTCACTCTTTGTTGCTCGTTGGTTTATGCCGGCTAAAAAGTTAATGTTGTGTTTGTTTATGGTTCGGTTGTATGAAAGTGTGGCTTGCATATCCCATCCGAAACTATTTCCATCCGTCGTATGAAGTTCTCCTGAAGTTGAGTTATGACCCGAAATTGGATTTGTATTTTTTTGAGATAAAGGATCTAAAAAACGGCGACTTTCGTTTATGCGTTTGGTGAGGCTAAATTGCCCTTTTAGTAATAGGTAAGGAGTAATATTCCAATTGACTGATAGATTATTAATAAATTCTTCTGTTTGTGATTTATCGAAACTCTTTAATGATGCTTCGTATAGAGGATTAGGCATAGCACTGGATTCTCCCCAACTTTCTAATTTTTCCAAATACTTTCCTTGTTCATCTTTGTATATATTATATGGGAGTGCTTGAGTATAACTTGTGAAAGAACCATAAGGTGTTTCTTTGGATTTAGTGATATTATAGGTTGTTTGATTTTTTACTTGTAATTGTTTGATGTGATAATCCAACGTAACACCTACTCCTAAACGGTCTCGGAAAGATTCTTTCATGATACCGTCTTCATTATAGTAAGAAAGATCGACTCCAAAGCGAAGATTTTCAGAACCTCCCTCCACAAACATGCTATGTTTATGGTTGAAAGCTGTTTGTAAAGGAAATGATAACCAATAAGTATCTACTCCTTTGTTGATATTATTTAGTTTACGATAATAGATTTCTTGCCATTGCAGATTGTAACCGGGATCGTTAGCATCTTGGACATCATATACTCCAGCTAAAGATTCTGCTTCCAGTTTTTCTTTTGCATCCATTAAATTATATGATGAAAGGTCTGGCATGGTGATCTCACCTATTAATCCATAAGATACATTCAATTTCCCTGGTTTTGGGGCTACTGTTGTAATGATGACTACACCATTAGCTGCACGCGAACCATATAATGCCGTGGCGGCTGCATCCTTAAGAATTGTTATATTCGCAATTCGAGCGGGGTCCATGTCGTAAAGTTTTTGGGCACTAATCTCGAATCCATCCATGATGAAGGTTGGTAGATTTGGGTTGTTTTCTAGGTTCCCTTTACTCGTGTAATTGGGATCTAATTGTTTAACACCAACACCGGAACGTCCTCGAATATACATTTCCGGTAATGCATTGGGATCAGATCCCCACTTATTGTTGGTTTGAATTCTGAAAGAGGGGTCAAATGCTTGCAGGGCTTTTAGAACATTTGTTTTAGATACTTTCATCAACTGTTCTTTGGAGATACTAACACTACTTCCAGTGAAGCTTTCTTTACGTACTTTCCCGTATCCAGTGACAACCACTTCTTCCATTTCAGTCACATCTTCTTTTAACTTGATTGAAAGTTCCTTTTGGTCTTTATCTAACGTGATGTATTTTGTCTCATATCCTACAAAGGAAACGACTAGAATGATACTATCCTGTTGGGGAATCTCTAGCGAGAATTTTCCATTAATATCAGTTACGACACCCAAACTGGTTTCTTTTATCAAAATGGTGGCACCGGGTAAAGTGTTGCCTTGCATATCCATGACTGTACCTGTTATTTTACGAGGTGTTGTTTCTTTTTTCTTGTCCTCTTTGCTTGGACGAATGATGATAACTTCATTCTCAATTTCATAGGATAGGTTCGTGTTTTTTAGAGCAATACGGAGAAATTCGTCAATGGATAC
>OLJF01001347.1_pt1 | contig 15464 bp, 14 predicted proteins | sample 1609751 | NCBI WGS metagenome assembly OLJF01 (sample SAMEA4350171, study PRJEB24818) | metagenome | biome: human; feature: gut; material: faeces | place: Denmark | collected 2013-09
ACTACACCCTCGTGGGCGACTACTACTTTCCTACCTGTATGCTGGCGGATAGGTCGCCCAATGGCAAGTGGGCATCCCTGTATGAGTACTATTTGCAGGAGAAGCATCCACACGAGTATGTCAGGCTGATTTGGGCGGATGAGCTGGCGGCAGTGCTGGAATCCGTGCAGAAGGAGTGCGAAGAGCGGGTGGAGGTGCTTGTTCGGGAGATGGCGGAGGCGGAAGGCGTGGATGAGGAGATGAAGGGAAATGATCCGCAGCAGGGCGGAAGAAATCGTGTGAGGAAATTATTGGATTGTTAAACAGAGAAACGGCAGCAGGGGCGCGGAAATTCCTGCTGCCTATTTTGTTGAAATGGGGCGCTAACTGGTGAATTTTTTAGCAAGCCGAGAGGCAAATGCACCTGATTTTGAGATGCAGTTTGATTCCTTCTGCGAAATTTTATGGAAACTGCAAAAATCTTTCATGAATCGGTTGTAAAAAGACTTCGCGCATGGTATAATCTTATTGTAAAGAGTTGCGTTAACCCGCAAAATCCGCAATAGGAGGTGTGCTGCATGGAGCTACAGGGAAATTAAAAGGACCGCTACCTGAATCTGCTGGACATCAAAAAGCATAGCAGGTTGATTAATATGATAGCCGGCATGAGGAGATGCGGAAAATCTATCTTCTGTTCACACTCTTCAAGGCTTACCTGCTTTCAGAAAGAATGTAGAAAAGTCGCATCATTGAGATTGAGCTTGATGCTTTTGAAAACAAGCAGTTTCTTAGGCAACGACCATGATGCAATAGTATCCAGAGCAAAAGCAATAGGGAAATATTACCAGCGAAATGGATACAATCACATTATTCTGAACACCCTCCAACCCCCCTTGAAATCAGGCACTTTGCGGCAGTTGCCTGATTTTTTATGCTTGTAACGATTGGGGCTTCAGCGACAGACAGGCCGACGAGGCACAGAACGCTCAGAGGGGGGGTCACCTTTTAACGTTTGCTTCGTTAAAAAGTATAAATCGTTAAAGGGGTTTCTAATTAGAAATACGATTATGCGTAATGCGGCCTTGCGGACGTGATATTTCTCCGCTCTTATAAAATGCTCATTTCCCCGGAAAAAATATTTTCAGATTACGTCCAACTGGCCGTTGATAGGATTTTGATTCTATGCCACAATATAGATGGCTCTGTATGAGCGTGGAGGGCTGGATAGGCCTTGATATGCACGCCGATGAGCGTGGCGACCTGCTGCTGCGTATAGCCCATTTCGATGCTCGCCTTGCGTAGCATTTCCGCCTCCCGCGGCAGTTGTCTGACCATGAGGTACGCCTCCCTTCTCAAGGGTAGTGGACAGTACGCCATAGTTTTGCGGACATATCAACGCCAAGGGAACGTAATTTTCTGACAGTTCACAGGATTGCAGGTCAATTGTGAGGCGAGTATAATAAAGAACGATGCCGGACATAAAGCCCAGCACCGCATGAAGAAATGAGTGATTTATCATTTCGATGGAAATATTTGCAACGAACAAAATGGCCACGAAAAACTCCCGGTCATGCGACCGAGACTGAGTGACCTCAGAGCTTAGGAATCTTTGAACCAGCGCCTCTGATCCTGACGCCTAATATTGCCGCGCCTAAGATGATAGTCCCGCCAACCAGCCATGTCAGGCACTTGGTCACGCCGGCAAGGAAATTTTTATTGTTGGCATCAAACGCCGCCATCTTATCCGCGACTTCGACCATCTTCTCGGCAAAATACCGCCGCTCAGCAGGCTCAAGCTTCTCCATCCTGGCCAAATCGCCCAGGACGTCCAGGGCCTGTTTGTACCCCTCCATCACGCAGCGGACGCTGTCACCGTTCGCGCCGATGATGGTGTCATACGCTGTCGTATAATGCTCCACCATCCTGGTCGCACACGAAGTAAACTCGGGGAACTGCTCGATGATCTTGATTGCCACGTCCCTGTCCATGTCCGAAATCGCCGACACGAACTGGACCAGCTTGTCCTTGCTGATGTGGCGGAAGTCAGGGATGTTCAGATACTGCTTGACCTGGTCTTCTGTGAGCAGGCGATTCACCATAGGCATTACCTCCAATGCAGATTTGCAAACTGATTATACGCGGCTACGACTGCTCTGTCAATGCATAAAGATTAAAACTTGAATAAAAAATATAAAATAGTAAAATAACGATTGACAGAGAGTCTCGTTAGTGATAGAATTCGTATGTATGATGGATTTCCCGAAAGGAGTGGTAGCCTATGAAGCCGCATGAAGGGCATGTGCTTCCTACAGTAAGGATTTCAAAAATCGAATTAGAGAACTTCAAAAGTGTCCGTCATGGAGAGATTATTTTCAATTGCGGACGGAAGTTTGTACCTCAGGATACAGAATCAGATATACTGGGCATCTATGGTCAAAATGGATCTGGCAAAACCTCCGTTATTGAAGCGATTGCAATCCTGGAAAGAGCCATGAGCGGCAGACCAATTCCCGCACGTTATTCAGAGTGCATTTCTGCCGATGCGGAATATGCGCAGCTGACGTTTACCTTCGATTTCCAGTACGATACACAAGACGCTTTTGTTCGTACAATAACCTACAGCTTCAAAATTGCTGCCGTTGAAAATGACAGGAAGGACGACAGCGATTCGTTGGCTCTTGTTTACTCCCTTTATCCTACAAAAGCGAAACTGTTTGATGAGGTTATTAGTGCCGCAGGCCTCTTTGACGGAGAGATTCAGAAAAAGCAGGATATACTGACCACGTATGAAGGAAGCTATCCTATCGGCCCGACAAGAAAGGTTTCGGAATATGTCGGATCCGGCAAAGACAGCCTTGCCGTAACACTTGGTGTCAATAAAAAAACCGCGGAAATCAATTCCATGTCGTTTATTTTTCTCGATGAAACGATGAAATTATTTGAGAAGAATTCCGGATATTCCGAATACTTCCAGGTCCTTGTGGAGCTGCAGTACTTTGCGCAGTTGTATCTGTTTGCAGTTGACACGCGCTTTTCCGGCATTGGGTCTGCATTTACCTTTCCCATCAATACCCGCTTTGGCGTGCTTGCATTGAACCTTCTTCGTGAATCACGCATGTCAAACGAAGTTTTTGAAGACCTTCAGTACTTCGTAAAGGGTATCAATACTGTTCTGCCTGCGCTTGTAACTGATATGCAGCTGGTTCTCGACCACGATGAATTCGTTTCTGATAAAAGGTCGGGCCAGGAAGTAAGACTGTATTCAAAGAGAAATGATACAGTTATCCCTTTGCGGGACGAATCAGCGGGAATTATCAAGCTTGTCAGCGTCTTGTCTTTGACTATTGCCGCTTTTAATGATCGCTCTATTACTGTTGCAGTTGATGAACTTGATGCCGGTATTTACGAATACCTGCTTGGAGAGATCCTTTCCGGGCTTGAAACTTATGGCAAGGGGCAATTCATCTTTACATCTCATAACCTGAGGCCTCTTGAGGTCCTGAAAAAGGAAAGCCTTATCTTTACTACATCCAATCCGGACAACCGATATATCCGCCTGAAAGGCGTGGGCAAGACTAATAATCTCCGTAACCTCTATCTCAGAGAGATCCTCGGAAATACCCAGGATGAGCAGATTTACGATGCCGCAAAGAGGCAGCGTATGATCGCCGCGTTTTTGAAAGCAGGTGACGGTTTTGCCGAAAAGAAGTAAGAGAGCTAAGCAGGAGCCGAACATCGTTGTTTTCCTCGTTGAAGGCGAAAGCGATAAGATAGCCTTGGAACTTCCACTGTCTGATTTGATTGATCAGAAACATCCTGACTACGAAGTCCGTTTTCTCCTGCAGGAGCGGAAAGTAAATCAAACCGGTATTGAAGTTGAAGACGCAGCTGCTGATGATAAAGATGAAGAAGGCGAAGACTTCACCGAAGAAGAATTATACGATTATGGGGGTGACATCACTACCAGTTCCTTCGTAACGCCGGATAATATTGAGGTAAAGATCACAAACCGTTTTATCATGCCAGCCGTTCGCAAAGAAGGGATTTATCCCAAACGGATTGCAAAGGTCATTCATATTGTTGATCTTGATGGCGCATTTGTCCCGGACGCCTGCGTCGTACCATTCGCGCCAGCGCATCAAGATCGGGAAAGACCGTATTATGATGGTGAACAGGGAGTGATTGAAGCTGCAGATACAGCGGCGATTATTGGACGAAACGGAAGAAAACGGAGCAATCTGGAATATCTTCTTGGGTTATCGGAAATCAAGGTTAAGACGAAAAAGATACCTTATGAAGTATATTTCTTCTCATCAAACATGGATCATTTTATCAATCACGACGCAAATGTTGAGGGAGGGAAGAAAAAGCTGGCGGATTCGTTCATGAGGAGTTACGGGCTTGATACGGACGCCTTCGTTTCGTTCTTCCAACAGGATCCAGGAAGCTTAGGTCATATGGGCTACGCCGAGTCCTGGGCATTCATCAGGAAAGAGTCAAACTCGGTCAAACGATTTACAAATATTGACTGCTTGATCCATAAACTGATGATTGAATGAGTGTAAGAGGGTGTCGTTTTCTGTAATCGAAGATAAGATAAATGAAATGCCCCAGATCATTCAAGAGACATGAGGCTTTCTATATCTTATTCCATCTGAACCAGATTATCGAGGAAATCCTGGCACATCTCCGTCAGCTTCTCCCTGCGGCTCCACGCCGTGTTGAGGGGTATGTTCAGCATCCTTGCTGCCTCGCTCCGGCTGTATTCCTGGGCCAGCAACCCAGCCAGGTCGGCAAGCTTCGGCTTCTTCGCACGCACGTAGTCCATGAAAAGGGCCGCGAGTTCATCGTAGCTGATTCCCAGGTACCCCTTCGGCGATGGTATGTCGTAGGACTCCAGGATACAAAGACATTATCCTGAACCCAATCAGAACCCCCTTGAAATCAGACACTTTGCGAGATTTCAAGGGGGTTTTTAATACCAGTAACGATTATGGGTTCACAGGAAACCATCTGACCAGTGGCGGCTTCCATGATGAAGGTTTCACCTTTTAATGTTTACATCATTAAAAAGTATAATCGTTAAAGGTTTCAAATCAGGAATGCGGCTATGTACAGTTCGGTCACAGGGACGTAGCACATCCTGGCGATTAGAAAAGCTTATTTCATATGTTTTTTGAAGAATGCTCCGCCAGGCTCCAGCGGTGCAATAGAAAAAGAATACGGATTTTACTTACTATACTCTTTTTTCAGAGGGATAGATGAATCGACCACTATGAAAGGAGGCAATGAGAATGACAAAAAGCACTGATCACGAAGTCAGTTACAGACTGGCAAAGTGGGTGGTAAGGAATATGCAGGAGGCCGGACTGCTGCGGCAATCGGAAGTAAAAGCTGTTTGGGCAGACCTGCTTTCCTGTTTTTCTCCGCCAATTGCATGCGTCGAAATTGTCGGCTGTAAGATAGACGGCGAGAACAATCCCAGGCTGCTCTCCCTCAAAACCATATGCGGCGTTTGCGGAAACCGTTTCGTCAGAAGAAAATGGCACTGCCGCGATTGGATGTGGGGATGCAAGGAGCGATACATCACAGGACACTCGTGCACGAACGTCCATTTGTACGATCGCGCTTTTGAAGACCTGATCAAACGCATCATGCTCATAATGATATCCAGAAATCCAGACATCATTGAAACATGTAAACGTCTTGTAGACAGGTACGTCAAAAACAGCTGCCGTAAGGAAAAGGCAATACAGTATCTCGAAAATCATGCGCAATCCAATCCGGAGAATGTGATACTGGGAGACGAGATAGTATTTATTCTGGACTGCCTGATTCTCTTTCCAGGAAATAAAACAACAGCTTTCATTATCAACGCGAAAAACGTATCGTGTAAATTCCCACATTACACACCGAGATATGGACGGCAGTCAAAAGCGCGCGGCACGATAAACAGCATGATCAGGCAGGCAGCGACATAAATCATGCGATCAATAACGTTTGATTGAAAGGAACGAAATCCATGACACAAGAACAGAAAAATGCGACCAATGCACTTCGGCGTGAAGGAGCAAGTTATAGAACAATCGCTGAACGACTGGGTATCAGCATCAACACCGTAAAAACGCATCTCCGGCGATATCCCATTAATACTGTTCAGAACAGATCTGTCAACTCCGGGTCTGATCAGGTATGTAAAAACTGTGGGCGAAATGTTCATCAGACTCAGGGACATAAAAGAAAAACCTTTTGCTGCGACCAATGCAGACAAGCATGGTGGAACGCTCACCTGTATCAGGTTCACAGGAAAGCCTACACCACATTTGAGTGCCGGACATGCGGCAAAGTGGTGACGGCATATGGAAATAAACACCGGAAATACTGTTCTCACGAATGCTACATAAAAGATCGGTTCTGGAGCACGCCTTCGTGCTAAACCACCTGGTATGGAGCGACTGAGCAAATCAAAAAATAGCAGCATCGGACTGTTGGGCCCGATGCTGCCAGACTGTATTACTCGTTGTCGTGTTTGTACTGTTGCCCTATCTTCCTCGCCTGGTCGAGGTAGAAATAGATGTTCCGCGGCGTGTCATCCAGCTTTTCAGCGATCTCCGCTACGCTCAGACCGTAGTATTCTTTCAGCACGATAGCCTGTGCGAACTTCGGATTCTGTGCTGAGATTGCCTTGATCACATCCGCGATAGCCGCCATGCCTTCCATAATCTGGAATTCCGGGTCAGGCTGCGCGACTTCACTGATGGTTGCGACATAATCGTCCCAGCACAAATCGGGCAGCTGATTGTCGCGATGCTGCGGATAAGGGTAGTTTTTGCAGCTGTTCGTTTCCGGGCACGGAATCAGCGGTTTCAGCTTTCCGGGGATCATGCAGCGCCGTTCACGATATTCATCACGATGCTTCGCACGCAGTTCATCACGAAGGAAACGGTAGGTCTCTTCGTCACTGGGCGTCAGATGTACGATCACGCGCTTCGTGCCGAAATACCATGTGCGGCACTGTTCCCAGGTCAGTCCCATTGCGTGAAGCTGATCTGCGCTCTCAATTTCGATGGGTGCTTCAAAAATCTCAACGCCCGCTCGTTCGAGTTCTTCCAGGGTCCTTGATTCGGTAGGGGTAAGGTCTTTCCAAACGATCTGCTTTGCCATTCAGGTTGGCTCCTTTCGCAAAATGCGAAACAGAGCAATCCAAATGGCTATGCTTTTTTCTCTCATCGGCCACCTCACGGGATTGCCCCGTTTCTTTCGGTGGCCAGCCATGCGCGTAAACTGGCTATTGGTGATATCATCCGCGTCCGTCGCGCAAGCATCGGCTCATGAACCTTTGCCCTTCAGCGGGTGATGGTGGGACTAAGGCGCGGCGTCCGAAGTGTCGACTCAACAGATGCCTTGCCGGGCGGTTTAGCGTCATGCCCGGGACGTGTATCCCTTCACTATCTAAGACAGCGCCGGACATTGCTGACCAGCTTCCAATGCGCTGCTTCTTTCTGAGCCTCTGAGTAAAATTAATTTTGCATCCGCACTAAACAAATTGATTTCCGCGACACCCTGTGGTATAATAGGTAACGGTGGTTATTCCGATGACTCTATTGTCACCACTCGTATATTTTATTGCCTTTCAAGCTCGCAGTAGAGCCCCATGGTTTACCCACCTGTTATACGGAAGTTTCCAAATGGAGGATCATATGAAGGCAACGTTCGTATTTGCGGTTTATCTGGATGAGCTCAGAACGTCATGGCGGGAAACAATTTCAGAAGTAGATCTGATTAACCTGCTTTATGATGCTGTGTCGGAGCCGGCAAATCTGAAAAACCAGAAGGGCGAAACCATTTCTGTAAAGAAAGGTACGGCTTCCAAAATCTTCCATCGCGATCAAGGCGGCAATGTAAATCGTTCTATCCGGCAGCATTCGCATGATCAGTCTGTCCTCTCAACAATTGATGAGTATTTTGAAAAGCATGTGGTCAGACGTCTCCTTCCCGGCTCAGAAGAGAACCTGATTTACAGGCTGGATCATCATATACAGGTGGATCAGTCCATTGCTGTACAGGTCAGGAATGAGCTCCATAAACTCGCACAAAAAGAGACCCTTGCCAGGTTTTTGGCAAGGGCATTCATCCAATCGTTGCAACCTGATAATGTATTAAAGTCAGAAAACAAAAAGGCGAATACTGACGGGCAGGAAGAAGCAAAGCGTCATCCTCTCCAATCAGAGATTCCACCGGGTCCTTCCTCCGCTAACGAGAGTCGATATACAAAAGCACTTATGAAAGTATATGCGGAAGATGCTCGTGTCGACTCCATAACTGAAAGGGATCTTGATGGGCCATATGTCGATTACAAGCCACACTTTACACGCCAGAGAAGCGATTATTTTGCAGCTGAGGCCATTCGCCGTGGAACAAGAGATTTTTATGGTGATGATGAGGAGGAGTACTTCACCATCCTTGAAAAAGAGATTTTCGACGGAATCATTGATGTTTGGGAAAATCCAAGCCATGACTATGGATTTGCAAGGCTGAGGGAGACGCTGGCGGCAGCGATACATGCACCTGTTGACCAGTGTTCGCTTGCGAGAGATACGGTTTGGATAGGTAACGCTCAGAAAAAAGGCGTATGCCATGTGCTGGTCAACGAAGGTAAATTGGAAGGTTGGGTGATAAAGCGTGGCGCGGCTGTTTAACAGTACGTTTGAAAACGCTCTGCGTATAGCAATCCTGCTCTGCTGTTTTTCATCGCCACAAACAGTAGACATGCTGTATGCCGCCGATTTCATGACTACATATGGAAAGACATTCGGCGTATCGACATCTGATCTGAATGGAGACAACCAGTATAAATTCAGTGAATTTGTTTCCAGACGGCAAATTGTACAAAATGCGTTGAAAAAGCTCGTGCTTGACGGTGTTGCGATACCACAACAGTCTTCTGCCGGAATTACATATATCATTTCGGATTATGGTCGAGCAATTGTAGACAGGCTGGAAAGTGATTACGCTCAGGAATATAAACAGGTAGCCAGGTCAGTTGTGCAAAGCATCAACGGCAAAAACGAGCGAGCTGTCATTGCAAATATTAATCGCCTTTCTACCAAATCTGTCGGAGAAGGAGGTAAATCATGAGTCGCTTTTACATCCGTGAGCTTATAGCCAGAGGACCGAAGGTGAAAGACTCAAGGATTGCTTTCACAGATGGCGTAAATATTAGAGCTTGTCTTCATAAGTAAAACATGGTATAATAGCAGCATGAAAGAAGTAAGAGCAGGGCGCAAGCCGTACCCGACGGACTTGACAGACAGCCAGTGGGAAGAAATAGAGCCACTGTATTCGGGAATGCGGAATCGGAAGTGGAGCAAGCGCGAACTGACAAACGCCGTGCTGTACATTGTTAAGACCGGCTGTCAGTGGCGTCAGCTTCCGCATGACTTTCCGCCGTATCAAACGGTGTACAGCTTTTTCAGCCGTGGAGCAAAGTCGGGATTGTGGGAGAAAATCCTCGCTCATCTGGTTGAAAAAACTCGTAAAGATGCGGGGGAAAAGTGCCGAACCGCACTATGCGCTAATTGATTCGCAAAGCGTAAAAACGGTTGCGGACAACGAAGCGCGCGGCATCGACGGAGGAAAAAAACAAAAGGGCGCAAACGGCATGCCGTCGTAGACACAATGGGTAACTTGCTGAGCATCGTGGTTCATGCTGCCAATATCCACGACACGAAATCGGGCATTCTGGCGGCGCGGAAAGCCTGCGAAAAGTATCCGTCAATTCAAGCCTTTTGTGCCGATGCAGGCTATCGCGGCACGTTTATCGCCGAAGTACAGCAGCAGCTCCAGCGCCGAGTGGACATTTCCGAGAAAATCAAGCCTCATGAGTGGGAAAAACTTCCGTGGCGCTGGATTGTCGAACGCACCTTTGGCTGAATGAATGCTGCTCACCGTCTCGCAAAGGAGTTTGAAATTTTAGTTTCAATTGAGGAAGCAATGATCCGCATTGCAGGTGCCGCTGTGCTGCTTTATCGCTTATGCAGACGGGTTCTAACAATAGGAGGTATGGAATAATCATTGAATTGGTCAGTAGTTAAGTCGGATATTAGATATGAAATAGCTGCTATCGAAAGATGTTATAGCTATTTGTAAAAACAAAAAATTAGCTTAAGGATTCGGAAAACTGTTGGCTGAATAGGAGTAAATGCAATGTGGAAAGATAGTGAAACAGAGATTGATTACCTCGATTATGAGCATATAGTCGAAATTCTAGTAGATATTGTTTGTAATGACAATCTTCTACCAGCTAGTGTTGGAATTTACGGTGACTGGGGAAGCGGAAAATCCAGCTTAATGCATATGTGTATTAAGAAACTGGAAAGTGATAAAAAAGCAAAGTGCGTAATGTTTAATGGCTGGCTCTTTGAAAGCTATAGTGATGCTAAATCGGCATTGCTAAACAGCATTCTTGATACTATTGGTGAAGAACAGACTCTTACTGCAAAGGCAAAAAAAATACTCAAAGGATTATATAATAGTATTGAAAAATTTGAATTATCACAGAAAGTCATGAAGTATGGAGCCAATTGGCTACTTACAGGAGGGGTAGGCGCGATAGCTGGGATAACAATTGATTCAGCATTTTCAGCCATAAAGAATAAAGCTCCCGAATTAGTTGGAAAGATTGGCGAAAAAAGAGATACTTCAAGTTTACGGGAGGCAATCAAAAATGAGTTGGATAATAAATCTTTACGGGATGATATTCGGGAATTCCGGAAAAAATTCGCAGAGCTAATAGAGGAGAGCAAGATTGATCATTTGGTAATTTTTATTGACGAATTGGATCGTTGCAGAGAAGATACTATTTTGGAAACACTGGAAGCAATGAAGCTGTTTATGTTCACTGGTAAGGTTGCGTTTATCATTGGTGCTGATGAGCGACATATCTCATATGCAGTGAAAAGCAAATTCAAAGATATTGAGGGAATTCAAATAGATATCGGAAAAGAATATCTCGAGAAACTTGTCCAATACCCAATACATATTCCGCGTATGGATATAGATGAAACAGAAGTTTATATTGCTTCTTTGTTGCTTTCAGCAGAATTGAACGAAGAGAACTTTGATATTTTTCAGAAATCAGTGAAAAAGACACGCGAAACCAACTTTGGAGTATCGCTGCTTAATGAGGTCAGAAGTATAAGCATTGAAGACGCTTCAGAAGAAGAAAAATTCAAGGAATGTTTATCTGTTGCTAAACAGCTAGCAGCTGTCTTATCTAATGGGTTACATGGTAATCCACGTCAGATAAAGAGATTCTTGAATACATTAGACATGAGGATGATGATGGCAAAACATAAGCATGCCACTTTAGAAAGGAAAATTCTGGCAAAACTTATGATGCTTGAATATATACGTCCAGCAGCATTTAATTTGTTTGCAGAGATTGCAACTAACAACGAACTGACTGAGGAGCTAACTATATTGGAAAAGCCCTCTGAAAAAAGCAACACGGATTCCTTAAAATTAAAAGCATGGCTAAAAGACGAGTGGTTGATGAACTGGGTTGGGATTGAACCGCTACTGGCACAGATCGCTGAAAAGTTGAATCCATATTTATATTTTGCTAGAACGTCGCTTGATGAGAAAATTAGCAGAATTTCAGTAAATCTTTCACCCGACGCGCAAAATGTGCTTGAATCTCTCATGGCAAAATCTGACGTTAAAATCAAAGAAGCCTTGAAACAACCTGTTTCAGAAGCTGAAGCAAGTCTTATTATGGAAGCGATGGCAGTCAAAATGATTAAAGAAACTCAAATTGATAAAATGCAAATCAAGGCGTTTGTTGAGTTCGCTTTATTTAGCAGTTCACGATATGTTTCTGCGCTGGAATATATTAAAAGATTTCCTGCTTCAGCGCTTAACATTTCTTCTATGGTTTATTTGGCCGATTTTGCGAAGAAAACTAATTTGCAGCAAGAAATGCAGGAACTGGCGAAAAATTGGGGAGAAACAAATCCACAAATAGAAACTGCCTTCAACAACAATATGAAGTAGAGGAAAAGCAATGGGAACATCAAGCATTTTTCGAGGAAATAATGATAGAAATTCATTACTTCCTTTAGATTATAGTGAACAGTTGGGTACAGTTGAGTCGCCTGTAACATGGAAGACGGCAAAGACCAGTATGTCAAAGTATATATCGAGCGGTGGCTCACATGGAAGTGCTGGGCATATCGTTCGTCAAGCTATAAAAGCAAACGGTGGTGCGCATAGAATGGCGTTAAGCGCATTACCGAGCATACGAGCGGCCCGAAGTTTGGGTGGATTTTTCGCTAGTGTTCGTTCTAATGGTGTCTACACAACTCTTCACCAGCTTGGGATCCAATATGAGGGAAGAAACGTCAAAGATATTTTCTCGCATCTTATAAATGCAATATCACCAGATGCAACAACAAAGGAGGACATAGTTGCACGACAGGCAGCGCAGGAAGCACTAATTAATGTGTATGAATATGTTACCAATAATGATATGGACTTGTCTTGTATAGATAATATGCCTGTCGAAGTTATGGATAAAGCAATGAAGTCTTTCCTTACAGAATATATATGGGCAACTGCTATGAAGGACTTGGAGAGCCGAGTGGAACAATATATGCTTGATGTATCTTCTGCATGTGAAAGGGAGAAGGAACTAAAAGATACTATTGAGGCCGTTATTGACATTGAATATGATAATCACGGCTCTATTATCCAGAATGATGTAAACGAAGCTATTTTAGGATTAACTGAACGATGTCTGTCTGTATTGGAGGGGATTGTATGATAATTACATATAAAATTGATCCAGAAGATGCATATGTTTGCGCAGAAAGCGACAGAATTATAGATTTCTCTCAAAATGATTCTTTCTCCTATACCTTCTGGAAAATCAAGGATAGATTCCCATCATGGTACGATACCAGGGCTTTAGATATTTTGTATCTCTCTTTTGCTGTATTTTCTGCTGATAGATTATTTAAGAGAGATGATGCAGAAGATGGATGGAGCAGAGATTTCAAACTGAATGTGCCGGTTATAAACGAAGGATTATTCTTGAAAAATGCCATATTATTGCAAGAAATGATTTCTTTTCTAACCGGAGATCGCTGGACTTTCTCTTTCAGAAAAAGAAGTCTTACACAATCTGAACTTTTACATAGAAATCGTCCTCTGAAAAAGGGTGAAGCCGTAAAGGAATATGACCGCATTTGTATGTTTTCAGGTGGCCTTGATTCATTTGTCGGAGCAATAGACCTTCTTGAGAGGCAAGCTGAAGAAAAGATATTGTTTGCAAGCCACTATGGCGGAGGTAAAGGCACCAAAGAATACCAGGACTATTTGAAAACAGTATTTGTTCAACAGTATGAATTGGAGGAGAGAGATTTCTGTCAGTTTTATGCGAAAGCAGTAGGAGGAGTTGAGGACACCACGCGATCAAGATCTTTCATGTTTTTTGCCCATGCAGTTGCCTTGGCTTCTGCACAAGGTAAAACTACGAACATTATTATACCTGAAAATGGATTGATTTCATTGAACATTCCGAGCACTTTTTCAAGGATTGGAACTAGCAGTACACGGACAACGCACCCCTATTATATGAAAAAATTTCAGGAGTTCCTTAACAATCTTGGTTTATCAATAACTTTTAGTAATCCTTATCAGTTTAAAACAAAAGGAGAAATGCTTGTAGAATGTAAGAATCAAGAGTTTATGACTACTCATCTAAATAATACAATGTCATGTTCGCATCCTGATATAGGAAGAATGCATTCTGAGAAAGAATCCTGTCATTGTGGATATTGCCTTCCGTGTGTTATTCGTCAGGCGGCTATTTTACGCGCTGGTATCAATGATACCGGCTCTTATAGAGATCGTTTGTTTGAATCTGGTCCGAATGCTAAAACAATTCGTAATTCGTATCTATTGGGCTTAAAAAGATTCAATCCGGATGTTGCGTTCATGACTATACAGCAGAATGGTCCCGTTGATAACAAGATTGAAGAGTTTGCGTCTGTTTATACTCGTGGAATGCAGGAACTGAAACAATATATGGATACTGTGATATGATGAAATTTAAAATGGACACACATATGCACTTCGATTTATATAACAATCGAAACGAAGTGCTAGATTATATAGAGAATAATCATTCATATACGATAGCGGTTACCAATTTGCCGGATTTATTTGAACGTAGTTTACATCTATGTGAAAAAAGAAAATTCTCAAGAATTGCGTTGGGATTTCATCCTGAATTGGTGTACCAGTATTCTAATCAGATACTCAAATTTGACCGTTATGTATCTGCAACAAGATATATAGGAGAAATCGGGCTAGACTTTACAACAAATGATAAGAATAACAGAAGTATGCAAGATGATATTTTTTCTCATATTGTACATTCTTGTAATGAAGAGGGCGAGAAAATACTAACGATACATTCAAGACGGGCAGAGAAAAGAGTGCTGGAAATACTTGAGGAATTATCTTCGTGCAGTGTAATTCTCCATTGGTATAGTGGTCCCCTATCGTTGATGGATGCGGCACTCAAGCGTGGGTACTATTTCTCTATTAATCACCAAATGATTCAAAGTGTCAAAGGGAAAAAAATTGTTGATAGTATTCCAATTGAACGAATACTGATAGAAAGTGATGCTCCCTTTACAAAGGAATTGAATAAAAACTATACAATAAAATTTATGGAACCTATATATCAGTATTTATGCGCTACGAGAAATTTATCAGAGGAAGAGCTATCTGTAATTTTAAGAAATAATTTTCGAAACCTTTTAACAAAGTCGCAATAATATAAACGTAAAAATAATTATGAGGCATTTAATATTTACTGATCATGAATAACCCTACCATTGGTTTGCATCACAAAATTACGTTGCTCTGCATTGTTCGTGGTAATACGGAGATCAAAAACTATAATTCCACACACGATACTTTCAAAGAACTTCCATTTCGCAGTCACTGCTATTGTGTCTGTGCTATTTTGGGGTTCTTCACGAAGTCTTAATAGCAATCGACAGGAACTGAATAAATAAAAAACAAACACCTGGCGACAATCTGAAACGTTCAGAAAGCCTCAAGGGGGCAGCCTCACTTTGCCGCCCCAAAGGGATAGCTCTTTCTGCTGTCCCTTTTATATGTTTTATTTACGGTGTTGTGCAAGCATGGTTATTTGGAGCATCCGTGTTTTCATGCAATTTTTTAATTTCACTATCTCCTTGTTGAATCTGTTCCTGGATTGTCTTTATCAGAGAACGTTGAATTATCTTTGTTATTCCATCGCTGGTTTCTTCTATATCATGATTTAGAAACTCAATAAGTCTGTTGTAGTTTTCCCTTGTCGTATTTGCGTACACCGCTGAGCAAAATCACCTCGACCGGCGAAATTGAGCAGCGGTTCCGCTTGAATTGAGCAATGGGACCGCCCGGAT
>OLJF01001348.1_pt1 | contig 15460 bp, 7 predicted proteins | sample 1609751 | NCBI WGS metagenome assembly OLJF01 (sample SAMEA4350171, study PRJEB24818) | metagenome | biome: human; feature: gut; material: faeces | place: Denmark | collected 2013-09
ATCCAGCACGCGCCCGGTTTCGTCCACAACCGCGACCTTGCAGCCCGTGCGGATGCCGGGGTCAAGCCCCATCGCGACCTTCCCGCGCACCGGCGGCTGCATCAGCAGCGGGCGCAGGTTCAGCGCGAACACGCGAATCGCCGCTGCGCTCGACTTGTCGGTCAATTCCGCGCGCAGTTCCGTGTCCAGCGACGGCGCAATCAGCCGCGTATACGCGTCGTCACACGCCTGCGCGACGTACTTGCACGCCGGGCTGCCCGTCTGCTGCACAAAGCCATAGCGCACGAGCTGCTGCGCCTTCTCCTTGTCCACGTCCAGCGCGACTTTGAGGAAGCCCTCCTTCTCCCCGCGGTTCATCGCCAGCACCCGGTGCGACGGCATCAGGCGCAGCGGCTCACGGTGGTCGTAGTACATGCGGTAGGTGCTGTCCTCGTCTTTCGCCGCGACCGTCGCGACCATCGCCGTTTGATGGTAGTACGTTTTGAGCTTCGTGCGGACGGCGGCATCGTCGCTGACGACCTCGGCGATAATATCCATCGCGCCTTGCAGGGCATCCTCCGCCGTTTCGACGCCCTTCTCCGCGTTCACATAGCGCAGGGCGATGGTTTCCGGCGCCATCATGTTCCGCTGCTGGAGCATCAGCGCGTTCGCGAGCGGCTCCAGCCCCTTCTCCTTGGCAATCGACGCGCGGGTACGGCGCTTCGGGCGGTACGGGCGATAAATATCCTCCAATTGCGCCAATGTCGCGGCAGCATCGAGGTCGCTTTGCAGCTTCTCCGTCCAGACATCTAACTTTTGCAGGCTTTCACTAATTTCCTGCCGACGCGCTTCGAGCGCCCGCAGCGCCGTCAGCCGTTCGCTGATTTCGCGCAGCTTCTGGTCATCCAGCGACCCGTGCTGTTCCTTGCGGTAACGCGCGATAAACGGCAGCGTGCAGCCCTCATCAAGCAGGCGAATGACGGCGTCGATTTGCCACGGGGCGGTTTGGAACTCCTGACAGAGCGTTTGTGTGATAGTCATGTCCTCACCTCAAATAATGATGCCTTCCAAATGATCCACCTCGTGCTGAATCACCTGCGCGGTGAAACCAGAGAACCGCTGCACATGCCGCTGCAGCTGCTCATCCTGATATTCCATCAAAATCTGCTGATACCGCAGACACGGGCGCTCGCCGTCCAGAGACAAGCACCCTTCCTGCGCTGCGAAGGGAATCTGGCGATCCGTGATGACCGGGTTGAGCATCACCAGCACGGTTTTCCCCGCCATCACCGCAATGATGCGCTTACGGACGCCAATCATGTTCGCCGCCATGCCGACGCACTCGTGCGCATGGGCGCGCAGGGTATCCGCGAGGTCACGCGCAACGGGCAGATCCTCCGCCGTCGCCATCTGGCTCTTGCAGGACAGGAACATCACATCTCTCACAATCGGCTGAATCATTGCTTCTTCACCACCACGCCGCCAGTTTTCCAGATGCTTCTTTCGGGCACTTCACCACGCACGCAGCTCAGCGGGTAGATTTGGCTCTCCCGCCCGATAACCGTGCCGGGGTTCAGCACGCTGTTGCAGCCGACTTCCACATAGTCGCCAAGCATTGCGCCCATTTTCTTCAAGCCGGTTGCCATGCTTTCGCCTGCGCCGCGAACCGTCACCAGCGTCTTGTCGCTCTTCACGTTGCTGGTAATCGACCCTGCCCCCATGTGGCTGCAATAACCGAGGATGCTGTCGCCGACGTAGTTGTAGTGCGGCGTCTGTACATGGTCGAAAAGAATCACGTTCTTCAGCTCCACAGAGTTGCCGACCACACAGTCTGCCCCTACCAGCGCACTGCCGCGGATGAACGCGCAATGCCGCACTTCCGTCCGCGCGCCGATGATGCAGGGCGCACCCAGATACGCCGTCGGCGCAACCGTCGCGGTTTTGTGCACCCAGACGTGCTCGCTGATTTCGGTGTATTCCGCCGGGTCAAGCGCCGCGCCGATGCGCAGGATTTCCGCCTTGATGCCCGCAAGCGCCTCCCACGGATAGGTAAACTGCCGCAGGTAATCCGCCGCCAAAGTGTGGTTAAGGTCGTAAAGCTGTTCGATTGTCAGCATAATCTGCCTCCTATTTATTATGTTGATTGCTTTTTCGCCCTGCGCCGCCGAATCAGCCAGAGCATAAACATCGCCATCAGCAGCCCCGCCAGCGCGCCCGATGAATCCACCAGCACATCCTGCCACTTGCCCGTGCGCCCGGCAACGAAAAGCTGATGGATTTCGTCCGTCGCGGCATAGAGCGTACATCCCGCCCATGACAGCCAGTGCCAGCGGGCGCGGTAGCTGTCCAGCAGCAGCGTCAGCAGCATGCCCAAGAGCGTATACTCCAAGAAATGCGCCGTTTTCCGCACGGCAAAATCCACCTGTGCATACAGCTTCCAGTACGCCTGCCCCGTCAGTCCCTGCCGTTGCGCCAGAGAATCCGTAATTGGACGGGCAATTTTACCGCTGATGCTGCTGGACTGCGTGCCTTCCTGTGCCGAGAAGCCGAACATCACCAGCAGCAGGGACAGCGTAATCAGCCAGAGGATAGCACGATAAAGGTGTATTTTCCAGTTCAAGTTTGCTTTCCTTTCCTGCGGCGAAAGTTACGCCGTGCTTGTTTATTTCGCGCTCCACCCCGTCAATTCCTGCCGGATTGCACGGATTCCACGAAAAAAGGGCTGCCCGTTGCAGACAGTCCTTTTGTTGGATTATTTCACGCGCTCGCAGTACACCGCCACGCGTTTTGTGCCGCTGAGGGTGCAGGTCACGAGCGTCAGGTCATAGCCGGAATGGGCAATTTCGTTCGCATCGTTGGGCGAAATCGTGTTTTTCTCCCGCACAACGTAGCGGAAAACGTTATTCTCCATGTCCGTGAAGGTAACGGTTGCGTCCAGCGCCAAGCTGCTCAGCTTGCCAAAGTGGTAGGTGTGCGCAATAATAGCGAGGTTGTCCGCGTAGGCACTGCCGGAATAGCGGCACGGCGACACGCTCAGGTTCTCGTACGACCAGTTGCGCTGCACCGGCACTTTCAGCCCCAGCGACGGGATGGACAGCGTGCCGATATATTCGTGCCCATTGACCTTCTCGCCCGGCATTTCGATTCCCGGCACGCGCTCGTAGAGCTTGCCCGTCGGCGCGGGCGTGGGTGTCGACGTGGGTTCGGGGGACGGTGTCGGTTCAGGCGTTTCGGACGGTTCGGGGGATTCCGTCGGCATGGGCGTTTCGGTGATTTCCGGCGTGCTCGTCGGAGTTGATGTCTGCGCGGCATCCGGGGTGCTCGTCGGCTTCGGTTGATTCGTTGCAGTCCCTGCCGTCGGCGTATTTGTCGGCTTCGGCGGATTCGTCGCAGGATTCGCCGTTGCGGGCGCATCCGTCACAGGGGTGTTCGTGGCGGTTACGTCATCACGCGGAATGTCGGTCGTCAGTGCGTCAGTTACGGAGGGCGTGGATGCTGCCGGGTTATCCGCCGCAGTGGCATCCGCCGTCGGCGCGTCGGTTATCGGCGCATCCGTCGCGGGTGCGTCCGTCGGCATCATCGTCGCGGTGATTACGGGCGGTGCAGCGGTTTGCTGCGATTCCATCTGCCGCTGAATGCGAATCTGCTCCAGCGCCATCAGCGCATCATCCGACTCCTGCTGCGCGCGGCTGGCATCCCACTGGTTGTAGCCCACCAGCGCCAGTGCCGCCAAAATCAGCACCAGCCCCAGCGTCATCAGCAAATTGCCCTTACGGTTCTTCATGCTCTTGGCTCCATTTCCGGTGCAGAATCCAGCCAATGACGAACAGAATCATGCCCGCGCCCGCCAGAATCGGCACCGGCCACCACAGCTGCCCCGTTTCGGGAATCGGGGCGGTCGGGGTCGGCGTGACCGTGCGGCGGTTGGTAATCACATACACGCCGTTTTCGATGGAATATTCCGGCTCATAGTACACATCAGCCCCCAGAACCTCGTTGAGGGTGTACACATGGTCAGCCGGCAAATCCTTGAAGATATGATGCCAGTTGTTTTCGCTGTTCAGAATCACCGTGTCGATATGCTGACCGTCCTGCATCAGATGAATTTCAATCTGCACAGGACGATATGTGCCGCGGTTGTCGTCGTCCCACACCTTGACGCACTCAAGGTCAATCAGCGCGGGGGAACGCTCCAGCTTGATGGTGGAGAGGACATCGTACTGCCACTCGTCGTCCACATTGCGCGTCGGCACAGAGGTCAGGAAGGACTGGAAGCTGTACGCCCAGCCGCCGATGATAACCGGCGTGCCGGAAACAAGGTACAGACCGGGGTTGAGTCCCGCGAAGGCAACTCGACCGTTTTCGTCCGTCGTGCCGGTGAAATCAGGCGTTTCGGACGCGGTGAGGGCTTTCATCGCTTCGGACGCAGCTGTCCAGTCCGCCGCGTTCTTCAGCGCGTTAATGTCGATATTCAGAGTGCTGTACGGGCTGCGCAGGGCGAACCGAGCGTCCGCATCCATGTCCGCCACCTGATACAGCTGGAAGGTCACGCCGGGCAGGTGCGCATCATCCTCGTTGTCATCCGCCTGAATGGCGAACGTCAAGGGGTGCGTCAAATCCACCCGTTCAAAGGCAAGCGCGCAGGGCGCAAGCAGAAGGCAGCACAATGCTGTCAGCAGGACAAGCGCCAGCAGGCGCGAGGGTTTGCGGCTCATCACGACCGCTCAGCTCCTTTCCGCTTCTTGTGTTTCGGGCTGGTCGTTACCAGCATGAGAATGAGAAGAATCAGCAGCATCGGCGCGGCGACAATCGGCGCGACGATGTAGGGGTCAATCACGAGTGCGTCCGCGGAGATGCGCACGGATAGCTGCGCAAGCGACGTTTCGACCCGGTGTCCGCGGACAAGCAGCCGGTGCGAGTTAATGCCGTAGGGCGTGCAGGTGACGAGCGTGCACAAATCCATGCCGTCATAGATTTGCAGTGCGCTGACGTCATGCGGCTCAACAATGAGAATTTGGTCGATTTCATAGGTCAGCACCTTGTCCAGCACGCGGAGGGTGAAGGTATCGCCGTAGGTGAGCTGGTCAAGGTTGGTAAAGAGCTTGGCGGAGGGCAGCCCTCGATGCGCCGAGAAGGCGGAATGCGTTCCCGGTTCGCCGGTCGGCAGGCTTGTACCCTCGATGTGACCGACGGCGACCTGAAGCACGTTGGCGTTCGTCGAGTGATACAGCGGCAGCGTCACGGCAATCTGCGGAATCTCAATCACCCCGATGATGCCCGAACCGCCGACATTCATCACCGCGTCGTACTCCTCGCGCTCCTCGTCGGTCATGATTAAGCGATCGACGGTGGACTGTGCGCGGAGTTTTTCGTTATAATCGTTTGCCGCCGCCCAATCCGCCTCGTAATCCTTCTTGGACTCCTGCTCCACCACCGTGTTGTAGGTAGCTACGGCACGCGACTGGTGGAAGGAATTGTAGAAATCCGACACGGACGGGTACAGAAGGAGCGCCAGACCCACAAACAGCACCACAAACAGCAAAATGGTTGTCATATTGCGCTTCATGAGCCGCCTCCTTTCTGCAAACATACTTCATTTTCCCATTTGGGAATGCCGGGCGGCGGCATTGCGCGCACCGCCCGGCAGGGGTTTCATCAGAACATGGGGATGTTCAACGAATTGCGGGAGAGAAATCAGATTTCGTCCGCTTCGGCCTTGCGGCGAACGATGAGGATGAGCGCCGCGCCCACGAACATCATACCGCCCAGCACGTAGAAGATGGTCGTGCCGATGCCGCCGGTCTCAGGCAGGGTCGCACCGAACTTGTTGACGAGCTTGTTGTTCATCGTAGAAGCCGCCGTGAGTTCCATAGCTGCACTTGCACCGCCAGCAGCTTCCTTGTGGTCTGCCGAAATCGTGATGGTGACAGGATCCAGCGGATTATAGGTAGCAGGAACCGTGGTTTCCTTCAGCGTGTACGTGCCGTGATCCAGACCGATGATGTTAAACGTACCATTGGCTTCCGTAATCATTTCATTGTTTGCGACATCCGTATAGGTATCATTCGGCTTCGTGGTGCCTGCGACAACGTAATTGCCATCGGCATCCTTCCACAGCGGAACAACACGATCATTTTGGTCATAAAGCGTGAAGCCAGCGCCAGCCAGTTCTTTGCCTGCTTCAGCCGTGTTCGCATACTTCGTGTTGTTCACAACATAGGTGAAGAGCCACACATGGTCTTCCGGCGTTTTGCCCATGCCATCAGCATTGGGGTTGTTGGAGTATTCCAAATCGACGCTGTTCTTGTTGTCCGTGCTGTTTGCGCTCGCGTTGAAGACCTGCGCTTCTTCGTTCAGATACGCCGTGTAAACAACCTCAACCGTAATCTTGTCCGTAACGAGGATGCTGGTGTTTTCTTTCATCACCTTCTTCAGGTCTTCGATTGTGAGCGTCCAAGACGGCTTATCCTGATTTTCACCAACCTTGCCTGCGCCCTTCTGACCAGGCGTTGCAGTGCAAACATAATCGGTAGCTTTCAGTGCGATGCCGTTCACCTTCACAGAATCAATCTGAACAAAGGTAATGCCCTTGGACATGGTGTCGTTGAAGACCAGCTTGTACGTCGGATAGTCATTATAATCCGCATTGACCGGAATAGTCGCGACCAGACGGAAATTGAAGTTTTCAAACAGCGCGTGGTCGGCACTCTCGCCCCAGCCTTCCGGATTCACTTCTCCGCCGTTCTTTTCGGCATCAGCAACTTCGTCCTGTACCTGCTTGTCCACAGAGGGCTTTTCAGACTTTGCAGTCGCAACGATGTCCTGATCCAGCACCTTTACAATCAGCAGCGTGGCAGCGCCGTCCTTGCCTTCCAGCTTTGCCTGATTGTCCCGCACAAGGTAATAGCCAGGGGTCAGTTTCTTGCTCTTGCCAGGGGCTGCTTTGGTGGAAGAGAACTTATCAACCGGAGTGGAGTCAGCATACCAATACTTCGTGATTTCAGCCAGCTTTTCCTGATTCGTGCCCGAAACAGTTTTCAGAGCCTCCAGAACAGCGTCCGGCACAGGATCACCAGTCCTGACCGCAGCAGTGTCGTTCTTGGCGTTTGTGCCCCACTTGACGCTCGTCAGCACTTTTTCACCTGCATTTGTCTCAACATCAGCAGTGAAAATCTGGTACACTTCGTATTCGTGTGTCACGTCGTCCTTCGGATTTACCTGAATCGTAAAGCCGGTAGCAGTCGGCGTATCGCCATCCGCGCCCGTAGACGGATTTTCCACTTCCGTTGCGCCTGCGACAGTGACCATGCTCAGTACGAGCATCATGGCCAGCAGAATTGCCCAAAACTTTTTCATGGTTTTTCTCCTTTTCGTTGTCGTTTTTCACTCATTGGGAAACGTTTTGCGGGGATTACCGGGGTTGCCTACGTCGGGAGGTCTCCTGACGTATAGCTGCTATGCTTTTTTCATTCCTCCTCCCGTCGTTTTTTTCCCCATGTTTATACAAGGGCTTTCGCCCGCGTATACGGATTGAGAATCCCCCGGAAGGGGGGCTGCCGACTGCTCAGCAGCCTTCCCTCCGGCGTTTGATTTCCTGCCCCAGCAGCAATGCCGCCGCTGCCATCAGCAGCAGACCGCCCAGCGTGAACGGCAGTGTGCCGATGCCGCCCGTCTCGGGCAGCGTGTAGGTAATGGGTGTGTGCGTAATCTGGAAGACGCGGTTTTCGCTGTTCGGGGGAATCGGCGCGGTGTTCGTGGCGTTCGGGTCGTCCGTCACCAGCTGCCAGCCGCTGCCCACCGGGGTCTGCTCTTTGGCGTAGTAGCGGTAGATGTTGCCCTCCGCGTCATACGCCGGGAGATTGTACCACTTGTAGCCCCACCAGATGTTCTTGCTGCCTTCCGGCGCGGTGTATTCAACCACTTCGCCAAACTGCCAGCCATCCAGATTCTTCGCGACGACCTTCCCCGCTTCCGCGTCCCAGCCAAGGGTAACGGTCGCGATGATCTTGTCGCCGTCCGCCGCTGCTTCCGCGGTGGTCTGCTTGAGCGTCAGCGTGATGTCCGGGAGGTTCGCGGGATTCAGTGTGAACTGATTGTCCAGCGACGTCCAGACCTTGCGGGCGCTGATGTCAGTCAGGGTGTTGGTGACGGTGAGTGTCTTGACGTTCAGGTTGATTTCCGGCCGTTCGCCGTTCGTCGGGGCAGAAGCTGAATGGACTTCGTTGCCTTCCGCGTCCACTTCCTTGACGTAGTAGTACCATTCGCCGCTTGCGCCTGTATCCTTGTCGAACCAGTAGCGCGGCAGGCGTGTCAGCGTCAGCGTTGCGGCGTCGGTCGGCGTATTCGTGCCGACCGTCAGCTTCACGGTGCCGTCCGGCAAGAGCGTCGCGTCCATGTTCGCTTCCAGCGTACCCAGCAAGGGCGTGGTGTAGCGTTCCTGGGATAGGGTAAGACCAGCGCCGTCACGCTTTTCGCGCCAGATTTGCAGGTACACGACGGTATTGCGGACATTCAGCGGCAGTTCGCTTTCGCTGCCTGCGGGGAAATACGCCTGCTTGAACTGTTTGGTGATTTTCAGCTTCGTCGGCGTGTTGGTAATTGTGCCGATTTCGTTGAAGCCCAGCTCCAGCTTGCCGTCCGGCAGGTTGTTCAGGTAGCCCGCCAGCTCCACTTCGCGGATGATGAAGGACGCACTGCCGTAGCCCGGCAGATTCCGGATGGTCACGCGCCACGGTTCATCCGCCTTCGCCAGCCCCGACACATGCAGGTAGGGCGCGCCGTTAATCTGCACCAGCTCCGCCGTGAGCGAACTCGGCGTGCAGATAACGTTCTTCAGGCTGAAGTAGCTCTTTTCCAGCAGGTTTTCCGTTTTCCACTGCGTGGAGTAGACTTCCTGATACTTCATCATGACTTCAAGGTAGATGTCCTGCATCATGCCCTCTTCGCCGAACGTGTCCGCGTCCGCCCATTGCTTGACAATGCTGATGCTCTTGGGCACGTTGGTGATGGTCACGTTGTTTTCCGTCGTATCCTTGAAGGTGATGTAGAGAGTCGAGCCGACGAGTTCGCTTTCATCCGCCGTCATCACCGGCGTGTAGCGGTCCAGCGTGTCGTTGCCGACGCTCGTGCTTTCGAGGATGTAATAGCGGTACTTGCGCAGGCTGCCGTCGGGATTGAGGGTCGTGTCGTACAACGGCAGGTTGTCGATGGTCAGCTTCCAGCTGTTTTCCGCCGACAGGACGTAACTCTGCTGGAAGGGGTCATAGGACCAGTTGTAGTGCACCACGCCGTCCGAATCCGTCCAGTTTTCGCCCCAGACGTTGCGGAAGAGCGAAATCGACACGTTCTGGATGCCCAGCGGGTTCTGTGCGCCGTCGTACTCCACTTCTTCCGCCCACTGCTTCACAATGTTGAGCTTGCCGGTCTGCACGTTGGTGATGGTCGCGCTTGCGTCCGCGATGGTGACTAAGAAGCTTCCTTCCATTTGTGACGAAGAGGCTTTGAACGCATCCTTTGCCTTGATTGGCTCGCCAGCCGAATTGAGTTCAAGGACGTCGCCCACTTCTTTCGGCCAGTTCGCCGAGAAGGTGTAACTGGGGAGCGTACCGCTCACAGGGTCTTCCGTCAGCTCATAGGTGTAAACATACGCCGTGTGAATAGAGCCGTCCGGATTATACTCAACATAGTACGCTTGCAGCTGTTGCGTTGTCGTCCAGTTTCCATTCGCATCCGGCATTATTTCAACGGTACTCGGATTGGGGGCATAAGTTATCCACCCTTTTGTTTTATCCCATGAATGCGTTGTCTCAGTCAAGTTGAGCGTAACCTTTTCCGGCTTCTCGTTGACATTGACCCATTCTTTCGTCAAATTGAGGTTGAGATTTCCCACTTCATACCCCGGCAGGTTCTTCGCGTGGATGTTCGCCGTTCCGCCGTCCGCAGGCTGGTTCACCGCACCGGTTGTTTTCTTGACAAGCGTAGCGTCGCCTGTGTAGCTCACCTGATACAGATACGGGTTTAGCGCACCATTAATCGTTTCGTACCCCTCTACGATGTAATAGTAGTACGGCTTCTTCTGCGCTTCGCCGTTCTCATTCACCGTAAAGTAGTACTTCGGCAGGTTGTTGAACTCCCAGACGGGTTCTTCGCCGCCCTCCGTCCAGTTTTTCGTGACGTAGGTGTACTGCTGATCAGCCGTCTTGATGGGGTTGCCATTTCTGTCAAAGGTGAGCTGCTTCTTCGCCTGAATCAAGCAGAACGTCAGCTCATCCCTGTCGCGGAAGCGCGCCCAAGTCTTGTCCACCTTGACGTTGAACCGCTCGACGTAGTAGTTCTTTTCGGTCACTTCCGGGAGCGTGTCCGTCAGCGGCTGGCGATAAATCTCCTTGATATCGGTCAGTGCCGCGTCTGTGAAGTAGTCGCTCGGCTGCTGCGGGAAGTCCGCAGGCAGATGCTGCGTGCCGAAGTAGCCGTCAATCGCCGTTTCCGACACCTCGTAGGTGTACGCCCACGCGGATTTCACCGTGCCGTCGGCGTTGTATTGCGCATAAACCGACTGCGTTTCGTTCCATTCTGCCCAAAGCGCCGTATACGTTGCCGTGGTATCCAGCTCGATTGTCTTTGTGGCGGGCGTTTCCGCTGTCCAGCCCGTATCCGGGGCATAGACATGGCGGGTGCGCGTCACGGTAATCTTCGCCTTCGTGCCTTCCGGCGTGGGCTTGTCCGCGGGATTGCCGGAAGCGTCCAGCCACTGCTTCGCCACGTTGAAGCGGTACAGACCTTCCTTCTCGCTCGTCAGCTTGTTGTTCGTCACGGTGACGGTGGTGCTGGTGTTCGCATCGCCCTCCGTCGTCACGAAACCGTCCGCCGGGCTATAGCTGACGCTGAACGGGAGGGTGGCTTCGTTTTGGTACTTGACCTCCTCCACCTTGTAGCGGTAGCTTTGCCTGATGGGCTGATTCTGCTCGTCGAAGCCCGTCACAGCGTACTTCGGGAAGGTGCCGAACACGACCTTGCTTGTGTTCAGGCTGCTGATGCTCATGACCCTCGTGACCGCTTGGAAGCTGTCGTCCGCGACCCACGCGCCGTTCTCCTGCTTTTCGCGGGTCAGGCGGAAGGTCAGCGTATCCTGCATGTTTTCAGGCTTCGCGCCTTCACCCCAGCGCTTCTCGGCTTCGATGGTCAGCTTCGCGATCTCGTAGTTCCGCAGCGTCGCCGTGCCGCGTGCGTTCTGCGTGTCCGCCTTCGGATTGGCGGGATTCCCGTCCGTGAAGTACTCGCTCGGGTGCTGCGGGAGACCGCTGTATGCCAGCTGGCAGTAGAAGCCGCTCGGCACGTTCAGTTCCCGGAGGCTGTAGGTGTAGGCGCGGGCGTTTTGGACAACGCCGTTTTCCATGGCGACCGTGTAGGTTTCCAGCCCCTCGAACTTGGCGCTCCATTTGTTTGCTTCTGCCAGCGTGACCGTTTCGCGGCGTTCCGTGCTTCCCTTCGTCCACGCGCCGTTGACGTAATCCCAGCGCGTCTTGTAGAGCGCGACCTGCACGCCGCCGAATTCCTCGGTAATCGTGTGCTTTGTGCCATCCGGCGCGTACCATTCCTTGGACAAGTCGATGCTGATTTCGCCGTACTTGTCCTCCGGGCGGTAGACGTTGGTCAGCGTCGCCGTGACCGTACCGGTGGTTTTGCTGGCGTTCGGGTCGATGGTGTAGGTGATGCCGGATGTGGTGTAGCTCGGCACTTTGCCCTCGACGATGTAGTAAATGTAGTAGAGCTTGTTGCCGTTCGCGTCCGCGCCGGTGGATTCCAGCTGCGACCACTGGGTGTGCCAGCCGTTCGCTGCCGTCAGCGTAGCCTCGCGACCGCCGTAAGCGTCGTCCGGGTGCTGGCGAATTTTTGCCCACTGCGCATCGGTGAACTGCGTGACCTGCGTCGGCACTTCGTCAACCGGCGTACCTTCCGGGGTCATCGTGATGCTCACGTTGTTATAGTAGCGACCGTCCTGCCATTTTCCTTCCCAGTTTTTCCACTGCAAGCAGAAAATTACTTTTTTCTGATGCGTCATCTTGGTGGTGTAAACGAACTGTTTTCTCGACGTATCTTGCGGTTCCAAGACCACTTCTTTTCCGTCTACGCGAGCCACAATACGCGCAGCGTTGTCAAGTGCGCCATCAAGCAGGTTCAGCGTTAGCGTAACGTCCTGATTCTCCGGGAACTGTCGCGCAACCTTCGTGCTATTGTTGACCATTTCCGCAGACAGGATGCATTGCGGATTCTGCGTTGCACCCGTGTTCAACACGTCGGTATACTGCTCCTGCGTCAGCGCATAGCGGCGAAGCATCACGAGGACGCTGGCAGGGCGCGCATTCTCATGGGCGTCGTCGCCAGCCCAGTTCTTCTGCACCTCCATGTCGTGGCGGTCCTTGCTGTTCTTCACCTGAATGCTGATGCTCGCAGAGCCGTTGACGGTGTGCGGTCCATCCACCACGCCTTTGATGCCGGAAGCAGTCATGAGCTCCTGCAGCCGACTCTTTGAAATCGTGCCGAAGTTGCCATTGTTGAGACCGTCCGGGTATCTCTCCGGATGTGCTTCGGTATCGTCCGCTCTCGGAACGATATGGAAGACGACCAGCGGGCGATCCTCCAGCACGAGGTGGTACGGCTCGACTGCATGCGTTTCCGCCAGCATGTACGCGACGTTCGGGTCGAGGGGACGCTCGTTCAGCTTCGCCGAATTGTATTGGTAAGTAATCATACCGCTTTGATCCGTGTAGACCTTACCATTTTCGCCGCCAACCGCCTCGAACTTGTTGGTTTCCGTGTTCCATGCGTAGAGGGTGAACTCCGTCCCCGGCAGCAGCAGCGAGGTGTTCGCGCTGTCCACCTTGCGGATGACCAGATTGTTGTGGATGTAGCCGCCGCCCTGACTGAAGTAGTCGTTATTGCTGTTGTTCAGTTCGGTACTTGAGCCGTCTTTTCCTTCAAGGTTTGCGTGGTTTCTCAACGCCGGACTGATGCCCTTGTGGTTCACGTCGTTGAAGTTGTACTCGTTCGTCACCTCAGGCGGCAGCAGAATGTTCTCCTGCGCCGTGTATTCCAGAATCAGCGCCTTGCCGTCCGGAACGGTGACGGTTATGTTCAGGTAACGTTGAGTGGGAACCGTTCCTTTTACCTTCTCATTGTAATTGTAGTTGGAATTACTGTTGATGTTTTCCGTTTCCGTGAACTCCATCTTCCAGAGATACTTCTCTATCTCTGCGCCGCGCAGCAAATGCCCCTTGCCGCTTTCATCAACGTCCAGAATCGGATTGCCGTTTTCATCCTTCAACGCCTCATAGAGCCTGAAGGAACCTTCATCCAACGTCACATTGCGCAGATAAGGATACACGCCAGCCAATCCAAGAACGTCATAGGTCAGCGTATCCGTCAGCCTGAGCGTGCTGGATGCCGGATTCAGCTTCGCGCCTGCCTGGTTGATGTCGATGGTGTAGGTGATTCGCGCCTGCTGGTCGCCGCCCTTGACGCTGTAGCCCTTCTGGACGTTCACCGCCTCGACCGTCTCTTCCTCGTAGGTCAGCTCGGTCTTCTGCTCCTTGTGATAGAGCGCCGCGTCGTATCTCACGTCCAGCTGGTTGTTCAGCACGCCCAGCGCCAAACTGCCGTTCACCGCGGTTGCCAGGAAGTCGTCGGCAATCTTGCAGTGAACCTTGACGGTCATATCCGCCTTGCCGTTGAGAATCGTTTCCGAACCGCCGGTATTCTCATTCGGCTTCATGGAGATGTTGATTCTCTGCTGCCGGTTCTCGCCTTCGCCCACCGCCGTCAAATCAGCCTTGATGGAAATGCGCTGCTCGCCCCACTCGTTGCTGACCTCATAGCCATCCGGAATCGTACCGGCATTGTCCAGCTTCTTATTGACAACGGTCATCTTCGTGCTGTCCGTTTCGCTAAGAATCAGCCTCGAGCCGCCGTATTCGATGTACTCCACCACAATGTGCGGCGGGAGCGTTTCGGTCAGGGTGATTTCGTCGTGCGCCACGCCATCATTGCGCAGGAGGATCGTCCAGTACAACTCGTTCTCATGGATGATCTGTCCGTTCAAATCGCCAACGCCATGGTTGCCGAATTTCTTCTCCACCAGGTCGTTCGGGGCGGCCTTGTACCACGCGTCTCCGTTTTTGCCCGCGTTAACAGCCGTGTTCTTGAAGTCAACCCCGCTCGTGCGGGACTCTTCCAAATAGATGGTCGTCTGATACGGGAGCGTAACGCTTGTCGTCGCGTTCACATCCGTATTGGCGTCGTTCAGCACAACGCCTTCGCCCGTCGTTTCAAACCGGAAACCATAGTAGTAGCCTTCCGTCAGCGTCGTTTCCGCAGACACCACCATCGTGCCTTCATTTTTGCCCTGACTGTCGCAGGTCAGCAGCGTAATGGTGTACGGCACATTCTGCGCATCATGCTTTTTCACAACATCGAGGTCTTTGATGGCGTTGAGCAATGTCTGCGCCTGAGCCGCCGTCATGTAGTGCTGCATGATTTCTATTCCGTTTTTCCATTCCACCTTCTTGTCAAGCGTATCGCCGAAGTTCAGCTTATACTGAACATCCTTCGTCGCCGGGAAGGTGTACGTCGCGTTCCACGCTACCGGATACAGACCATCGGTGTATTCGCCGTTCTTCGTCGGATCCGCCGGCATACTTGCGTCAACCGACTTCACCACATTGTAACGCTTGTCCTGCCCTACATTCGCGGTGCTTGTCTTTTGCTCGCCGTCGAATTCCGCCGTGTTTGTAATCTGTTGATCCTGCGCGGTTGCTTCCACCGGCGTTTTGTATTGGATTACGATCTTAGCGGTGGTGTCCTTGAATTTCAGCTGCGGTTTGCCGTCCACGCCGGTTTCCACGGTAAAGTAATCCGTGTAGTTTTCAGCGGTGATAGGCGTGTTATTCGCCGTGATTTGCGACACATAGCCCTTGCCGTCCGTCTTCGAAAACAGCAGACTGCCGTTTTCGTCCACAAGCTGGTCGAACATCGTGTCCGTCAGCGTCTTATCCTTGATGTTGAAACGGTTTTCGTTGACGGTGAGCGTCCACTGAATGCAGCCCTCATTGGTGTTGTACCCGCTGCTCTTTTGCAGCTTTCTAATCTGAACGTCAGTAGGGTTGCTGTTAGAGGAATCCTGGGAATGATCCCACTTTCCGCCACTCTGCGCAGTGAAAGTATTTGTCAGCTGATCGTATTCACCGGTCATTCCGTCCTTGTCGAACGTGTATTCATACTTAATTTCGTATGTTTCATTTGCCGAAAGCGGCGGCAGCACATAGTCCGTCGTCATGGTATAGACCTTGCCGCTTTCGTCCGTCGTGTTCGCATAAACGTAGTGAATGTGCGTTCCCGTCGTACCGCAGGCGCATGTACCGTCCGTCTTGATTTCTGTCGAAGCAGAGTCAACAGCCGGCACCTGACTCCAGTTAGAGTGTACTTT
>OLJF01001352.1_pt1 | contig 15417 bp, 13 predicted proteins | sample 1609751 | NCBI WGS metagenome assembly OLJF01 (sample SAMEA4350171, study PRJEB24818) | metagenome | biome: human; feature: gut; material: faeces | place: Denmark | collected 2013-09
GGCCCCCACGGCGTCCGGTGCTGCCGTAAAGCGGCCCATCTCGACCTGCCACAGCCCGTCCCCGACCCGGTGCAGCACCCGCTGCCCGGCAGAGGGCGTGTCGATACGGATACAGTCCCGCCGCACGCCGTGGGTGTATAAAAATTCCGCCGCGCAGCGCACACCGTTGCCGCACATGACCCCTTCGCTGCCGTCGGCGTTGAACATCCGCATGGCCGCGTCGCCGTCGGCCCGCAGCGGGGGACAGAGGTAGATCACCCCGTCCGCACCCACTGAAAAATGCCGCCGCGACAGCTGCACCGCCCACGCGGCGGCGTCGGGCGGCAGCCCCGCCGCGCGGCAGTCAATGTAGATATAATCGTTGCCCGCGCCCTGCATTTTGGTAAAATTCAGCTTCACTTGCCCACCTCCCCGCAAATCCTATGCAATATGGCATAAAATTAACACTTACCCCCTTGACATTCACCCGCAGATACGCTATATATTAAATGTATATCTGTGTTTATAAAGGAGTTAAATTATGGATTCCGAAGTTTTCAGCCGCATCCGTGACTATCTGGCCGACCAGCTTGAGGTCGAGCCTGAAAAGATTACCCCCGACAGCGACATTGTCAACGATTTCGGCGCAGACAGCCTTGACGTTATTGATATGATCACCACTTTGTCCGACGAGTTCGGCGTTGAGATCCCCGATGAGGACATCGAGAACTTCCACACCGTCGGTGATGTGGTCAACTATCTGGAGGAGCGTATCTGAGCGCCTGCCCCCGGTTTTACAAAGTGTGAGGAAAAGAGAAATGGCAAACGATAAGAAAAAAATGGTCGAGGCGATCACCGCTCAGGAGGTCGACTTCGCCCAGTGGTACACCGACATCTGTACGAAGGCCGAGCTGGTCGAGTATTCCAGCGTCAAGGGCTTTGTTGTGCTGCGCCCCTATGGCTACGCCATCTGGGAAAACATCCAGAAAAATCTGGACGCCCGCTTCAAGGCCACCGGCCATGAGAACGTGGCCATGCCTGTGCTCATCCCCGAGAGCCTGCTGAAGAAGGAAGGCGAGCTGGTCAACGGCTTTGCGCCCGAGGTCGCCTGGGTCACCGCCGGCGGCAGCGACCCGCTGGAGGAGCGCCTTGCGGTGCGCCCCACCAGCGAGACGATGTTCTGCGACCATTTCAGCCATGTGCTGCACTCCTACCGCGACCTGCCCATGCTGTACAACCAGTGGTGCAGCGTCGTCCGCTGGGAGAAATCCACCCGCCCGTTCCTGCGCACCCGTGAGTTCTGGTGGCAGGAGGGTCACACCATCCACGAGACCGCCGAGGAGGCCAAGGCCGAGACCGAGCAGCAACTGAACTGCTACGCCGATTTTGCCGAGCACGACCTGTGCATCCCCGTTGTCAAGGGCCGCAAGACCGACAAGGAGAAGTTTGCCGGTGCCGAGGCGACCTACACCATCGAGGCGATGATGAAGGACGGCAAGGCCCTGCAGAGCGGCACGAGCCACTACTTCGGTGACAAATTCAGCCGTGCCTATGACGTGACCTTCACGGGCCGCGACAACACCCTGCAATATCCGTTCCAGACCTCCTGGGGCGCGTCCACCCGCCTGATCGGCGCCATCATCATGACCCACGGCGACGACGACGGCCTGATCCTGCCCCCGGCCATCGCGCCCATTCAGGTCGTGATCGTGCCCGTGGCCGCCCACAAGCCCGGCGTGCTGGACAAGTGCCGCGAGCTGGCCGCCGAGATCGGCAAGTATGCCCGCGTCAAGCTGGACGACAGCGACAAGCAGCCCGGCTGGAAGTTTGCCCAGTGGGAGATGAAGGGCGTGCCCGTGCGCCTGGAGGTCGGCCCCCGCGACATCGAGAACGGCCAGTGCGTGCTGGTCCGCCGCGACACCCGCGAGAAGCAGTTTGTGAAGTTTGAGGAGCTGGCCACGGCCATCCCCGCTGCCATGGAGGCCCTGGCAAAGGACCTGTATGACCGCGCCCTGCAGAACCGCGAGAACCGCACCTACAGCGCCACCACGATGGACGAAGTCAAGCAGCTTGCCAAGGAGCACACCGGCTTTATCAAGACGATGTGGTGCGGCGACCTCGCCTGTGAGGAGGCCATGAAGGCCGACGCTGGCCTGTCCAGCCGCTGCATGCCCTTTGCCCAGGAGCACCTGAGCGACGTCTGCCCGGTCTGCGGCAAGCCCGCCCAGAAGATGGTCGTCTGGGGCGTAGCGTACTAAGAAAAAAAGCGGTGCCCCGGCACCGCTTTTTTGTTTACAACCGTAGGGGCGGATTCCCTATCCGCCCGTCAGGCGGCGGCACGGCTCGGGCGGATAGGGAATCCGCCCCTACGATACAATGATGAAAATTTTAGCTGCAACTTTATTAGTCTACGCCCTCGGCCTGCTGTTTACAGCGGTGGGCAGTCGGCTGGCGGGGCGGTGCACTACCTGGTGCTGCGCCTTGCTTGGGCTGCCCATGTGGGTCGTGGGCGGCACGGTGGCACCGTTCTGCCTGGCGCTGCCGCAGCTGATGCTGGCATTTCTGGCGGCGGGCATGTCGGTCACGGCGCTGGCCGTCGGCACCGCACTGGCGGGCGCTGTCACGAATCTGGGGCTGGCGCTCTCCGTCTGCCTGCTGCGCAAGAGGCACTGCGCCGTGGCGGACCGGGACGAGTTCTGCCGCAAATGCCTGCTGCTGCTGGCGGCCTGCGGCGTGCTGGCCGTGTTTGTACGGGACGGCGAATTGAGCTACACCGGCACCGGACTGCTGATGCTGCTGTTCGTGCTCTTTGTCATGATGAGCATTGTGTTCCAGCACAAATTCACCTACGGTGATACGATCAAGGCGGTCTCCACGTCCGAAAAGCATCCCAGCCCGCAGCTGGCCGCGCAGGAATACGGCTACACCGCCCACACGATGGCCTTCCCGGTCATGAACGTCCGGAACGCACTGACAAATCTGGCGGGCGTCGTGGGCGGGCTGGCCCTGCTGGCGGGCGGTGCACAGGCGCTGCTCTACAGTGCCACGACGCTGGCAAACCTCACAGGCACGATCCAGGCCCTCTGGGCGGCGACGCTCATCAGCTTCGGGTTCTGTATCCCTCTGCTGGTCGAGGCGCTGAATCACCCGCTGGGCTCTGTCTGGAAGTGGTTCTCGGTTCGCTGCCGCTACTACCCGCCGGATTCGCTGCCCATCCAGCTTTTGAACAGCGCGATCCTGAACCTGACGCTGGCGCTGCCGATTTCCAGCCTGATGTACCGCCACAAGCTGCCCGTCGGTGCGCAGTTCCGCAGCTATGAAGTCCCCGTCTGCGCCGCCATGGCGCTGGTGCTGTTGCTCCCGCCGCTGTGCAGGCACAAGCTGAAGCGCGGGCAGGGGTGGATGTGTTTGGCGCTGTATTTTGCGTATCTAGCCGCCGCGTTGTTGCTGCCAAGAGCCGGGGCGTAAAGGATGTATGCTTCTGTTGTCGAAAACTTGTAGGGAACGGTTTTGACCGCTCCGTGCCCGCTTACCATTGCGACACACAATAAAAATCCCGCAACGCAGTAGGGGCCGCACATGTGCGGCCCGCAGCCTTCCGGCAGAACCCGTCCGCCGTACATGCCGCGGGCCGGGCATGCCCGGCCCCTGCAACGCAGCAGCGGCCCACACTTCGTATTTCCCGAAGTGTGGGCCGCTGTTTTATTTGCTTATCTCCGCGCAAGCCTCTTTAATGATCTCCCGCTCGACGAAATGCAGCTTTTTGCCGTTGATCAGCTGGTAATCCTCGTGGCCCTTGCCCGCAAACAGCACAATGTCGCCGGGCTCGGCCATTTTCACCGCGGCGTAAATCGCCTCACGGCGGTCTGTGATGCAGGTGTAGGGTGCGCCGGGAGCCATGTGGCCCGCAATGTCGCGGATGACGTCCTCGGGCGGCTCGTTGTCGGGATTGTCACTCGTGATGATCGTATAGTCAGCGTAGGCACTCGATGCGTCGGCCAGCTCCTTGCGGCGCACCTGCGTGCGGCCACCCACCGACCCAAATACACAAAGTAAACGGTGCGGATTGTACGCCCGCAGCGTTTTCAGCGCACTGGTCAGGGCCAGCCCGTTGTGGCTGTAGTCCACAATGAAGGTGCGCCCGGGCAGACCCTCGACGACTTCAAAGCGGCCCTGCACGGGGGTGTGGGCCAGCGTGGCGGCGGCTTGGGCAGGCGTCACGCCGAACGCGCCGCACAGTGCGACGGCACACAGCGCATCGGACGCGCTGAACACGCCGGGGGACATGACCTCGATGTGGGTCGTTTCGCCCGCGTGTACGCAGTCAAAGTCAACGCCGAGGGCGGTCTGGCTGCGGTACTGTGCCAGATTCTGCCCGTGATAGTCGGCGGCATTCTGGATGCCAAAGCTGATCTGTTCGCCTTTAAAGCCCTCGCGCATGAAATCGCTGTAGGGGTCATCCGCGTTGTAAACCATCGTGCGGGCGTTGTATTCTGCAAACAGGCGGCGCTTGGCGCACTTGTAGTCCTCAAAATCGGGGTGCTCGCCGGGGCCGATGTGATCCTCCGACAGGTTCGTGAAGGCCACGACCTCAAACGGCACACCGTCCACGCGGTGGTGGCGCAGCGCCTGGCTGCTGACCTCCAGCACGCAGTGGCGCACGCCCGCATCCAGCATCTTGCGGAACAGCCGGTGCAGCTCGAGACTCTCGGGCGTTGTGTTGGCGGTAGCCTCGTGCACGCCTGCAATGTCGACACCGTTGGAGCCGATGTAGGCGCAGGGCAGACCGGCCTCGGTCATGATGGCCGCAGTCAGCAGGGCGGTGGTCGTCTTGCCCTTTGTGCCCGTAATGCCGATGAGGTGCAGCTCGTCGGCGGGGTTGCCGTAGAAATCCGCACCGATGACGGCCAGCGCCGAGCGGGTGTCGTCGGTGACGATCTGCACGGCATCCGCGGGCAGTTCGACCCTATGCTCCACCAAAAACGCACGACAGCCGTTTTGGTAGGCGCTTTCGGCGTAGGTATGCCCATCCAGCCACGCACCGACAAGGCAGACGAACAGCGAGCCGGCGCAAGCCTTGCGGGAGTCGTAGGTGATGGCGGTGATGTCCGTTTCGGAGGCACCTGTGTGGGAGATATGTTGGACAAGGTCGTTTAGCTTCATGATAACGTCCTTTTTAAAATAAGAAAGAATAAATAATAAATAATAAAGAATGTGGAGTTTTCTCCCTTTGGTCGAAAACGAAATCCGTAGGGGCGCATTCTATATGCGCCCGCGGAAGTTTGCCTTGCCGCAAGCGGGCACGGGCGGATATGGAATCCGCCCCTACGCTTTTTGAGCGGAGCGCCAGCGACGCGATTCACCACATTTATTATTTCTTATTTTTTATTTATTATTTGTGTACCGGGTAATACGTCTTAAACTTCTTGAACTGCCTTCTCAGCTGCTCCAGCACGCAGGCATAGCGCACGGGGTTCCACAGCAGGTCGGGCTTGTACAGCAGACTGCACGCCTCCTTGCCCTGTGCTTTCAGCGCCTTGGCGCGGGCGACGAGGTCCTTGTCCTCGGTGTAGGTAAAGGCCACCTGCGCGGGGACGTGGTGCCAGAACACCTCATTCTTGTTCAGCACGCAGTCGGTGCCGCCGTCGTTCCACTTTTCCACAACCAGCCTGGCAATGTTCATGCCGGTGGCGGTCACATAGTAGTTGCTGCGGCCCTGGCGCAGGTTGATCTCAAACACGCGGTAGTCGCCGGGGGTGCCGCTGTACTTGATGTCAAAGTTGGAAAAACCGGTGTAGCGGCAGGCCTCCAGCATCTTACGGATGTTCTCCACCAGCGGCAGGGAGGTCGTGTCCTCACTGACGATGGCGGCATGGTTGCCCAGGCCGTGGGGGGTGTGCTCCTCGACCATCGTGTGGCCAAGGCACATGGCGCGGACCTTGCCGTTCTCGTCGGAGAACGCCGTCAGCACGCGCATGTGGTCGTCGCCGCCCGGCACCATCTTCTGCAGGACCATGCGGTCCGGGTAGCCGCTGGCATAGATCGTTTTGACGATCTCGGCGGCCTCGGCGGGGGTGGCGGCGGTGTAGACCTTCTTCATCGTGTCAAACGGATGCTTCCAGTAATCAACGCTGGACGACGGCTTGACGATGATGGGGTAGGCAAAGCCCAATTTGTCCTCGGTCAGCTCGGCGGCATCGACAGGTGCGGTCAGGATTTTCGAGTCGGGGTAGGGGATGCCGAACTTCTCGCAGACCTCGTAGAACTCGGCCTTTTTCTGGATGGAGCCGTACAGGTCGGCGGCAGGGCCGGGGGCGATATACTCGGTCAGCTCGGCCTTGCGGCGGATGATCATCGCGGCGTAATCGTCGGTGCAGCCGAACAGATAGAGCCGCTTGCCCTTATGCTGTGCCGCAAACTCGTGCAGAATGCGCAGCATCGTGTCCTCGTTGTCCATATCGGGCACGGTGGTAAAGTGGATGATTTTGGAATACTTAGTCGGAGCCATCGGGTAGCGGCCATAGGCGTAGCTCTCGACGCCGTAAGCCTCATGGAATGCCCGGGCAAAGTTGTAGCAGTTCAGGTCTGCACCAAGGAATACAGGGATAATGTCGGACATGGGAAAGTACATCTCCAATTTTTCAAATTAGGCTTCCCCTGAGGGGGAAGCTGTCCGCGCAGCGGACTGATGAGGGGCAGCCTTGCGGCGGAAATCCGTTTGCGGGCAATTAGCGCAAACTCGCCCCTCATCCGGCCTCGGGCGGGGCCTCGGCCACCTTCCCCCTTGGGGGAAGGCTCATAAGATTCACGCATCAAACTTCTCAAAGAACTGCTCATGCCACGTCAGGAAGGTGTAGGCAGTCCAGATCTTGCGGCGCTCGTGCTTGGGGTCGGCCAGCATGGCGACGAGCTTGTCCTGGTCGAAGTACTCCGCCGCCACATCGCTCGTGAAGCTCTTGCGCACCTTGGCGGAAAACGCCGGGTCCTCGAGCCACTTGGCAATCGGCACGGGGAAGCCCTTCTTCGTGCGGTTGGCCCAGGCGTCGGGCAGGGTCTTATTGGCGGCGGTGCGCAACACGGCCTTCGTGTCGCCGCGCAGCTTGTAGCTGTCGGGGTAGGTCTGGGCCTCGCGCAGGACCTCGCGGTCCAGATAGGGCACGCGCAGCTCAAGGCTGTGTGCCATGCTCATCTTGTCGGCTTTCAGCAGAATGTCCCCGGGCAGCCACAGGTTCAGGTCAAGATACTGCTTCTTTTCCAGCTCGCTCAAGTCCTTGACGCGGTCATAGATCGGCGCGGCGACCTCGCGGGCCGTGGGGCCGACGCGGTACTTAGGCTTCAGAATGTCGTAGGCATCCTTCTCCTCAAAGACGTGCGCCTGGCCGATGAACCAGTCCTCGGGGCGGCCACTGCCCTTGATGATGAAGTCGTGCCCCTTGAAGTAGGGCAGGTGCTGGCTGGCATCGCTGGCCAGATGGCGCAGCGGCGCGGGGATGTGCTTGTACTTCTGCATCAGCGGGGTGTCGGCGTACCACTCGTAACCGGCGTAGATCTCGTCCGCGCCCTCGCCGGACAGCACCACCGTGACATGCTGGCGCGCCAGCTGGCACAGGAAGTAGAGCGGCACGCTGGACGGGTTGGACTGGGGCTCGTCCATGTGGTACTGAATGTCGGCGAAGGCGTCGAGGCACTGCTCTTTCGTCAGCATCTCGCGGTAGTTCTTGATGCCGAGCTTCTGGCTCAGCTCGCCCGCCTCGGTGGTCTCGTCAAATTTATGCGTGCCGTCGGGGCTTGCAAAGCCGACGGAGAAGGTCTCGTCGGGCATCAGGCAGGCCGTGATATAGCTGGAATCGACACCACCGGACAGGAACGCGCCCAGCTTGACGTCGCTGATGCGGTGGGCGGCCACGCTCTCCCGCACGCGGGCATCTATTTCATCGGCGGCGGCCTCGTAGGAGAGCGCCGTGGGGTGGCGGAAATCGACATCCCAGTAGCGCTCGATCTGCATCTTGCCGTCCCTGTAGGTGAACCAGTGGGCCGGGGGCAGCTTGTAGGTCCCCTTGAAGAACGTCTCGTTCATGGCGCTGTACTGGAAGGTCAGGTAGGGGCGCAGGGCCTCGGCGTTGACCTCGCGGCGGAAGCCGGGGTGTTCAAGCAGGCTCTTGATCTCGGAGCCGAACAGCAGCTCGCCCGCGTCGGTCTGGGTATAATAGAACGGCTTGATGCCGAAAATATCGCGCGCACCGTACATCTCGTTCGTTTTCGTGTCCCATACGACGAAGGCAAACATGCCGCGCAGCTTGGCGGCCAGTGCCGTGCCGTACTCCTCATAGCCGTGGATGATGACCTCGGTGTCGCAGTGGGTCTTGAAGATGTGCCCCTTGGCCTGCAGCTCGGTGCGCAGGTCCATGAAGTTGTAAATTTCACCGTTGAACACGCAGACGACGGTGCCATCCTCATTGTACATGGGCTGCTTGCCTGCGGCCAGGTCGATGATGCTCAAACGGCGGAAGCCCAGCGCAATGGCCGTGCGCGGGTCGTCGCCGCTGATATGGTAGCCTTCCATATCGGGGCCGCGGTGGATGATGCGGTCCGCCATTCTGTGCAGGATGGCCTCGCGCTGTTCACGCAGACCGGTAAAGCCAACAAAACCACACATGGTACATTCCCTTTCTCTCTATAGGCGCAATCATAGGATTTTAACTTATATATTTGTATATTGTACCACAGATGAAGGGAAAAGAAAAGTAGACGGGGAAAATATGTGAAGAAAAGTGAAGCGCAAAATGGCTTCCCCACAGGGGAAGGCCTGACAAACAAAAGCGGCAGGATGCCGAAACATCCTGCCACAGAAATATAACGTTACGCTTCCTCTTCCGTCGTCACCTTATCGGTTTTTCCCTCGCCGTCCAGTGCTTCTTCCAGCGTGTGCCAGGCAAGCACGGCGCACTTGACGCGGGCAGGGACGTGGGCAATGCCCTGCAAAGCGGCTACGTCCTCCAGGTCGTCCAGCTCCTCGGGCGTGATCTTGCCCTTGATCATCTGGAAGTACAGGCTGATGAGGCGGTGCGCGTCCTCGACGGTGCGGCCCTTCACAAGGTCGATCATCAGCGAAGCCGACGCCTGCGAGATGGCGCAGCCGCTGCCGATAAACCCGGCGTCCTCGATTTTGCCGTCCTTTACGCGGAGCTGCAGCGTGATGTCGTCACCGCAGCTGGGGTTGACACCCTCCAGGCTGTGGGTCGCCCCCTCGACGGGGTGGCGGTTCTCTTTGCTGCGGCTGTTCTCGGTAATGATCTGGGTATACAGTTCGTTCAGGTTCACAGGCCCATCACCTTTCTGACATTTTCAAGATTTTCCAGCAGGGCGTCCACGTCCTCGGGTGTGTTGTAGATCGCCACGCTGGCGCGGCAGCAGCTGCCGATGCCCAGGAACTCCATCAGGGGCTGGGCGCAGTGATGCCCGGCGCGCACGGCCACGCCGCCCGCGTCCAGAATCGTCGCTACATCGTGGGGATGTACGTCGTTGACATTGAAGCTGACAACGCCGTAGCGGCCCTCGGCCACAGGCTCACCGTAGACGGTCAGCCACGGCATGGCGCGCATACCGGCCAGCATACGGTCCAGCAGCGCATGCTCATGGGTCTCCATGGCCTCCCAGCCGATGCCCTTCATGTAGTCGATGGCGGCGGCAAAGCCGACCTCGCCGCCGACGTTGCGGGTGCCGGCCTCAAACTTGCGGGGGCCGTCGGCCCAGGTCGCGCCGCTTTCATGCACAGCGCCGATCATATCGCCGCCGCTCATGAACGGGGGCATCTTTTCCAGCAGTCCGGCGCGTGCGTACAGCGCACCGACGCCCATGGGGGCGTACAGCTTGTGGGCAGAGCAGGCCGCAAAATCCACGTCCAGCTTCTTGACGTCCACGGGGGTGTGGGGTGCGCTCTGGGCGCAGTCCAGCACGACGACAGCGCCCACGGCGTGGGCACGCTTCACAATTTCTTCCACAGGCGCGCGCAGACCCAGCACGTTCGAAACCATCGCCACGGCGACGACCTTCGTCTTGGGGGTGATTTTTTTGTCCAGTTCCTCGGTGGTCAGACGGCCGTTCTCGCCGGGATACATATAAACCAGCTTCGCGCCGGTGGCCTTGGCCACGCGCTGCCACGGCACCATGTTGGAGTGGTGCTCGGCCACGGAGATGACGATTTCATCGCCCTCATGCAGAAAATTCATGCCGTAGCTGTAGGCGACGAGGTTCAGGCTCTCCGTCGTGTTCTGGGTGAACACGATCTCGTCGTCCTCTGCGTTAAAGAACTGCGCTACGGTGTGGCGGGCTCCCTCGTGGGCGTCGGTGGCGCGCATGGCCAGCTCGTAAACGCCGCGGTGGGGGTTCGCATTCTCTTTCGTATAGTAATCGACCACCGCGTTCAGGACCTGCAGGGGGTGCTGGGTCGTGGCGGCGCTGTCCAGATAGACAAGGCGATTGCCGTTTTCGTCGGCAGCCAGAATCGGAAAATCAGCCGTCCAGTTCATCATTCAGCCTCCGTGCAACATTTTCACGTACTTCATCCTGCAAAGAATCCAACGGGATCTTATCAATGGCCGGGGCAAAGCGGGCGTCCACCATCAGGCGGCGGGCCTGTGCTTCGCTCAGGCCGCGGGAGCGCAGATAGTAGAGCTTGTTCTCGTCGAGACGGCCTACGCTGGCGGCGTGCTGGCCCTCGACCTCCTCCTCACCGCAGAGGATGAGGGGGGCGGTACGGTTGCGGGCGCTGGGGCTGAACAGCAGCACGTCCTCGCTCTCATGGCCGACGCCGCGCTTGGCACCGCGCTGGAAATCGACAGTACCGCGCAGAATTTTATCGGCACTGCCGGTCAGCACACCGGCGGTGTGCATCTCGCACAGGGTATCCCTGCCGGTGTGGACGGACACGTCGTTGAAGTCCAGCACGTCATTGCCGTGGCCGAAGTAGACGGCATCGAGATCGTACTCGCACTTGTTGTGGTTCAGCAGCGTGCGGGCACCGCAGGCGACGACGGAGCCGCCCAGCTCAATGCGGACCTGCTCCACGCGGGCGGAGGTGCCCTGCTCAATGGCAACGGCGTTCCAGCGGCGGGCACGGTTGCCCAGCAGCTGCACCTGCACCAAAACTACATGCGCACCCTCGGCGGCGCGGATGCGGGTCAGGTTGGCGGAGACGCCGCCCTCGGCATCGCCGCGCACGACCTGCACGACGGTCAGGCTGCTGCCCGCCGCCGCGTCGATGGTCAGATAGGTCAGCGCGTGGGGGTGGTCGGCGTCGAGCGCCGTCTCAAACACGACGGGCGCGTCGGCGGTGCCGGTCACGGCCAGATGGTTGACAAGGTTGGCGTTTGCGGCCAGCCAGGCGTCGGTCTCGGCACCCATGCCGCTGGCAGCAAAGCTGCCGAAGTCAGCCGCGGCGGGGGCCGTCACACCGGCGGGCAGGGCAGGGGACAGCGCCTCGGCCTTAGCCCAGCCCGCGGCGGGCACGGCAGGCAGTGCCGCCGACGCCGGGGCATAATTCACGCCCAGCGGATTCCAGGTGGAAACCGGGAGGCGGTTCATGGTTGTAGTCATAGCAATATCACCTAAATATTATCTATTGCAAATAATAAATAAAAAATAATAAATAATAAATGTGGTGGAGCGCGGTGCTGGCGCACCGCTCGAAATTCCTCTGCCGCCGTAGGGGCGCATTCTATATGCGCCCGCCCTGCCGTTGGCAAGGTGCCACGGGCGGATATGGAATCCGCCCCTACGGTTTTGTTTTCGACCATAGGGAGAAAACTCCACATTCTTTATTATTTCTTATTTATTATTTTTTATTTCTGACGCATTGCGTCAGCCAATGCTTCCCTTCATCTCCAGATGAATCAGGTTGTTCATCTCCACCGCATATTCCAGCGGCAGCTCCTTGGCGATGGGCTCGGCAAAGCCGCCGACGATCAGGGCGCGGGCGTCCTCCTCGGTCATGCCGCGGCTCATCAGGTAGAAGATGGCCTCCTCGCTGATGCGCCCGATCTTGGCCTCGTGGCCGACGTCCACGGCATCACAACGGATGTCCATGGCCGGGATCGTGTCGGAGCGGCTGCGGTCATCCAGCATCAGGGATTCGCAGCTCACGCTGGACTTGCTGCCCTTGGCGTTCGGCAGCACAACGACGGACGAGCGGAAGTTCGACACGCCGCCGTCGCGGGCAATGCTCTTGGTGGAAATATGGCTCGTCGTGTTCGGCGCGGCGTGCACGACCTTGGCACCGGTGTCCAGATCCTGCCCGGCGCCGGCAAACGTGATGCCGGTGAACTCCATGCGGGCACCCTCGCCCTGCAGGACGCTCATCGGGTACAGGCAGCCCGTGTGGGAGCCGAACGAGCCGGAGACCCACTCGATCGTGCCGCCTTTTTCGACCCGCGCACGCTTGGTGTTCAGGTTGTACATATTCTTGGACCAGTTTTCAATCGTGGAGTAGCGCACGCGCGCACCCTCACCGACGAAAATCTCGACGCAGCCTGCGTGCAGGTTGGCGACGTTGTACTTCGGGGCCGAGCAGCCCTCGATAAAGTGCAGGTATGCGCCCTTGTCCACGATAATCAGGGTGTGCTCGAACTGGCCCGCGCCGGGGGCGTTCAGGCGGAAGTAGGACTGCAGGGGAATGTCCACATGCACGCCCGCCGGGACGTAGACGAAGGAACCGCCGCTCCACACAGCGCCGTGCAGCGCCGCAAACTTGTGGTCCGTGGGGGGCACGCACTTCATGAAGTGCTCCTTCACCATGTCGGCGTAGGGGCCGGTCAGGGCGCTCTCCATATCGGTGTAGACGACGCCCTGCGCGGCGACCTCCTCCTTGACGTTGTGGTAAACGACCTCAGAGTCGTACTGTGCGCCGACGCCCGCCAGGCTCGAGCGCTCGGCCTGCGGAATGCCCAGACGCTCAAACGTGTTCTTGATGTCATCGGGCACTTCGCTCCACTTGCCGCGCATCTCGGTGTTGGGGCGCACGTATGTGACGATATTGCGCATGTCCAGCCCCTCCAGGGACGGACCCCAGTTGGGAATGGACGCCTTGTTGTAAATGTCCAGCGCCTTCAGGCGGAATTCACGCATCCAGTCGGGATCGTGCTTTTCTTTAGAGATCTGCTCCACGATCTCTGCCGTCAGGCCGGAGTTGACCTCAAACGCCGCGTTGACCTTGTCCTTGATGTCGTAGACACTGCGGTCAATCTCGGCGACCTCGGTCTTTTCAGTCTCGAAGGCTCTCATTTGGCTTCGTCCTCCTTCAGCGCGGTGAAGCCTTCCTCAATGATCTCATTGACGAGGCTGCCGTCGCCGGTGCGGACAATGCGGGCGTCGTCCAGCACATGGACGTAATCGACCTGCAGACCCTCCAGGATCTTGGCGTTGTGGGTGATGATGATGAGGGCGTTGTCCGCGTTGTGGTACGCCTTGATGCCGCTGGCAACGGTCTTGACCGCGTCAACGTCGAGGCCGGAGTCGGTCTCATCCAGCAGGGCCAGCGCGGGCTTGAGCATGAGCAGCTGCAAAATCTCAGCCTTCTTCTTCTCACCGCCGGAGAAGCCGACGTTCAGATAGCGGTCCGCGTAGGACGGGTCCATGTTCAGGGCCTCCATCTGGGCGGCCATCTCGCGGCGGAACTTCATGACCTTGACGGGCTTGCCGGTCACAGCACCGGCAGCCGTGCGCAGAAAGCTCTCCAGCGTGATGCCGGGGATCTCCTCCGGCGTCTGGAAGGACAGGAACATACCTGCGCGGGCGCGCACGTCGGCGGTCTCGTGGGTGATGTCCTGCCCGCGGAAGATGATCTGACCGCGGGTGACGGTGTAGCGGGGATCGCCCATCAGGGCGCTCATCAGGGTGGACTTGCCGGCACCGTTGTGACCCATCAGAACGTGGGTCTCACCGGCGTTCACCGTCAGGTTCAATCCGTCGAGAAGGACCTTATTTTCCTCACCGACGACGACCTGTAAATCTTTGACTTCCAGCAGCGGGCTGCTCATGGAAAAAACACCTCCAAGTGGTATAACCGGGTTTTTGGGCACAAGTGTCCCCCGGATAGTTTTGCTCTACCGAACTATACTATACTATTTTTATAGGGATTGCAAGAGGGGAACGCAAGAAATTGACACAGAACGATAAAATCGGCCAATTTTCAGCCGATTCGGGGCAAAACAAAAAGGCTCGAAGCGAATGCTTCAAGCCTTGATGGCTGCCCCAGTCCGACTTGAACGGACGACACCCTGATTAACAGTCAGGTGCTCTAACCAACTGAGCTATGGGGCAATATTCAATTGCTGTCGCCGTCAGACGACTTTTATAGTATAGCAACCTCGAGCGCCATTGTCAAGTGGATTTGCGAAAAAAGTTGAAAAAGTTGAAAAAGACCGCTCTGCCGCGGCGGGGCGTTTCAGCGGCGAGCTCCGATTTATCAAAACGACAGCCGCATCTGGTGCCACGCAACATTTCCATGGGTGGATTTGTCCGTCACACCCTCATCCTGAAACCCGAATTTTGCGTAGTAGGGGAGCAGCCGCTCCTTGCAGGTCAGCACAAGCCCCCTGCGGCCCTGCTGCCTGGCATCGGCAACGGCCCGGCGGAGCAGCTGCCCCGCGTAGCCGTGCCTGCGGTACTCCGGCAGCGTGTTGACGCCGAAGATCATCTGCCACGCGCCCTGCTCGTTGTGCAGGGCGGCGTCCTCGTACATCACATCCGTCAGGTCCGGCTCGTCCGTGACAAAGCCGTCCACGAAGGCAAGCAGCTTATCCCCCTCATACAGCAGCCAGAAGTGATTGCCGTAATACTGCACTCTGTCGATAAATTCCTTCTCTGTCGCGGCCTCTGCGGGCGGAAAGCATGCCGTCTCCACAGCGGTCAGTGCGGCAATATCCTTCCGGGAAGCGTGCTTTATAACCATGCTCTGTTCCTCCTGAGGGCATAAGCTCTTACCCCTCTGCTATACCACAAAGGCATCGGCCCCCGGGCGTTTCAATACCAGAGATTTTAAGACTTGAGAAAGAACCTGTTTACTTTTGCCCGTAATAAGCGTTGGGGCCGTGCTTTCTCATAAAATGCTTGTCCAGCACATGCTGCGGCGCGGGCAGGGTACCGGGGTCGCTGGTCAGGGTCAGGATCGCCATGCGGGCGACCTCCTCGAGCACAACGGCGTGGTATACGGCCTGCGCGGCATCCTTGCCCCAGGTGAAGGGGCCGTGGCTGGCGCAGAGCACACCAGGCACATACAGCGGGTCGATGCCGCGGGCTTTGAACGTCTCGACGATGACCCTGCCGGTGTTCTTCTCGTAATCCTCGTCGATTTCCTCCGGCGTCAGCTCCCGCGTGCAGGGGACAGGGCCGTAAAAGTAATCGGCGTGGGTCTGTCTCTTATACTCCTCTCCGAGCCCACGA
>OLJF01001366.1_pt1 | contig 15296 bp, 15 predicted proteins | sample 1609751 | NCBI WGS metagenome assembly OLJF01 (sample SAMEA4350171, study PRJEB24818) | metagenome | biome: human; feature: gut; material: faeces | place: Denmark | collected 2013-09
GGTAGACTGCGTCTGCCCCCACGGTTACCGCCCGGCGGCAGATGTGCTGATGTTCGCCCATAAGTACGGCAGTGCGTTCCGCCTGCTGGAAGACCCCGCCGAGGGCGTCAAGGACGCCGATGTGGTGGTGACGGCCGTCTGGAACACCGCCGCCCCCGGCACCTCCGAGAGCGAGAGCCGCCTGCGGGACTTTGCAGGCTTCCAGCTCACCAGCGGCCTCCTGAAAGCCGCAAAGCCGGACTGCATGGTGCTCCACTGCCTGCCCGCTCACCGCGGCGAGGAGATCTCTACTGCCGTCTTCGAGGCCCACGCCGACGAGATCTTCACCGAGGCAGAAAATCGACTGCATGTCCAGAAGGCTGTGCTGGCGGTATTGCTGGCGGGAAAGTAAAATATGCAATGAAAAACGCCGCAGAACGCATCGTCCTGCGGCGTTTTTGGCGGAGCATCAGGGAGTCGAACCTGGCACCGGTCTCCCGGCCTATCGCAGTTTGATTCGTTGGCAACAACTGCGAATTGTATATCGCAAATATGGTGTCAATCTATGTGCAACCAACTTCCCTTGCGATTGACAAGTACCCCACGCCGGACAAAGAGCGCGCACAGCTTCTCTGGGTGGCGCACATGAACGGGCTGAAAGCGCAGGCGGAAGAGGTAGTGGTGAGGGAGATCATGTATGCAGAACGAAACCACGCTTCATCTTGTCTATCCATCCAAACATGGTATGGGGTGATAAAATGGCCTATCTGAAATTGATGATGGATGAAAAAGAAATTGCCCACCTAAGCGAAGATGGGCAGTCTCTTTGCGCAAATGAGGATGTGCCGCAGTATAATCTGCCCCTGAACCTTTTCATCGGTGACAAACGCAAAGTCCCATTGGTCGATGTGGTTGTTTGGGCAAAGAAGCGTATCTTTCCGAAAAATCGGATGGATTGCAAAGAGATTTTGAAATTGATGGGACTGCCGGACTACAATGCGTGGGAAATTGTCAAACGCACCAACGCCTGCCTGATGGAAGACCCCTATTGGCTGCGATTCAGCGAAGATGAGACCTTTGAGGACACCACGCGCGGACGAGCAAAAAAAATCATGGACGAAACTCAGAAAAACAGCTGATAGTAATTGGTATCAGTTGACAAGTATAGCAAAACCCACAGGTTGGACACACATACCAGCCTGTGGGCTTTGACAATTTTCCGCGTTATTAAATCTGTCCCATACTAAAACGTACAGAACTGCTTAACAGGTGTAAGCGGGAATCTTTTTTCCACGCCTGCCATGGTGCACATTTGTGTGCCGGGCAATTCCAGAGAAGCGTGTGCGCAGGAAACTGCCGTTTTAAGCAGTTGGTCGCCTTGGGTGCACTGCTTTGCGATTGCGTAAGAACTACAATCAGGTCAATGAGCAGGCCGTAAAAGCGGCAGGCGCAACAGCCTCTTTTTCATTCATGTTGCAATTTTTTCAGCGTTTCAAACGTATCTAAATTAAAGTGGCATATATCATATTCCTTTTCACACATCCTTGCCGTTTTCAAACAGGAGGTTGCTTTTATGAAAGTATCTGCCGACTATCGTATGCTCGCTCTCGATGCTCTGCGCGGAAAATGGAAAACTGCTGCTCTGACAGGTATTGCCGCCAGTGCGCTCGGTGCTACCATTGTGAGCAGTTCCAACAGTGTCGTTTCCAATTCCAATCAGGCAAAGGACATTCATTTTAACCTGTTCGCCCAGCCAAACGGCGGTCGGCTGCTTGCTGTTTTGCTTGTCGGCATTGGTCTGTGGGCAATCCTCCAACTGATCGTGGGCGGTGCAGTTCAACTGGGATATGCTCATTTTAATCTGAACCTTGTAGATGGAAATGATGCTGCCATCTCGGACTTGTTCTCCCAGAAAGACCGTCTGTGGGATGGCTTCTGTATGAAATTCCTGCAGGGTCTGTACATCGCTCTCTGGTCGCTGCTGTTGGTGATTCCGGGAATCGTGAAAACATATAGCTATGCGATGACACCTTACATCATGTCCGAGCATCCTTCGATGACTGCAAATGAAGCAATCACAGAATCCCGGCGGATCATGGATGGCAACAAATGGCGGCTGTTCTGTCTGGATTTCAGCTTCATTGGCTGGGAACTGCTCTGTTCGTTGCCACTGTATGCCGGGGGTTTTCTGGTTCTCAAATATTTCACCGGTTCAGAGGCTATGGCGATTTCTCTTGTTCTTCTACTGACAATTCCATTGAGCATTGGCTTCTTTTTTGTACGCCCCTATGAGGAAGCTGCATGGGCCACTTTCTACCGCGATATTACCGCAGCACCTACCGAACCGGATGAAGCATACTGACTTTTATACTATTTCTCAGATGTGACCGGATTTTCGAGGTGATCTGCGTATGGAGAAGAAACCTGACCGTTCCGAAATAATTACAATGACCCTCTTGTTTGCTTTAACGCTGGTGCTTACGGTATTAAAAGTGACGAGAGTGCTTTCATTGCCTTGGTTGTGGGTACTGGGTCCGCTTTGGCTTGGTACATATCGATACCGCGCCTAGGGCTGCTTGCGCTGGGAGAACCTCAAACCCTGTAATCATCGTGCTTCCGTGATTGCTGCGCACTCCTATGGCGCATCCAAAAAGCGTTTTGCAAAAACGCGTAGCCTGCATCGGTACGATGCAGATCTGAAAGGGTTTGGGATTTCCCAACAAGCATTTTGCAACGCAAAATGGTCTTTGTATATACGAAGACACTGCTTGCTACGGCTATGAACGCCTTTTGAATTGCAAAATGATTTTTCGGTTGCTATACTGGATTTATCAAAATCTTTTTGGGAGGCTGCCGCAATGAGCGCACAGACAATGCTGATCGGGAACAGACCTTGCCGCATTTACGGCGAAGCTCATGCAGAATACCTACTGCTCCAAATGACCGGCGAACACGAGTTGCAAAGCATGGATGACGAAGTGGCTGCTATTGCACAAAGCGACCGAAAGTATCTGTTTGCAGCCATTCCAGTGGAAAGCTGGAATGATGCACTTTCTCCATGGAAGTCTCCTGCTGTGTGGGGAAAGCAAGGGTTTGGCGGCAATGCTGCGGACACCCTGCGCTTTCTGACGGAACAGGTCATTCCCACACTGGAGCAGCGGTATCCTCTCCCGAAAAACGTCAAAATCATTCTGGGTGGCTACTCGCTGGCCGGGCTGTTTGCTTTGTGGTCATCCACCCAGACCGATTTGTTCTACGGTGTCGCCGCCGCCTCCCCCTCTGTGTGGTTTCCGGGTTGGATGGAGTTTGAACAGCAACACCCGATGCAGGCACAGCACGTTTATCTGAGCCTTGGTGACAAGGAAGAGCGCACGAAAAACACCGTCATGGCTGCGGTGGGCGATGGAATCCGCGCCCTGCACAGCCGGCTTACAGCGCGTAGCACAGACTGCACCCTTGAATGGAACAGCGGCGGTCATTTCAAAGACGCTGACCTGCGCACGGCGAAAGCATTTCGCTGGGTGATGGAGGAACACACATGACCATTTTGATCGATGCAGACGGCTGCCCGGTGGTGGACCTGACGTTGCAGATCGCAAAGCGGTTTGATGTTCCTGTTATCCTGATCCTGTGGGTCATCAAAATGTTCTGAACCGTACAGGATCGGCACGGTTTTTCGGGATTGCAAAGGTCTAAAGTCCCCAAGCGTCCAACTTACAACAAAAATGAGACAGGCGACCCACCTTTCGGGAAGCCTGTCTCATTTTTCCGTTGGGGGCTATTTGCATTGCTGAGAAACAGCCCGGTTTGGAAACTCAGTGATTGAAGGAGAACGGGGGATTACTTAAAGGCTGATATCCTTTCCGCCATTGAGCTTGCTGAAGGCCAGCAGGGAAATGACGGTGAGGATGGTCATAATGGTGGACAATGCGGCTGCAGTACCGTAGTTGCCGCGGATGACCTCGGTATAGATTGCTACCGTCAGGGTCTTGGTCTTGCCGGTATACAGGATGATGGCGGTGGACAGTTCACTGATCATGGTGACCCAGCTCAGGATAGCACCAGAGATGATGCCGGAGGCCATCATGGGCACTGTGATGCGGAAGAATGCCTTCATCTTGGAAGCGCCCAGCGAGATAGCAGCTTCCTCAATGCTCATGGGGATCTGCTGCAGGATAGCCACCGACGAGCGGATGGTATAGGGCAGACGCCGGATGATGAGGGCTACTACCATGATGAGCATGGTGCCGCTGATGAGGAGCGGGGGCTTATTGAAGCCGATGAGCAGTGCGATGCCAAGGACCGTGCCGGGCACGATGTAGGGGATCATCGAGAGGATGTCCACCACGTTGGTCAGGGCATTGCGGCGGCGCACCACCAGATAAGCGATGAGAACAGCCAGCAGCACGATGACGACCAGTGCCAACAGGGGGATGATGATGGTATTCTGAATGCTGCGGCCCAGCTTGCCGATGGCGGTCTGGTAGCTCTGCAGCGAGTAGCCGTCCACAAAGATCTTACCCTGTGTGTTCTTGAACGAGGTGTAGATGACGTAGGCCTGCGGCATGATGGCGATGCCCACTACAAGGTAGACGACCAGATGCACCAGAGCGTTGATGCCCTTGCGGGCCTCCCGCTCCTCCACAGGGTGCATACTGTTCAGAGCGAAGGCGTTCTTGTTGGAAACGTACTTCTGGACGAGGAACACCAGCGTGGTGATGACGATAGCGATGACGGCGATAGCGGCTGCAAAGCCGTCGCTGCCGCCCACCTCGTTGATGAACTCGGTGTAAAGGACAACAGGGAAGGTACGGTAGCCCTCACCGATCAGCATCGGGGTGCCGAAGTCTGCAAAGGATCGCATGAACACCAGCAGAGCCGCAGCCAGCAGGGTGGGCATGATTAGGGGCACGACCACTTTGAAGAAGCAGGCAATGCCAGAGCATCCGAGGTTTTCAGCCGCCTCGATGAGGGAGTTGTCGATATTCTTCAATGCACCCTTGGCGTAGAGGAACACCAGCGGGAACAGCTGGAGCGTCATGACCAGCACGATGCCGCCGAAGCCGTAGATGTCCGGGATGGCGATGCCGAGGTTTTTGAAGAATGTGGTAATGATACCGCTGCGACCCAGCAGCAGAATCCATGAGTAGGCACCGATGAAGGGAGCCGACATAGATGCCACCACAATGAGGATATTCAGCACCGACTTGCCCTTGATCTTAAAAATCGTGAACAGGTATGCCAGTGGGGTGCCAATGGCGATGGAGAGCACCGTCGCTGTGATGGACACCTTGAAGCTGTTGATCAGGGTATCGAAATAGTAGCTCTTGGAAAAGAACTTCGTGAAATAAGCCAGCGTGAAGCTGCCGGTGTCGGGGTCCAGCACAGACTGGCGGATCAGGTATGCCATCGGGTAAAGCAGGAACAGTGCATAGAGTGCGATGGTCCCCAGCGTAATGGCTCCCCAGACATCAAGACGGAACTTATTATTGTTTTTCATAAGCGTCGCTCCTGATGAGATTGGTACCGCCGTCCTTGGTAAAGACGTTGATCTTCTCTTTCTTGACCTTCAGCAGCACCTTCTCGCCCTTCTTGAGACCCTCGCCAATGGAGGACTCCTCTACGATCTCCACCGAGTCGCCCTGATCGGTGTCAATGGTGTAGTGGGTGTTGAGACCGAGGTAGGTGCATTCCTGCACGGTGCCGTGGATGCCATCGGTGCCGTCCTTGCAGATAATGAACTCCTCCGGGCGGATGGAACAGCGCACATCCTGCTCGGCAGCCTTGTCCAGAGCGTCGAGGTGCTCATGGTAGCCGTCGGCAAAGGTGATGATGCCGTCCTTGACGTGGGCATTCACGATGTTGGTGCGACCGATAAAGGTGGCAACGAAGACATTCTTCGGGCGCTGGTAGATGTCGCGGGGAGTGCCAACGTGCTGGATGACGCCGTCCTTCATAACGGCGATACGGTCACTGATGGCCATTGCCTCTTCCTGATCGTGGGTGACATACACGGTGGTGATGCCAACGCTCTTCTGGGTGTGGCGGATGACGCTGCGCATCTCGACACGGAGCTTTGCGTCCAGATTGGAAAGCGGCTCGTCCATCAGCAGCACATCCGGCGAGATAACCAGTGCGCGAGCCAGTGCGATACGCTGCTGCTGACCGCCGGAAAGCTGGTTGGGCATACGGTCGGCATACTGCATGATCTGCATCAGGTTCAGAAACTCATCCGTCCGCTTCTTGATCTCGGCCTTGTCCACCTTGCGGTTTTTCAGACCGAATGCCACATTGTCCCGGACGGAGAGGTTCGGGAAGATGGCATAGTTCTGGAACACCATGCCGATGTTGCGCTTGCTGGGGTCCATATCGTTGATGCGCTTCTCGTTGAAGAAGATGTCGCCGCCCTCAATGGAGTTGAAGCCTGCGATCATACGGAGAAGAGTGGTCTTGCCGCAGCCGGAGGGACCCAGCAGGGTGAACAGCTCACCATCTCCGATCTCCAGATCCAGGTCCGGGATGACCGTATTATTCCCGTAGCGCTTTACTGCGTCTTTGACTGATATTCTGCTCATACTAGCCTCCTGCTGCCCTTTGAATTACTTGCTCTGCAGATCGGTGAAGATCTCAGTGTACTTGTCCACCAGCTCTGACTTGTGGGCGCTGACGTAGGGAATGTCTTCTTCGATGACATTGATGTCTGCCATCGGGGTCATGGCATCGTTGGTGGCAGCGTCCTTCATAACAGGACGGTTGGTCAGGGTGCTGCCCCAGATGTTCTGAACTTCCTCGCTCAGGATGAAGTCAATGAACAGCTTGGCATTGTCCATGTTCTTTGCGCCCTTGATGATGGTGGCGGAAGCAGGAAGGAAGACAGTACCTTCCTTCATGTAAACGATCTTGACAGGTGCGCCGTCCAGAACCAGCTGAGCACAGGGATCCTCATAGGACAGACCCACCACATACTCGCCATCGGCAACTCCCTTGTAAACGCCGCTGGAGCTTTCGCAGATCTTGCCGTCCACATTCTCAAACAGGTCGTGGACGTACTGCCATGCCTTATCGTCCTCGTAGCCGCCCATTGCAAGCAGCATATTGGTCAGGTGTGCGAAAGCGGAAGAGGAGTTGGCGGGGTCGGCAGTGGCGATTTTACCCTTCAGGGCCGGGTTCAGCAGATCTTCGTAGCCCTCGATCTTGATGTCACCGATGAGGTCGGTGTTGACGATGAGGACGCTGCCGTCCAGCACGTTGCCGGTGATGAAGCCGCACTTGTTCTTGTAGGCGTCGATGACGTTTGCATCATTGGCGGAAACATACGGCTCCCACAGGTCCTCGTTGGTGTACATCAGCGACCAGGAGCCGCCGAACAGGACATCTGCGTAGGGATCGTTTTTCTCGGACTGGATACGCTTGACCAGTTCGCCGGTACCGGCCTGAATCAGCTCGACGTTGACGCCGTATTTCTCCTCAAACAGAGGAATGGTGGCGTTCAGCAGGCCCTCAGAGTTGGGCGAGTAGATCACGAGGTCGCCGCCGCCCTGTGCAGCAGAACCAGAAGCGGCAGTGGAAGCAGCGGTAGAACCGGCAGAAGAGGTGCTGGCGGAGGAGCCGCCGCAAGCGCTCAGAGCAGCAGAAGCTGCGATAACACCGGTAGCCATCAGGAACGAACGACGAGAAATCTTTTTCATAGTAAAAACCTCCATTTTTTACCTGAAACTTTTCGATAGTCCCATTTTAATGCTTATAGCACAAAAATAATACTCAAATTGCAGAACAAATGGAAAAAATACCGAACAGCGGCTGTTCGGTATTTTTTCATAGACACTTATTTCAAGGTGTTCTGGTACTCCCGCACCGAGCAGCCTATGTATTTTTTGAAAACGTGGTTAAAATATTTGTACTCACCAATGCCGCACTCCCAGCCGATTTGGGAGATGGGCAGTTTTCCTTTCCGGATAAGTTCCAGAGCGTTCTGAATACGGCAGCGGTTGAGGTAGTCGATAACCGTTGTGCCAAGCTCTTTCTGAAACTTCTGGTTGATGTACCGTTCCGAGTAGTGGAACTGTTCCTGAAGGTCAGCAAGTGTTATCTTGCTCTGGTAATTCTCTTTCAGATAAGCTACGATGCGTAGTACCAGCGGGTCAGTGACCTTATCTTCGCTTAATGGCGGCAGAGCTGTCCGGCTGCGGACGGCCTCTGCCTCGTCCTCCCGCTGTTGGAGGTACTGGTTATCCCCCGCAAGGCGGACAGCCTTCTCCAGCGCAGTACGCATCTCGTCCATGTCGAGGGGTTTGAGCACATAATCCGATACGCCGTTCCGAATGGCCTGCTGGGCGTACTCAAACTCCGAGTAGCCTGTCAGGATGATGGCAATATAGTTGAATTTCTCTCGGGTGTCGGCGATCATCTCAAGACCGCTTTTTACCGGCATGGTAATGTCGGTAATGACGATGTCAGGCTGCAGTTCAGCGATCTTTTCTTCACCTACTGCCCCATTCTCTGCCTCGCCCACCACCGAGCAGCCGCACTCCTCCCACGGTACCGAGTAACGAATGCCCTTGCGGATGATTTCTTCATCTTCTACCAGTAGAACGCGATACATGGTTTACATTCCTCCCAGCCGGAGTTTGAGTTTCACAGTGAAGCCTTCGCCCTCGGTGCTGTCGATGGTCAGTCCGCTGTCACCGCCGTAGCCCAGCCAGATGCGACGGTTGATGTTCTGCAGACCATTGTGCTCGATGTTCACTTCATCCGAGCGCAGGATGTCTCGCAGCTGTTCCAGCATTGTCTCGTCCACGCCTCCGCCGTTGTCCTCTACCGTGAAATAGAGCGCATCCTCCCCCAGCCAGCCCCGTACCCTTATATGGATGCGTGGCTTCTTCTGGAATCCATATTTGATGCTGTTTTCCAGCAAGGGCTGTAAAAGCAGCTTCGGGATGATGAACTCCATGCAGGCGTCATTGATGTCGATCTCGTAGGAGAAATTTGCACCGAAGCGGGTGGACTGGATCACAAGGTAATCCTGCAGATATTTCAGATCATCTTTAACAGGGACATTGTGCTTTGTGTTGTTGATGCTGTAGCGCAGGATGCCGATAAACCGTCCGATCAGCTGCTGGGCTCGCTGGGGGTCTGTCGGGATAAGATAGCGGATATTGTCCAGCGTATTATAAATAAAGTGGGGATTGATCTGCGCCTGAAGATTCTGCATCTCCATCCGGTTGTTCACTTCGGCAAGAGCGATGTTGCGCTGGCTCAGCTCTTGAATGCTGCGAACCATCTTGTTGACCTGATGGGCGATCTCATCGATCTCATCGCCGGTGTCGATCTCGATGATGTGATCAGGGTCCTCCTTGCGGATGATGCGGATCTCCCGCACGAGGGTGTCCACCGACTTTACCATCTGCTCCGTCATAGCGTGCATAATGCGGACGAACATTGCTGCCCAACTCAGTCCCAGCAGTACGATCAGGAGCAGACCCACGAAAAGATAACTGTAATTCGTGGGCGAGTAGATGAAGGAGTAAGCCAACACCGTGCCGTTTTCCAGCGAGCGGCTGCTGCGTAGATAGCGGTTCCCGTTCACTCGCACATACTGCGCCGCATCGGCGGGCAGATACTTGTTAGCGTTCTTCTGGGAGAGGAAGGAGGAGTTTGAACAGGTAATGACATCACCGTTGGATTTGGTGAGGATAGCATCGTACTGGTACTGGCTGAACAGTTTTGTCCAGTCGTTCTCATTCAGATAAACTGCCGCAGCACCCTGATATTCGCCATCCCGGTAGAGCGGATGGATCATAACGTATTCTGAGCTGTTGGCTCGGAAGTGGTAGACCGTGGTGTAGACGGTCCGCATAAGATGGCAGGCGTTGTCCACGGCGATGCTGTTAAATTCCTGCCGGTGGAGATTCATCTCTCCCTCCGAAAAGGTCGTGAACCGAACATTTCCCTCAGAGTCGGTAAGGATGAGCTGTATCTCCACAGGAGCCGAGACGTTGTAATGGCTGATAAGATAACGCAGGTTGTCCTGATCATTCCGCAGCTCGGAGAGGAACAGCTCGGTGTGTCCAGCGTCCAGCAGAAAGGCTGACGTGTTATTGTACACCTCATGGAAGGTGGCGGCGACACTCTCCAGATGGTCTTCCCGCCGGGCGTTCTGGTTGAGAGCATTCACAGCAGCGATTGCAATGCAGAACAAAAGACATCCCAGCAGCAGGCTTGAGATCAGTTTACGGGAGACGCTCTGCTCCAGCTCCTGCTGAAAGCGGCTCTTTTTGTAGGTGCGATCGGGGTGACTATGATCCATACTTTTTTCGCTCCTGCTCTTCGACAAACTTTGCCATACGTCGATTATAATGCCTTGAATCAGATGAGTCAACGGGCGTGCTGCTGTCATTTTTATTGCATAACACAAAAAACTGCCCGGAACGACCCTCTCCTATCGTTCCGGGCAGTTTCATCATCACCCTCAACCGTAACGGTGATGGTTTCGCCCTGCTTGATGCCAAGGCCCATGACTGCAATTAAACAAAGAGACTGAGAAAAAGGCTGACCCTGCCGAAGCAAGCAGGTATGCACAGTGTACACAGGATATTCTGAAAGCTCTCGTCTGCACAGGCGATGATGGAGGGGCTGGGCTATGGCAATGCGTCAGCATGATGCCACACGCCCCAAAGACAGGGTGGACGGGCGATGTTCCGGCAAAAAAGAATGGACAGACGAATAAAATTCATCTGTCCATTCGATTTGGCGGAGCATCAGGGAGTCGAACCCTGGCACCGGTCTCCCGGCCTATCGCATTTCGAGTTTTTCCTGCTTCATGGTACTTGGTGGAAGATAGAGGGAATTAGCCCACTTTGCCAGAAGATACGAACCATCGAATTTACGCTCAAAATTTCATCAAGATCCCAAATCACTAGGCTCTGTGCGGATTTGAACCCACTTTCCAAAACGCAGAAAAATCAGCCGTTTGGAGAGAATTGGGAGAGATTTTATGCCCGTTGGAGAGAACGGGCGAGAGAGATTCCGGGAGCCAAAATCCATCCATACAATATGTTGCCTTCTGACGCTGACCAAATCAAAGCAGCAAAGGATGGATGAATATGAGAACGCTGTTAGAGTGCTATAAAATTCTCGAAGAATACCCCAACGGAATGACGAAAGACCAGTTCTACCGTGTTGCCCGCATCAACAAGCAACACGCAAAGTACCTTCTGGATTTCGGTCTCGTTCCGTGTATCAATACAGGAAAGAAAACACGCAAATACCATATTGCGACCCACGATGTGATCACCTACTTGTGTGACCGTGAAGATCATCCCGAAAAGTATAAAGTGCCAACGGGCTTTTATATCGGAAAGAACGGCTGCTCCAAACGGCACCCGGACAAGTCTGCCGCAGAGATTATACGCTTCAATTTTACAGAGCCGGAAAAAACAGGGCTGTATACCATGTGGGAAAAGCTCACGGTTGGATATGATGATCTGCTGACCACCCCGGAAGTTTCGGAACTGACCGGCTACTCTGCACAAAGCATCCAGCGATGGTGCAATCAGAAGATCCTTGTAGGATTCAAAATTCGTGGTACATTGACGATTCCTCGGCTGGCAGTCGTTGAGTTTATGTCCGGCGACCGTGCAACGGGTATTGTCCGAAAATCCTCAAAGCACCTTGACCTGCTCCGCACTTATGCACAGGACTGCCACGAGGGTGCAATGACCATTACATACTAAACAGACAGGACTGCTCCACAACGAAATGTATGTGAGGCAGTCCTTTTTGCTTAGATGCAAAGATTATTCTTTCGGTAATTATTCTTAGTAGAATAACTACTTGAAACAGAAGGAGGGAAGTTTTCCACATGAAGGAGCACTCACAGTTGAAAATCCGAGGACACACCAAATGACGCTGGATTATTTCTATGGTCAGTCGGGCGAATTGTTCTCCTACTTCCGCATCCCCAAGGCACTGTTCCAAGACAGCCGTTTCCGGCAGCTTTCTACCGATGCCCGGACACTGTACGGCATCCTGCTGGACCGCATGAGCCTGTCAGTCAAGAACGGCTGGCTGGACGAGCAGGGGCGAGTGTATATCATCTACACAGGCCGGAAGTACAGGAATCCCTCTGTTGCGCCGAACACAAGGCGGTCAAGCTGTTCCGGGAATTGGAGCAGCTCGACCTCATCGAGCGCAAACGTCGTGGGCTGGGCAGACCAAGCCTGATCTACGTCAAGGATTTTTCCTCCGGCTTGCCCAAAGCGCAAGTACAGAATTGCCCAAACAGCAATTCTGGTGCTGCCGAAAGCACAATTCTGGAACAGCCAAAACCGCAAGCAAATAAGACTGATAAGAATAAAACAGAGTGGAACGATCCTGACCCTATCTATTCCGGGGGCATCCGGGAGCAGCTTGAGGATTATTTTTGTCAGGCATTGGAGATAGACCTCCTGCTCCGGCTCTGCCCGGATGATGAGGACACCATCTATCAGATCGTAGACATGCTTGTGGACACCTGTTCCACCAAACGCAAGATGTTGCGGATCGCAGGAGATGACAAGCCTACCGAGGTGGTACGCAGTCGGCTGAAAAAACTGAATGCCGACCATATCCGCTTTGTGCTGGATTCACTGGCAGAAAACACTGCCCCGGTTCGGAACATGAAGCAGTATCTGCTGGCGATGCTCTACAATGCGCCCACCACCATGAACCTCTACTATCAGAACAAGACGAACCACGACTTTGCGCGTGGTTCACCGAAGGCGGGGTGATGTTATCGCAAAGAAAGCTACGATTATTGCAGTCACCAATCAAAAAGGCGGCACCGGCAAGACCACCACCTGTGAAAATCTGGGCATCGGGCTGGCAATGGAGGGCAAAAAAGTTCTGTTGGTGGATGCCGACCCGCAGGGCAGCCTGACCATTAGCATGGGCTGGCAGCAGCCGGATGAACTGCCCACCACCCTTTCTACCCTGATGGCAAAAGCCATGAATGACCAGCCCATCCAGCCCGGCGAGGGCGTTCTGCACCATGCAGAGGGCGTTGACCTGATTCCGGCGAACATCGAACTGGCAGGGCTGGAAGTGTCTCTCGTCAACTGCATGAACCGGGAAAAGATGCTCAAACAAGTGCTGGAAGGTGCGAAGTACGACTACGATTTCATTCTGTTGGACTGCACCCCTTCCCTTGGGATGCTGACCGTCAATGCCTTGGCAGCAGCGGACACCACCCTGATTCCGGTGCAGGCGCAGTACCTGTCTGCGAAGGGCTTGGAACAGCTTTTGCAGACCGTCCAAAAAGTCCGGCGGCAGATCAACCCGAAACTAAAAATTGAGGGCATTCTGCTGACTATGACGGACAACCGCACCAACTACGGGCAGCAGATCGACAATTTGATTCGAGGTGCCTACGGCAGCAAAATCAAAGTGTTCGACCAGACCATTCCCCGGTCTGTCCGTGCTGCGGAGATCAGTGCCGTGGGCAAAAGCATTTTCCAGCACGACCCCAAAGGCAAGGTGGCAGAAGCCTACCAATCTCTGACGAAGACTAACTATTAAAAGTCAAGCCCTAAAATGAAAAAATCCGCCAACCATCCGCTGCCCATGACAAACATCATTCAAATGCTGGCCTTGGAGTAGCGAGGGTGACGGAGAGAACAGCAAAGCAAGCCCAGCCAACCCTCGCAAAAACAGAATAGCATTTGAATGCTTCGGTTTGTCAAGGGTTCGCTGCGCCAGCTAAGTTGTTCTTAGGTTTAACTCAGGCTCTGGAGAAAATCAAGTGACGGCAAGATATGCTTTACCGGACTTCTGCAAAGCGTAAATCAGTCGTACGAGTTTCTTTGTGGCATGAGATAGGGCAACATTGTAGTGCTTGCCTTCAGCTTGCTTTTTGGTAAGGTACTCAGTAAAAACAGGATTCCAGTAACAGACGTATTTGGTTGCAGTGTAAAGAGCGTATCGAAGATAACGAGAGCCACGCTTTTCCATGTGTGCATAGCAGTTTGTGAGTTTTCCTGACTGGTATGTGGAGGGAGAACATCCAGCATAAGCCAAAACTTTGTCAGGAGAGTTAAAATTCGAAAAATCCCCTACCTCTGCAAGAATCATCGCAGCAGAATGAAATCCCATTCCGGGAATCGAAAGGATCGGCGGTTTCAATTCATCCATGATTTTCCGAATGGCATCTTCAATTTCATTGATTTCGGAGGTAAGTTCTTGAATGAGCTTAATGGTGTGCTTTAATTCCAAAGACTTAGCAGGCATAACAGAACCAATGGATGTTCTGGCTGCATCTCGGATATGAGTAGCTTTATCTTTTCGGTAATGGCCTCTGGATGTTTTCACGAGAATATTAGCTAATCTGGTCAGATGAGCTTCTGAAATCTGCTTTGCACCGGGATACTCACTGAGAAGTGCGTAGATTGAAGTGCCGTGGATAGACGAAACAAGCTGTTCCAATTCCGGAAACAGGATTGTAACCAATCTGGACACCGACTGCTTTAGTTTAGCGCGTTCCTGAACTTTATCAAATCGGTATCTCGTGAGTGACTTTAGTTCTTCGTTGTGATATGCTGTATCTGTGTAGGACTTGAGGTCTACATCGGACAACAGCATAGTTGCAATCGTTTTTGCATCCACACGATCGGTTTTAGTTTTGCGAAGACTGAGGCTCTTTCGATACAGGTTGGTATGCAAGGGATTCATGACATAGACGGGCAGATCATTGTCAAGAAGAAACCCAAGGATGTTGTAGCTATAATGTCCGGTAGCCTCAAGCCCTACTTTTATTTTGTCTGATTTTTGAGAACAGTCTTGGATTGTTTGTAGCAGACTTTTGAAACCATCCATGTTGTTGGGAATGGTAAAGCAATCGACAAGGGTCGTTCCTTCCGAATCGAGAATGCAACAGTCATGCTTATCTTTGGCAACATCAATTCCGACACAGACCATTTTATACCTCCGTTATATTATTCAATGCTGCTTAGGGCCACAGACTTCTTTGCTCTTGTAACCTCGTTCTAAATAAACCGTCTGGCGGTATCTAACTGATTAACATTTCAACAAAGAAGCTGTGGTTGGAGCCTTCGTCAAACCGTCTTTGCGGTAGGAGGTGTTCACCAATCCACAGCATCCCATACAGTGTAGCATACCGCTGGAGAGCGGTCTATAAATACTACTCTTTTATAATACGAGGAGGTGATGACAAGTATGGACTATGAAAAACTCTATAAAGCCTACTATTTACAGGTATACTCGTATACTATTTCTCTTGCCAAAAATCGTGAGATAGCAGAGGAAATCACGCAGAACACATTCTA
>OLJF01001380.1_pt1 | contig 15210 bp, 6 predicted proteins | sample 1609751 | NCBI WGS metagenome assembly OLJF01 (sample SAMEA4350171, study PRJEB24818) | metagenome | biome: human; feature: gut; material: faeces | place: Denmark | collected 2013-09
ATATGTAGATGGCGAAAAACCGGCATAAGCTAAGATTTTATCAGGAGAATCAAAACGGCTGAAATCACCAATCTCAGCAATAATCATTGCACACATGCGATAGTTGATACCTGGAATACTGAGAATTGGAGAATTAATTTCATCCATGATGATTTTGATTTCATTTTCGATTTCATCAATCTCTGAATCAAGTTCCTTAATCAACTTGATGGTGTGCTTCAGCTCCAGTGACTTTGCAGGCATATTTGAGCCGATAGAAGTTCTGGCAGCGTCTCTAAATGTAATGGCAGTATCTTTACTATATCGACCTTTAGAAGCTTCTGAAAGAAGATTTGTAAGTCTGGTAAGATGAGCGTTAGCAACTTGTTTAGCACCGGGAAATTCGGAAAGCAATGCATAAACAGATGCCATATGAAGTGTTGGAACAAGTTTTTCTAATTCAGGAAATAAGATACAGATCAGTCTTGAAACGGAAGACTTTAGCTTGGCACGTTCTTTTACTTTATCAAAACGATAACGAGTTAATGACTTTAGTTCTTCATTGTGGTAAGATATGTCTGAGTAGGACTTTAAGTTCACATCAGACATTAGAATAGAAGCAATCGTGCGGGCATCTACTTTATCCGTTTTCGTCTGTCTAAGGCTTAGACTTTTTCTGTATAGATTTGTATGTAACGGATTGATAACATAGGTGGGCAAACCTTTATCAATGAGATATCCTAAAAGATTGTAACTGTAGTGTCCTGTGGCTTCCAGCCCTACTTTTACTTTAGTTATATCTTTCATAACGGTTTCAATCTTTTGATAAAGATCATTGAAACCATCTAGGTTATTGGTGATGGTAAAAGCTTTAAATAACACTTCTCCATCAGAGTTGGTGATAAAGCAATCATGCTTATCCTTAGCGACATCAATTCCAACGTAAATCATAAAAATCTCCTTATGAATGTATTTGATACTGTTTTAGAACCACAGGTGCTCCTTGCGATTGTAACCTCGTTCTAAATAAACCGTCATGCGGTATCTAACTGATTAACAAATGAACAAAGAGACTATGGTTGGAGCCTCCTTAAAACCATCGGGTGGTAGGTGATTACAACCAATCCACAGTATCTTATATATCATAGTCGAACCTACAGAAGAGGTAAAGAAGAGACTATGATTTAACAGTTATTAAGACCTTGGAGATGGTCTCTAAAAACTACTACTATATAATACGAGGTAATAACAAATAATGGCGAAAATACAGTAAACTTTTATCTGCCGGGCTTTTTTGGATTTATAGAAAATCATGAAACAGAAGAAAAAGCCTTGATAAAAGTAGAACTTGAATCAGGAAAGAGCTGGTATTTTGAAAATACGGGAGATAAAGGTACAAGAATAATAACGCAACATGATGTAAAATGGCCATATTATTTAAATCTTAATTGGGGGGCTTATGTAAAATATGATGATAATAATAAAGTTGTGGATTTTAGATATTCGTCATGTGAAACAGCATAATTAGATGCAGGCTATAAAGAGGTAATAACAAATAACAGTGAAGAAACGGTAAACTTTTATCTTCCGGGCTTTTATACTTTTATTGAAAGCAGAGAATCAGATCAGCCTGCATTATATACTTTTACATTGGAACAGGCTCAGACATTGACAATTAACAATACATATTTGCAGGAACTTCAGTTTGGTTCATACAGTGAAGCGGTAATAAATCTGACATGTGAAGTTACAGACAAAACAGGAAAAGTAAGCAAATATGAACAGCAGGCTAATGCTAAATATATGCAAAAGGGTGATGATGTTAAACAAAAAATCACATCAAGAGGTGATTCTGTTGTATACATCTATACTCCATATTTGATATATAAATATGCAACTAATATGCCAGATTTTGAGATACTTGATTCGGTTGTTTACAACGATGGAAAAGATAATATTGATTTAATTAATTCTGAGAAGAGACTTGCAAATACTTCATTCGATACATTTTCGGTAAAATGTACGGCTAATAGTAAAATATTTGTTGACAGATATGAGTTAAGACAGGATGGCAATGTAATTTCAACAAATGAAAACAGTGAATTTAATAATCTTAAAGTATCACAGTTTAATGCAAATGAATATGTATATATAAGAACATATTATGCGGATGGACAGTATAATGATAATCGAATTCATCTTAGTATTATAAATGTTACTAATAACCCGATTAATAATCTCAGTATTTTATCAAATTGTTCAATAGGTGTACCTGATGATGTGCCGATTGTAGGCGGAAAAGAAATCAGTTTATATGAATTGAAACTTCCGTTTGATTCTTCTATAGAGGATGACCTTAAAACATATACGATTTCATTAACGGGCGGAGATTTAGCGGATGCCGGTGACATGAGCAGTGACATTCCTGAGGTAAAAGAAAAAATCAGAAAATATAAACAAAAAGTTCAGGAATTATCCGGAATGGATATTGGTTCACGAAATGTAAGTTCCGCATACAGGTATCTTAAAGATAATTTTAAATTTCCAAAGCTTCCGAAAAATGAAAGTTCATTCAGTATTGAACCGGAAATGGAAGTGGTCGGATATATTGATTTTAAAATATCTGATACAGGCGAGTATATTATTTCAGATGTACAAGTTGTATTGACAATGTCTCTTTCAGGAGAAGGTTCATATGCTTTTGCTATTGCATTTGTTCCTATGTCAATAAAATACGGATTTTCTGCTTCAGCAGGTCTTACATTAACTGTTGACTGGTCTAACTGTAATACAGAAGTTCTGCTTGATACTGCACTTGAAGGTATGCTTGGAATTCAGGCAGGCGTGGATAATGTTGCATATGCAGGATTAAAGGGAACACTGGCTTGGAATCTTACCCTGAATGTGGGTGATAACGGAAAGATAAAAAATAATAATATCGAAGGAAAAATAATTGCATATGTAGGTGTTCTAGGTTATGACTATGACAAAGACATATTTACTGGAACATATACAATGAAAGAGGATTATGAAACTATAAATAAATGGTCGCATGAATCTATTTTCAATAGCATGGATGGAATATATAATCTGGATAATTATCATCTGAGTGAATCCGAACAGGCTGAATGGCTACAGACGGATGAATGTGGGAAAACCAATACATACAATATTATAGAAAATAAATCTGCGAATGCAGCTGCACCGGTTATGATTTCATCAAAAGATGCCACGGTTATGGTATACATTGATAAAAATACTTCAAGAGAGTCACAGAATGCAATGCAGCTTATGTATAGCGTATATAAGGATGGAACATGGAGTGAAGGAAAAGCTGTAGATAATAATAGCACAGCAGATTTTTCACATATGTTATATGTTTATAATGATGAAATATATGTTGTTTATCAGGATGCAGAGCAGGAGTTTGCATCTACGGATACAATAAATGATTGTACGACTAAGCTTGGTATATCTGTTGCAAGATATGATAAGGACGCAGACAAATTTACGGATATTACAAGAATCAGTTCAGATAAAAATAATATTTATGAATCACTTCCTGTACTTGGCGAGGTAGACGGAAAACTTACAGCTGTGTGGAATTCTAATAAACAGGCTGATTATTTTAAGTGTAATGAGACTAATAATATTGAATATTCACAGCTTGTCGATGGTAAATGGACGAAACCTAAGACTGTTATCAGTAATGAGAATTGTATAACATATATTCAGATTTATAATGGAAAAATTGTATATGTAACAGATGATGATAATAATCTTACAACGACAGATGATAAGAGTATGTATATTGTCGGAGATGATGGTGTAAAATCAAAACTTGCAGCTGGATATATAACCAATCTGAAAGCATACAATATTGGCGGAACTGATGTTTTCACATATATGTGCAATGGCAGTATATATATTATCGATTCAGACAGTTCATCAGCAGAGATTGCAGTTAATGGTGCATCATATGCGATAGAGGATTATTATGTATGTGATGATATAATTTATTTTATCCAGAACAATAACGGAAAAGCACAGTTATTCAGTGCAAAGAAAAAATCAGGTAACTGGTATTCACCACAGTGCATTATGTCTGAAGACGGATATTATTATAATCTAAGTGTTTCGGGTTCAGATGAAAATCCTATAGCAGTTGTCTTAAAAAGTACAATAAAAGACGCTGAAAAAGGATATGATGTTAATAACAGCATCGGATATATAAAACTTGGTGAAAAATATGATATTGCACTTAATGACCTTACATATGATTCATCAAAGATTAAATCAGGCGAAGAAAATGAATTTAAGCTGATGATTGCAAATAACGGAAGTGAGTATGTGGATAATGTATTTGTTTCAGTTAGTGATGATGACGGAAATGAGATTTATTCAGAAATGATAACAGTCAATCTTAATCCTGGTCAGTCAGAAGAATTTGCAATTAAATTTAACCTTCCTGATACATTAAGTGATAAATATAATGTAAAGATATATACAAAAACTGATGGTGAAAACATTGATTCTGATGCAACAGATGATAATACAAAAGTTATTAATTGCCGTGAAAGCAAGCTGGAGATAAAGACAAGTATAACCAAGCATCAAAAAGGTGATGTAATTACATTTACGGTTATTAATAATGGTAGTACATCTTCAGATGCACAGATAAATATGTACAATGGAAATGATGAATTGGTATACACATATAAAATGTATGACGTTTCTCCTGCTGAAAAGAGGAATACAGAATTAACTGTTGATTCGTCATTGTTCGGAAAGGCAAAAGAAGGAGAAGCGGAGAAGTTCCTTATAAAAGTTGATTCCGAAAATAATACATCAGTAAATAATTATTGTTATGAGTTGTTATATAATGATATTTACAGAGAATTCAAATTTATAAGCGATGATATAAAACTTAGTGTTTATAACAGCATAAAACTTGAATATACATCAGGATGGAATGAAGATATAAGATGGCTTTCTTCAGATGATTCAGTTGTTACAGTAGATGAGAATGGCGTTCTCAAGGCATTAAGAACAGGAAATGCAGTTATTACGGCATATAGTGGAACTCAGAAGGCTACATGTCTTGTAACTGTTACAGTAAAGGAACTTGACAGAACGCTTAAAGTCGGAGATACAGGTTCAGATGTAAAAGATGTGCAGCAGTATTTAAAGAATCTTGGTTATCTTGACAGTGTAGTAGACGGAAGTTACGGAAATGCAACAAAGGCTGCAGCGATAATATTTCAGTCAAATGAAGGACTGTATGTAGATGGCGAGATAGGAAATGCGTCATATAAGGTAATGCAGCAGACAGGTAAAAAATTTAGTGCATTGAAAAAAGGAATGAATGGAAATGCAGTAAAAGTAATGCAGACATATCTTATAAAACTTGGTTATCTTAGCGGTACAGCAGATGGAGCATTCGGTTCTGTAACGACAAATGCAGTAAAGAGATTCCAGAGCGTAAACGGGCTTTATGCAGATGGAGAAGCAGGACTTAAAACGCTTACGGTATTATACGGAGCATCACCAAAACAGAATGTTAAGACACTTGACAGAACGTTGAAAGTCGGAAGTACAGGTTCGGATGTAAAAGAAGTACAGCAGTATTTAAAAAATCTTGGTTATCTTGACAGTGTAGTAGACGGAAGTTACGGAAATGCAACAAAAGCTGCAGCGATAATATTCCAGTCAAACGAAAGATTGTATGTAGATGGCGAGATAGGGAATGCGTCATATAAGGTAATGCAGCAGACAGGTAAAAAATTTAGTTCACTGAAAAAGGGAATGAACGGAAATGCAGTAAAAGTAATGCAGACATATCTTATGAAGCTGGGTTATCTCAGCGGCGTAGCAGACGGAGCATTCGGTACAGTAACAGAAAACGCAGTAAAGAGATTCCAGAGTATGAACGGACTTTATGCAGATGGAGAAGCAGGACTTAAAACACTTACAGTGTTATACGGAGCATCACCAAAACAGAATGTCAAAGTGCTTGGACGAACTCTTAAAGTCGGAGATACAGGTTCAGATGTAAAAGAAGTACAGCAGTATTTAAAGAATCTTGGCTATCTTGACAGCGTGGTAGACGGAAGTTACGGAAATGCAACAAAAGCAGCTGCAAAAATCTTTCAGGCAAATGAAAGTCTTTATGTAGATGGCGAGATAGGAAATGCATCATATAAGATAATGCAGCAGACAAATAATAAATTTAGTGCATTGAAAAAAGGAATGAATGGAAATGCAGTAAAAGTAATGCAGACATATCTTATAAAACTTGGCTATCTTGGAGGAACAGCAGATGGAAGCCTTGGTTCTGTAACAGAGGCAGCTATAGTGAGATTCCAGAAGGATAATGGACTTTATGCAGATGGAGAGGCAGGACTTAAAACACTTAGTAAATTATATTTAAAATAATTGTTGGACTAAATGGGCAGAAACATGCAAAATAAAGCGGTTTCTGCTCATTTTTAATAGGGCTGTCTTGTAAAAAATATTAAATTATGATAAATTTAATATATAGAATTATCGTTAATAATATTCACAAGGAGGAATACGTATGAAAATTAATAAGATAAAGATTCATATATTGTTTATACTTGTATTTTGTTTTGTTATTAGTTATAAAACAGATACAAAGGCACAGGAATATTTGAATTATGAAGATGATTATGTAGATTTAATACAAGAAGGAAATTACGGTACAGATGAAGGTAAAGAGACAGTTGAATTTTACAGCTCAACTGATTATACAGAAGTAAAGGCTGTAATCAAAAAAGGGCTTCTCGATGTTTCAGATAGTATTGATATAAAGGACTATCAGGTTCCTAAAACTGATATCAGAGCTATATATCAGGAAGTTATCAATGAAAATCCAGAATTGTTTTTTGTTTCAGGAGGATATTCATATTATTATACAACATCTGGATATATTGATAGTCTTATACCATATTACATATCAGATTCAAAAGATGAGATTAAAGCAATGAAAGTTAAATTTGATGAATCTGTTGATAAATTGACAAAAGAAATTGATGAAGGATTAACAGATGTAGATAAGGCATTAGAGGTACATAATTATATAGCATCACATGCAAAGTATAATACAGATGCATATAATGCGGCAACATTGACAGAGATTGACCATTCAGCATATGGCATATTAGTAGATCATACAGGTGTATGTGACGGATATGCACTTGCATATAGATATATAATGAAAGGCATATATAATATTATACAGTTGTGGTAACGAGTACACAGATGTCGCATGCATGGAATCTTATAAAAATCGGTGACAGTTATTATCATGTTGATTTGACATGGGATGATGGAACGATGCATGCAGATAGTGGAATTATATATTATAATGTTGGATATAGATATTTTCTATTGAGCGATGAGGCTATCACAAGTATGTCAAATCCTCATTATGGCTGGGAAGATATAGGAATAAAGTGCGATAATACTTATTATGACAATATGTCATTGCATGATTATGATTTTGTTTTTTACGGAACAGGTGGTTACTATGATGGCGTATGGCATACAGTTGATGCTTTTAGAAGCAGGCTTACAGAACTTAATATGAATACGTTTGAAAGTAAAACATATCAATATTTGGATAATTTAACATATTTTTGTACATATGCAGTAGATAAAGATACTATATATTACGCTTCTCTTGGAACAAATAAAATATATTCATGTGATTTTACCGGAGCGAATTCAAAGCTGGTTGCAACTGTGGATAAAGAAATACATGCAATAGGATTTGAGAATGGTTATCTGAATTATTGTTGTAATGATTATACAGTATATACAACAGATATTAAAAAGACAGATTCAGGTGAAGTACAGTATGATAAATTGGATAGAGTTCTTACTGTTGGCAGTACTGGTGATGATGTAAAAAAAGTACAACAGTATTTAAAAAATCTTGGTTATCTTGACAGTGTAGTAGACGGAAGTTATGGAAATGCAACAAAAGCCGCTGTAATAATGTTTCAGGCAAATGAAGAATTGAATGTAAGCGGCGATGTAGATAATGATACTTATACTAAGATGCAGCAGACAGATAGAAAATTTGGTGCATTGAAAAAAGGAATGAACGGAAATGCAGTAAAAGTAATGCAGACATATCTTGCAAAACTTGGCTATAATGTAGGAACAGTGGATGGTGGATTTGGTTCAGTTACAGTAGAAGCGGTAAAGAAATTCCAAAGTATAAATGGACTTTATTCAGATGGAGAGGCAGGATTAAAGACACTTGCGGTATTGTATGGAGCATCACCAAAGAGTTATGTTGAGATAAAAACATTAGATAGAACCTTGACGGTAGGAAGTACAGGTTCGGATGTAAAAGATGTACAGCAGTATTTAAAGAATCTTGGTTATCTTGACAGTGTAGTAGACGGAAGTTACGGAAATGCAACAAAAGCCGCCGCAAAGATCTTTCAGGCAAATGAAGGCCTTTACGTAGATGGTGAGATAGGAAATGCATCATATAAAGTGATGCAGCAGACGAGTAAAAAATTTACAGCATTGAAAAAGGGTATGAGCGGAAATGCGGTAAAAGTAATGCAGACATATCTTATAAATCTTGGCTATCTTGACAGTGTAGCAGATGGAGGATTTGGTGCAGTAACAGAGGCAGCCTTAAAAAAATTCCAAAGCGTAAATGGACTTTATGCGGATGGAGAGGCTGGTATTAAAACACTTAAAGTATTATACGGCGTATCACCAAAAGCTAATGCAGATATAAAAAAATTGAATAGAACACTGAAGGTAGGAAGTACAGGTTCAGATGTAAAAGAAGTACAGCAGTATTTAAAGAATCTTGGCTATCTTGACAGCGTGGTAGACGGAAGTTACGGAAATGCAACAAAAACAGCCGCAAAGATCTTTCAAGCAAATGAAAATCTGTATGTGGATGGCGAGATAGGAAATGCATCATATAAGGTAATGCAGCAGACAAGCAAGAAATTTACGGCATTGAAGAACGGAATGAGTGGAAATGCGGTAAAAGTAATGCAGACATATCTTATAAATCTTGGTTATCTTGATAGTGTAGCAGATGGAGGATTTGGAGCAGTAACAAAAGCTGCAGTAATAAAATTTCAAAAAGATAATGGACTTTATGCAGATGGAGAGGCCGGTATTAAGACGCTTTCTGTTTTATATATGAAATAATTTATAACGTAAATCCGGTCGAAGAATGTATTATTAATATATTCTTTTGACCGGATTTGATTTATGTTTGGTATTTATATATAAAATACAAAAAATGAAAAAATATATGAAAGATGCACAAAAATGACATGTTTTGAGAACTTATAATATAAAATATTGACTAATTTTATAAATGTGATAAAATGCAAAATAGAGTTTGATAAAACTCATATTATGTAAAAAGGGAGTAAATTTATGAAGAAGGGTATTTTATTCAGATGCAGGAAGACTGCGGCTGTAGTGATGGCGTTTGCAATGACGCTTTCATATCTGCCACAGCAGGGGATATCTGCATATGCAAAAGACGGTTCTGTGGCATCACAGTCACAGGTAACTGTGAGCAGCAGAGAATGCAGCGGATGGTACGAGAGTGCCTATGTTGAATGGCAGCCTGTAGACGGGGCAAAGTCTTATAACGTCTATATCAAGGGCGAAACAGAAGCAGATTCAGCTTACAAAAAGCTTGACGATGAGCTTATAAGACAGTATCCGGATTACTGGAGAGCTGATGCACTCGGCCTTAAAGCGGGAAAATATATGTTCAAGGTTGAAGCTGTTACTGACAGCACAACAGCAAGCATGGTAACACCTGCTGTTGAAGTAATGTCATATGACAGAAGCGGTTACGGATTTGTCAACGGAACATCATCAGGTGCATATAACGAGGACGGAACATTAAAAGACAACGCGGTTGTTTTATATATTACAGAGGATACAAAGGATACAGTGTCCCTTGATGTTGTGACAGGCTCAAAAGGGGCAGTTACTTCATGCACAGGACTTCAGGCAATACTTTACGGATTCAAGAAAGGCAAGGACAGCAGACCACTTGATGTAAGACTTGTCGGCAATATCACTGATTTAAAAAGCATGGATAATGGTGATATTGTAATAGACGGATGCAAAAACGGTATCACATTTGAAGGTATCGGCGAAGATGCAACGGCAAACGGCTGGGGACTCCGCGTTAAAGGATCTTCAAATGTTGAAATAAGAAACCTTGCATACATGAACTGCGACAGTAACGAGGGTGATGATGTAGGCCTCCAGCAGGACAATGACCATGTATGGGTACATAACTGTGATTTCTTCTATGGACATGCAGGTTCAGACGCAGACCAGAAGAAGGGTGACGGAGCACTTGATACAAAGACATCAACATATGTCACACACTCATATAATCATTTCTATGATACAGGAAAGAGCAATCTTCAGGGAATGAAGAGTGAGACGACATCAAATTACATAACATACCACCACAACTGGTATGACCATGCAGATTCAAGATGTCCGAGAATCAGGACATGTACGGTGCATGTATACAACAACTATTATGATGGTAATTCAAAGTACGGAATCGGTGCAACAATGGGAAGTTCCGTATTTTCAGAAAATAATTATTACAGAAACTGCAAGTTCCCTATGCTTATGGCAGGACAGGGTTCAGACACAAAGTATGCCGAGACTGTAAAGGGAATATTTTCAGGTGAAAATGGCGGCGTGATCAAAGCATACGGCAACCACATCGAGGGAGCAAAGGCGGCGGTCACATATCAGAAGGATGCAGCAGGATTTGATTTCTATGAGGCATCATCAAGAGACGAAGTTATTGACTGTTCTGCATTAAAGGGCGGTTCAAAGTACAGCAATTTCGATACGGCAGCTGATTTTTACAAATACAGTGTACAGTCAGCAGAGGATGCGAAAGATACAGTCGTAAAATATGCAGGACGCATGAACGGCGGGGATTTCAAGTGGACATTCGACAATTCAGTTGATGACGAATCATATGCGGTTAATGAACCATTAAAAGCAAAACTTATGTCATATAAGACAACACTTGTATCTGTAGGCGGCAGTGTTTCAGGCACAGACAGGCCTGGCACAGGAGAGACACCGGGAACAGGTGAAGACAAACCGGGAACAGGCGAAGATAAGCCGGGAACGGGCGAAGACAAACCGGGAACAGGTGAAGATAAGCCGTCAACGGGTGAGACAGCAGCTTCAGCTGTACATAACTTCACAACAGATTACACAACAGCAGACAGTTTCTTTACTGTTTCAGGAAATCTTGCAGATAAGAAGGGAACAAATAAATATAACGGACTTAATCTTACAAAGTGTCTTAAAATGGAAAGTTCAACATCAGTCACATTTAAGGCGGCATCAAAAGGAAAGCTTGTGCTTGTAACAGAAGCGTCAAAGAAGATCAAGATTGACGGAAAAGCTGTCCAGGCAGACGCAGACGGTGTCATTTCAATGGATGTTGAAGCAGGTGAACATAAGATAGCAAAGAAGGATGCAACAATCCTTTTCTATATTTCATTCACGGGAGATGGCAGCCAGACACCGGGAACAGGAGAAGACAAGCCGGGAACAGGTGAAGATAAGCCTGGAACAGGTGAAGACAAGCCGGGAACAGGTGAAGATAAGCCGGGAACGGGCGAAGACAAACCGTCAACAGGCGGCGATACAGACAAAGGTGACAAACCCGGTGAAAGGGTTGACAATGAAGTGCGTGAACAGGCACCGGGCTTCAAGGATGGAGATATATATGTATCTGCAAAGGGAAGCAGCGAGGGTGACGGTTCATATGAGAAACCGATGGATTTCGTAACAGCCCTTAACACGGTAAAGCCGGGAAATACAATCTGGATGTTTTCTGCAACATACTATGTATATGACATGTATAAGGCACCTGTTATCATTTCAGAGGATAACAGCGGCACAGCAGATGCTTACAAGACAGTAAGCAGCATCAATGGAAAGCCTGTAACAATCAACTTTGACGGAATGGCAGAAGAAGGTTCCAACAGGGGAATAACACTTGACGGTTCATACTGGCATTTTTATGACATTGACATCTGCAATGCAGGTGACAACGGAATGCTTCTTTCAGGTGATCATAATGTGATTGAACTCTGCCGGTTCTATGCAAACCATGATTCAGGTCTGCAGATAAGCAGATATAATACATCATATAATTCAATAGAACAGTGGCCGTCATACAATACAATCCTTAACTGTACGGCATATGACAACAAGGATATCAAAACATGTGAGAATGCGGACGGATTCGCAGCAAAGCTTACATGCGGCGAGGGAAATGTATTTGACGGATGTATTTCATACTGCAACAGTGATGACGGATGGGATCTGTATGCAAAGCCTGCAACAGGCCCAATCGGGGTAGTAACAATAAAGAACTGTATAGCATTCGGCAACGGCAAGCTTACGGATGGTTCAGGTTCAGCAGACGGCGACATGAACGGTTTCAAGCTTGGCGGAAGCAACGGGGCATGCCCTACACCGCACGTTGTGGAGAACTGTCTTGCATTCAATAACGGTGCGACAGGATTTACGGATAACGGCAACGGCGGAGCCATAAAGATGAGCAACTGTATTGCCGTAAACAATGGCATTTACGATAAGACTAAGGCAAATTTCATGTGCTACAGGACATCAGAAGATGCAGAATATACGAATATCGTATCGGCAGCAGCATCAAAGAATGCGGCGACAGACCAGTTCAAGGGCAAGTTAAGCCATGTGCTTTATAATTATAAGGGTGTGGGAACATACTGGGTAAATGAATGGACCTGCAAGGACGGAGCAAAGACAAAGTACACAGGCTCTGAGGCAAAAGATTATACAGTTGCACTTAGTGATTTTGTGAATACAACAATTCCTGGATACAATGCATCAAATGGATCATATGCAGCAGATTACCATGAGGTATTCAGAAATGCAGACGGAAGCATTAACGTAAACCAGCTTTATGAATTAAAGAGTGACAGCAGGATTTATGAAGCAGGAGTAAACGGTTCCAAGATTGGATGCTCATTTGAAAAAGTTGAGATACCAGCTCCAGAGCCAACACCAGATAAGCAGGACGAGGTGAAAGTTTTAAATAGGACGCTTAATGTTGGAATGAGCGGAGAAGATGTAAAAGAAGTACAGCAGTATTTAAAGAATCTTGGATATTTGGATAGTGTGGTAGACGGAAGTTATGGAAATGTAACAAAAGCAGCAGCAATAATGTTTCAGGCAAATGAAAGTTTGTATGTAGATGGTGAAATAGGAAATGCATCATATAAAGTAATGCAGCAGACATCAAATAAGTTTAGTGTATTGAAAAAGGGTATGAGCGGAAATGCAGTAAAAGTAATGCAGACATATCTTATAAAACTTGGCTATCTTGGCGGTGTTGCAGATGGAGGATTTGGTGCGGTAACAGAAGCTGCGGTAAAAAAATTCCAGAGTGTAAATGGTCTTTATGCAGATGGAGAAGCAGGAATTAAAACACTGTCCGTATTATATGGTGCATCGCCTAAGAGCAACACAAATAATACAGTAAAATCATTAGACAGAACACTTAAAGTAGGATGTACAGGTTCAGATGTAAAGGAAGTACAGCAGTGCTTAAAAAATCTTGGTTATCTTGACAGTGTAGTAGACGGAAGTTACGGAAATGCAACAAAAGTAGCAGCAATGATTTTTCAGGCAAATGAAAGTTTGTATGTTGACGGAGAGATAGGTAATGTATCTTATAAGGTAATGCAGCAAACAACAAAGAAATTTACAACACTTAAAAAAGGAATAAGCGGAAATGCAGTAAAAGTAATGCAGACATATCTTATAAAACTTGGCTATCTTGGCGGTGTTGCAGATGGAAATTTTGGTGCGGTAACAGAAGCTGCGGTAAAGAAATTCCAAAAGGACAATGGTCTTTATGCAGATGGAGAAGCCGGAATAAAGACACTTTCTGTTTTATACAAAAAGTAAAATTATAAATAAATAAAAACAAATAAATCCAGTTGCATAATATATATCTATGAAGTAACATATATTATGTGGCTGGATTTTTGTTATACAAAGGAGATTTTTATGCAAATGTTAAAGAAGGAAAGAAGCAGCAATATAAAATTATTTAGAATAATTACAATGATAATTATAGTAGCTCATCATTATGTTGTTAATTCGAATCTGATTAATATTATAGAGGCAAAATCATATCTTAATGCACAAGATATATTTATACTTTTGTTTGGTTGGGGGGGAAGACCGGAATTAATTGTTTTGTATTAATTACAGGATATTTTATGTGTACCTCTGATATTACAGTAAAAAAATATTGTAAATTAATAGGAGAATATTATTTTTATACAATAGTGATATGGGCAATATTTCTTGTTACGGGATATAGCAGTTTTTCAATTAAAGAGTTCTTAAATGTTATATTTCCGTTTTTTAATATTGGCGGAGGATTTACCAGTTGTTATTTATTATTTTATTTGTTTATTCCGTTTATAAATAAATTGATTAATTCAATGAATGAAATAGAACATAGAAAATTACTTGTCCTGTGTATTGCGATTTATACTATATTACCATCGTTTTTTAAAGCGAAAGTGCAATTTAATTATATAACATGGTTTATTATATTGTATTTTATTGCTTCATATATAAGGAAATATCCTAATAAATATTTTGAAAATAAAAAATTGTGGTGTTATTTATCAATCGCTTCTTTAGTAATATCTTGGTTGAGTGTGATAGCATTTGCGTATTTAGAAAGAATTATTGGACGAAATGGATTAGTTTATTTTGAAGTTGCAGATTCAAATAAAATACTTGCATTGATAACATCTGTATGTTTATTTATGTTATTTAAGAATCTTAATATAAAACAGAATAAGGTTATAAATAATGTGGCTGCATCGACATTTGGTGTATTGTTAATTCATGCAAACAGCGATACAATGCGAAAGTTTTTGTGGTATGACGTATTTGATGGTACAAAATATTATGGAACGGCAATATTATACGTTCATGCTATATTATCGGTTATTATTATTTTTGCTATATGCATACTGATAGATATTTTAAGGCGTATGACATTAGAGAAAGTTTTTTTAGAAAAGATTGATAAAATAAAATTTAGTAAATAATATATTTATTATACAATAGCTTATATTATAA
>OLJF01001383.1_pt1 | contig 15138 bp, 13 predicted proteins | sample 1609751 | NCBI WGS metagenome assembly OLJF01 (sample SAMEA4350171, study PRJEB24818) | metagenome | biome: human; feature: gut; material: faeces | place: Denmark | collected 2013-09
GATGTGCAGGATGTAAAACCGCTTTGGCGTCCCTTGCCGTCTTGCCAGCAAAAACGCCAGCATAACGCCCGCCGCCGGGTAGAACATCTGGGCGTTGGCAAAAATCGAGGTGTCCCGCCCGTTTTGCAGGCAGATGTACAAAAGCGGCATCATCAGAAACGGAATTGCGTAAGCACAGAGCGCAAAGACAGTCAGTTCTTTTTTATTCGTTTTCATCGTCGTCCTCCTTTGGGTTTTCCAACTCAGCGTGGCGTTTTTTGTAAGCCTTCATGCTGAGCTGCAGCAATGCAAAGCACAGCACCCAGGTACAGACCCCCATGATGACCGCCTGCAGCACCGCAATGCCCATGCCAAGTGCTGCAAATTTGATAAGCCCCCACACAAACACGGCAACACCGCCCACAACGGACACAGCGGCATTGGTTTTCGTGTTCGCCTTAAGGTGGCGGTCCCAGATACCGGCACGCAGATCACTTATGACCGAATAGGCACTCCCCAGCATAAAGATAAACCATTCTGCCGCCATCTCCCGCGGGGTAAAGCCCAGCAGACTTTCGATGATCAGCGCTGCCAGCAGCAGCACCCACAGCGCCCAGAAGCCGCAGGACTCAATTTTTAAAAGGGTCTGCTTTTGCATTTCATCAAGATTGTCGCGCTTAAAAAATTCTTTTATGTTCATCGCTCATTCCTCCCAGAACAGCTCGTCCAATGTCTTGCCCAGCACCTTGCAGATGCTGCGGCAAAGGTTGATGGTGGGGTTGTACTCGCCTTTTTCGATTGCATTGATGGTCTGGCGGGACACGCCCACCACCGCCGCCAGATCCGCCTGGGTCATATCCAGCGCAGCGCGGGCAGCCTTCAGCTTCAGATTCTTTGCCATTGCCTTCGTTTCCTTTCCTCTTGCTGTGACTTTACTATAGCACGCGCCTTACATTATGTCAAGTATATATTACTTTTTGAAAAATAAATTTTCCCTGCAAAACCCACACTTGCGGCAATTCGCCCACTGTGCTATGATAGTTTTTATAGATTATGATAAAGGAAGTTTGGCTATGAAGTACAGCTTTCCCGCTTTTGAAAACGGCTTTATCCGCGCTGCTGCGGCCAGCCCCGCCCTGCGCGTGGCCGACTGCACCTACAACGCCGACCAGATCATCGGCGTCATGCGCGAGTACGCCGAAAAAAATGTGCAGCTGCTCTGCCTGCCGGAGTTTGCGCTGACCGGCTACACCTGCAGTGACCTGTTCTTGCAGGATACCCTGCTGCGTGGGGCCGAGGACGGCCTTGCCGCGATTTTGAAGGCCAGCGAGGGACTGAACGTCGTTGTCCTCGTCGGCCTGCCTGTGCGCCATAACGGCAAGCTGTACAACTGTGCGGCGGTGCTCTGCAACGGTGAGCTGCTGGGTCTGGTGCCGAAAGTACACCTGCCCAACTACGGCGAGTTTTACGAGAAGCGCCACTTTATCCCCGGTATGCGTGAGCCCGAGTGCATCGAGCTGGCCGGGCAGGAGACGCTGATCAGCACGAACCTTCTGTTTGCCTGCAAACAGCTTCCCGCCTTTGTGCTGGCAGCCGAAGTCTGCGAGGACCTGTGGTCTCCCATCCCGCCGAGCTGTGCCCACGCACTGGCCGGGGCTACCGTTGTGGCAAACCTGTCCGCCAGCGATGAAACCGTCGGCAAGGCAGCCTACCGCCGTGAGCTGGTCTGCGGGCAGAGCGCACGTCTGCTGTGTGCGTACCTCTACGCCGACGCAGGCCACGGCGAAAGCACCACCGACATGACGTTTGCGGGCCACAACCTGATTGCCGAGAACGGCAGTCTGCTGGCCGACGCTGCACCGTTTACGGGCGAGGATGCCGTGACCGAGCTGGACCTAGGCCGCATGGTGCAGGAACGCCAGCGCAACACGACGTTTATGCCGGAAACGAACGGCTACACCACTGTGGAATTTGAGCTGCCGCCCGTGGAGCTGGCGCTGATCCGCCCTGTCTCCTGCACGCCGTTTGTGCCGCAGGACGCCGCGACCCGCGCCGAGCGGTGCGAGCTGATTCTGCGCATCCAGGCCGAGGGCCTTGCCAAGCGCATGGAGCACACCCACGCCAAGTGCGGCGTGCTGGGTATCTCCGGCGGGCTGGACAGCTGCCTGGCCCTGCTGGTGGCCGTGCGCGCCTGTAAGGTGCTGGGCCGCGACGCAAAGGATATTGTGGCCCTGACGATGCCCTGCTTCGGCACGACGAAGCGCACCCGCTCCAACGCCGAGATTCTGTGCGAGGCTTTGGGCGTGACGTTCGGCGAGATCAACATCACCGAGACCGTCAAGAGCCACTTTGCGGACATCGGCCAGCCCGCCGACAAGTACGATGTCACGTTTGAAAACTGCCAGGCCCGCGTGCGCACGCTGGAGCTGATGGACTATGCCAACAAGAACGGCGGCTTTGTCATCGGCACCGGCGACTTAAGCGAGCTGGCGCTGGGCTGGGCCACCTACAACGGCGACCACATGAGCATGTACGGCGTCAACACCGGCGTGCCGAAAACACTGGTGCGCCATATTGTGCAGTACGTGGCCGACACCTGCGGCAATGACACGCTGCGGGATGTGCTGGTGGATATTCTGGACACCCCCGTCAGCCCCGAGCTGCTGCCCACCGCCGCAGACGGCACGATTGCCCAGCAGACCGAAAAACTCGTCGGCCCGTATGAGCTGCACGACTTCTATCTCTACTATGTGCTGCGCTTTGGGTTCAGTCCGACAAAAATCTACCATCTGGCCCGCACAGCCTTTGACGGCCGGTATGAGCCGGAGGTCCTGCTGGCGTGGCTGAAAAATTTCTACCGCCGCTTCTTTGCCCAGCAGTTCAAGCGCAGCTGTCTGCCCGACGGCCCGAAGGTCGGCTCGGTCACGCTGTCCCCCCGCGGCGACTGGCGCATGCCCAGCGACGCCTGCAATACGCTGTGGATGGCAGAATTAGAAAAACTGGAAGTCTGATTGCGTTACTCGCGTATAAAAATGCCCGGAACCACTTGCACGGTTCCGGGCAATTTTTATAGCTTTTTGATTTCGGCGTTCAGAGCGTCGTAGGTGTAGAGTGTGTTGAGCACCTGCAGCAGCTCTTTTTTGCTCAACCGCGGCGGCAGACCGAGGCGGCGCAAAAACACCCGGCGGTTCTCGGCGCTGTTGGCCGTGCCGGAGATGCCCCAGTCGTACAAATCGGTGTACGTGATGGAGCGCGACTGGGTCGTTTTCTGCTGGCAAGCAGTTTTACTTGCCAGGGCTGTTTCAAGGCCCTGTACAATCAAATCGTCGGATACGCCCTCGACGCCGAGCAGTCCCTCCTTGCCGGGCTCGGCCTTGCGTGACTCCTTGCCCGCAATTGCCGGGACGTAGGCCTGCAGGACATGCTCCGCACCGACAAGACCCGTGACATAGTGGCGAATCTTGAACCCGGCGGCGTCGGAGTCTGTCAAAATGATAAGCCCCTGCGCTGCAGCAATGCGCTTGAGCAGCCTTTGCAGCGCGCCGTCCTTGAACACCCGGAAGCCGTCCGTCGTCAGGATCGTGCCGTCCACGATATTGCTAAGACGTGCGGCGTCGTATTTGCCCTCCACCAGCAGGGCTTGTTCCAATTTCAACATTTATGCCCTCCCGGCCAGCGCCAGCTCACACAGCGCCTTCTGCATTAAAAGGTCGGCGTCCAGCTTGCTGCTTTTCAGGTCGGTGTCCAGTCTTTGCAGGATGTGCAGGCAGTCCTCCAGCTGGGCACGCTTGAAGCGCAACGCGGTTTTTTCGGTAGAATTGAGGCGGTAATTCCAATTGCCCTTGTAGCCAAAGTCCTTGGCCACATCGCCGAGGCCCCGGCGGCTGCGGCGGCCCAGCAGCACGCGGTACAGATCCAGATAGTTGCTGATGAGTGCGCCGGTAATCATGATCGGCTCGTTTTGCAGTGCCAGCAGCGTTTTCAGCTTTTGCTGAGCCTTATCGGCCTGGCCGCTCGTCAGCAGCTTGACCATATCGAACGTGTCCGCGTCGAGCGTGACCGTGCCGAGCCGGCTGACCATTTCTTTTGTAATTGTGCTGTAGTTGGCCAGCGCGGCCAGCTTTTCGACCTCATTTTTAAGCAGGAACTGATCCTCGCCGCAGCGGGCCAGCAGCGCAGCTTCGGCGCCGGGGGCAAAGTCCGCACCGACCTCCTTCGCCCAATCGCGGGCCATGGCCTGTAAAGCCGCGCCCGTGGGGCGGTTGAGCTGTACACAGTAGCCGAGCTTCTCGCAGCTGGCAATGAGCTTTTGCTCCCGCTTGCCGGGGCGCAGTTTGCCGTAGCTCTCCTCGATGATGCTCGTCAGCACAAAGATGGCGTTCTCGGTGTCGGCCAGCGTGTCGCAAAGCTCCTGCAAATCCTTGTCGGAATAGGTTGACGGACGGATCAGCGGCATGAGTACCAGGCGTTTGCCGCCGAAGAATGAAATCGTACCGGCAGCTAGCACGATCTCCTCCACCGAGGGGGTCGGCCCGTCCAGCACCGTCGTCTCGGGGTCGTCGCGGTTCAGATATTTCAGCGTCCTCTGCGCCGCCGTGTGGACGAGCGCCTCGTCCGATGCGTAGAAATAGTAGAGCGCGCAGCCTGCCTTCAGGCGTTTTTCCAGCTCCTTTTCACTGTACAGCAATCGTCTGTGCCTCCTCCCAAATCATGCTGCGGCCCGGGCGCAGGGTCAGTCCGGGCGTGTCCTCGCCATAGCGCAGGGTGCAGCCTGCGGCGTCGTCCAGCCAGCGCGGTGCGGCAGCGGTGTACAAAATCGTGTCGGGCCGCACGGAATCGGATAGCGTGCCCGGTGCGCAGAGGACATCCACCCGCACCGGCTCTGCCAGCTCGAGCCTGCCTGCCCCCACGGCAATGTGCCGCTCCCCCACGCCCAGCACAGCGAGGTTTGCGCTTTTATTATGATACAGGTCCAGCGTCAATCCGTCAAGCACCGGACGGGTCGTAAAGTCGGCAAGCTCCTGCACCGTCACGACCTCAGCCGCGGAAAATTCCATCTGCGTCGGCTTGGCGCGCAGGTCAACGACCAGCGCGGGCTCCTGTCTGCTGCGCCCGGCCAGATAGTTCTGCACGGCGCTCCAGTTGCTCTCCCCGCCGCGGAAGAACACCACAGCCTGCCCGTTCTGCACGCAGACGACGCAGGGATTGTTGGACGCGCCGACCAGATTGATCTGCACAACATCTCGCTGCATCCAGACACCCAGCCCCACGGCCAGCACTGTGCAGAGCGCCGCCGCGGGCAGATAGAGCCGCAGCCGCCTGGCATGCCAGAAGCAGACCGCCAGCGCGCCCAGCACAGCCAGCACAAACAGTGTGTACCGCTGCGGCAGACAAATCGACGCAAACGGCAGTGCGGCGCAGCACCGCACCAGCCAGAGCAGCCCCTTGAGCCAGAGACTCAGCACGAGAGCGGTCAGGTTCGTGATTGCCGCCAAAAACGGCACGGCGCTGCACACCAGCAGCAGGATGCCCAGCTGCAGGGCGGGCTGGACCATCCAGACGACCAGCAGGTTGCAGAGCACCCCGACCAGGCTGGCCGCCATGCCGTGGGCCACCAGCACCGGCAGCGTGGCAAGGCTGGCAAGCACTGCCGTTTGTACAGGCTCTGCCACTTGGCATAGCGCCTTGACGGCGGCGGGCTTGTCCTGCGCTGCGCGCTGCTCGGTGCGGGCCAGTGCTGCCGCAGCCTGCACGCCCAGCACGGCGCAGAACGACAGCTGAAAGCCAAGGTCGCACGGCGCATAGGCGTTTTGCAGCCCCAGCAGGATGGCCGCAAAGCTCGTTGAGGTCAGCAGGTCGGGCGGCAGCAGGAAGAAGTCCCCCACCAGCGCCACCAACAGCACGATCCCGGCGCGCGATACAGAAACCGGCATTCCGGTCAGCAGCAGGTAAAACAGCGCCGTCGCAGCGCGCAGCAAAATCAACGGCTTATAAAATTTCCATTTGCGGCCAAAGCCCAGCAGCCCGCAGAGCAGCGCCAGATGCAGCCCAGACACCGCCAGCAGATGCGATACCCCCGCCGCGCGGAAGGCCTGCTGCACGCTGTCATCCAGACGGCTTTTGTCCGCCAGCAGCATAGCGGCCTCGATGCCGTCCAGCTGCCGCGGCAGCCAGCGGCGCAGTGTGGCCGACCAGCGCTGCCGCAGCCGATACAGCGCAAACCGCGGCGCGCGGCTGGCGTCCAGTGGGTGGTAGCTGCCCAGATACTCTGCCTGCAAATAGACCCCCTTGCTTTGGCGGCTCAGGCGGTATTTGTTGTCGGGCAACTCGGTCAGCGCAAATTTTGCAGTGAACCGCTCCCCCGCACTCTCGCCGGGAAAGGACGCGCACTGCACCTTTACGTTGGCCGCCCTGCCGTCAATTTCAGTCAGCCGCAGCGTACCGCGCAGGCGGCTTTCGCTGTAGGAAGCATCGGCGTCCGTCTCCACCACCACCGTGCAGGTCACGGTCTGCCCTGCCAGTGCCTTGACGGGCCGCACCCATACAAGAGTAAACACCAGAAACCACGCAAGACCGCACAGCACACCCAGTACCGGGATGGCGCTGTCTCTGCGGCGTTTTATCCATAATAGCGCCAGGCATACCAAAAATGCCGCCGCGGGCACACAGACCAGCGGCGGCAGAATGGCCGCAGCAAGCTCAGCCCCGGCAAAACCGAGGCCAAACCAACCGAGCTTTCGTTTCATTGCTTAGTGCAGGAAGAGCGGCAGCGGCTCCAGGAAGAAGATGTCGGTGCGCTTGGCAGCATCGCCCTCAGCGAGTGCTGCGCAGCAGCCGACTACCGTGCCGGTGCTCTTGGCGGCCAGCGTTTCCAGTGCATGCAGGGAGCCGCCGGTGGAGATAACGTCATCCACAATCAGGATGCGCTTGCCGTCCATATACTCGATGTCCTTCTTGTCGATGACCAGCGTCTGCTTACCGGCAGTCGTGATGGACTGATCCTCGATGATGACAGGCTCACGCATATACAGCTTCGGACCTTTGCGGGCGGGAATCCAGTATTTGCCGCTCTGGCGCGCCATTTCGTAGGCCAGAGGGATGCCCTTGGCCTCGGCGGTCAGGATCACGTCAAACTCGGGGGCTTTTTTCAGCAGAGCTGCGGCGCATGCCTCGGTCAGCTCCACATCACTGAACATGATGAAAGCGGCAATATCCATGTGGTCATTGACCTTGCAGATGGGCAGCTCACGGGTCAGACCCGCAATGTGCAGTGTATAGGTATCTGCCATGTTAGTTTACCTCTCTTTATTGATTCACAAGTGTTTTGTGCAACGCCCGGCATCAGCCCGGAGGCCATGCAAGGCTGCGCTTGGCCAGCACATGAAAGTGCAGGTGCTTAACGCTCTGGCCGCCGTCCGCGCCGACATTGGTCACAACGCGGTAACCGCTCTCGTCGACGCCCAGCTTTTTGCACAGCTGCGCAATGACCGCGTAGATGTGGCCCAGCAGCGCGGCGTCATCCTCGGTCAGGGCTGCGGCAGACGCAATGTGCTGCTTCGGGATGACGAGAAAATGCACGGGGGCCTGCGGGTCGATGTCGTAGAACGCCAGCAGCTTGTCGTCCTCAAACAGTTTGTTCGAGGGGATCTCGCCTGCGGCGATCTTGCAGAACAGACAATCCTCCATCCGGAATCCCTCCTTTGCAGTGGATTTTATGGCAAAGAATTACTGATTCATTTCCGCCTTGACGATCTCGGGCACAGCGTTCAGCGCGTCGTCGATCTTGGACGTGTCGCGGATACCGGCCATAGCGAAGTCGGGCTTGCCGCCGCCGTTGCCGCCTGCGATAGCGGCGATCTTCTTGACGAGGGCACCTGCCTTCAGGCCGCGGGCCATGGCGTTCTTGGAAACGCCGACAGCCATCATCGTCTTATTACCGTCGCCGCCGATAAGCACGGTCACGGCGTTGGGGGCCTTGTCGCGCACCTTATCGACCATGTCGCGCAGGGTATCGGCACCGGTGCCGGTCAGGTAGGCGGAGACGATGCGCACGCCGTCGATGTCGGCGGCGTTCTCAAACAGGCCGTCGATCTTGGCGGCAGCCATCTGGGCCTTCAGGATTTCAAGCTGCTTGGCGGTCTCCTTCAGCTCGGCAGCCAGTGCCTCGGCGCGGGCAGGAGCGTCCTTCAGGTTGTTGGCCTTCAGGGCAACAGCGGTCTTGGCCAAAATCTCGGTGCGGTCATCCAGCAGATCCAGCACGCCGAAGGCGGTGGTAGCCTCAATGCGGCGGATACCGGCAGCCACGCTGGACTCGCTCAAAATCTTGAAGCAGCCGATCTGTGCGGTGTTCGTGACATGGGTGCCGCCGCAGAACTCGGTGCTCCAGCCGCCGGCGTCGACAACGCGAACGACACTGCCGTACTTCTCACCGAACAGAGCCATAGCGCCCATCTTCTTGGCTTCCTCGATGGGCAGGTTCTTGACGGTGACGGGCAGAGCCTCGTAAATCTTCTCGTTGACGCGGCGCTCGACCTCGGCCAGCTCGGCGGGGCTGACGGCGCTGAAATGCGTAAAGTCGAAGTGGGTGATCTGGTCGTCCTGATAGCTGCCGGCCTGATGGACATGCTCGCCCAGGACCTCGCGCAGGGCCTTCTGCAGCAGGTGGGTGGCGGTGTGGTTGCGGCAGATGGCGGCACGGCGCTTCTCATCGACGGAAGCGGTGACTTCGTCGTCAACGTGGATGGTGCCGTCCAGCAGCTCACAGGTATGGACGAAATAGCCCTTCGGGGTCTTTTTGACCTGGGTGACCTTCAGCTTGGCGTCGCCGCTGACAAGATAACCGTGGTCAGCGACCTGGCCGCCCATCTCTGCATAGAACGGGGTACGGTCCAGCACGACCAGCACGCCGTCCTTGGCCTCGCCCGCCTCGTCGGTGGCGATGGCATCGACGAGCTCCTCCCCGTCGGACAGAGCCAGAACCTTAGCCTTCTCGGACAGGGTCTCGTAGCCGTCAAACTGGGTGGGCTCGGCGGTCAACTCACCGAACAGGTCAGCGCTCCAACCGGAAATATCCTTGGCCAGGCGCTCGGCGCGGGCGCGCTCACGCTGCTTGGTCATCTCGATGTGGAACGCGGCCTCATCGACGGCAAAGCCTGCCTCGGCGGCGATCTCACGGGTCAGGTCGAGCGGGAAGCCGAAGGTATCGTTCAGCTTGAACGCCTCGACACCGGACAGGACCTTCTCATGGGCCTCCTTCAGGCGGCCCATCATGCCGGTCAGGATGTTCAGACCGGCGTCGATGGTGCGGCCAAAGCGCAGCTCCTCGGTGCCGATGACCTTCTTGATATAAGACTCATGCTCGCGCAGCTCGGGGTAACCGGCCTCGCTGGACTCGATGACCGTTTCGACCAGCTCGGTCAGGAACGGACGGTTGATGCCCAGCATACGGCCATGGCGGGCGGCGCGGCGCAGCAGACGGCGCATGACGTAGCCGCGGCCCTCGTTGGACGGCAGGATGCCGTCGGAGGCCATAAAGACGGTGGCACGGATGTGGTCGGTAATCACGCGGATGGAGATGTCATCCTTCTCGTTCTCGCCGTACTTTTTGCCCGCGATGCGCTCGACGTGGTGCAGAACGGCGGCAACGGTATCGACCTCGAACAGGTTGTTGACATCCTGCATGACGACGGCCAGACGCTCCAGGCCCATGCCGGTATCAATGTTCGGCTTGGCCAGCAGCTCATAGTTGCCCTTGCCGTCGGCATCATACTGACTGAACACGAGGTTCCAGATCTCCATGAAGCGGTCACAGTCGCAGCCGACGCCGCAGGTCGGCTTGCCGCAGCCGTACTTCAGGCCGCGGTCATAGTAGATCTCAGAGCAGGGGCCGCAGGGGCCGGAGCCGTGCTCCCAGAAGTTGTCCTCCTTGCCCAGGCGGACCATGTGATCCTCGGGGATGCCGACTTCCTTCGTCCAGATGTCGTAGGCCTCGTCATCCTCCTGATAAACCGAGATGTACAGACGGTCAGCGGGAATCTCGAGTTCCTTGGTCAGGAACTCCCACGCCCAGGGAATGACTTCCTTCTTGAAGTAATCCTGGAAGCTGAAGTTGCCCAGCATCTCAAAGAAGCAGCCATGGCGGGCCGTGATGCCAACGCGCTCAATATCCGGGGTGCGGATGCACTTCTGGCAGGTGGTCACGCGATGCCGCGGCGGCTCCTCCTGGCCGAGGAACCATTTCTTCATGGGGGCCATGCCGCTGTTGATCAGCAGGAGGCTGGGGTCATCCTTCGGAACCAGCGGGAAGCTGCCCAGGCGCAGGTGGCCCTTCGTCTCAAAATAATGCAGGTACTTTTCGCGAAGCTCGTTCAATCCGGTCCATTGCATAGGTGTTGTTCTCCAATCCATAAAATTGCGATGCAGGGTCCGCCACAAAAAATTACAGCCCACGCCCCAATACAGGGACGAAGGCTGTTATGCTTCCGTGGTACCACCCGGTTTGCAGCGCCGCAAGAATATAATACAACAGCACTGCCGCTTTGTGTCTGCGTTAACGCCGCAGGTACGCTCGGCTCTGCGCCGAAAGCTCCGGGGTGGCTCTGCCGTGCTTCCGCGTGAAAGCCTTGCACCAAACGGCTTTCTCTCTGATGGACGGAACGGACGGCATTGGCCCTTTCATCGCTATTTTCCTTTTTACAGGCTTATTATATGCCGTTTTGCGCCGCTTGTCAACTGATTTTTCCGTATAAAAGGTCATAACTGCGCAAAAGCTAACGCAGAGAGGAGTGTTTTTTATGGCTGACGTTTTTCCGGAGGTCGGGCAGGTCGTGCTGACGAGCCTGCTGTCGCTGGCCGCGATGTTTATTTTCACCCGCGCGGGCGGCAAGCGGCAGATTGCGCAGATGAGCCCGTTCGACTACCTGAACGCCGTCACGGTGGGTTCCATCGGCGCAGAGCTGGCGACGAATCTTGAGCAGTGGTGGCGGCCCTTCTCTGCGCTTATTGTCTATGGGCTGGTGACGTGGTTCGTGCACTACACTGCCTGCAAGAGCAACGCTATGCGCAGCCTTTGGAGCGGACGCAGCCTGATTTTGATGGACGACGGTGTTATCCTGAAAAGCAGCCTGCAGCGCGCTGCCATAGACGTGAACGAGTTCCTGGGTCAGGCCCGCGTGGCCGGGTACTTTGACCCGAACGAAATAGAAACGGCAATTTTAGAGACAAACGGCCAGATCAGCTTTCTGCCCAAAAGCTGCAACCGTCCTCTGACGCCCGACGATATGCAGCTGCACCCGGACGCCGCCAGCACCTGGTATGACCTGATTATAGACGGCCATCTCATGCGTGACAATTTAAAGGCTGCAGGCCGCGACGAGCGCTGGCTGGACGCTCGGCTCCACGCGCAGGGCATCGGCCAGCATGGCGAGGTGTTTTACGCGGCGTGTGACAAAGCGGATGGGTTCTTTGCATGCAGGATACGCTAATAATCGAATATGTAAAAAAAGACCTGCCAGAATTCTCTGACAGGTCTTTGTGGTGGAGAATACCGGGATCGAACCGGTGACCTCTTGCATGCCATGCAAGCGCTCTCCCAGCTGAGCTAATCCCCCATAGCTGGCGTCGCCTCGGTGCGCTCGCTCCTGACGACGTTTGCTATTATAGCAAACCTTTTTTCAAATGTCAACAGGTTTTTGCAAAAATAATTTGATTATCCCCAAAAATGCTTGAAATACGGGCATTTCCGCGAGTACAGAGCTTGAATTTACTACTCATTTACTACTTTTAACGGAAAGGGCTTTGATATGCTTCTAAGCTCTTGCGGCGATAACCACAGAAAGCAGCGAACATCAGTATAAGACCACAACAAATTGAATATTGCACCGCACAGGCGGCGTTTCTCACTTCCAACACAGGAAGAACAGGAACGCCGCTTTTTTCATGCCCTTTGTTACGCAGTAGGGGCTGAAAAAGCATTGATACAGGCGGCTTTGCGGGCGCGTTTCTGGTGCGGCAAGGGATTTTACCTTTTCCCTCAAAACCGCCTTTCTACTGCGTAACAAATCCACAGCAAAAGGAGTGACACGCTATGGCAGTTTTCAGAGTGGAGCGCAACAAGGGCTATACAGTTATGAGCAACCACCACTTACGCAATAAGGAGCTGACCCTAAAGGCAAAGGGGCTGTTGTCGCAAATGCTTTCACTTCCCGAAGATTGGGACTATACCCTTGCGGGGCTGTCGCTAATCAACCGGGAAAGTATCGACGCTATCCGCACCGCTGTATGGGAGCTTGAAAAAGCCGGATATATCACAAGGCGGCAGGGGCGCGACGATAAGGGCAAAATGACCGCTATCGAGTACACCATTTATGAGCAACCGCAGCCACCCGCCGCAGCTTCGCCGGAGCCTAAAAACCCGACATTGGAAAATCCAACAACGGATAAGCCGATATTGGAAAATCCGACACCGGATAAACCGACGACGGAAAATCCAACGCAATTAAATAAAGATATACAAAAGACTGACTTACCAAAAAAAGAAAAATCAAATACGGATTTATCAAATACCGATTCCATTCCTATCCTTTCCCCTAACCCCTCTCCTTACGCCGGGGCAGCGGCTACGCCGCCGGAACGGAAAAGAACGGAAGCGGCGCAGAGCGCGTTTGAGATATACGAGGAAATCATCAAGGATAACATCAGCTATGACGTTCTGGTACAGGACAGGCAGCTTGACAGGGAACGCCTTGACGAGCTTGTAGACCTCATGCTTGAAACCGTCTGCACCCGGAGAAAGACTATCCGCGTCGCGGGCGACGACTACCCGGCGGAGCTTGTAAAGGCAAAGTTTATGAAACTGGACAGCGAACATATCCGCTTTGTGCTTGACTGTATGAGCGAGAACACCACAAAAATCCGCAACATCAAGCAGTACATGAAAGCAGCTCTTTTCAATGCCCCGTCCACTATCGGCAGTTATTACACGTCGCTTGTGGCTCACGACATGGCAAGCGGCTTACTCTCCCCGAAAGAGCCGGAGCATGACCCTTATTCATTCAAACCGGGCGAAAGCCTGTAACACCACCAAAGGAGGATTTTTATGGCACAGAGAACAGGAGCTTTAATTTTTGACGAGCGCACCGACCGTTACGACATTCGTTTTGACGTTTCCGAGTATTACGGGGGCTTGCATTGCGGCGATTGCTTTGACGTATTCGTGCGGGGCAAGTGGAAGCCCACCCGCATGGAAATGAACGCCACACAGGAATGGTATCTTGTGGGCGTGAGAGCCAACGACTTAAACGGGCTGCGCGTCCGTATCTGAACGCATGGGAAGCCTTAAAAGCGGCGTTCCCCCTTAACAGACCACTACCGCGAAAGGAGGACGGTAAATGCAAGATGAAATCAACGAAAAGACCATAGCCCTTTACATCAAGACCGGAAAGCTGACCGCCCAGACGCTCCAAAAAGCTATGAAAAAGCTGTTGGAGCAGATGAAGAAGCAGAAAGGGAAAGCCCCACAGGGCAAGCAGACCCTAAAGCAGCTTATGAAGCAGAACACGGGCATATCCAACATTGAGATAACCGAGGGCAATATCAAGGCGTTTGAGAGTACCGCGAAAAAGTACGGTATCGACTTTGCGCTGAAAAAGGACACGACGGAAAGCCCGCCCCGCTATCTGGTTTTCTTTAAGGGGCGGGACGCTGACGTGCTGACCGCAGCCTTTAAGGAATTTTCCGCAAAGAAGCTGACACAGGAGAAAAAGCCCTCTATCCGAAAGCTCCTGTCTACCCTCAAAGAAGCGGCACAGGGCAGAAATGCGGAACGTGCCAAAGTCAAGAACAAGGACAGGGAGGTATCGCTATGAAGCCGGAAATCAAGAAGCTGCTTATCCTCAACTTGCCCTATCTGCTCTTTGTGTATCTCTTTGACAAAGTGGGCGCGGCGATCCGCTTATCCCCCGGCGCAGATGCAAGCGGGAAGCTCTTGCAGCTTGGGACGGGCTTTGCCGCCGCCTTTTCCAGTATCGCGCCGAGCTTCCACCCCGCCGATTTACTAATCGGCATAGCGGGCGCGGTCATTGTCCGGCTTGCGGTGTACTTCAAGGGCAAGAACGCGAAGAAGTACCGAAAAGGTATGGAGTACGGTTCTGCACGTTGGGGCTGCGCGGAGGATATAAAGCCTTACGCTGACCCTGTATTTGAAAATAACGTGCTGCTGACGCAGACGGAACGCCTTACCATGAACAGCCGCCCGAAGCAGCCAAAATACGCGAGAAACAAGAACATTCTTGTAATCGGCGGCTCCGGCAGCGGCAAGACCCGCTTTTTCGTGAAGCCGAACTTAATGCAAATGCACAGCTCCTACGTCGTGACTGACCCCAAAGGCACCGTATTATTAGAGTGCGGGAAGCTCTTACAGCAAAAGGGCGGTTACAGGATAAAAGTGCTGAATACGATTAACTTCAAAAAATCCATGAAATACAATCCCTTTGCCTATCTGCGGAGCGAAAAGGACATTTTGAAGTTAGTCAATACCATTATTGCCAACACCAAAGGCGAGGGCGAAAAGTCGTCCGAGGATTTTTGGACGAAAGCCGAAAAGCTCTACTACACCGCGCTTATCGGTTACATCTGGTACGAAGCACCCGACGAGGAAAAGAATTTTACGACGCTGCTTGAAATGATAAATGCGTCGGAAGCCCGTGAGGACGACGAGGATTTTCAAAACCCCGTTGACCTCATGTTTGAACGTCTGGAAGAAAAAGACCCGGAGCATTTCGCTGTCAAGCAGTATAAAAAATACAAACTGGCGGCGGGTGATATATGCTCTAAGTGACTTCTTAATCATGATTTTGTCATGGTTAGTGAAGCAATCACTTAGAGCATTTTTGTTTCAGGAGGTACAGCTATGAGAAACGAAAAAATCACCCCACTATACGAGCGCCTGAGCCGGGACGATGAGTTACAGGGCGAGAGCAACTCCATATCCAACCAAAAGCAGATGTTAGAGGATTTTGCTCGCCGGAATGGGTTGCCAAACCCTACGCACTTTACCGATGATGGTATCTCAGGCACCCGTTTTGACCGCCCCGGATTTTTGGCGATGATGGAGGAAGTGGAGGCAGGGCGTGTAGAGGCAATCGTCATCAAGGACATGAG
>OLJF01001385.1_pt1 | contig 15109 bp, 13 predicted proteins | sample 1609751 | NCBI WGS metagenome assembly OLJF01 (sample SAMEA4350171, study PRJEB24818) | metagenome | biome: human; feature: gut; material: faeces | place: Denmark | collected 2013-09
ATAAGAGACTGTTTTAATACCGTTAAATTTAAAAGTAAATAATGCCTCTATTCCTGTCGGGCATTATCAGGTTGAAGGATTTAAAGAAAACGGACAAACTTTTTTAAAACTTTATCAGGCACATGATGTCATCGCTAAAATACCTGCAACAGAAACAAATGATGATTTTGATGAACCGACGATTAATTTTGTAAAACTTATCCCGCACGGTCAAACCCATGTCCAAATTATTTACGGAGGGATTGACTTTAACGCATACTCCATAATTGACATTGACGGCTGAGATTGCTAAAATATAAGTCATAAAAAGGGGTAAATTATTATGAAAAGAGCAATAGTAGTGGTTATTGATTCAATGGGGACAGGCGCAATGCCTGACTGCAGAGAATTTAACGATACACCAGAATGCAATACACTGAAAAATGTCTGTGAATTTAATAACGGATTAAATGTTCCAAATATGGAAAAAATGGGTCTTGGGAATATTCAAGATTACAAAGGAATTAAAAAAGTTGAAAATCCAACCGCTCAATACGGAACAATGGAAGAAAAATCAAAAGGGAAAGATACTACAACAGGTCATTGGGAAATGGCAGGACTTGTATCTTCAAAACCGTTTGCAACATTTCCCGACGGATTTCCAGACGAATTAATTGAAAAATTCATAAAAGAAACAAATTGCGGAGGAATACTTGCCAACAAACCGGCAAGCGGAACTGCCGTTATTGCGGAACTTAATGAAGAACATCATAAAACAAAATTTCCTATTGTCTATACAAGTGCTGACAGTGTTTTTCAAATTGCCGTTGATACGGATTTAATAGCGCTTGAAACACTGTACAAATGGTGTGAAACAGCCAGAAGAATACTTGATGAAGATAATTGGAATGTGTCACGTGTAATTGCAAGACCGTATAAAATTATTGACGGCAAGCCGGCCAGAATATCAAAAGACAGAAGAGATTATTCAATGGTTCCGTCACATACTGTTTTAAATGATATCAAAGATGCAGGTGCAAAAGTTATCGGTATCGGAAAAATTGAAGATATTTTTTCAAAATCAGGCATAACCCACGCAATCCATACAGGTTCTAATAAAGAAGGGCTTGAGTTAACTTTAAAAGCCGTAAAAAATGAACTTGATTTAGACAAAATTGCATACAAAAATATTAATATAACAAATAATGCAGAATTAATTTTTACTAACCTTGTTGACACTGATATGCTTTACGGGCACAGAAATGATGCAGCAGGATACGGAAAAGCAATTGAAGAAATTGACACATACGTTGATGACATAATTAACAATATGAAAGATGATGATTTACTAATCATTACAGCTGATCACGGATGCGATCCCACGGTTGAAGGAACTGACCATACAAGAGAATATGTGCCGATACTTGTGTTCAATAAAAAACAAAAAGGCGGCAATCTCGGTTTAATTAAAGGTTTTGACTTTATCGCCGATACAGTCAAAAATTGGTTAAAAATCTAAAAAGCAGAATTGAATTTTAAAATTTTTATATTATAATTATTTTGTGAAGCAATTCACAATGTATAAAATATAAGGAGAAAGTAGAAATGACAGTAAAAGTAAATGATTCTTGTATCGGATGCGGCGCTTGCGAATCAATTTGTGACGCAGTATTTTCAGTAGACGGTATTGCTCAAGTTGACGAATCAGCTGTAGCAGATAATATGGATTGCGTTAAAGAAGCAGCAGATGCTTGCCCTGTATCAGCAATCGAAGTTGAATAGTCAGATTAAACTAAACAAAAAAAAGCCTGATTTTAAAATCAGGCTTTTTTTTATTCTCTGTATTCGCAAACAAAAACAAATTTCTGAGATTTAATATCGGCAGAATTCTGAGCATCTAAGGGTACTACATTATTATTTGCATCCAGACTTCCCTCAATTGTACAAACATACTTATTTGAAACGGATGCACTATTAGTTTGGTTATTTTGCATCTCCCTTTGTCTCAGTTCCAGATTATCTATTCTGTCGTTCATTCTTCTTTCAATATTTCTTACTTCATTAAAAAGATAATCAGAGCCGCCGCCACTGTCGTCTTTAACAGGTCTGGAAGACGAGCTGTCATAATATTCATCACGCTCAGAACTGCTGCGGGTATCATCCGAAATACTATCCTGCTGATTATTATGCTCTTTATTTTTAAATTTATCTGCCATCATAGGTGCACTTATTATCATAACAACACCGAGAATTATGACTAAAACAATAGCATAACCAAGAGCAGACATTGCATATTTTTTACCCATTTAAACATTCCTCTGTTTTTTTAAGTATTATAGCATGTAAAAAGGACAGGTTCAATAGAGAACCCGTCCTTTTATTAAAAAATATGCTTTTATGCTTTAATCAAAGAAGCTTCTTTTACAACAGCTTCAAGTGCTTCAAGCGCATCTGCAGGAAGTTTGTCAAGACCTGCTTTTTCTGTTTCTCTGGATTTTACGAAAGAAATTCTGTCATTCATACGGGCAATAAACTGTTCTGCATATTCTTTATTAGAGAATGAAGCATCAAATCCTTCAACATCCATAATTTCAATATCAGAGAAGTTTTCCCATTTATGGAAGTTTGCACTGCCTTCAACGATAGCTTCAATAATTCCTAAAGTATGAGCAGGTTTAACTTTTGTACCCATAAATTCACCTGTATTTAAGATATAGCAGTCAACGCCGTCTTCAATTAATTGTTTAAATCTTGTGTAATCCATTGCAAGAGGATAAACTCTGAACGGGTTAGCATAAGGTTCAACAACAAGAGCGTTAGGATCAACACCTGCAGCAAGTCTTTCAGCAGAAGAACGTTTCGTCGCAAGAGTTGCACCCATAGCAGAACCTAATGAAGCTCCCGACAATTTTAATACAGGAGGAATTGTAGGATCTTTCATTAACCAGAAAATCGCATTAATCGGTTCGTTAATTCTATCAACTCTGTTAGGTGACCACAATTTAGATTTTACGGCACGACCGTTACCATTTCTGATATCTTCAGTAACAGAAACAACTTTTCCGTCAGCAAGAGCTATAGCCCCAGCATTTTGCTGTGTTAAGATATACTTGTTGTCATCGCATCCAATCGGATAGTCTGCTGTTTTATCAAAATATGCAGGTTCCAGAGCAATTGAATATTTATCATGTACATTAATAATGAACGCATCGTCATGCAGAACTGTAATATTATATTTATTATTGTGTTTTGCGTGAGTAATTGTTGATTTACCTGAACCTGAAAGACCAAACACTGCAACCTGGAATGAGTTACCGTTATCAAGATTATAACGTTTCATACCGCCGTGGCATGATGCATAGCCGTTACGTGCTGCACAGCCCCATGCAAGAGTTAAAGTACCTTTTTTATGTTCTCCGAAGTACCTCATACCCAAAATAGCCGCACAGTTATGTTCCGGATCAAAGAACGTTAAGCCGTACGGGAAGTCAGGGTGTGACCAGTCAGGATCAGAGAATACATAAATATCCCCTTCCGGAAGTTCTCTTGATTCTGCGTACATGTTTGCATAAGCTTCATTAATATACTGGAAGTTCAGCATCCAACTGTACATAATGTTTTCGAAACCTTCAGGAATCATTAAATGAGCTTTAATCATAAAGTCTTCATCAAGACCTACAACAGCTTCGGTTTTATACATCAATTTGTCACGTGTACCATAAATTGCTTCACGGATTATAGGTAATAAATATTTTAAATCGCAATTAGGTTCTCCTACTATTTTTCTTGCGGCAGCGCAGCGACCAACTACAGTACCGTCATTAAATAATAATTGATTTGCACCTTGAGGCAGACCTATTTTTTCTGGTTTATAAACTGGCATTCCTGTCAATTCAATTGTACCGGGGCTGTTTTTAGCCAATTTGTATGCTTCGGATACAGATTTAACCTCCTCAACGTTGTTGCCGAAAAACGGTGCAGTAATAGTTGCACGTGCGGCAGACATTAACTTCTTTAATTCTTCCGAATTAGTAAAGAATTCTTTTGTAGCCATATTTCTCTCCTTTTCCTTGAACACTGAATAATAAGTGTCCAAAATACATTAACCACTGATTGAATATTATCACAAAATTATAAAATAAAAAATAAAAAAAGGGAAAAGGTGTCGATGTATTTTCGACACCTCAATTTAACTCATTAATTTTTTGATACTATAGAGCAATTTGAGTTAGAAGAAAAATTTCACAGGCTGTATCTGCTTGACACGGCAAAGTGAATTGTAATTTGTGGTACATTCACCTGCCTTAGTAAATGAGGTGCCATTTTTGCAATAAGGAGTACCATCGCCGACATAACCTGCGATACAAGCGCCTTCCTTAAATGGGACACTCTTGGCTAGCCACTTGATACTGCGTTTTCCGCTTGCATAATTCTCATTCTCGACGCTTACCTGTAAATGACGAACACTGTCGCCGCCGCTTGAATTGGCATTTGACGTATCATATGCGGGAATAATTTTACCCGATAACGTGATGTAAAATGGATAAACATCACTCCATAATTGAGAATCTCCTTTTGATCCGTCAATATCTACATAAACTGTATAGCCGTAAGAATTAGTATTTGGAACGCCGTCATAAACGCCCCCTTGAGTATTATTGGCTAACATGGAGATAGCACCGGCATCGCTATGCATATTATATATGCGCAAACCGTTACGCAGAGTTATATCAGGTGTTTTAGTTGAAAAGTCGGTTGTACCATTACTGATTACACTGCCGCTGCAGACATCGCTGCCGCTCATGATATTGGCATGGCGTTCAAATAATTTACAGAAGTTCATGCCCTTGCGGGGTAAAGTTCTCGGAGAAGGAATACATTTACATTGTTCCTCACTCCACTCATAGGTTTCATCACTGCAGGTGCGATTTATTGCAGGATTTTGAGATACAATACCCGTTTCACTATTACATATTTTGCAAGGGGATAAATCAGTTGGACAGTCGGTGACACAATTACAAGAACTGTTTAAATGCTGACCCGAAGCACAGGTTTTTACAGTCCCAGTTAACTTACAATTAGTGGCATCCCAACTCTGACCGCAAGGTATTGTAGATGGTTTATTCGTACATGAAGGACAGGCAGAATAACTCCCTTTCTTAGAACCGTCCCAACAGGTTACAGAAGGTGGACAAGAGGATTGATTAGATGCATAGCTGCCATCCCAACAGGTAACTTTAGAAGGACATTTGGAAGCATTTGTTGTATAACTGCCGTCCCAACAGCTTATTTTTGGAGGACAATCTGCTGTTGTATCCGCTTTTGAACCATCCCAACAGCTTACCTGAGGATTTTTCTCACAACTACAGCTGCTTTCATTTAATGTATAACCTGCCGAACAGGTTTTTAAAGTTCCTGTTAACTTACAATTAACGGCATCCCAACTTTGACCGCAAGGAATTTTAGATGGTTTATTCGTACATGAAGGACATTTTGACTGGCTCGTTACAAAGCTACCATCCCAACAGCCTATTTTTGGAGGACAATCTGCTGTTGTATCCGCACTTGAACCATCCCAACAAAGTACCTGTGTTGGCAATGATACTTTTTCACACTGACAGGTGGTAGTATTTATGATTTGCCCTATAGGACATATACGCAGCTGACAGACACATTTTTGCAACTTTTCATCGTATACCATACCTGCTAAACAAGCATGAGCTAAAGGAACACATTGCCCATTAACAACCTGACCATCACATTTCACACAAGAACATGAACAATCATTGTGGTAACCACATGCACATTTCTTAACATAACCAAAAGCACACAAATTATCACAGGTATTATATTTAATTGTCTGACCTGTTGTTGCATCTATATGCGTAACATCTTTGCAAGCAGTAGCCGCGATGGCTGTTGGAATAAAGTATTTATTTACAAATAAAGATATTTTATCTTTTAAGGCAAGTTTTGTAGACACTCCCTCAAAAGCCTGTTTATATTCCGGATCTTTTGGATCCCAATCGGCAAGCATCTCCGTAGATATTGAACGTAATGTTGAATAGGCTGAATAATAGGTATAAGATACGACGTTATCAAGTTTGGCTCTTGTAATACCGATAGTAACAGCAACAATTACTGCAATAATTAGTATTACAACAATAATTTCTGCCAAAGTATAAGCCCAAACGCCCGATTTAGGAGCCTTTAGGTCGCCCCCCCCCCGCGAAATACGCGATTAATCAACTTTTTCATAAATTGCTCCTATGCTCTTAAAGTATCCTTTAATATTCTAACATATTATTGAATTTATTTCAACTGGACAAGGATTTAAAAATCGTTATAATAAAATTTATGGCGGATTTAAATTTAGGTCATTTAATTTCAAAATTTGTAAACTATCAGGCACTTAATGCACAAAAGCAGGCACCTGCAAATAAGCCTGTTCAAACATCATTCACACCTTCACCGCAGCAATCATCGGCAGCATCACAAAATTCCCTGTCTACACCACAGATTGCGAATATGGGAAGTGCAGATCAGTCAGTATATGTTAAAGATATGATGAACCTGCCTAAAAATCTTAATGAACTTTTATATATCTTACAAAAAAATATAACTCTTGCACAATTTAACCAGCGTTTTGCAAATCAGATTGCGATGCAGAGAAATTCTCTTTCACAGACGCAGGCGCAAATTCTTGCACAACTTCAGGGGCTGTCGCTCACAGAAGCTCAAAACATGCTTCTTACCGGCAATAAAGCAGTATTAAGCCAGCTTCAAAATTCCATAAAAAATTTGGCAATATCTTCAAACGGGCTGATAAATTTATCGGAAATAGCGGCAATGATTCAGGCTAACGGTAAAGATGCAATTGCAAAACTTATAACGACAATGGCAAATTCCGCAAAACTCGGGATTGCGGATTTAACACAGCTTAAAGAAACGGCTAAGCTTATAAATGCCAGTATTGCCGCCGCATCTCAAAATGATTCCGCTCAGACAATGAAACTTCTTATGCTGTTATATCTTCCATGGCTTCCTCTGCAGGAAGGTGTCGGATTTGATCTGGATATAGAAACAGGTTGTGAAAATGACGGCAGCGACAGTATTCTTGTTATAACAATTACTACACTTAATTACGGTAATGTAACTGCAGCTTTAATTCTTGAAAGTGCTAATTCAGTTCATGTAAACATAGAATGTGTAAAAGAATTTCCTAAAGATGAACTATTGCTGAGGATTGAAGGAGATGAAAAACACTATTCAATGGAATCAGTTGTATCATTTGAAACAAGCACTCAAACAACGGTTAACGAAAAACAGGAAAAACCGCAGGCGAAAATTAACATGAGCAATACCAATGAAATTAACCCGTATTTACTTTTAATGTCACACACAATAATAAGACATGTTATAGAAATTGACAAAAACACTTCAAAAGGTGTAGTATCTCATGTAGATTAAAAAGGTAAATAAAAAAGGGGAAAAAATGAAGTTCTTACATGCAATGATTAGAGTAAAAAATATTGATGAAGCAATGAAGTTTTACACAGAACTTTTAGATTTAAACAGAACAGGTGAAGTTAAGCTTGATGACAGCACTTTATATTACCTGAGCGACGAAGACGGTCAAACACAGCTTGAATTAACGTATAACAATGAAACTCCTGCAGAAGGGTATCAAAACGGAAATGCATTCGGACATTTTGCCTTCGAAACAAATTCAATGGAAGAATTCACCGAAAAAATGAATAAGTGCGGTTATAAATATATTTATGAACCCTTTTTCATGCCTGAAGTAAATATGTACATTGCATTCTTAAAAGATCCTGACGGAAATGAAATTGAAATTATGTCAAAAAAATAAAAAACAGGGAGTTATTCCTTGTTTTTTTTGAAGCTTCCGTTCAAATCATATCTCTGTGCGGTAAGTTTATTATTCCTGATAACATCGTTAATAGCACCTGTACTTTGTATATAGCTGTATGGTGTAATGTAAATCAGATATGCATCCGCACCGAACTGGTTAGGACCTTTCAGACCGTTTACATCAAAAAATATATGTCCGCAGTCCACTTCAGGAACCAAACGTTCATTTGTCTTATTGCCTGATGAATCCAATATATAATTCCCGTCCTCATCTTTATCCCATGTTGTATAGTAATTTTGACAATTGCCCTCAGGATATTTTGTTTGAGAAACTCCGATTATAGAACCGTCAGCTAAAATCGCACGAGAAAAATTTCCAAGATCAGCAGGTTGTACATAATTACCATACCCATCATTTTTAGCTTTATCCTGCTTTATGGTATAACCCTTAAGACAATTATAATCACTTGCTCTACATCTTTTTACGACATGCATATTTTCAAAAATAAGATTTGCCGTAACATCAGAAGTATTGGAAGAAATAAATATTTCTCCGTTATTCTCAACTTCTACTTTTGCTCTTGCGGTGGAAACAGCATTTAAAACAATTGATAAGGATCTTTTAGCCTGTGCTATAAACATTTTTTCTTTATAAGCAGCAATTAAAGAAGGCATTGTCAATGCCGCAACTACACCGATAATCCCGAGTGTAATTAGAGTTTCAGCAAGTGTAAATGCATTAAAGGAGCTTAAATCTGCCCCCCCCCCGACATTGAGGATTTAATAAATTCGTTAATTCTCATTTTCTGCTCCTTGATTATAAATACTACTTTATAAGTTTAACATATTTAACCGAGTAGTTCAAGACTTGAGAGCTTTTCTCTGATTTCATTCATTAAGTTAACATCATCTGTCTGTCTTGCATAGTTTTGGGCTTTTGTAAGAAGACCTTTTGCCTTTGAAACATTGCTGTGTTCAACCATAATATCAGCTGCTTTTGAATAATTCTGCGCGACTTTCAACGGTGCCCGGGCATCCGCATAGTGTTTTACGGCTTTTGAGTAAAATTTTAAAGCCTGTTGAGGTTCGCCGAATTTTTCGTAAGAATTGCCCCGGCTTGAAGATACAAAACCTTTTATCCTTGCATTATCTGTCTGCAAAGCCAGATCTTCTGCTACGGAATAATAATCCATCGCTTCATCTTCATACATATCAGTAAATATGTTTCCCATTTTTGTTAAAGATGTTGACTGTGCGGCGAGATTTTCAGCTTCACCCGCGTAAGAAATTGAGTTGAAATAATGATCAAGTGCGGGTTCAATCTGGTTTACATCATCGTAAATTTGCGCCATTGAATAGTGGGCTTTTGTTTTAACATTATTATCGGTTGTGTTCTGCAATGACTGATTATAGCTTGTCAAAGCGTGTGCATAATAATCATGATCATCATAAATACGACCTACTTCATAATAAATTTTTGATTTAGTTTCTGTATCGCCTACTTCATCAGCTCTTTGCAAAGCTTTTTGAAATGTTTCTATAGCTTTTTCGGGTTTGTTTGCATAAGCAAGTTTTTTAGACTGAATGAACAAAGATTTAAGCTCTTTATCCTGTGGAATTAAAGAAACAACTTTAGCATTTGTTTCAATTTCCTTTTGAACAGGTTCTGTTACGGTCTCTTGGACTGCTGTTTTGTTATCAGCTTTTTCTTCCTGCTGCGTGCTTCCTTCGGGGAATTTTACCAGAAATTGAGGATTTATTTCATTTTCGTTGTATTTAAAGTCAATCTGCTGTAAGAATAAGGCATCCACCCAGTTTTCAACAACTTTTGAATCTTTGTTTAAAGTTTGGGAAATATAAGTATCCAGGATTGATGATGCATTTTTTAAGTTCGATTTAACGAGTTTTGTGTTGGGGTTATCTTTTTGAACCTGCGCCTCAATCAAAGATAAATACCCGTTGACTTCTTCTTTCAAATCATCAGGGGTGCCGATAGCGGCGGCAGTATTTCTGAAATCTTTAAGGATTTGAGCAATATTAATAACGGTGCTTCTGCCGGAAAGTGTTTTGGTAGGGGTAATTTCCTGCGTCTGAGCAGTTGTTTGCGGAACAGTGTGTAAATTTCTGTTTTGCGCCTGACTTTGAATTTGTGAGCGCATCTGACGCCAATCAACCTGTTCGCCGTTATTCTGCTGTTGATAAGCGGGAGTATAAGACGGTTTCTTCTGTTCAACATATTGAAGCCCTTTGCTTCTTGCATTTTGATTTGCCTGTTCTTCTCGTTGGGCAGCGGAAGACGCGTTTTTTTCTTCGTCTTGTTTCTTTTTAACAAGATTTCTTCCGTCTTTATTCAAATAAGGTCGTTGAAATACACCGTTTAACACAAATCTACCCTCTGGTACATCTAAATATATACCAAAACCCGTTTTTCTTGCTCATACTTTCGTATGAAATCTACAGATTTTATTTAAGGTTTTTTGCCGCAAAGTCAAAACATGCTATGATATTTGTATGGAAAAATTTTTTCTAGAAACTGAGGATAATATAAATATCGCCGTCAACCACATAAAAAATAACCATAAAGAAGTGATTATACTTGTTCATGGCTGGTTTATGACAAAAGACAGCAGGGCTTTTTCAAGTCTTGCAGATGACTTATCCGCATATTTTGACGTTATATCCTTTGACTGCAGAGGTCATGGAAAAAGTTCGGGATTTTACACTTTTACAAGCAAAGAAACGATTGATTTAAAAACAGTTGTTGATTATGCAAAAAGTTTTTATGAAAAAATTTATTTAATCGGCTTTTCGCTTGGAGGCGCACTTGTATTAATCCACAGCGCACTTAACAAAGATGTTGATAAAGTTATAGCAGTTTCCGCGCCTTCGGATTTTAACAAAATCGAAAATCAGATGTGGAAAAAAGAAGCATGGCTTCCGACATTAAAAAAATTTGAACCCGAACGCTGGTTTTCAATACGTCCTTCTTTAATTACGCGTGAAAAAATTAAGCCTTTTGAAATCATAAAAGATGTCGAGGCTCCGACACTTTTTATTGCAGGGAAAAAAGACCCGACAGTCTGCCCGTGGCATACCGAAAAACTTTATAATGAAGCTCTGTGCACTAAAAAATTTGAGCTCTTCGACAGTATTCATGCGGAAGATTTGTACTTTGACGAACCTGAAAAATTCGTTAACACCTGTGTTAACTGGCTGAAATCACCATCTCACAATTTGCACAATCAAACTTCAGAGGATATTTCTTTCCCTTCTCATCAATGAGAAAAAGTTTTTCAGGAGATTTACACATATTAAAAGCAAACTTTAAACAATGTTTTGTCCGCATTAATTCTTTCGGAAAAGCCCCGCTTTCCGCCGACATTTCACAAACCTTGCAGCCGCTGTTTTCGTAAAAACATTTTGCTTCGCTGTTATGAATATTTGCCCTGTAATCAAGTTCTTTTTGCGGGAATTCTGCATATTTCAACGTTTTTTGTAAATCTCGTTTGTAATTTTTTAAACGTTCATTCATTAAATCGGAAAGGATTTTACGGCGGACTTCATTAATTTTTGCAACAGGCATAAAAGGCAGTTCGCCGATAATTTCCGTATTTTCCGTATAAAAATCGCTTTCGCCTGTTTTTTTAAGCTGATTTATAAAGTTTTCCCTCATTTTTTCGGAATTTTTAGGCATCTCTCCCTGCGGCAAAACAAAAACAACAAAATTTCCGTCCTCATCTTGAGCGTTTAAAACTCCGTTTTTACATACAAATTTCACTCCAATTCTGCGTTTTATTTTGGAATTTTCAAGCTGCTTTTCAAACCTGCTGTCAAAATTTCTGTAAACGTCAATCCCGACAGCAATACCGTCCATTTTATTCGGGTATATTTTCCGGCCTTCGACTTTATTCACAAGACACCCTTGCCCGTTAAAATAAAGCCCGTCCTGTTTTGAAACTTCCGCGTTTAATTCAAAGCAGTCTTTTCCCACTTTAGTAATTTTCCCGAGTTTCTCGCCGAGAGATTTGGGGCTTTAAAAATTAAAACAAGAGAAACGACCGTCTAAAAAGGAGGAAGTAAACCCGCGGTGAAAAAGATTTCTTACAGAAGGTTCAAAGTCTGAAAAAACTTTTACTGATGAAGTTTTTCGGGCAAATTTATCAATTTCCTTTCTCTAATATGCAACGACATTTTTCACATAATTTTCATCTTTCAGCCGCCCCTCAATCTTAAAGGATTTAACTCCCGCGTCTATTAAATCTTTTAAATGCCGCGATGCGTTAAAATCCTTCATACTTAAAAGATATTTATCTTTTGCGATAATTTTACCGTTTTCATCAACAAGTGTATATGTTTTACGGCAAGCGTGCGGGCATTCTCCCCTGTGTGCGGAACGCCCGCCGATATAGTGGCTGAAATAACACTGTCCGCTGTAAGATACACACAGTGCACCATGAATAAAAGTTTCAATTTCGGTATTTGAATTTTGACAAATTTCTTTAATTTGTTCTAAAGATAATTCGCGCGCCAGAATAACCCGTGAAATTCCCATATTATCAAAAAACTTTACTTTTTCAAGAGTTCTGTTATCGCATTGTGTGCTTGCATGAAGGACAATCGGAGGCAATTCTCCATCTAGTGCAAGCTTAAATATTCCCATATCCTGAACGATTACCGCATCAACCCCGATGTCATAAAGTTTTTGGATTAACTCTTTCGCTTGAAAAAGTTCGTCATCTGTCAAAACAGTATTCACAGTTACATGGACTTTCACATAAAATTTATGGGCATAATCCACGATTTCTTTAATATCTTCAAGAGAATTCGGAACTTTTTTGCGCGCGCCAAAATTCGATGCACCGATATAAATCGCGTCACAACCCGAATTTATCGCTGCTATAGCTGTCTTTTTATCCTTTGCAGGAGCTAAAAGTTCCACTTTTTTCATAAAATTTATTATAATACAAACCAAAAATTTTTCTTGTAGTATAATCATGAAAGTGACCCGTTTTAAAAGAGAAAATTATGATATACCCTGTAACATTCAAAGCAAATACGCAAAATAATTACAATACAAAGAAAGATCAAAACAGCATGGAAGGTCTTAAAGTCCGTCCTATGCCGAAAATCAGTCCTGTTAAATCGGGATTGAATACAACAGCAGCCTGGTTCGGTTTCGGTATAGTGCTTGACAGAGTTACGGGCTTTGCGGGCAAGTATCTTAAAACATCTCCGATTGCAACGTCGATTATTACAAACGGTGTAATAGCCGCGGGAGCAGGAACTTATACATATTTAAAAGCAAAATCAAACAAATAGTAAAAAGCCCTTGTTTAAAACAAGGGCTTTTATATTTTTATAAAGGTTTAACAGAATTTCTGTAAATTTCTTTTACGACTTCTCTGCCGTTTCCTGACGGTGCTATATCCAGAAGCCCTGCAAGAGAAGGTGTTGTATAAACCAGATCCGTAAGTTTTTCAACATCGTCATCGGTAAATCCTTCATCTTCAAGTTTTTCTTTAACATCAACCGAGAACAGCCAATCCTGAACAAGTTTTGCGGCTTTATCCGCTTCTGATGCTTCACCTGTTAAGCCGGGAGCAATCGGAGCCAAAATGTCTGCCAGTACATGCGGTTTGTCTTTATAAATTGTTTTAACAACCGCAGGCAGTAATATTGCAAGCCCCAAACCATGTGATAATTCAGGTTTTACGGCGCTCAAAGGATGTTCAAGCGCGTGAGTATAGTGCAATAATCCGTTATCAAAGCTTACACCGCCCATCATTGCCGCATAAGCAAGGAAGTAACGGGCTTGAAGATCATCAGGGTTTGCAATTGCTTTCGGAAGATATTCAGCAACCAGTTCAATTACCTGTTTTGCAAGTGAAATTGAATAAGGAGAAGCAACAGCAGAAGTTGCAGCTTCTACAACATGGTTAACAGCATCTATCGAAACATATCTTGTTTGTTTCGGTGATAATTTTGTCATTAATTGAGGGTCATCAATTGCAAACATCGGATAAATACAATCATAAGCAATTGCGGGTTTAAAGTTCTTTTCAAGGTTAGTTACAACCGCAAATCTGTTTGTTTCCGTACCTGTTCCGTGTGTTAAGTTAATAGACACAATCGGAGCCGCTTTTTCAGGTGTAAATGTAAAATCATAAATATCTTCAGCAGTTTTTTCAGGATATTCAAGCAAGATTGCCACAGATTTACCTGCATCGGTAGGAGATCCCCCGCCGATTGCGATTACAGCTTTTGCGCCGAAATCTTTTGCAAGTTTTGCGGCATCGTTAACATGATGTGTGGTCGGGTTTGGAGTAACTTCAGCATAATTTACATACCCGATGCCGTTATCTTTTAAGGCTTTTTCAACGTAGTCCCATGCGCCTGTAGCTTTATAAGCATTTCTGCCTGACATTACGATAACTTTATCAATACCTTTTTCTTTTAAAACTTTAGCGATGTCATCAATTTTTTTGATAGCACCGACACCAAAATAAACCGTAGTTCTTGTGCGGATTTCTTTAACTTCGTTAATGTTAATATCCTTTTCCCACATGATAAACTCTCCTTTCATACTCAATATATCCGTTTATAACGGGCAATTAAATTATAATTCATAACCCGATAAATTACAATACTGATTGAAAATATTGAATTGTTTTCATTAACCCGTCACGTACATGAACAGTCGGTTCATAACCTAATTTTTCTTTTGCCAAAGACAAATCAGGTCGGCGCTGTGCAGGATCATCGGACGGTAGCGGCTTAAATATAATCTTAGAACTCGAATTTGAAAGTTCAATAATCATTTTTGCAAGTTCCAAAATAGTATATTCACCGTCATTACCGACATTAACAGGTCCCATAAAGTTTTCCGTATTCATAAGCGAAATCATTCCGCGAACAAGATCATCCACGTAACAAAAAGAACGCGTCTGCTGACCGTCGCCGTAAATTGTTATATCTTCATTTTTTAAAGCCTGTATTATAAAGTTTGATACAACACGGCCGTCATTCTGCGCCATACGAGGACCGTATGTGTTAAATATTCTTATAATCCTTATATCAACGTTATGCTGTCTGTGGTAATCCATCATTAAAGCTTCTGCTACACGTTTGCCTTCGTCATAGCAGCTTCTTAATCCAATAGGATTTACGTTGCCCCAGTAAGTTTCTTTTTGCGGGTGTACTGTCGGATCACCATAAACTTCACTTGTTGAAGCCTGTAAAATTCTTGCTTTTGTTT
>OLJF01001390.1_pt1 | contig 15076 bp, 8 predicted proteins | sample 1609751 | NCBI WGS metagenome assembly OLJF01 (sample SAMEA4350171, study PRJEB24818) | metagenome | biome: human; feature: gut; material: faeces | place: Denmark | collected 2013-09
ATATAACCATACGTCACGGGTGATGGACGAGGTGTGGTGTTTGCGCCATTCGTCTTCAAAACCTTTGCGGTCTTGGTAGAGAAATGTTTTTCCTGATTTGTCAAAGCAGACCATTTCTGCGGGAGTACCCAGCACCTGTTCGGTACGTCCGCCGGTTACAGGGACTTTGTATAGTTCTGTCATAGCTGAGGTAGGGAACAAGGCACTGTTGGCAGGGTCTTGGATGGAGGCCGAGAACAGGATATAGTTGCCGTCGGTGGTGAAGGTTGACGGTATTTCGGAAGCCGAATGGGTGGTAAGACGCCGGGCTGCTCCGCCATCGGCCGACATGACAAACAGGTCGAAATTACCATTGCGGTCACTGGCGAAGGCAATTTGTTTACTATCCGGTGACCAGATGGGGTTACACTCATATGAGGCTTGCGTAGTGAGTTGGGTGGCAGTTCCTCCGTTGGAGGGTACTTTATAGATATCTCCTTTATAACAGAATGCAATTTCCGTGCCGTCGGGGGAAATTTGCACGTCACGCAGCCATAAAGGTGTAGCTGCATAACTGCTTGCTGCAACAAGGCTTAAAGCAAGGCAAGTTAGAAGTTTTTTCATGTATTTATTTCTTTTAGTTTGTACGCAAAGTTAAGCATTTGCACTTTATTGCAAAAAAAAGTGCGAAAATATTTGGACTATATTGCAGGAAAAACGTATCTTTGCACCGCTTTCCAAGGAAAGCACATAATGATTGGACTATGGTGTAATGGTAGCACAACAGGTTTTGGTTCTGTTTGTCCAAGTTCGAATCTTGGTAGTCCAACAATTTTCAATCCGAAATGAAACAAAAGCCCGTTAAACATATAGTTTGACGGGTTTTTTTCGTATCCGGTCGTCACAGTTTTAAAAATAGCCCTATAATCAGGGCCCAATTGGATGCCAACAATTTGCTCTCATTGCTTTGGGTGACTTGTCTGAGTAAGAACAAAGATACAAAAATAAAAGTCTAAGTGTTTAAGATATTGTTTTTATAAAAAAGTTAGAGCCATTCTCCTTTTATACTACAGATTTATTTTTGAAAATTCTCCTGTTTCTGTTGTTTGATTCATATTTGCTTTTCTCTTCTATATTTAAAGAATGCGGTATCTGTCTATATTAAAGTAAAAATAAGAATGAATAGGGTACTGAATATCGGGAATATGACAAATAAAAATAGTTACAATATCTACATATCTCTTGGCAAGAGATCTATAAAGTATATTGCAAAAATACGTAAATTACTGGTAATAAGCAATAAAAAACAACGATAATTCTATATTAAAGAAATAAAAAGTTATGATAATCAAAGTTTATATATGTATTTGGTGAAGGATATTTATTTTATAACTATCTGTATTTCAGTGTATTAATCATGAAGAGTATATCTCTTGCCAAGAGATATATCGTAACGTAGCATGAATTGATATAAATTATAGATATAATGAAGTTAAAAAATTATGCAATCTTGCTTTCTTTCCTGCTTGGTGGAAGTGCATTTGTGAAGGCGCAGGATATCGCGTTGAAGAGCAATATCCTTTATGACGCCTCAGGCACTATCAATTTGGGTGCTGAGGTTGGTCTTGCCCCCAGATGGACGCTTGATGTATCAGGCAACTATAATGGGTGGGTCCGTTCGCATGGTCGTACGTGGAAACATTGGATGTTGCAACCTGAGGCACGTTATTGGTTCTGTGATCGTTTTACCGGTCATTTTGTGGGCGTTCATGCTCACGGTGGACAATACAATGTGGGTAACCTGAAGAATGACATTTCGTTTTTGGGTAGTGATTTGTCCAAACTTTCTGATCGTCGTTATCAAGGATGGTTTGTAGGTGCCGGTATTGCTTACGGTTATTCGTGGATTCTTTCCCGCTACTGGAACGTGGAGGCCGAAATCGGTGTGGGTTATGCCTATACCCGTTTCGATGCCTATCCCTGTGCCGATTGCGGCACCAAACTGATTGATGGCAAATCCCATCACTATGTAGGCCCTACAAAGGTCGCACTAAACCTGATCTACGTATTTTAAAAGATACTGCTTATGAAGAAATTACTATGTATACTTCTTTTGTTATTTTGCATAATAGGAATAAACAGCCAGACTATTCTGACGTTGGGACGTGTAAAAGTAGACGGTCTGAATATTGCTCGTAGCGGTGAGAATCTGCTTGTGTCAATGAATATTGATGTGGCAGGTATTGATATGCCGTCTTCCCGTGAAGTATCTTTTGCTCCTGTGCTCCGTGCGGAGAATAATGAATTGTTTCTTTCTCCTGTAGTGCTGGCAGGTCGTAACCGTTATTATTTCCATTTACGCAATGATGCTGCTCCAGGTGTGGGTATTTCACTGTTTCGTGCCGGTCATGACCGGGTAATTCATTATAGCGCCATGGTGCCATATGCTGAATGGATGGCCGACGCTACTCTTGAGCTTGGCGATGAGGTGTGTGGTTGTTTGTGCGAGGTACTTTTGTCCGACCGTTCGCCGTTGACTACGCTGGATTTTCACCCGAAGATTTTCTCTCCGATCTTTGTTTATTGTGTTCCGAAAGCAGAGGAGCTGAAAACCCGTGAACTGAAAGGTTCCGCTTATATTGATTTTCCAGTGAACCGCACGGAAATTTACGAGGATTACCGTCGTAATCCGATAGAACTTGCTAAGATCCGTGCCATGATAGACACCGTGCGCAATGATGCTGATACCCGCATCACTTCTATCCGCATTAAGGGCTATGCTTCTCCTGAGGGTAGTTATGCCAATAACACCCGCCTTGCCCAAGGACGTACGGAAACATTGAAGGATTATGTACAGCGTTTGTATAATTTCCCGTCTGGTGTCATGGCTACAGACTACGAGCCTGAGGACTGGGCAGGACTGGAGCGTTATTTGAAAACTTGTACACTTCCGGATCGTTATGGCATTTTGGAGTTGGTGCACAGCGGTGGTGATCCGGATGCACGTGAACAGAAAATCAAGGCGCGTTATCCCCGGGACTATCAGTTTCTGCTTCGTGAGGTCTATCCCGGTCTTCGTCACTCGGACTATACGGTGGAATATGTAGTCCGTGCTTATACTGATATAGAAGAGGCGCGTCGCATTTGGCGTACTGCCCCGGGTAAGTTGAGTTTGAATGAATTTTATCGTGTGGCGGAGAGCTATCCGGCAGGCAGTGACGAGTATAATGAGGTGTTCGAAACCATGGTTCGTCTCTATCCTGATGATGCTACGGCAAATCTGAACGCTTCCAATGTGGCGATGTCTCGCGGTGATCTTGTTTCGGCGCGTAAGTATGTGGCAAAGGCAGGCGGCACGCCTGAGGCGGTATATGCGCGCGGTGTACTTGCCGGACTGGACAAAGACTATGTACAGGCACGCCGCTTGTTGTCGCAGGCACAAAGCATGGGTGTGAAAGAGGCTGCCGATGCACTGGAACAGATTAACAAAATTGATAAGAAGTAATAATAAGAAAATAAGGAATCAATATGAAAAAGTTTAGTAAGATTTTGATGTCCGGGCTTGCAGCATTGTGTTTGTGGGCATGCTCAGATGAGGCAAATGTGTCTCAGCCGGCCAATGCTGAGAATGATGTATATGTGGAATTCGGGGTGCAACTGATGCAGGGAAGCAGTTCAAGGAGCACGACAACAGATGGCGAGGATGGAAACGGAAGCAATTCTACTGGCGGTGCTGAAGTGGGCAAGAATTATGAGAATAGTGTCAAGGAGATATTGTTGGTGCTGACAAAGGCTGACGGATCTCTCATTGTCAGTCAACGTCTGGATGTGGAACCTAAAGAGGATGGAAAATACCCCAGACTTGTGACAACTTTGGACAGAAGTGCATTGGAGACATACAAAACAGGAGAGATTTACGCTTATGCTTTCTGTAATCCCATTTCTTCTATCAATATCAATGATCTGACCCATAGTATTCATACGCTGTCGGATGAACCTGAATTATTAACAGACAACGATGAAATCTGGAAAAAAGACGCTTTCCTGATGTCTAACCACAATTTGGTGAAAGTGGCAAATTCTACCCCGAATACGATTTGGAACTGGGAACAATATACTGAGTCCAATCGTCTTTCTCTGGGTACCATCTCGGTGGAACGTGCTTGCGCACGTTTTGATTTCAAAGCGAGCAGCTATCCCACTACAGAGGCTACCAACACTTATGTGCTGGAGAGCACCAATGGCGTCAAAGTCCTGCTGACTGATATGGTAATGGTCAATATCAGCAAGAGTTTCTATCATCTGCGCCGGGTGTCTGCTAACGGACTTGCGGATGATATAGACTTGTGTGGACAGGAAACTTCAAACAACTATGTGGTGGACACGGATGCAAGGGAAAAGAACGGTAATGTCGGAGAAACTTATAAAGGTAACTATTTTTATAATAACTTTTTTGCTAGATCGGCAGCTGAATGGGAAAATAAATTCACAAAGATATCTTCTTTGACCGAAGAAGACAATGACGAATCTTGGAACACAGGCAATCGCAACGGATACAAAATTTGGCGTTATGCAACCGAGAATACCATCCCTGCTCCTAATAGTAATCAGAAAAACGGTATCTCTACCGGTGTGATTTTCAAGGGAAAACTACAATTTAACAAGTCAACTTATGGCGTAACCGGTGATCAGCCCATTTTTGTATATAACAATGTGTTGTATGGTACTTGGGAGAAAGTGAAAGATGTGGCTAATGCTGCCAACGCAGATGAGAGCCTGAGAGCCGCTTATGCCCAAATAGGGGAAACACCCGCTGCCGATGCTGAATTTGGCAAAGCAGGATTCACTGTTTTACGCCCGAACGGAAGCGGTGACTATGAAATGTATTATTGCTATTGGAACCGTCATAATGACAATAATGATCCTAACCTGATGGGACCGATGGAGTTCGCTGTGGTGCGCAACAATGTGTACAAACTGATGGTGAACAAAATTAACGGCTATGGCCATCCTACCTCGCCGGGTCCTAAAGATGATCCCGATCCGTTCGATCCGAACAATCCGGATGAACGAAATGACCTCTACATCGAAGTAACCGTAGAAGTGCGTCCTGGGTGGTCCGCATAAATGACATAGAGTTCTAAATAAGTACTTATTATACCCTATTAAACAATGAATAAGACAACAAGATTCATACATACATTAAGATTGCCGGGCATGGTGCTTTGCACCGTGCTGGCGGTAGCTGCATTGTTGTCCTCCTGCCATGGCATATACAATGATCTGGAACCCTGCTCGCAAGGTGTCCGTTTGCGTTTTGTCTATGACTATAATATGGAGTATGCCAATGCATTCCATTCGCAGGTGGACTGTCTGGCTCTGTTGGTCTATGACGAACAGGGCAACTACCTGGTTACTTATATCGGTACAGGTGACGAACTGAAAGATGAGAATTACCGCATGACCCTCGATTTGGAGAAAGGTAGTTATCATTTCATTGCATACGGCGGGCTGACTTGTCCGAAAACCTCTTTTTCGTTCAAGGCGGTTCCCGGCATCGGTTCAATCATGCAGGATTTGCGTGTAGAGATGCATAATGCCGGACGTGTTTCGGAAACCGATCTGCATCCCTTGTTCCACGGCTCGCTGGACATGAGTGTGGACAATGGCGCTTACGAGGAAGCGACTGTGTACCTGATGAAGAACACCAACAACATCCGTGTGGTGCTTCAGCAGATGAACGGCGGCGAGGTGGACGACAAGAACTTTACTTTCCGTATTACGGATGACAACACCTTGTTTGCTCCCGATAACAGTCTGATAAGCAATGGCGGACAAGTCTATGCTCCATGGACACAAGGGCAACGTACAGTGGGAGTGACAGAAGAAGGTGATGAAACAGTGACAGTGGCATACGCCGAGTTTTCTACCTCGCGACTGGTTGCCGGCAATCATACGCGCCTGACCATCACCCGTAATAGTGACAATGCGCAGGTACTGAACATTCCGCTGAACGAGTATCTGCTGCTACTGAAGAGTGATCACTTCGACAAAATGGGTGATCAGGAATTCCTGGACCGTGAAAATAACTGGTCATTGATATTTTTCTTGGATAATAATCACAATTGGATACGTACCCATATTGTTGTCAATGACTGGATAGTAAGAATTAATGATGCAGAATTATGAGAATAAAGGATTGGGGATATACCGTGGCCGTGCTGGGCGTCTGCTTCCTCCTGATGTGCGGATGTGACAGCAGAAGTGATGAGGGGCTTTCGTTATCTAACGGGCCTGATGCGGTCTATCTGGATATCAATGTCGCCCTGAGAGATGCTTCCGCATCCGGACGTTCTGTTTCCGGACGTGCGGAGGAAGAAATGTATGGTGAGGTGACGGAAGCCGAGAAGATGCATACGCTGCGTGTCATTCTGGTTCGTCCGGATGGCAGGGTGGAACATAATGTCTATCTTGATTTGAAGAATGCTTCTGTGAGCGACCGATATGGAAAAATCCGCCTGAAGGTGCAGGGCAATGAGGAAAAGACTATTTACCTGCTGGGTAACGAGGGGAGTGCTTCGGTGGAACTTCCCGCTGTGGAGGGTGAGGTGTCTCGGGTATCCAAAGCTTGGGGCGACTTTAAACCCGGAGACAAATTTCTTGCCAAGGAGCAGATGGCAGGGCTTGTGTTGTCGTTTGACAATGTGGGGGCTTTCGATAAAACTCACCCGCTACCTATGAGCGAATGTCATACGGTGATGCTGGATGACGAAGGTCTGGAACCTGACAATGGGGAGCAGGGACAGACCGGTGAAGAGGGTGAGAAAGTGGTACTGAAAAAGAAGGAGATCACATTGAAACTTACCCGTGCTGCCGTAAAATTCACGTATGAGATAACGAACAAGAGTAGCCGGGATTACTGGTTGAGTGTAATCAGAATAGATAAGTCGGCTTCCCATGAATATCTTCTGCCTAATGGTATGACGTACGATGATGCGGAAAATGTGACTGATTTCCAAGTACCGGCAGCTAAATATACACCGTTTAATCAGCTATACAAGGAGAATAAGAAATTGACAGCAAAATCAACGGAGCCGGTCAAACTACCTTCATTCTACCTGTCGGAAGGAAAGTATGAGAATGCCAATGACACATATTCAGATAATACGAATGGCAATAATTATAAGACTTCCTACAAGACCGCTATTACGCTGGATACAAAGGATAATAGTGGTGAGGTGTTAGGCGACAGGGCCGGAAACACTTCCTTCGGGGAGTTCACCTTGGAAAGTTTCTTTCCGAATCTTTCTGCTTTGCCTCGCAATACCCATGTGGTGGTGCGCATCACCATCAATGATGCGAATGACATATCATGGCAGGTGGATTTGCGTCCATACGGCGAAGTGGTACTTGAACCTGAATTTGGAATATAATGAAAATAAGGAGAAGAGAATGATGAAAAATAAAGCGATGCGTTGTGTTTGGTTGGTATGCGGTCTGTTGATGCTTGCCGTTACCTCGTGCAAGGACGATCTGCTGTACACGGACGGGGAACCTATTCCCGAAGGAGAAACCACAATAATAGCACAGGTGGACTTCCGGCCACTGGTGGAGGGGCTTGCGGGCAAATCGCGTACGGCGGGTGATGCTATCAAGTCCATTCAGGATTTGTGTGTGTTGTTGTATGACACGGAAGGAAATTTTGTAGAGGGACATTCGTTGGAATCGATAAGCAATGCAAACCCGACTGATGGACAGTTTTATGTGAATGAGGTAACACGCAAGGATGGGGATGCACCTGATGGTGGCACTATAGCCGAAACGAAAACCCCACAAGCGAATCTCAAATTGACCATTCCTTACGGACGTTATTACATCTATGCGGTAGCCAATATGGGAGAGGACTTTAAGAAGGCGGTTCAGGCGCATGGGAAGGAAAATGGTGCTGCAGAGGAGGTTGCAAAGTATAAGACAGCTATTGCAACGAAAGAAGGATTAAAAAGCATTTCTCTTACTTGGGATGTTGCTGATGTGGCTAAGAACAGTCAGATGTTCGGTCATTTCACCATAGTGGGGCAAGAGAATAACAGTGAATTGATCACTATCAATAAAAAGGGCATGAAGTTGCATTCCTGGATACGCCGTGCAGCTTCCAAGGTAACGATTGCATACGATGGCAGTAAACTGGAAGAGGGTGTTTTCATTTATTTGAAATCGGTGACCATAAAGGACATCCCGCAGAATTGTTGTCTGGGACAGGATAATCCTGCAGTTCCGGAAAACTATCAACCGAAGGATAGGGACGAAGGAGTAAAGCTTGATTTGATAAAAAATGGTGAAACCATAAAATATTATGAAGGTGACACCGAGCCGACTATAAGTGATTTTAAGGAAACATACGAAGCCCGTATTACGAAGGGGAAACCTCTATTCGGCAGTAAAGAACAGGGTGAAAACGCATATCATCCCAAAAAGTTGGCGGATGTGCATACCGAAATTACCAACGCTCTTTATTTTTATGAGAATATGCAGGGTAAGGGTAAAGAAGGTACTCCTAGTGATAAACGTCAGGTGGTTGCAAATACCCTTAATAAGACCGAACCGACCTATCCTAACGGAGGTCAAGAGAACAATGAAGCATGGAAAGATGCCAAGCCATACGGAACCTATATAGAAGTGGATGCTTTTTATGTTTCTATCAATGATAAGAAAGTGGGTAGAGGTCCTATCAAGTACCGCTTTATGTTAGGAAAAGATGTGATAACCGATTATAATGCGGAGCGTAACCATCACTACAAACTGACTTTGAAGTTCAAGGGATATGCCAATGATGCAGACTGGCATATAGAGTATGAAGAACCGGAGCCGGGTATCGAGGTTCCGAATCCTTATTATATCTCTTATCTTTATAACCGTACGATGAATCTTCCGGTAAAGATTAATACGGGAGGAGGTACACTTACGTCTTTAAAAGCTGAGATTCTCACGAATAATTGGGCACCGTATGGAACACTTCCTTTGGCGAAAGGTGGGTTGGATTATGCCAGACAATATGATTATGCTGAAAATCCAAGTAACTCATCGCTAAATCAACCATGGAATGGATTTCTTTCACTTCGTAAAACTGCTGCCAGAGTTCTAGCTTGTAATCAAGAAGGGAATGCTAAGGATCAGGTACCCTCCGGTCTACCAGAAGGAGCAATGGTAAATATCAGTAGCAATAAGGACTATTATGAGACAACAAATAAAGGAGTTCGTAAATATGTAGTGGGAAATGGAACACATGAGGAAGCAGACGGTAATTACAGTATAACTGAAAATGACGATCATTTACTTGCTTCTATTCCTTTATATACTCGCGCCAAACAGATGCATATTAAAACGGGTTATACAGGAAATAATCCGTATGTGGCTTATCAGCGGCATGCAAAAGTTAAAATTACCGCTACGGTAAAAGTGTCAGACATAGAACATACACTTGAAGAAACTGTCGATATATATCAAGTACGAAGACTTGTGAATCCCAAAGGCATTTATAGAAGCAATAACAAAAATGAGCCTTTTCATGTAACTTTATTGCGATTGCCAAGGGAAAATGCAACAGAGTTTATTCCTTTTTCATCCGAAGGACCTTGGAAAGCGTATGTTGTAAATGCACAAACAGAGGCTGATAGAGGAGATCCCCCTTATACAGATCCTAATCGTGGATTTATCAGTCTTTCTGTTTCAGATACAGAAAATACAAGTCAGGATGAAAAGGGGGTTATACATGGTGTTACTGGTTCGGATATTAAATTTGATATTAATTTTAATGGAACAATAGCAGCGGATGCCCCCAATAGGAATGCGATAGTGCGTGTGGAATATCATAATTATACCTGCGAACATCTTATTTTCGTGCACCAAGGAAACCGGCCGCAGAAGTTGTTATCCGACAAGCCGGCATGGCATGTGTCGAATCTGGTCAGCAAGAATAGGGAAGCTTCTAATCCGTTGGATGAAGGCTCTTTGTTTAAATATAAAAATCTTGATCAGCCTATTGCTGCAAAGAATCAGTATTCCAGTAAGATTCCAATGATAGATGTAACCTCCAAGGATTTCCCTGATCCTGTATCAAATCAGAATAGGTATGAATTGGTAGGTGGTGAAATCAAGAAGTGGATGGAGATAACAAATCAGCCTGCAAATAATAAAGAGGCTTCTTGGGGGCTTGACTTGACGAGTACTCGTATTGCTCAAATAGAGGATTATGAGGCATTGTTTGAAAACGAAATGATTGCGCAAGGTTATGGTGTGCTTTATGGGGATGAATCTACGGAACCCAAAACAAACATTGTGGATGCATACGGATATCAAGAAGATCAAGCATATTACTTCGGTGGAAGTGCTATAAAAGACCGTGGAATACGTGGATGCTTTGTTTATAATAGAAATACGGGTAATCATATCTTTCTTCCGGTGGGGGCTTCCGGATATGGTCATAGAAAAGCTAAAGAAGGAAATGGAGTTCTGCGTTATTCTTGCGGGCAAACTCAGATATTCCCAACGAATCCTAATGGATTCTATACTGATGCATCTACCGCTCCGTTATTTTATGACCTCTATATGCGGCCCGGTGCTATTTATTGGACAGAGGATGTTACTGGAACAGGAACATGGGGAACGACTGTAGGTTGGGATATTAATTATTTTACATTTGACTTTAACAGAATATATGAGGCTAATGTGTTTAATGGAAATAACAGTGACGCCTGCTTCATCCGTTGCGTAGAAGATCCAAATTAGTTTCTTTTTAGGCAAATATAAACAGGACAATCGCATCCAAAGTTGCTGGAACTTGGATTCGATTGTCCTGTATGTTGTTCATGTACGTGCGTGAATGTTTGCAAATATTTCTGGTGACGCTCTTCTCTTAAAGTTTCATTTTCTGCTGCCACTGCTACCACCCTATGTGTAGGGTGTTCTTGAAAACTACCGGGATTAACGATGCAGCACATTTACAATTTCCACCACATACATCTTGTGAAAACCACCGTGCGATTCCCCGTACCATCGGTCTGTAATGCTCTTGTCGATAAAGTTTCTGGGCTTGATCAGGTCGGCATACAATTTCTTGCATTCAAAAGTCAGCCGCGCCTGCTCAAAAATAATGCTCCCGTTCTCGGTGAACAAGGGAGATAGTCCTGTCGCTTTTACTTTATCCATGTCACGTCCCGATTTGGAACCGCATATTTTATGCACTTCTTTATGCTCTTCACCTAGAAAAGAGAGAGTGAGATAGTCATTCTGCTCTATAAAGTCGAATGTATAACGCTCGGGGCGGATAAAGATAAAGGCTACCGGACGGTTCCATAGAAATCCTGCACCTCCCCAGTTTGCCGTCATGGTGTTGAATTTGTCTTTGGTACCGGCGGTTACCAACATCCATTCCTTGCTGATTGTCTCAAACAGATTGTCAGTCAGTTCGTTTACTTTTATTTCTTTCATTGTTTCCGTATTTTTAGCTAGTACAAAGATATAATTTTTTTCTTTTACTGTTTCAGATTAAATTTGCTAATTATTATCTTTGCGAGAAATATTAATTAAAAAAAGAAAGGACGATACAGTGGCAAATGATGTAGTTTTAACCCCGATGATGAAGCAGTTTTTTGAGTTGAAGGCAAAGCATCCCGATGCGATTATGCTATTCAGGTGCGGGGATTTTTATGAAACTTATTCAGAAGACGCTATTGTTGCCTCAGAGATTTTGGGTATTACGCTGACCAAGCGGGCCAATGGACAGGCAAAGAGCGTAGAAATGGCCGGCTTTCCTTTCCATGCATTGGACACGTATTTGCCCAAGCTGGTACGTGCCGGCAAGCGGGTGGCCATTTGTGACCAATTGGAAGATCCCAAGATGACTAAGAAATTGGTGAAGCGCGGTATCACCGAATTGGTGACCCCGGGTGTAGCCATCAATGACAATGTTCTTTCTTACAAAGAAAATAATTTTCTGGCTGCCGTTCATTTTGGGAAAGCTAGTTGTGGTGTGGCCTTCCTTGATATCTCTACCGGTGAATTCCTTACCGCAGAGGGGCCTTTTGACTATATAGACAAGTTATTAAATAATTTCGCCCCCAAAGAGGTGCTTTTCGAACGTGGTAAACGGGGGATGTTTGAAGGAAATTTCGGAAGCAAGTTTTTTACTTTTGAGTTGGATGACTGGGTGTTTAATGAAAGTTCCTCGCGCGAGAAGCTGTTGAAGCACTTTGAGACCAAGAACTTAAAAGGTTTCGGGGTGGAGCATCTTAAGAATGGTATTGTAGCTTCGGGCGCTATTTTGCAATACCTCAATATGACGCAGCATTATCAGATCGGTCATATTACTTCTCTTTCCCGTATAGAGGAAGACCGTTATGTGCGTCTGGATAAGTTCACGGTACGGAGCTTGGAACTCATAGGTAGCATGAATGAGGGCGGAACCAGTCTGCTGGATGTGATCGACCGCACTATCAGTCCTATGGGAGCCCGTCTGCTAAAACGCTGGGTAGTCTTTCCGTTGAAAGATGAGAAGCCTGTCAATGAGCGTCTGGATGTAGTGGAATACTTCTTCCGCGAGCCGGATTTCAAAGAGTTCATAGAAGAGAAACTACATCTGATAGGAGATTTGGAACGTATTGTTTCGAAAGCTGCCGTAGGACGAATCTCTCCACGCGAGGTGGTGCAACTTAAAGTAGCTTTGCAAGCCATCGAGCCGATTAAGAATGCCTGTTTGAATGCGGATAACGGGAGTCTCCGCCGTATTGGGGAACAACTGAATTTATGTCTGTCTATCCGTGAAAAGATAGCGAAAGAGGTTAAGAATGATCCTCCTTTGCTGGTGAATAAAGGTGGTGTGATAGCAGACGGGGTGAATGCAGAACTGGATGAACTACGGCAGATAGCTTTTTCCGGCAAGGATTATCTGCTTAAAGTACAGCAACGTGAAAGTGAGCTGACCGGCATTCCCAGCTTGAAAATTGCTTATAACAATGTGTTTGGTTACTATATTGAGGTGCGTAACACGCATAAGGACAAGGTACCTGCCGACTGGATCCGTAAACAGACACTGGTGAATGCGGAACGCTATATTACTCAGGAACTGAAAGAATACGAAGAAAAGATCTTGGGTGCCGAAGATAAGATTTTAGTACTTGAAACAAAGCTCTATAACGAATTGGTGATCGCTTTGGCAGAGTTTATTCCCGCCATTCAGATTAATGCCAATCAGATTGCCCGTTTGGACTGCCTGCTGGCTTTTGCGAATGTGGCGAGAGAGAACAATTATATCCGTCCTGTTGTGGAGGACAGTGAGGTGATTGACATCAGGCAAGGCCGTCATCCTGTCATCGAGAAGCAGCTTCCGGTAGGGGAGAAGTATATTGCCAATGATGTCTTTCTGGACTCGGAAACCCAGCAAATCATTATCATTACCGGTCCCAATATGGCGGGTAAGTCGGCTTTGCTACGCCAGACTGCGCTGATTACCTTGTTGGCGCAGATGGGTAGTTTTGTTCCTGCCGAAAGTGCGCGGATCGGTATGGTGGATAAAATATTCACCCGTGTGGGAGCCAGCGATAATATTTCTGTGGGCGAATCTACCTTTATGGTTGAAATGAATGAGGCGGCAAATATTTTGAACAACCTTTCTAGCCGCAGTTTGGTGCTGTTTGATGAGTTGGGGCGCGGAACCTCCACTTATGATGGTATTTCCATTGCTTGGGCTATTGTGGAGCATATTCACGAGCATCCTAAAGCCAAGGCACGTACACTGTTTGCCACTCATTATCATGAGTTGAACGAGATGGAGAAATCTTTCAAGCGCATCAAGAATTATAATGTATCTGTGAAGGAGATAGATAATAAAGTGATTTTTCTGCGCAAACTGGAACGTGGCGGCAGCGAACATTCTTTCGGTATTCATGTGGCAAAGATGGCAGGTATGCCGAAAAGTATTGTGAAGCGTGCCAATGATATTCTGCATCAACTGGAAACGGACAACCGCCAGCAGGGCATTGCCAAGCCTACGGCTGAGATAGCGTCCGGCCGGAGCGGAATGCAGCTCAGCTTCTTCCAGTTGGATGATCCGGTATTGGGTCAGATACGGGATGAGATTCTGAATTTGGATGTCAATAATCTGACCCCTCTTGAAGCATTGAATAAGCTGAATGATATCAAGAAGATAGTAAAAGGCAAATAAATGCCTTCATTTTTCATTAACCATTAATTACTAACCATTAATCATTATCATGAAACACCTACTAACCTTATGGATGTTGGCCTTGTGTCTATGTGTTTCGGCCAAGGAAACATGTCCGAAAGTAATTCCCGCCCTGCAAGAGTGGAAGGGGGGAAGTGGAAAACTCGTATTGCCTGCTGAAGGCAGTATTGTTGTAGCTCCTGCCGATGAGGCGGCACTGAAAAGTGTGGCGACTGTGCTGGCACAGGACTTGAAAGACCTGTTGGATTGGAACTACACCATTAGGACCGGGAAACCGGGAAAGAATGATATTTATCTTTCATTGATGAAACCCGACAAACAATTGGGAGAGGAAGGGTATGTGCTGACTGCTGGACGCTATGCCGGTATCGAAGCGCCGGCTCGTCAGGGAGCCTTTTGGGGAACCCGGAGTTTGTTGCAGATTCTTTATAATGAAAAAGGACAGTTGCCCAAAGGAGTTGCCCGTGACTGGCCGCAATATCCCAGTCGTGGCTTCATGCTGGATGTGGGCCGCAAGTTCTTCACAATGGATTTCCTGCGGCAATATGTCAAAATACTATCGTTCTATAAACTGAATGAATTTCAGATCCATCTCAATGACAATGGTTTTGTACAGTTCTTTGATAACGACTGGAACAAGACCTACGCTGCTTTCCGCCTGGAGAGTGAACGTTTTCCGGGGCTGACCGCCAAGGATGGTTCTTATACCAAGAAAGAATTCACCGACCTGCAACGTCTGGGCATGGAATATGGTGTGAATGTGATTCCGGAGATTGATATTCCGGCTCATTCATTGGCCTTTACACATTATAAACCCGAGATAGGCAGTGATAAATATGGAATGGATCATTTGGATTT
>OLJF01001391.1_pt1 | contig 15065 bp, 12 predicted proteins | sample 1609751 | NCBI WGS metagenome assembly OLJF01 (sample SAMEA4350171, study PRJEB24818) | metagenome | biome: human; feature: gut; material: faeces | place: Denmark | collected 2013-09
ACGAAGCTGTCAAGGGCGAGGACGGAAGCCGTGAGCAGGAAGTAGAAATCTACTACCGCTTCATCGGCAAAATCGACTGACCTTTCTTTTTTACCCAACAATATCTTTAATTAAGGGAGACGGGCAATGCTTACCCCGACATTTCTCTGTTGGACGATCTGGCGGCTGCGCTGTCGGTATCTATTGAGGAGCTTTGCTGCGGCGAGCGGATTGCCTTTCCCTCTGTGGACACCAACGCGCTCCTCAGCGATGTGATCTGCGAAGCCCGCCAACAGAAAAAAGACAGAGCCGCGAAATGGCTTCGCATCCTCTGTCTTAGTATTTTTTCCGTGATCCTTCTTGCGTTTCTCTTCTTTACTGGTGCGTTCTTATTTATACAAAATGAAGCAAATTTAGACGAAGCACTCTTCACCCTGGCTTTGGGTGCCTTTGCCATCGGGCTTATGCTTTTCCGGGACGGGATTCCGATCCTTCTGCTTGCCATCGCTCTACCGCCGTTACTTTGCAGACGCCCCCGGCAGCCGGCGAAGACCATCGTCTGTATCCTACTGTCGGTTCTGTCCATCCTCTGGCTGATCTTTGACGGACACTTTCTCTGGTTCCAGTTATTCTAGCCTTTCCATCGTTTTGCATAATCTTTCCGTCCGCTGACGATGGCAGAATAAGCATCAAAAGAATTTTATTCCTAATTACTTTCCAAACAGTGTACTCAAAATTCCTCTCTTGATGACCTGGGCACCGGTGTTAATCAGCTGGCGCTCGATCTGGGCCTGTCTGCGTTCCGCTGCCTTTTCCTTCTTTTTCTGTGCGGCTTCCCATTCCTTCTGCTTCTGCTTTACGGTGGATTCCTGCAGTTTTGCCTGCTGCTTTGCCAGCGCTTCCTTATCTTTTTCCAGCTGTGCCCGCTCTGCGGCCAGCTGCGCTGCCTTCGCCTCATGCTCCATGGTATCTGTCAACACTTCGTAGGCAGAAATATTGTCCATCGCCTCATCGTAGCGTCCCATGCCGTCTCTCGCCATCAGATTCCTGCGCTCCGTCTCATCCACAGGTCCCATAAAGCTCTGGGGGCAGATGATGGAGGTACGCTGGGCAATGCCGGGCACGCCGTTCTCATCCAGAAAGGAAGTCAGTGCCTCACCTACGCCCAGTTCCATGATGACTTCTTCTGCCTTAAAGGCAGGATTGGCCCGCAGGGACTGTGCTGCTGCCCGGACAGCTTTCTGCTCCGCCGGAGTGTACGCCCGGAGGGCATGCTGTACCCGGTTGCTTAACTGTGCCAGCACGGAATCGGGAATATCACTGGGGCTCTGGGTCACGAAATAGATACCCACGCCCTTGGAACGGATCAGCTTTACCACCTGCTCGATCTTCTGCACCAGTATCTTCGGTGCATCAGCAAACAACAGGTGTGCCTCATCGAAGAAAAATACCAGCTTCGGCTTTTCCAGATCTCCAGCCTCGGGAAGCTTCTGGAATAATTCTGACATCATCCATAACAGGAAGCTGGCATACAGTGTGGGATTCTGCACCAGTTTTACGCAGTTCAGCACATTGACAATACCTTTGCCGTACACATCCGTACGCATCCAGTCATAAATATCCAGATCCGGTTCTCCGAAAAAGAGATCTCCGCCCTGATTCTCCAGAGGCAGTAGCGCCCGCAGAATACCGCCCACGGACTGCTTGGAGATACTTCCGTAGGTGGTCAGATAGTCATCCTTGTGTTCTGCCACATAATTCAGCAGAATACGCAGATCCTTTAAGTCGATCAATAAAAGTCCCTTGTCATCCGCGATCCGGAAGACAATATTCAATACACCTTCCTGCGCAGCGGTGAGCCCCAGAATACGAGATAAAAGCTCCGGTCCCATATCGGAGATGGTGGCTCTCACCGGATGGCCGCCCTCCTGATAGATGTCCCAGAAGCAGACCGGATAAGCCTTATAGGAAAAACTGTTGCGGATACCGAATTTATCAATCCTCCTGTCCATGGATTCCGAAGCCACACCGGCTGTGGCAATTCCGGAGACATCCCCCTTCACATCACACAAAAATACCGGCACTCCCGCATCTGAAAAAGATTCTGCCATAGCCTTCATAGTGATCGTCTTGCCGGTGCCGCTGGCTCCTGCGATCAGTCCATGGCGGTTACTCATATTCAGCGGCATATTCACACGCTGACCATCTGCCAGGCCCATATAGATCTGTCCGTCTGTATACATAATTGTCCCTCATCCTCTCTATTTTATCTCTATTTTCCTGCTGCCCTATCCCGTAGGGATATCAATAGAAGATATCTTCTACGACTTTTTGAAACGTTTCTTCCCCGTCATATGCTCCACTTTCAGGCAGAATATCTCCGTCATGGCTACGACTTCCGGTCGGAATACGAAATTCTCCGTTCTGTCAGGATAGTACTGCTTCATCAGAAGATTCAATGCTTTCTGTTTTTCCGCATCCGACAGGATCTCTATAGTTCCCTGACCGATCACGCTCTCGTATTCCATGGTGCACTGGCAGCCATCTTCTTTCTCCGACAGCACCAGTCTGTGGGAGCAATCCATCTCGAAGCTTGCCCTGACATCCTTACGGATCAAGTCATATTTTTTTCCTTCTTTTGCCCCGTGAAAATAGAGTGTCACTCTGCCGTCCGTCTCTTCCATTCCGAAATTCAACGGCAGAAGATACGGATAGCCATCCTCATCATTCAGTGCAAGTCTGCACACATCACACCTCTTCATGACATCTGTCATTTCCGAAAATTCTGTAATCTCACGATCGTTACGACGCATTGTATTCCTCCTGTGCTGCATTTTGTTTTTCTGTCAATATCTGTGCGCCCGACAGGCTTTGCGGCATATAAATGCCGGGTAGGCCATCATTGGAATTTCATATACTCTTTCACAGATATATTTACTATAGCGCATAAACAAGATATAATGCAACTATATCCTTCCGTAAGGAATTTTGAAAGGAGTTTTATTTTGCAAAACAAAGTATCCCATTGTTCTATTTTCCCACCGGATCTCAGTGCTCTGACGCTGCATATCCTCGCTATGGCGTTCATGTTCTGTGATCACCTGTGGGCTACCCTCGCCGGAGATGCCTGGTGGCTGACCGGCATCGGCAGACTGGCATTTCCCATGTTCGCCTTTTTCCTGGTGGAAGGCTTCTTCCATACCCATGATAGGAAAAAATATTGCATGCGCCTGCTTCTTCTGGCCATTCTTTCTGAGCTTCCCATCAATCTGATGTACAGTGGGCTGTTATTCTACCCGTTTCATCAGAACGTGATCTGGACACTGCTCACAGGCTTCCTGTGTATCTGGGCAATAGATACCCTACGGAAAAAATGTCCGGTCTGGCTGTGGATTCCGTCGATCCTGCTGCTATCTGCAGTGGGCTACGTGCTGGCAACCCTCCTCATGTTCGACTATTACGGGGAAGGCGTTCTGACTGTTATCGTATTCTATCTCTTCCATGGGAAAAAATGGTGGCAGCTTGCCGGACAGTTTGCCGGGCTCTACTGGATCAATGTCATGCTGTTGGCAGGAATGCAGATTCCATTACAGCTTTTCGGTCATGCCTTCGAGATTTCAGAACAGGGACTGGCGCTGTTGTGTCTGCCGCTTCTGTGGTGCTACCATGGACGCCAGGGCGCGCATAACCGCAAGATCCAGCTTGCCTGCTATGCCTTTTATCCGGTACACATGCTGGTACTGGGGATTCTGTCAAAGCTGATTTTTAGTTAAAACGATAGTGCTGACAGAAAGTCTATTCCCTGAAATAGAAAGACTCCCGATGGAATCATTCCACCGGGAGTTCTATATTTTTACTCTAAATTTCTAAATTAGTACTGCTTCACCTGTTCTTCGCCGTTCATGACACGCAGAGCCCCCTGAGCCAGAGCTAACAGCTCGTCCTCACCGGGATATACGGTCACCGGAGCGATCCAGCCGCATCTCTCTTTCAGCTTAGCCACTACATCCTCACCATAAGCAATACCGCCGGTGATAACGATCTGGTCTACCTTGCCGTTCAGCACACAAGCCATAGCACCGATATCCTTGGCTACCTGTAACAGGAATGCCTGCTTCACCTCAGCTGCCTTGGCATCGCCTTCATTGGCACGCTTGGTAACTTCACGCATATCGTTGGTACCCAGGTAAGAATTCAGGCCGCCCTTGCCGATCAGCTTTGCACTTATCTCTTTCTCAGTATATTTTCCGGAGAAGCACATTTTTACCAGTGCTGCACAGGGTACACCGCCTGCACGCTCCGGAGAGAATGCACCGTCACCGTCAAATGCACTGAATACGTCTACAACCTTGCCGTCCTCATGTGCGCCTACGGATACACCGCCGCCCATGTGCACGACTACCAGACGTAAGGACTCATAAGGCTTGCCGGCCTCTTTTGCATATCTCTTGGCAACTGCCTTCTGGTTCAGGGCATGGAAGATACTTCCTCTGGGGATCTCTTCCAGACCGGAATATCTTGCGATGGGCATCAGCTCATCTACTACAACGGGGTCTACGATGTAAGAGGGAACGCCGATCTCATCACCGATCTCTCTTGCCAGAATACCGCCTAAGTTAGAAGCATGCTGACCCTGTACACCTACTTTTAAATCCTCCAGCAGATCATCGGTTACCGCATAGGTACCACTGGGGATGGGCTTTAACAGACCGCCACGTCCTACGATCACGTTGAAGCTCTTCAGATCGCAGTTCTTCTCTGCCAGCAGATCGGTAATGATCTTCTTACGGAAATCCTTCTGTTCGAAAATAGTATCGTATTTGGAGATCTCCTCGGTAGAATGTCTCAGGGTTTCTTCAAATAATAAGTTCTCATCCTCAAATACACCGATCTTGGTGGAGGTGGAACCGGGGTTGATGATCAGACTCTTGATTGCCATTATGTGTTTCCTCCTATATTCACTCTTATATTCGCTCTTATGCTTTACCGCTTTGTCCACTACAGCATCTATACCTGCCGACAGCAGTTCTCCCGCAGCTTCCACAGCGACTTCGATCACGATATCCATAGCTTATTTCTGATTCTTTTTCATCTCTTCTGCTACAACTGCAGCCAGTGCCAGGGAGTATACCTTGGTCTCGAAGGTATCGGAACGGCTGGTCAGGACTACGGGTACCTTGGTACCGGTCAGGATGCATCCGTTCTTTACTTTTACCATATGTACGATTGCTTTGTATACCAGGTTGCCGGCATGGATATCCGGGAACAGCAATACATCTGCATCACCCTGGATCTTACGTTCGGTTGCGCCCTTATGCTTGGCTGCCTCGGGATCGATTGCCAGATCAAGAGACAGCGGGCCGTCTACGATACAGCCGGGGATCTGTCCTTCTTCACACATCTTAGTCAGTTCTGCCGCATCTACGGTAACGGGCATCTTGGGATTTACAACCTCAACTGCTGCTAAAGGTGCTACCTTAGGCTCTGCAACGCCGCAGGCATTACATACCGGAATGGTGTTCTTGATGATCTGAACCTTCTCCTCCAGTGTAGGATAGGTCATGAATGCAACATCGGTCAGGAACAGAAGTCTGTCAATGCCGGGAATCTCAAATACACATACATGAGACAGGGTTCCACCGGTACGAAGGCCTACTTCTTTGTTCAGTACGCTCTTTAAGAAGTTCTTGGAGTCAATCAGGCCCTTCATATACATATCTGCACGGCCGTCATGTGCCAGCTTTACAGCTTTCAGGGAAGCTTCGATCATATCCGGCTCATTGATGATCTCATAATCGGAGAGGTCCATATTCAGTCCGGCTGCAATCTCACGGATCTTTGCCTCATCACCTACCAGGATTGCATCTGCAATGCCCAGTCTCTTGGCCTCATGTACAGCTTCCAGTACTGCACTGTCCTGTGCTACGGAGACTGCGACGGTCTTCTTCCCACACTCTTTTACTTTTGCTACGATGTCATCAAAATTCATTTTCTTCCATTCCTTTCCGCCCCTCGTGGGCTCCAAGTATGAATACATTCCACACATTATTCGCAAAATCGCACGATAAATCGTGCTTTCGCTGCTGCGCAGCTATTTTTGCTCATATGTGTGGCGGTGACTCTATTCGAGTCACCTAAAATCAAGCAAAACTGCTTTTTACATGCAAGCATGACAAAGCAGTCCCGCTTGATTTCATTGTCTTCCGAATAGTCACTCTAATCGTTAAAATAATAACACACTGGAATACAAAAATCAAGCTACTATAACAAATATAGCCACCTCTAAATGAGGTGGCTGATATCTGCCAGGGTCGGTACGCAGGCGTACAGACATTTTTTTAATTTTTCATCTGGCTGTGTCTGATCCGGCACCATCACAACCTTACAGCCGGCGCGGTAAGCACTCATGACTCCGTTGGGAGAATCCTCCACGGCCATGCACTCTTCCGGTGCCAGTCCCAGCTGCCTGCAGGCATAGAGATAAATATCCGGGGACGGCTTACCTTCTGCTACCATAGTGGCCGAAATCAGTTTCTCAAAATACGGCCGAAGTCCTGCCATCGCCAGATATTTTTCCGTCCGCTCCAGATCCGTCGCTGTGGCAACCGCTGCGGTGATATGCCTTTTTTTCAGATCTTCCAGAAGCTCCACGGCACCGGGCTTGCATTTGATGCCATCCCGGTCCAGTGTTTCTTCCATCATCTCTTTTCGTTTGTCACGCACCACATAATAGTCAAAATCTTCACCGTACCAGTCCTTGAGCTGTCTGGGGGCAAAGGGGCGTCCCAGACTGCGCATCGTAAGTGCCTGCTCATCTGTCATGGTATACCCACAGGCTGCCAGTGCCTTCGGCCAGAAAATACGATAATATTTTTCGGTATCGATCAGCGTACCGTCCATGTCAAATAAAACTGCCTGAATCATTGTTATTCCTCTGCGTCAGCCGTCTGTCCGGCATCTTCTGCTGCATCCGTAACATCAGTACCTTCTGCTGGGCTGTCCTTTGAATCACTTTCGTTTGTGCCGCTCTGGTCCTCGTCAGCTTTTCCGGCTTTCCGGTCACGTTTTGCCGCCTTGCGCGTCTTCCGGCGTTTTGCCGCTTTTTTCCCTAACAATACGATCAACAGGATCACGACTGCACCACCGACGATGCAAAGTACGATCAGCAGTGTATGACTGCCCTCGACCTCTACCGTGCGGAAGCTGCCGGGCACTTCCATGGTAAACTGTCTATAGCTGCCGATCACAGCGGATTCCACTTCCGTGTACTCTCCATCCTGTGCTACCTCTATGACAGTGTTATCCGCATCCTCACAGTAGACACGCAAGGTTGCTTCTCCGGTATAGTCCGGTGCATCCTCTTCCATGGAATTGGTCATGGATACTGTATAAGTATTTCCCTCTACCTGCAGATGCAATGCTGCATTGGGATAGAAGTTGCCTTCTGCCATAACCAGTGCCTTATTGTTATCGTTTTTCTCTGCGGAAGCAATGGATGCGGTCCATTCCTCATACTCTGCTTCCAACACTTTATTACCGGTAATATCACTGAAATCATAATCCGGCCATACACCGTAATAGCCATCCTTCTCCGGTACTTCCGGAATCTGGTCTGCCGACAGATAATCCCCGTAACCGCATTTATAGGAAGCCACTTCTACACCATCCGCCTGGAAGGTAATGGTAAACTGTGAGAAAGCGTCCGGAACGTCTTTGCTGCAGAATTCCTGGTAGGACAACGGGGTAGCACCGCCCTGATAACCAATGCCGTCTACGCCACCGGCTCCGCCTTCCACATAATAGTTGCCATACAGAGTTCCATCATCACTGACTTTTCCGGCAATGCTGCCCTGGCCTTCGCCGGACATATCCAGATCATTGTACGCATAGCTGTAGAAAATATCACAGCCTTCTCCGGCAATTCCTCCGATATTATTTTTACCGGTGATCCTGCCCATGCTGTAACAGCTGCGGATCGCATAGCTGGCAGATCCGGCAATTCCTCCCACATAGCTGCCTCCGGTACTCTCTACGGGTGCATAAGACTCACAGGAAATGACTGCGCCATATTCTGCTTTACCGACCACACCGCCGACATAGTCTTTTTTACCGGTCACGTCTCCAAGGTTGCGGCTGTCTCTGATGACTGCCTTGACCGTCTGCTCCACATCGAAACTCTCCGTTCCGGTTAAAGTGATATCGTCCTCAGGGTCAAAATCGTATTCCGTTGCCACCTGTCCAACGATACCGCCCACATTCGTATCGGCTTCCACCGTACCGCGGTTCACACATAAGGTGACCTTTCCCTTCTGGAAGCTGGAAGTATCATAGCGCGCTTCTTCGGTTCCTTCCGGTTCTGCGGTGTCATCCTCCGCATCGGGATCTCCGGGGTTCACCTCTTCCTTGCTGGCTGACTCATCCGAAGTATCTTCTACAGAAATTCCTTCATACCGGAAGAGATCATCCCGGATTTCGCTGACCAGATTCCGCAGAACTCTGGCCTGATCCATCAGCTCATCCATGTGGGCACTGGTGCTGTCTGTCCCGGCTTCCAGTACATCCCCCAACTGACCCAACTGTTCAAAAGCCTTGTCGAGCCTGTCATTCAGTGTATCCAGATTATCTTTGATACCGCCACTGCGATCCGTGGAAGCATTCGTCATGCTATCCAGATGCTTGGTGGCATTCTCTCCGAATTTTTTCAGTGCCGATTTATAGCTCTCCGTATCGTCCGGTACGGTGATGGTAATGTTTCCGCCACTGACGTCATGATCGCCATCGCCACCCCAGTTACCATTCCAAATGTCATTTCCACTGATGGTAACGTCATGACTGTTGCCGTTATTCTTGTCATTATCCGCCTGCTTGTTCAGATCGTCATTCAGGACTTTCAGATCGTTGCTGACGCCGTTCAACTCTTGATTGTAAATATACCACAGATCATGAGCGGTCCCGGTCAGAGAACTTCCCGCATTGTTGGCATCTTTCAGGTTCGAACTGATACTCTTGGCAATACTGGATGCCTGTTTGCTATAGCTACTCACATCTTTCTGGGTGGCATCCAACATATCCAGGAATTTGTCTGTCTCCGTATCCAGTTCCTTCAGCTTGTCACTGAGATACTGGATTTCCAGGAACGGCTCCATCTGACCCACGATACCGCCCACATCTTTTCTGCCCTGCACATATCCAGTGTTGGTGCAGTTCTGCAGATAGCCCTGATGCAGTCTGCCTACGATACCTCCGGTATTGTAGCCTACGTGCTGGTAGCCGATGGCACCGGAATTGGAGCAATAATAAATCTTACCATCCGAAATACCTGCGATACCGCCGGTGTCCGTATGAGCTGCCACATTGGAGGTACTGTTGATCTGCTCCAGATTGTCCATGGTGATATCTTCCAGATCATAAGTCACTTCCGTGCTGTACGTATTGATATTGCCATTGTTGCTGCAGTTATTCAGAATACCGTGGTTGTTGCCCACAATACCGCCTGCGGAATGATTGCCGATCACATTTCCGGAGGATTCACACCGACGGATCTCTCCGCTCTCGGCATTGACTCCGGCAATACCGCCGACATCCGTATCACCGACCACATTTCCGGTAAATTTACAATTTTCAATGCTGCCATAGTTCACACCGACGATACCGCCGACCTGATCCTGACTTCCAGAGGGAGATACTTCCCCCGTGACCGTAAGGTTGCGGACTTTTGCTCCCTCCTGCACATAGCGGAACAATCCCACTGCCGAACCGTCTCCGGTCAGTTTCACATTGGAAATAGTAAAACCGCTGCCGTCAAAGATTCCTGCAAACGTAGGAATACTGAGTTCACCTGTCATACTCAGAACAATGTCGTTCTGCAGCACTACTTTTTTATCTCTGGACCAACTGTCCAGTACACAGTTCTCCACCAGTTTCCGCAGATCCTCCTCCGTGCTGATCTCTATGACTGCATAATCCTGCTCCTTTATCGTGCTGCTATAACCGCTGCCGCCTCTGTACTGCTCATAGGTCAAAGTTTCTGCTGCATAGGCGGTGGCCGGTGTCTGCAGGATCAGTGCTGCTCCCAGCAGGAAACATAATAATCTCTTACTGTTCATCTTCTGTTCCCTCGCTTTCTGCTGTTTTTTCTTTATCCGAAGCTTTCTTATCCGCAGCTTCTGTATCTGCTCCGGTTGCTTTCTGTCCGGCTGTCTCATCCTCCGGCAGCTCCTGGGCTTCCAGTCTGGGATAGTTTTCTTCCGGGGCATCGTCCCGCTCCTCCATCGTCACGGTATCCTTGGGACGCACCACCGCACCCATCTCACCATCAATGACACCGATGAAATCACCCTCCAACACACCATTGACATAACCCTTGATGTGACCGTTCATACGGATTCTTCCGGCGGAGGGCAAGGGCTTTGCCAGATCCCGTTTCAGTGTAAATGCTGTCTTCTGAATAATGATATCTCCGATCAGCAGTGTCTGCGGCAATGCCAGCAGTACCAACAAAATAGATGTCAGAGTACCACGACCAAGAGCCAGTCCGATGGCCGCTACCGCTGCATTGGAAGATACATAGCTGATAATAAATCCCGCAGATACCAGCATGGATCCGCTGGTAACAATGGTAGGGAACGCCTGGTTCAGTGCTTCGATGGCGGCTTCCTTGATCGGCATATAGGTCTTCAGATCCATGTAACGGCTGGTGATAACGATAGCGTAGTCGATCGTTGCACCCATCTGGATCGCAGATACTACCAGATATCCCAGGAAATATACATTTTCATTCAACAGATACGGCAATGAGAAGTTCATCCAGATACTACCCTGAATCGTTACAACCAACAGTACCGGCAGACCGGCGGACTGGAAGGTAAACAGCAGGATGATCATAACAAACAATGCTGTCAGCACCGTGATGATCGTATTATCCGTTGCGAAGGAATCGCCCAGATCCTTATCACTGGTGGCGTTACCGACCAGCAGAATGTCATCTATATTATAGAACTTTGCCACGGTATTACGGATCTGATCCAGTGCTGCTGTGGTCTCTTCTCCCTCATAAGGAACATTCAATTCCAGAACAAATCGGGAATTGTCTTCGCCCAGCAGCTGATCTTTCGCAATACAGATCTGGGAATAAGCATCCGTCAGAGTTTCTTCCAGATCATCGTCCAGTGTGATGTTGCCGCTTTCTTTCTGATCATAAATGAACAGGAACATATCAATAAACGGAACTTCGTATTCACTGACGCCACTGACCAGCGCACCATAATCACTCTGATCCAGTGCATATGCCGAATACAACATATCCGCCACTTCAATATCCAGATCGATCAGTTCCGCAAACTGTCTGGGATTCAGCTTATCCGTCAGCATATAGCCGTCCATGGCCTCGATATTGCCAAGTCCCTGACAGGATTTCACCACATCCAGCTTTTCCAGAGCTTTCAGTGTCTGTGCCTCTTTTTCATAATCACCGTTGGGCACAATGACTGCCAGCTGGTTCACCATGCCGAATTCCTTATTTACCATGCTGACGGAAAATTTATTATCACTCATAGTACTGGATTCCAGAGTGTTGGTATCGTACACGTAGTTTGCCTTATTGGACAGGAAAAATGCTATAATAACACCTACGATCAGAATAGGCGGTATAATGTAGCGGGTAGCCACACAGAATTTACCGACCGCCGTGATCTTCGGCACGAAGCTCTTGTGGTGAGTATTGTCAATGGCCTTGGAAAAGGTCAAAAGCAGTCCGGGCATCAGGAAGAATACGGCCACCATACTGAAAATAATGGATTTTGCCAGAATGATACCCATATCATAACCAATTCTAAACTGCATGAACATCATGGCTACCATACCGGAGATAGTGGTCAGGGAACTGGAAGAAATCTCCGGGATTGCCTTACTCAGGGCCACGATCACGGCCTCTCTGGCATCCTTGTCCTCATGTTCTTCCATAAAACGGTGGGCCAGAATGATGGCATAGTCTACCGCCAGACCTAACTGCAGTACCACCGCAATAGAGTTCGTTACAAAACTGATGGTTCCGAACCAGTAGTTCGTACCTTTGTTCAAAATAGCTGCCACAATAAATGTAGTCAGATAAACCGGGATTTCCGCATAAGTCGTAGAGGTAAATAACAATACGGCTACGATAACCACTGCTGCCAACAACAGAATGACGATCATATCATTATTCAAGTCATCCGCGTCACGCTCTTCCTGACCGATATCGGAAGAATAGTAAACATCATAATCGGACAATGCATCCAATACCTCATCCAGATGCTGCTGTGTAGCTTCCGTGTCTGCTTCCTCATCAAAAGTGACAGACAATAAAGCCTCCATGTCATGATAATGATCCTCGGTGTCATCGAAATCCAACATGCTGACACCGTCCATCTCCTCCACCTGATCTGCCAGTTTCTGTGCCTCGTCAAACGTCACGTTACAGATCAGGATCCGGGCGGAGCCATACGTGGTAAATTCCGAATCCATCAGATCCAGTCCCCTTCTGGTCTCTGTTGTGTCCGGCAAATAAGTGGTCAGATCGTTATTAACCTTGACTCTGTTCATGGATAATACGCAAAATATGCATAAAACAATAAAGATCAGATAAAATCCTTTTCGTTTGTCTACAATGAGCGTGGCAAGTTTCATCATAAAGGAATTATCTTTTTTGTCTTTTTCTGCGTTGTCTGCCATAGTTCCCTCCTGCTTTTTCTCTCTTTGTACCCTTGTTTATGTATTTGATTTTATACACCTCTAGTTTAAAATGTTTTTGAACATCTGTAAAGACTTACTACAAAGATAAGAAATTGTATTAATGTCATTTAATGAACTTGTGTTGATTTTCTGCCACATGCAAAATATAATAATGGGGAAGAAAAAGCAAGCTACAGATTTTTTGTGATTGTTTATTATTAGACATTTTCGTGATGTTCGTCTATTATTTTAGAAAAAATTCAGATTTGTATTACATATAGGAAATGATTTCTTCTCATTTTTCCTCAGAAAGGCTGGTGTAGGATTCTATGGAAAAAATGGATCGCCGTGTGCGCAAGACAAGAGCTCTCTTATTACAGGGGCTGGTAAAAATGTTAGAAACCCATGATATTCAGGATATCTCCGTCAAGGAGCTGACTGAACTGGTGGATATCAACCGCGGAACCTTTTATCTGCATTATGATGATATCTACGATATGCTCCATAAAATCGAGGATGAAATGTTCCTGGAATTTAATGAAATCATGGAGCAGAAACCGGTCGTTACCAATTCTCCGGCCTCTCAGGGGCCGTTGTTGGAATTCTTCCGTTTTCTGGACCGAAACAGGGATCTGGCCAAGGTCATGATCGGCCCTCATGGGGATCTGGCTTTCGTCAATCGTCTGAAAGATCAGATTGAAAAGCGCACCCTCCAGGTTCTGGAAAGTGCGCAATCCGATGCTAATTATGAATATCTCTGCTCCTTCATTATCACCGGCTGTGTCGGTGTCGTAGAGACCTGGCTGAAAGAATCCGATCCCCAGTCCCCGGAAGAAATGGCAGAGATTCTCGGTGCCATGCTCTTACGTCAGCTTAATTTTGCTCCGGGGCCTGCATAGGCTGTGTCGGCTCCGGCATACCAACGCTTAAAGAAGTTACGATCTCACCATCCAGGAAGAAGGATACGGTATCACCTACCTGAAGTTCATCCAGAGTGGCATCTTCTCCGTCAATCGTAATGATCGTATCGTCATTGACTGTGATAGTCATAGTATCTCCGCTGAGAGTTAAGGTCATCTCATCCAGCTTGTCTTTCTCAGGTTTCTGACCGTTCGGTGCTTCTCCGTTGGGCGCGCTGCCATTGCCATCAGAAGTCTGGCCGTTCGGCTTTTCTCCGCTGGGAGCTTCGCCGGTAGGGGCTTCACCATTGGGACCGCCACCGTTGCCGTCAGGAGCCTGGCCATCCGGCTTTTCTCCGCTGGGTGCCTCACCGGTAGGAGCTTCACCATTGGGAGCTTCCGGCTTCTCTGCCAGTGCGATGGAGATCACATTGCCATCAATGGCAGTGATCTGGCCGAGATAAGATTCCACCTTCTCTTCACCGCTCTCCGTGCTCTCCGTCGTACTCTCCGGTGCGATCGTCTCCTTCTGTTCTGCTGATTCACTTGCTACGCTCTCCGTACCCGCAGATGTTGTTCCTCCGCATGCCGTAAATCCCGTCATCACCATAGCAGCTGTCAACACTGCACACATTACTTTTGTATTCACCTGGGGTAAATTCCATCTTCTCATATTCTCATTCCTCCTGTTCCATTCATTCCTTAAAAAACTTGTGAATATTTACTTCCCCTTATCTGTCTCTTATGATAAAGGTCATCTGCGAAGGAATTGTGAGAAAAATGTGGTGATTCTGTGAATTTTTCAGGCATGACATCCATGTCATGTATGCAGTGTTGACAGTGTCAGATCATGTGTCGATTTTGCTGTTTTGTTGTAAATATTCAAGGAATGCGGTACAGCCTTCCAGAACATCCGCATAGGTTGTCCCAAAATCTCCCGTGTACCATGGATCCGAGATATCCCGTTCCGATCCCGCGTAGGAAAGCAGCTTCGCTACTTTCCCCTCCGGGTCTCCCCCGAATATCCGCAGCATGTTGCGGATATTCGCACCATCCATACCAATCAAATAATCATATTCCGCATAATCCGCTCTCGTCACCTGCCGGGCCCGCTTCCCCTCACAGGAGATCCCATGCCTCGCCAGCTCCGCCTTTGCCGGCGGATACACCGGATTCCCGATGCCGTTCCAGATTTCCTCTGTGCTGGTGGCCGCGGAGGCAATCTGAAAGTGATCGGCAAAATTTGCGTCGGATACCAATTTTTTCATAACAAATTCTGCCATGGGGGAACGACAAATGTTGCCGTGGCAAACAAATAATACTTTAATCATCTTTTTATATCTCCATTTAAATCTTGTATTTCTTCTCAAACGCTTGATATTTCAGGGTTTTCCGACTTTTGAGTTTTCCTTTCTTTTCAAGGTATCTTCTCAAATCTTCTCGTATTTTCTTGTGTTTTTCCCTGCAATCTTGGTAAAT
>OLJF01001410.1_pt1 | contig 14888 bp, 10 predicted proteins | sample 1609751 | NCBI WGS metagenome assembly OLJF01 (sample SAMEA4350171, study PRJEB24818) | metagenome | biome: human; feature: gut; material: faeces | place: Denmark | collected 2013-09
GGGATATACGATATAAATAGATGTCTATATTTATTGGGTTTGTTTAACCATAAAAAGGGGGGAAGACAGGATAAGAAACAGAAATAATGTTGTTTTCATCATGGAAAAGTTAAGTTGTATGGTAATGATTGCCATTATCATTTTGTTATCCGGTTGTCGGACTAAACCATCTGGAGTGTCTCGTTGCATCCATTTCGATTTCACTCAAGAGATGAAGGATGTTCATACAATGGGTTTGTTAAAAGATTGTACTATTGTTCCTTTGGAAACAAACGACTCGGTTCTGATAGGAGAGATTGATAAGGTCATCTTTTACGAAACCCGTCTGTATGTCGCCACCTTTTCTCCTGAGCAAGCGGTTTATATTTTTAACTTACAGGGTAAATTGTTGCATAAAATAAGCAGGAAAGGACGCGGGGCAGAAGAATATTTGCAATTATCCGATATGTTTATCGATTCCCGGAACCGGACCTTGAATTTATTGTCAAGAATAGACGAAAAGCTATTGGTGTTTGATGTGGACGAATACCGCTTGGTAAAGACTATCCGTCTTCCGAAAGCATTTGTTAAAATGGTCTCATTGGAAAACGGCTACATCGGATATATGGGCAACTATTCGCAAGATAAAAACCAACCATACAATTTGTGGGCAATGAATTCCCGGTACGAAATCGAAAGTCAGTATATGAAAATAGACTCCCGCTGGGAAAGTAAAATGGCCAGTATCCATTCGCTTTCCACATACCAGGATTCGTTGTATTATATAGCACCTACAGACTTTAACATTTATCGTTGCCAGGGGAAGGATATGTGTGTTGACCATACGGTACGTTTTGGAAAATTTCATTTGCCAGCGGAACAACTTTCATATGATGAGTACAAAGAATATACACGCAATCCGGATTATATTACAACCATAGAGAAATTCCAGGAAACTCCGGATTTCTATATTTATTGGGTGCTGGCAGCCGGTCAGAATCGCTTGTGCCTGTATAATAAGAACAATCGGGAGTCTCAGGTTTGTGAACTAACGGCTTATACCGGAAAGTATTTTATTTCCTTTGGGCGTATGATTGACATCACTTCGGATTATATAATAACCTCTGTCAGTGCCTCGGATATGTGTACGTATTTGAAAGGAGGAAATGAATATGTCAATTTTGAAGAGAAGTATCCCAAACAGATACAACGGATGAGAGAAGAATTTTCCGGCATACAGGAAGATAGCAATCCTTGTATTGTGATTTATTCATTTTGAGCAATTTTCTGGTGTTATGTATGAAACATTACCCCCGTCCCTTTGTTTTCGGAGGAGGAACTGCTTGGTGCCCTCAAGGGGCGCATCTTCTACAACCCGCTCGTAACCGGTTACGAAATCAAAGACCGCTTCATCGCGGGGAACGTGATAGAGAAGGCGGAACGCATAGAGGGCTGGATGGAGGACAATCCCGAAAGTGAGCGGATGCCGGAGGTGAAACAGGCGTGGGAGGCATTGAAGGAAGCCGAACCGCAGCGCATAGCCTTTGAAGACCTCGACTTCAACTTCGGTGAACGCTGGATTCCCACGGGCGTGTATGCCGCATACATGAGCCATCTTTTCGACACGGACGTGAAAATCGCCTATTCCGCCAGCATGGACGAATTTTCCGTGGCGTGCGGCTACCGCACCATGAAGATCACGGACGAGTTTTTAGTAAAGGGCTATTACCGGAACTATGACGGTATGCACCTGTTGAAGCACGCCCTGCACAACACCTGCCCCGACATGATGAAAAGTATCGGCAAGGACGAGAACGGCAACGACATCAAGGTACGCGACAGCGAGGGCATACAGCTCGCCAACGCGAAGATAGACGAAATCCGTAACGGGTTCTCCGAATGGTTGGAAGAACAGTCGCCGCAGTTCAAGGAACGGCTCACGACGATGTATAACCGCAAGTTCAACTGTTTCGTGCGCCCGAAGTATGACGGCTCGCACCAGACTTTTCCCGACCTCAACCTGAAAGGGCTGGCAAGCCGGGGAATCAAGAGCGTTTACCCGTCGCAGAAGGATTGCGTCTGGATGCTGAAACAGAACGGCGGCGGGATCTGCGACCACGAGGTGGGAACCGGCAAGACGCTGATAATGTGCATAGCGGCACATGAGATGAAGCGTCTGAACTTGGCGCACAAGCCGATGATTATCGGGCTGAAAGCGAATGTGGCGGAGATTGCCGCCACCTATCAGGCGGCATATCCCAATGCGAGGATTCTCTACGCTTCTGAAAAGGATTTCTCGACCGCCAACCGCGTGCGTTTTTTCAACAACATCAAAAATAACGATTACGATTGCGTCATCATGTCGCACGACCAGTTCGGCAAGATACCGCAGTCACCGGAGTTGCAGCAGCGCATCCTGCAGGCGGAGCTTGACACGGTGGAGGAAAACCTCGAAGTCTTGCGGCAGCAGGGCAAGAACGTGTCGCGGGCGATGCTGAAAGGGCTGGAGAAGCGCAAGCATAACCTTGTGGCGAAGCTGGAGAAGGTGGAACACGCTATCAAGTCCCGCACGGATGATGTGGTGGACTTCAAGCAGATGGGCATCGACCACATCTTCATTGACGAGAGTCACCAGTTCAAGAACTTGACTTTCAACACCCGTCATGACCGTGTGGCGGGATTGGGAAACTCGGAAGGAAGCCAGAAGGCCCTGAATATGCTCTTTGCCATCCGTACCATACAGGAACGCACGGGCAAGGACTTGGGGGCTACGTTCCTTTCGGGCACGACCATTTCCAACAGTCTGACGGAACTGTACCTGCTCTTCAAATACCTGCGCCCCAACGAACTGGAACGGCAGGACATCCGCTGTTTCGATGCTTGGGCTGCCATCTTCGCCAAAAAGACGACCGATTTTGAGTTCAACGTAACGAACAATATCGTTCAGAAGGAGCGTTTTCGCTATTTCATCAAGGTGCCGGAGCTTGCCGCCTTCTACAACGAGATTACCGACTACCGCACGGCGGAGGATGTAGGTGTGGACAGACCAAACAAGAATGAGAGACTGCACCACATACCGCCCACACCGGAGCAGGAGGACTTCATACAGAAGCTGATGCAGTTTGCCAAAACCGGCGATGCCACTCTGCTTGGCAGGTTACCCCTGTCGGAAACGGAGGAAAAGGCGAAGATGCTCATCGCCACCGACTACGCGAGAAAGATGGCTCTTGATATGCGCATGATAGACCCGAACTACGAGGACCATCCCGACAACAAGGCAAGCCATTGTGCCAAGATGATTGCAGAGTATTACCACAAGTACGAGGCGCACAAGGGTACGCAGTTCGTGTTCTCCGACTTGGGGACATATCAGCCGGGGGAAGGATGGAACGTGTACAGCGAGATAAAACGCAAGTTGGTGGAGGATTACGGCATACCGGCAAGTGAGGTGCGCTTCATTCAGGAGTGTAAGACGGATAAGGCTCGTAAGGCGGTGATAGATGCCATGAACGCAGGGACAGTGCGAGTGCTGTTCGGCTCCACAAGTATGCTCGGAACGGGCGTGAATGCGCAGAAAAGATGCGTCGCCATCCATCACCTTGATACACCGTGGCGACCGTCCGACCTGCAACAGCGTGACGGACGGGGTGTTAGAGCCGGGAACGAGATTGCTAAGCATTTTGCCGAGAACAACGTGGATATCATCATCTACGCGGTGGAAAAGTCGCTGGACAGCTACAAGTTCAATCTGCTGCACTGCAAGCAGACGTTCATATCGCAGCTCAAAAGTGGAGCGATGGGCGCACGTACCATCGACGAGGGAGCAATGGACGAAAAATCGGGTATGAACTTCTCGGAGTATATGGCGTTGCTCTCCGGCAATACCGACCTTTTGGATAAGGCGAAATTAGAGAAGCGTATCGCCTCGCTCGAAGGGGAACGCAAGTCGTTCAACAAGGGCAAGCGCGATTCGGAGTTCAAGCTGGAATCCAAGACGGGAGAACTGCGCAACAACACGGCTTTCATCGAAGCCATGACGGAAGACTGGAACCGTTTTCTTTCCGTTGTGCAGACTGATAAGGAAGGCAGCCGCCTTAATCTTGTCAAGGTGGACGGCGTGGATTCAACGGATGAGAAGGTCATCGGTAAGCGTTTGCAGGAAATCGCCAAGAACGCCATGACTGGTGGACTGTACAAGGCTGTCGGGGAACTTTACGGCTTTCCGATAAAGGTGGTCAGCGAGAGGACACTCAAAGAAGGTCTGGAGTTCACCGACAACCGCTTCGTGGTGGAGGGCAACTACAAGTACACCTACAACAACGGGCATCTGGCGATGGCAGACCCGATTGCTGCCGCACGAAACTTTCTGAACGCATTGGAGAGGATTCCGACCATCATCGACCAGTACAAGTCTAAGAACGAAGTGCTGGAAAAGGAGATTCCGCAGTTGCAGGAGATAGCGGGCAAGGTGTGGAAGAAGGAGGACGAGCTGAAACAGCTGAAGTCCGAACTCGCCGCACTGGACCGCAAGATACAGCTTGAGCTGGCTCCGGCTCAGGAAAACACAGAAGAGAACCGGCAAGGCAACGAGAAAAAACAGACGGAACAACAGCCGGAAAGCCCGCACGTGGACTTTGTACGCAGTCATTTAATTATAGGGAGACCCGGTTTATCGGAATCCAAAGGTGTAAAACTTTAATATCGAAGTCTTGACAGAAAAAGCCAGTGGTTGAATTTTTCACCACTGGCTTTAATTCTAATAATTTTTCAATCTAATATGACCGAATCTATAACGTTAAATCATAGATTATGTGTCTATTTGTGAAGAAAAAGACGTAACTTTGTATCAAAATCAAATAAGCATAACAATGGAGCCATCTATATACAGTTTTTCACTTTATACCGCACTGCCGTTGATGTTATTCTTCGGCTTTTATTTTTTGTTTGCAAAGACTCCTGAAAAGATAATTTTCAAGAATTATCTCCGCTCCCGACAGATTATGGGTATAGCTATGCTGCTGCTTTCGGCAAACTATTCGGTACATTTCTTCTTTGGTATCCGATTCAAAAATGCGGATTCTGCCATATTGATGAACATGTCCACATACTTCCTGTGCTATTCTCTGTTCAGTTCGGCATTGATAATGTTGCTTGATCGTTTTTACATTACCAAACGGCGTGTGTGGACACATATCATTTTATGGATTATATTCTCAACTCTTTCCGGAGTTGTGTTGTTCCTGTTGCCAAGCGGAATCATGCAAAAAATCTCTTTATTTGCTTTAGCTGTATGGTTAGTCGTTTTTGGAATCGTTTTAGCTCGCAGAGTCATAATTGCATATCGTAGAGCCATTCGGATTTTCAATGAAACTCAGGCGGATGATATAGGCACATATATCGAATGGCTTTCCATATTCACTTATTGGGCTGTTATCTTCGGTGTCGGATGCGGATTGCTGACATTTCTGCCAGACAAATATGTTTTTATCTGGATTTTGTCGTCAATACCGTTCTACAGCTATCTTTTCTACAGCTATCAGAACTACCTGCTGTTCTATGAACAGGTGGAAAATGCTTTTGAGCAAGATATACAGTCTGAAGAAGAACTTCTGACAGATACAGAAACAGAACCTAAAATAGTTTCTGAGAAAGAAGTTCCAGTGTCCTATACAGAAATTATAGAGAAAGTGGCCAACTGGATAAAGACAGACGGCTATGTCCAGCAGGGACTTACCATAAAAGAACTGTCCGAAATACTTCATACGAACCGTACCTATCTTTCCGCTTATATCAAGACTACGTATAAAATGACATTCCGCGAATGGATAACCGGTCTCCGGTTGGAGTATGCGAAAAACATACTGAAGGAGCATCCGGAAATCAATATACAGAAGCTGGCTGAGTCTTCCGGCTTTCTTTCTCGCAGTAACTTTATCAAATCATTTACCGAAAAGGAAGGATGTACGCCTGGCAAGTGGAAAAAAGCAAATCTGGAATAATTTGTGTGGTAAAAAGCCGATGAAAAAGGTCTCAGAAGCCCATTTTCAAAAAGTGCTCAAGCGACAAAAAAGTGCTAATTCGACAAAAAAAGTGCTCAAACGACAATTTGAAAAGTGCTCAAACGACAATTTTTATAAAACGCTGTATTTCAACAGAAAAAGTTTTTGTAATATTTTGGGCACTGAATGGCATTTATTACCTTTGGAGAAGACAAAGATAATAAATTCAAGTTTATATGAGCAGAAAAATCACTTTTCTCACCCTGTTTCTGTGGCTGATGACGGTAACTTTTCCTGTCATTGCGCAGCAGAAAGCAGACACGACCTACACCTTCCGGTTCGTTACGCAGAAGGACATGTTCTACGTGCCTTGGAATGGCAATGACACGGAACTTGCCCGCCTGTTGGAATGTATCGAAAACAACAAAGCAACAATTCTTGACGGCAAACTGCCGCTATTGGTTGACGGATATTGCAATTCGCAGAGCAGTGAAGTCAAGAACCTTGCAACAGCGAAGATTCGTGCCAACCGTGTGAAATCAGAACTGATTACACGAGCGAAAATCAAGGAAGAAAACTTCATTACCCGCAATCATGTGACAGAGGGTGATTTTGTCACCGTGCGCCTGACGGTACCGGTAAAGGAAACAGCCGTGACGGATGCGGAAGCAGAAGCACGACGCAAGGCGGAAGCCGAACGCTTAGAAACCGAGAAGCGTGCCGAGCAGGAACGGCTTGCCGAAGAGCAGCGCAAGGCGGAAGAAGCCCGACTTGCCGCTGAAAAGGCAGAAGCCGAGAAAACCGCTCAACAAAATACACTTGCCGACACGCTGTCGGAAACCAAAATCACAACTGATTATCATCTCTCCCTGCGTGCCAACCTGCTGCGCTGGGCTACCTTGACACCAGATTTAGGACTTGAATGGCGCATCTGTCCATCGTGGGGCATTGCCGTAAACGGCTCGTGGACTTCTTGGAGCTGGAGAGACAAAGACCGCCGCTATGCACTCTGGGAAGTGGCTCCGGAAGTACGTTACTATATGGGTGAGAAGAAAGCCTGGCATCTGGGCGCGATGTTCAAGGCTGGACAGTTCAACTACAAGCTTTCCGAAACAGGCAAGCAGGGCGACCTGATGGGTGGCGGCATCACCGCCGGCTATCAGCTGCGACTAAACAAGGCATTAGATCTTGATTTCAACCTCGGTTTGGGCTACCTGAATGCCGATTTCGAAAAATATGAAGTCATCGATGGTGTGCGCGTGCGCTGTGGCAACGAGACAAAAAATTGGTGTGGCCCCATCAACGCCGGTGTGACATTGGTATGGAAGTTATTCTAATACGGAGGAATAGAGTATGAAAGCAAGACAATATATAAATATGGTAGGAATGGCAGCCGCCGTGCTGCTCTCTTCCTGCGTGAAGGACACGCTTTATGACACGCCGCATCCCGACTATGGGAAGATTGCGGTGACAGCCGACTGGTCGGCACGCGGTGAGGGTATCGACATACCTACCACATGGACGGTTACCATGGGTGACTATACGGGTACGGAGACTTCCGCCACCCATGCCCCCAACCATCTGTTTGCTCCGGGCAGCTACACCCTTGCGGTGTGGAACCCTGCTGAAGGAATCATGGTAAATGGTACCACCGCCACCATTGCCGCAGCCACGGGAAACCGGGCAGGAACGGATGCCTTTGTGAACAATGCCCCGGGATGGTTCTTCACCTATACGAAACAGGTGAGCATCGAGAAAGACAAGGACTATCCGCTGACCGCCGCAATGAAGCAGCAGGTACGCGAACTGACGCTTATCATCAAACCGACGGGGGATGCCGCCGGACGCATCACGGAGATTGTTGCCCATCTGACGGGTGCAGCCAGAACTCTCGATTTCGCTACCGATACCTACGGAGCCGCTTCAAACGTCGTGCTGCCCTTCACCAAGATAACCGAAGGTGACGATGCCGGCAAGTGGAAAGCCACGGTGCGGTTGCTGGGTGTGACCGGCACGGAACAACTGCTGACGGGTGAAATCCGCTATGCGGACGGCAACCCGACCCCCACGACGCTGAAAAGCGACATCACGGAAGCCCTCAAGGGGTTCAACACCGGAAAGGGCGAATCGCTGACCCTCGGCGGAACGCTGGTTGAGACTCCCGAAGGCATGGAAGTGGACGGAGTCGAAATCAACGGCTGGGAAGAAGTGAAAGGTGATGATGTAAATGCCGATTTGTAAATAATTAGCAAACCGAACGCAGAAGCAAAGCTTGCTTTGATTTTGCTAAGGTGCAGCAATTATTGAAATGGAATTTAACTAATATAATAACAGAATATAATGAAGACAAGATTTTTTGCACTTGCGATGCTCGCCCTCGCACTGGTAGCCTGCAACAACGACAACGAGAACCTGAACGGTGACCCCGTGGCCGCCCAGTTTACCGCCGACATCGCCCCCGCCACCCGCGCCAGCGGAACCACCTGGACTGCCGGCGACCGTATCGGCATCACCGACATCGGCAACGATTCCCAGTACGGCAACGTGCCTTTCATCCTGAAAAACGGGAAATTTGAGGCAGAAGGAAAGGTTATCTATATCGAAGATACAAAGACCCATACTTTCCGCGCCTACTATCCGTACAACGCGGTGGGAGGCATCCTCACAGCCACGACCGATGCCACGGCGCAGCAGAACCAGCCTGCCATCGACTTCCTCTTTGCTTCAGGAGCCACGGGAGACAAAAACAACCCGGTAGTAAGCTTCACCGACAAAACCGCCAAAGGCGGTGAAGACAACTCCTTCCACCACCGCATGAGCCAGATAACCCTTACCTTCGAGGCGGGCGACGGCGTGAATTTCAGCGTGGTCAAGCCTGAACGTTACACGCTGGACGGATTGTTACTCACCGGTACGTTCAACACGGCCGACGGTATTGCCACCGCAGACAACGGGGCACAGACCGGAGAACTGACCATGAATCTGGCAGACGGCAATCTCACGTCATCGATCATCCTCTTCCCGCAGACAGTTGCATCCCTGCCGTTGGTTGTGAATTACAAAGGTCAGGAATATCATGCCACACTCACCATGCCCGAAGGCGCACTGCAGGCGGGCAACAACTATACCTATACCGTCAAGGTACGCAACAAAATCCTTGAAGTCAGCGAAGCCACCATTGCAAAGTGGAACGATATAAACGGCGGAGAAGTGGATGCTGGCCTGTAAGACATTAATAATTAAGGATGAAGAATTATGAGGCATAGATTATTTATCCCCGCGGCCACCGCCCTGCTGCTCGGCCTTGCCGCCTGCACACAGGACGAACTGGCTGACGATAACCGTCTGCCCGAAGGTGAATACCCCGTAGTCATCCGTGCCACCGGATTGTCCGTAGAGGCAACGCTGCTGGCAGCCCCCTCCACCCGTGCCACCGTGGACGGCGATTGGCAGGGTGTCACTTCCGTGGCACTCAAGTTGGGTGATGCGGTAAAGGAATACACCGTAACGGCTTCTACCGATTTCAAGAGTGCCACGCTTTCACGTGAGAACGACCCGCACTACTGGACCAGCCGCGACCCGATTACCGTATCGGCATGGTGGCCCTTCGACAATGCCGACATCACACAGATGCCTGCCGTGAAGGTGGCCGAAGACCAAAGCAAATTGGCTGACTTTCAGAACAGCGACTTCATCGCCGCTGAGAACAGGAAGGTGGAATTTAACAACCCGACTCTTGAATTTACCCACCGCACGGCACGCGTGGCAATCGAACTGAAGCCCGGTACGGGATTCACAAGCGTGGACGGTGCCACGGTGAGCCTCGTGAGCCTGTCCGCCGATAACGGCAACCCGACCGCCATCAAGACTTACAACGCAAGCGGCAACACCTATGAGGCACTGACCGCCCCGCAGACCGTTGCGGCAGGCAAGCAGTTCATCCGGGTGGAACTCGGCGGCGGCACCTTCTACTTCTGCCCGCAGAACAACGTCGTATTAGAAGCGGGCAGCCGCTATAAATATACCGTCAAGGTGAACGCCACCGGCCTGACGTTAGAGGGTTGCACTATCGGTGAATGGGCTGACGGCGGCGGCGAGAGCGGCACAGCCGAGGATTTGGGCTACATCTACGACAGCAACACCAAGACCTACACGGTCTATAACGCCGACGGCCTGCTGGCATGGAACGAAGCCTCACAAAAAGATGAATCGATAAATTGCACCCTCGCCGCTGACATCGACCTGACGGGTAAGGAATGGACACGGTCAGGCATATTTACATTCTACTCCGGCGTCTTTAATGGGCAGGGACACCGCATTACAGGATTTAACTCTTCAGCAATGAATAATACTGGATTTTTGGGTTCACTCTTAAGTGAACGTGGAGTGATAAAGAACCTACAACTCATAGATGTGAATCTGTATGGCAGTAGTGGAAATACTGCTGGAATAGTGGGCCGAAATCATGGCCAAATCATTGCCTGCTCTGTGACGGGAAAAATTTCTGCATCATATGGTGGAACTTGTGGTATAGCCGAATCAAATTATGGCGATATCATCGCTTGCTGGTTCGACGGCACATTGAAAGAGTCTAACAATGGAGCTATAGTGCGTTATAACTACGCTGATATAACTTCCTGTTATTGGGGAGGCAATGCCGGGCAAGGAGTATTCCGTATTGAAAGAGGAACGGTAGATGCCACGAAGGTGGACGGCGCGACCGTGAAATGGCAGACAGCCGTCGACGGCATGAACACCGCCCTCACCGCTGGCGACTACCAGTGGATACTCGGCACCGACGGTCTGCCCGTATTACAAAAGAGACAATAACGAACCCTAAACGACACGCATCATGAAACGAGCAACCATCCATACATCCGCAGCCATCGCCCTGCTGCTCGGCCTTGCCGCCTGCACGCAGGACGAACTTGCCGACGATAACCGTCTGCCCGAAGGAGAATACCCCGTAGTCATCCGTGCCACCGGACTGTCCGTAGAGGCAACGCCGCAGGCAGCCCCATCAACCCGTGCCACCGTGGACGGCGACTGGCAGGGCGTCACTTCCGTGGCACTCAAGACGGGCGATGCGGTAAAGGAATACACCGTAACGGCTTCTACCGATTTCAAGAGTGCCACACTCTCACGCGAGAACGACCCGCACTACTGGACCAGCCGCGACCCGATTACCGTATCGGCATGGTGGCCCTTCGATAATGCCGACATCACCCAGATGCCTGCCGTGAAGGTGGCTGAAGACCAGAGCCAATTGGCTGACTTCCAGAACAGCGACTTCATCTCTGCCGAAAACCAGACGGTGAAATTTGACGACCCGACACTTGAATTTACCCACCGCACGGCACGCGTGGCAATCGATCTGAAGCCCGGCACGGGATTCACGAGCGTCGCCGGTGCCACGGTGAGCCTCGTAAGCCTGTCTGCCGATAACGGCAACCCGACCGCCATCAAGACCTACAACGCAAGCGGCAACACCTACGAGGCACTGACCGCTCCGCAGACCGTTGTGGCAGGCAAGCCGTTCATCAGGGTGGAACTCGGCAGCGGCACTTTCTACTTCCGTCCGCAGAACAACGTCGTGTTGGCAGCAGGCAGTCGCTATAAATATACCGTTAAGGTGAACGCCACTGGCCTGACATTAGATGGCTGCACTATCGGTGACTGGGCTGACGGTGGTAGCGAGAGCGGTGAGGCTGAGGATTTGGGTTATTCTATACAGAACGACGGCAGTTACACGGTCTATAACGCCGACGGCTTGCTGGCATGGAACAAAGCCGTACAAAAAGATGAATCAATAAATTGCACCCTCACCGCCGACATCGACCTGACGGGTAGGGAATGGACACGGATAGGCACATGGCCAGGTTACTCCGGCATCTTTAATGGGCAGGGACACCGCATTACGGGATTAAACTTTTCAGCAGCGACTACTGAACTTTTTGGGTTATTAAATGAACGTGGAGTGATAAAGAACTTACAACTCATAGATGTGAATCTGTATGGCAATAGTGGATCAGCAGCTGGAATAGTGGAGCAAAATAATGGCCAAATCATTGCCTGCTCTGTGACGGGAAAAATTTCTGCATATGGTAGAACTTGTGGTATAGCCGATTTAAATTATGGCAGAATCACCGCTTGCTGGTTCGACGGCACATTGAAAGAGTATGAATCCGGAGCTATAGTGCGTTATAACTACAAAATTATAACTTCCTGTTATTGGGGAGGCAATGTCGGGCAAGGAGTATTCCGTGATCATGGAGAAAAGGTAGATGCCACGAAGGTGGACGGCGCGACAGTGAAATGGCAGACAGCCGTCGACGGCATGAACACCGCCCTCACCGCTGGCGACTACCAGTGGGTACTCGGCACCGACGGTCTGCCCGTATTGCAAAAGAAACAATAACGAACCCTAAACAACACGCATCATGAAACGAACAATCATCCATACATCTGCAGCCATAGCCCTGCTGCTCGGCATTGCCGCCTGCACGCAGGACGAAGCGGGCTTCCTGCCGGAAGGGGCGGAAGGCACATCCATCGTCTTTACCGCCACGGGGCTGAACCCCGCTGCGACAGCCATCGCCAATACCCGTTCCACCGTGGACGGCGACTGGGAGGGTGTGCAGAGCGTGGCAGTCCTGATGGACGGTACGGTGAAGGCATACGACGTGACGCCCTCCACCGCCGACCCCACCAGCGCCACGCTGACCTCCACCGACCCGTACTACTGGACCAACCACAACGACATCACCGTCACAGCGTGGTGGCCCTACACCGCTGGCGAGACAACCCCACCTGCGGTAAAGGTAAAAGCCAACCAAAGTACCCAGAAAGACTTTGAGGGCAGCGACCTCATCGTAGCCGACGGGCAGACGGTGACCTACGGTAACCCCACGCTTCGCTTCACCCACCGCACGGCGCGAGTGACCATCGTTCTGACGGACTACACCGAGGGGCTGGCATCCGTGCGACTGACGGGCCTCTCCACCGAAGGCGACAACCCTGCCGAAATCACCCCGTATGACAAGGGCAGCAACACCTACACCGCCATCGTAGCCCCGCAAAGTGTGGCAGCTGGCACGACCTTTATTACCTGCACCTTCACTAACGGCAAGACCTTCGTTTATAAGATGAAGAATGCTACCGACTGGCAGGCGGGCGGTGAATATACCTACACCGTCTCCCTCGCTGCGGCAAAAGACCTGGGCTATACCATAGAGAGCGACGGCAGCTACACCGTGACCTCCGCCGATGGTCTGATGAATATAGCCGAATTAGTGAACGGAGGTAAGACCGACATAAACATTACCCTCGACACAGACATTGACCTCACAGGCAAAGACTGGACACCGATAGGCACAGACTACGACAACTCATACAAAGGCACCTTCGACGGTGGCGGCCATACCATTACGGGGCTGACCTTTACGACAAATGACGAATATGCGGGTCTGTTCGGCAGGCTCAATAGAGCTGGTACGGTGAAGAACGTGGTGATGGAGGGCGTACAGATAACAAGCCATCAAATATATGGCGGCAGTATTGGCGGCGTGGTAGGATCTGGCTGGGGCACCATTGAAAACTGCTCGGTGTCGGGCAGCGTCAGCGGCACGGTGTATGTCGGCGGTGTGGTGGGTGTTCAAATAGGTGGTTCCATCACCGGATGCAGTTCCTCTGCCACAGTGAAGGGAATGGTTGATGTCGGCGGCGTGGCAGGTCAGACGAATTCGAGTGCCACCCTGACCGCTTGCTATGCCACAGGCAACGTGATCATAGAAATGGACCCCAAAAAGAATATCGCTGGCGGCAGTCTGGTGGGAATGAACGCAGGAAGCAGCCTCCTTGCCTGCTATGCCACGGGCAACGTAACCAGTACGGGTAGTAGCACTGGCTATATGCATATCGGCGGCTTTTTGGGAAATAACTACACCACCGTGACCGCCGGCTATTGGAAGAACAATCATGAACAAGGCATCGGCTACAATAGGGAAAGCACCGGAGCCACGAAGGTGGACGGCTCTGTCGTTACCTGGCAGAACGCCGTTGATGCCATGAACACCGCCTTGCAGAACGCAGGCTCAGAGTGGCGTTACGAACTTAACGGAGCATTGCCTACCTTGAGGAAACAGTAAGCCGTTGCGGGCGGAAATGTTCCGCCTGCAACGAACATTAACCGAAGTATAACCCCAATAAAAAAAGGAGGACGTGATGGAACACACGGAGAATCCACCATATAGGTTTTGGCATCAAGGCATTGTTAATAATAATATAGACTCCAGTGTAAATATGGAAGCTGTAAGCCGGACATTGCCAAGATTGGTGCTCATTAAAGGCAACAAATCAAGTAATTAAATTAAAAACATGGGACTTTTTCACAGAGACAAGAAAAATAATGACGATGAGCCGGACAGTGTTCAAACATTTTTATCAACAGGCTAAAAAAACCGTATAAAGCTTCTGCACGCAGAAACGGGAGGTCTGGTGATGTACGAGAAACTGCTTGAGGAAGGAACTTTTAAAATCCCCGCTTATGATCCTGAAACCCACTCGTACCCCATGACCTGGAGTGATCTTGTCATCATGGTGGAAGGCATCAACGAGGACAAACGAAAGGGAAGGCAAAGACGGCTCTCCGATCTGAAAAGACACTGGCAAATATCTGTAAACAAATAGCTTGCCGGCTTGCTTTTCCGGTTGTTTTTCACTACCTTTATACAATCAAACAGGATATTGAATGACAACGAAAGAAGATATACCCAAGCGGGTGACGGCCACCATGCTGGAACAGCTTGCCTTGCTGATGGAGACGAACCGGAAGCAAAGTGAGATCATCGAGTCCCAGGCCAAGACCATAGAGGAGCTCCGTGCCACGATTGTTGAACTGAACGCTTCCCT
>OLJF01001414.1_pt1 | contig 14836 bp, 14 predicted proteins | sample 1609751 | NCBI WGS metagenome assembly OLJF01 (sample SAMEA4350171, study PRJEB24818) | metagenome | biome: human; feature: gut; material: faeces | place: Denmark | collected 2013-09
CATCCGCTGCGCATTGCGCGCGTCTTGCTGGCCGCTGCCCCAACAGCGACTCCCTGTTTCCGCCACTGGCGGCGGTCGTCGTTGTTGCCCCTACCGAGGGGAGGTGGCACGGCGAAAGCCGTGACGGAGAGGTTGAAGCCAACGGCCTCTTTTTGTTTAATCCGTATCGTATTCCACGCCGCCCTGCGCGGCATCCCCGCCGGCGGGCGTCCCGGTATCCGAAGGCGCTTCCGGTTCCGCCGGGGCATCGGCGGGGACATCGCCTGCGATATAGAGCACGATGGTGGTTCCCACCTCCACCATGCTCCCGGCGTCCTCGCTGGCTGACACGACGCAACCCGCCGCCTCAGAGCCGTCGTTGACCACAGTAAAGCAGGTGGCATTCAGACCCTTGGTGGCCAGCTCCTGCACGGCGCTGTCCTGCGTCTGGCCGATGATGTCGGGCATCTCCATCATCTGGGGGCCTCGGCTGACCACGAGGCTGACGGTGTCCCCCTTCTGGATGACCTCGCCCGCCTCCGGCGACTGCCGGATGATGCGGCCCTTCTCCACCGTGTCGCTGTATTCCAGCGTGACGTAGAAGAGATACTCGTCGATATAGCTGCGGTTGTTGCGCACCTCGGCGTCATAGTCGCGGCCCACGAGATCCGGCGTCAGGGTGATGTTTTCGTTCACCGGCTCACTTGCCGGCTCACTTGCCGCCTCGCTGACGGACTCCGGAGCGGTCACCTCCGGCGGCTTTTCGCTCTGACGGCTCAGCAGACCCCAGAGGATCAGCAGGATGAGGACGCTGAGCAGAATGACGAGGCCCGCCAGAAGATTTCGGACGCTCAGCAGCTCAGCCTTCGCGGGCGCTTTCGGCTCCTGCGGCGCGGGGGCGGGCGGGTCCAGCGCTTCCATGCTGCGGGACAATTCCTCCGCATACTCCCGCTCCGAGAGGGCGCGGAAAAGCTGCTGCACCGTCTGGATGCGCTCCACCGGCTTGAGCCGGAGTCCCAGATACAGCGTTTCGGAGACGTAAGCCGGCACCGACGGCGTCACCGTGCGGGCCTTGGGGTTGGAGTCGGAGACGAGGCGCTGTGCCGCCGGGACGGGGCTCAGCCCGCAGACCATCCGGTAGAACACCGCCGCGAGGCTGTATTCGTCGGTGTAGCGGCCCTCGAACTCGGCGGTGGAATACTGCTCCGGGGCGGAATAGCCCTCGTACAGCTGCTCGTGGAGGCCGCTGCCCGCCGTGCGCAGCCCCACTGTCGCGTAGCCGGTGAGCCGGGCGCGGCCATTGTCCATGATGCGGATGTTGGCCGGGCAGATGCCCCGGTGTACGAGGCCCACCTGATGCATGGCCTCCACCCCGTTGAACACCGGTTCCAGCATGGCGCAGGCCTGCTGGGGCGTCACGGTGCCGTGCTCCTCCAGCCACTTCTGGAGCGGCCGGCCGCCGGGGTTCTCCATGACGGCGTAGACCGTGTTGTTCTCTTCGAAGACGTCCAGCACGGCCTCCAGGCCGTTGGCCGGGGTGATGCGCTGGATGAAGCGGTAGAGGTCGGCAAAATCCATCCGGGTGGTCTTGAACAGCACTTCGCTGCCCGGCTTCGGGCGGAGGATGCAGTCCCTCCCCCGCTCTGCCGCCAGCGTCAGGGGCATATACTCCTTGATGGTCACCCGGAAAGGGCCGTTGTTCTCCACACCCCGGTAGAGGATGCCCTCGCCGTCCACGCTCTGGATGTCGCCCACGGTATACCGGCCTGCCAGCACGGTGCCTGCCGGAAGACTGCCCGACGGGTTGCGCCCTGCAAGTTCCCGGCCGCAGTGGGGACACTGCTCCTCCCCCGCTTCCAGCTCCTGCATACAGTATGGACAAATGCGTCGTTGCTCCATGTCGGCCCCTCCCCGTAATGTTTTGTACTGTTTATTATAGCATAGCCGACGGGAAAATGGTACCCTACCGCCATGAACTTCAGAAGCACGGGATCATTCAGTATTCATAATCTATGCTTTCCTCATTAGTCTTTACATTTTCGCAAACAATTTTCCGTGTTCTTCAGAAACCCTTCGAGCATCGAATCTGTTATGTACATCTTCTATTCCCTGTACCACTATTTTTTTCTCAATACTTGAGAAGCATTCGGATGTAGCGATCCACGCCACCTGCAGCCTGTGCCACATGTAGTATTCTGATTTTATTCTTCCTCATCCTTCAAATCTTGTCACATCTGTTTTTGCACCGCTTTCTTCAATTCTTACTCGTTCAGTATCCGTAGTTGCATTCACCAGCCATAAACATTTGGTACTTTTTCTCCATGTAAGAAAAAACGTCTGTCGGCTCTTTCACATTTCTTTTCAGCAGAGTGTCAAAAATATCAAATGATACAATGTCATAATTTTTAATTTCTTTTAAGATTTTGTCCGCATTAACAGAATGTTTTACATCTGCTTTTTCAATAATTCTTTGTATCATCTTATAATTCCATCCACGATTTTTTCAAATTGTGCGCAAAAAGATGCATTGTTGCTATTCATACCATGTCCCATACCAGCAACGATTTGGTCATAGTTCGTTATAGTTTCACCCAAATTTTCAATATCTTCCACTTCAATGATTGTTCCCATCCGTTTTGCCACGTTTCTTGCAAACTCAACCTGATGGTCGTTCACATGCTCATTAAACTGATGCTGACGCGGCACAACAATAGGAGTCTTCCCAATCTGCAACGGCATGATGAAACTGGCCGGGCCCCCTGATGTCAAGATAGGGGCGAAAACTTTTTAGAAAAAATCGCAAAAAAATAAGCCCTACAAGGCTTTTAGTCAGTTCTGTGAACCGACCTGAGCCTTGTAGGGCTTTACTCGCTATTCTATTTTCAATGGTAGCTTATCGAATCCAATCCATCAATTTTCTTACGCCGCTTATCACACTGGCATAATCAATTTCTGCTGCATACGAGTATTTCTTCTGATATGCTCTCCACAGCACTCGAAGCTGTTCATCTGCTTCAATAATTTTGATAATCTCCTCGGCCTGCTCCTGCAGATGATCTGTTCCTCTCTTGTTACAAGTTGCCGCAAAAGCATCCTTCAAAACAGCCTTATTGACTTTATCTTCGTATGTATCAAGCAGCATCCGTATATCGTAAAAATCTCTCATTCGGGTGTTTAAGATACCCCTCGCCAAAACCGTCTGCAACTTCTCGGCTAATATAGTTTCCAAATTATACGACCATAGACTGATAGAACGATCTTCCAGCAAGAGATCATAATTGAACTCGATTGCTCGTGGGGTAATCACGTCGCCCGTGGAAATGTCAATTTTCAAAGGCGTAATCAATCTTCCCACATTGGCGTTCATGGTAACGCGGATTCCCGGATACTCCATTTCATCCATGATATTGGAAACATCTTTAACCTCAAAAGAAACACCATCATCAAGGTCAATATCTTTGACCTGATTGACAACTCGCAAGGCATCCTCCGCAGACAGATTTAGATTCTTCATGCTGGTGTCTATGTCCATCGTGGAACGGTGCGCAACACCAATCATTGCCGTAACTAGTATTCCGCCTTTGATAATGAAGTTATCCCGATATTCTGATTGTGCCAGTCTTTCCAGAAAACGCTCCATCATATAGATTCGCATGAGTGTCCTTGCGTCTGCATTGTTCTGTTTTGCAACGCTCTTGATACGCCCTTTTATCTGTTCAGGTGTAAATCCCATTTACAGTAGTACCTCCATATAATTTCGGATGATCTTATCCACTCGAAATAGCTTTGCATACTTCATCAGTTTATTAAGGTCCTTATCTTTTCTCCCGACATACGCTTTTAATACTGCATTGAAATCCTGTACTTCTATAGAACTTCTACTCCGCACCAAGTCGCAAATTGTCCGTTCCAAATCGTACATAGGAATTTCATTTCCCTGATTGCTTTTTACGATTTGCTTGCCAACGTCAAGAAGTTCCTTTTTTACTGTATAAACCTTATAGCCATCCTCTTTCAAGCGGTGAACATTATATCCACTATAAATCGTGAGTGTATGAACAAGCGGTTCCCGATCTGTCAGCCCATAATAATAGAACGCTTCATCATGAGAAAACACTCCCATCGGGCAGCGGCGGTGCAGCATTTCTAATTCGTCAATCCAAGTATCTTTTGCTGCGTATACGCCATGTCCGACCTGCTCGTATTCATTGGCCTTTACATATTTATAAAACTCAAATTTCGTTAAACCTACTTTTGTTGCAAGCTGCGGTGTTAAAATCTCATGTGTTTGAGCCAAATTGTTCATGTTCATCATAAGCGTCACCTCACCTTCGTGCTTATATTGTATTCTAAATAAGCACGAAAGTCAACGCAAACTTTCTTTTGTGCTTATTTCATTTGCAATATTAGCACATTCGTCCACTCAGCCTTACTTGATGCTCCCTATTCAACGTGCTATACTTAAACCATAAAAATCAATCAAAGGAAGTGCATTTGTCATGAGCAGACGACTTGTTGCTTACTTCTCCGCCAGCGGCGTTACCGCAAAGGTTGCTGAAAATCTTGCCGATGCTATCGGTGCAGACATTTTTGAGATTCAGCCGGAAGTTCCATGAGCTTCTTCAAATATTCATCCTGAACACAACAACTACAAACCTTTTTCCTTGATGTTCCATATCCTCGCTCTTCAAGTTGCATCATCCGGTCTTTTTCGTATCCCATATTTTTATCTCTTCTCGCTATGAATCAAAACGCCCACACCGATATCATAACTTTGCTTATCAGTGTGGGCATCATCAATTATTTTAATTTTGCTAGGATTTCATCCGCGCTCATGCCATCTGCCAGAAGTTTTTTCAGGACAGCTTCTGCTTCTGCCTTCTTTACTTCCTCGGCGGCTTTTTGATCTGCTTTCGCTTTCTTTGCTTCTAGCTTGCCTACTTCTTTCTCAGCAGACTTCAAAGCCACACGTTTAGTTTTCAGCTCTGCTTTCAGGGAATCAATGTTCGCCGTGATAGACGCAATTTCTGTGTTGAGAGATTCGATGGTAGACTGCTTTTCTGCAATCTGGGATGCAAAGTCATTGACCACTTTGGGCTTGTTCTTGCTGCCTTTGGTTCTGGGCATACGAATACCTCCATCAAATTTATATTGCTTTAATGTAAGTATATCATATTGCTAGCTCTATTTCAATTTTGGGAATCGAAATAGCTTTCTACCTGTTCTTTTGCAATATGTTCCATATCCGGATAAATCGAACTTTCACGGAATCCCATCACATCAAGCTGAGCTAAGAGTTGCTTTTTTATCTGCTGCGGTATCCGAATTTTATAAAAGTAATCGCAGGATTCGTCCGACTTGAGTATCTGATCCAGCCGTTCAGTAGTGCTATGAATCGTAAAATCCGATTGTTGCACATACATTCTCAAGTCACACCCTACTCCATGACACGCAATAATTCTGCTCTGTGATTCATTATCATTGTTATCATGATTAGAAAATGCGCCTTCCAGATCACCGCTCAGACTGTCGTAGCTTATCGGAGGCACATATTCTCCATAGCCTACTTTTTTATTCAGTTTCATTGGATTCAGAACCCAAACGGCTGCATCCGTCTTTGCATCTCTATCGCTGCTCAATGCGAAATACAATGCAACCAATGGAGATTCCGACCAATCCAGCAATCTGGTTGGCAAGCCATAATGTTGCATTAACGTCAACCACGATGCACGGTCATATCGTTGCGGAGCATTTGGATTCAACCGCATTGTATGAATCATGAAATTAGTCGATATATACTGCTCATAGTGCTTACTCATACCACCTTTTCGTTGAACCGATGGTACTAAGCCCCACGAATAATCAGACTGACCCCGGAACCACATACGATACTGTTGTTCGGCATCAATTTGTGTAATCATATCTATATATGTGCCAATGTTATTGACTGCCAATTCACAGAGCATTATACAACTCTCCTCTAATAAAAGTCTCGCTGATATAAAACAGTAAAATTTTATTTTTCACTTCACTCAAACTACTTGACTTCGATGAATCTCCCCATTTTTATTCGATTTTCTAATGTTTCACACTCCACATTCTCATCCTTTAAATATAGTTTTTCTCGAAGGATTTCATAATCATGTATAATGGTCTCTATCATTCTTGTCAAAGCGTAATGCCTTATTCCATCAACATCGCCATTCCTATGCTCTGTAAATCCGTCTATTTCCACAATAACACTCATCCACTTAAGTAAGTCCGGAGAAGCATATATATAATTTTGTTGAATTTCTTCTATGATTTTCTTTTCTATATTATCATCTTTGTCATCGGCATTTTCAAATCTTACTATCGGCATCTCATTGAAAGCATAAAGCATTCTATTTTCTGTTGCTGTTTCTTTCAGTACACATCTTAAAGCCTCAGATTTACACACTTTTTCAAATAATCCACCATATAGTCTTTTATACTGATCTTCAAAGAATTGATACTTAAATTTCAAATCAGCATCGAACTGTTCATTGATTCTGTGAAATTCTGCTTGAACTTCTTCCGTCTTTGTTCTCATTTCTGCAATGTCTTGCTTTGTTGCATAATTTTCAGCTTTTTTAGCAAAATAAGTTCCGAAAGCATCAAATATTTTTTGCAACAGTTTCATAATGCCCATCCCCATTACTAAAAATATAAGTTCACGCATTCACATCTCCTATATTTTGCATATATCTACACTTTTTTCCAGAAAAATTAGCATTATAGTAATCTCGCGTGATAGATATATCATACCGTTTTTTATCTCGTATTTCTTCAATACAAACCATTAACTGATTATACAAATTACTGCTATTTTCAGTATAAAACATATTTCTATATGGTTTTATACCATTGTCAGGATTATATTTAAGCATTGCTAAATATTTTTCAATGGAATCCAATATGAAATCATTCGCCTCAATCCGTCTATGTTCACTGATTTTTTCATTTTCTAAGACATATTTTCTATACGCTTCCATGTAAGAAATATGATTGTGTATAATTCTTTCTTCGTGGAATTGTCCCTCATAGTAATAGGAGCTTTCTAAAATTTCGCTATAATGACTTGCCCCATTTTCCTTCATGACAATTTTGTTATATTCTTCAAGACTCATTATACACTTTTTGACAGCCTCTATTACAGCTACAACCGTTTCTTTCATTGATTTATATTCTTTTTTGTCATCAAGATTTTGATACAAAAACAGTGGCTGACTAATTCCTGCCGTAGAAAATCTGCTTGAGAAGTATTCAAAATGTATGCACATCGTGCTTGCAAACATTTGTCCTGCAGTGGTCGCTCGAATATAAATTTCCCTTTCATCTCTAGTATCACTGGATTCTTTATTAAATCGTTCTTCTGAACTTTCTATATAATTTTTTATAGCGGTTGAAGAATACGCTAAAATATTGTCAAATGTCACCAAGTGATTCCAGAATTTCTTATTTCTCAATGAGTACATTCCATTTATAACTGTAACAAACTGATCTAAACTCATTAAATTTCGTACCATCTGGTAAAGATCATCCAATTTTACAGATTCCTCTGGATTGACAAAAAAGCGTTCTATATTTTTTGTTTGCCTATTACATAAAATCGTTAAAATGATTCTTGCATAGGAATATCCATGATGAGGTTTCATCAAAACGGAACTAGAGCCATATTTTGTTGACGGAATTCCCATGTCATCAAAATATTTCCATTTGAAAAACTGATCTATTAAGAGACGATAAATTATCCCTCTTCCGCCAAAGACACAGTGGTTATCATCCGCTTTAATTAGTCCAATTGCATTTTCTACTTCATTCAGGTGTTCTGTACAGATTGCCTTAATGCATCTCATCGCTGTTCTGTAATCATTATCGAACAGTAGAAAGATGTTTTTCATGAATAGTTTGTCATCAATAATTTGATTCAAACAATTTACTGTTTCTATAAATCCCGCTTTCTTTACTTCACCATTCTTTATCATATCTAATGCAAAATCTAATTTTTTCTGCATTACGACTGTTTTATCCACATCTTCCGACATATCAAAATGATCCATGATTTCTCTCATTCGATCTCTTAAATGTCCTGAAATATGCATTGCCGTCGTTTCACGCATTGCAACCACAATATTAGTTTTATCATATAACTCAATAAAATCCTGATCTTTTACATCACCTTTTTCGTGAATCTTTAGAAATACATTTTTAGTATCCCAAACAAATCTCCATATACCCATCATTGTATTTTTAAAGATGTCCGTTGTTCCATCAGAAATAATATCAATATTGTCCAGCAAATATGTTAGTTTTCTTTCATTCGGAAGTCTATTTGCTGTGATAATTTCTGCATATTCCCATATAGTATAGACAAAAAGTAATTGCTCCAACGATAACTTCTTAAGTTCACTCAAAAGCGTTTCATAGACCGAATCGCTTTCTTCTTGTGCCAGTTCTGGCTTAACTATGTCCCAAAAATTTTTTATGGCTCCAAAGTCGATTTCAACAAAGTTTTCCTCGATAGTCCATCTATTACGCCTAAAGAAGTCGTCGACCTTACTTACTATTTCTGCGAGTCGCCCATCATGAGTATGATTGTCAACACTTCGCCTCATATTATAGCAAAGCTTTTCGGAAAAAGGTTTGTCTTTTCCCATTCCACCTTCATCAAAGTTTATATATTTGCACTTTCCTGCCAAATGCTCATAGATATAATTCGTCAAAGCATCACTAGAATTTCATTCATTCAATCCATACAATTCATTGAAAAGTGTTCTTTTTATTACTTGGAATGATGTAGCATATTTTTCGTTTACATCATTTACATTATCCGTGTTTTCCAGATCTTTTTTTCTACGTTCCTCAAATCCCTCTAAAGGTTTATTTCCATCCGATATATATTGAATAAGTTTCAGAAAATTAGTTTTTCCACAGCCACGATATCCTGTAACAACAACCAAATTCCGTTCAGCATTATTAAACACCTTGCTTATTATCGCAAGACGTTCATAGGTTTTATTATTTTTTATATAAAGTTCATTGAAGAAATCAATGCCCCTCAATGCTTCTTCATACACTTTTTTTGTGCTTGCCGAAAACGGATGCATTATAAGATATTGATCCAGATCAATTTTGCCCTCATCAATCATTTGCCCCAACCTTTTTGTCATAATTTATCTCCTTATAATTATACTCCTGCTTTTAGAAACTCATGTACATATCTGTCGCTGATTTTATATCTTATGGGCAAACCACATTCATTTTCGGAACCATTGTTATTCTATGCTTATTCCACAGTAACGCTCTTCGCAAGATTTCTCGGCTTATCTACATCTAAGCCCTTGGCAACAGACACATAGTAGCCCAGCAACTGCAACGGGATTACCGCCAAACTACCAATAAAATGTTCATCCACTTTCGGTACATAAACCGTAAAGTTCACCTGATCTTCCGTTTCGTATTTTCCGTAAGTAGTAAGCCCCATCAGGTATGCGCCACGGCTCTTGCACTCCAGCATATTGCTGATGGTCTTTTCATACAGTTCACTCTGTGTTAGCACACCAATAACCAGTGTTCCCTGCTCGATCAGGCTAATCGTGCCGTGCTTCAGCTCACCCGCAGCGTATGCCTCAGAATGGATGTAGCTGATCTCTTTCAGTTTCAAGCTTCCTTCTAGGCAAACTGCATAGTCAATGCCACGACCCACGAAGAGCACATCGTGCGCATTTGCGTACTTTGCCGCGAACCACTGGATTCGCTCTTTATCTTCCAGAATCTTTTGCATCTTTTCCGGAATAGTCAGCAGTTCAGAAATATAGTAGCTGTACTGCTCTTCTGTGATTTTTTCTCTGACCTTAGCAAACTGAACTGCCAAGCAGTACGTCGCTGCCAACTGTGCGCTATATGCTTTTGTCGTAGCAACCGAGATTTCCGGGCCAGCAAGGGTGTAGAATACCTTGTCCGCTTCACGTGCAATGCTGCTGCCGACCACGTTGACAACAGCCAGTGTTTTGATACCCTTTTCTTTTGCAAGACGGAGAGCCGCCAGTGTATCGGCTGTTTCACCGGACTGACTGATAACGATTGCCAACGCCTTCTGATTAACCGGCATTTTCCGATAACGGAACTCAGATGCCAGTTCTACACGAACCGGAATGTCTGCCATATCTTCCAGAACATACTGCGCTGCCATACCAACGTGCCATGCCGAACCGCAGGCAACGATATAGATTTGTTCAAAATTCTTGATTTCGTCCTCTGTGATTTCCACACTGGACAGGTCAATTTTTCCATTCTTAATGACAGAGTTCAGCGTATCCTGTACAGCTTTTGGCTGCTCATGGATTTCTTTCATCATGAAATGCTCGAAGCCTGCCTTCTCTGCTGCCTCTGCATCCCACTTAATTTCCGTGGTCTGCTTCTCGATTTCGTCACCGTTCAGGTCATAGAAGTGAGCCTCGCCCGGAGTCAGCTTTGCAAATTCAAGGTTGCCAATATAATAGACATTCCGAGTATACTTCAGAATGGCAGGAACGTCTGATGCCACATAGGTTTCGCCATCGGCAATGCCAATAATCATCGGGCTGTCCTTTCGTGCTACCCAAATCTCACCCGGATAGGCACGGAACATTAGCTCAAGGGCATAGGAACCACGAACACGCACCATTGTTTTTGCAATGGCATCAATGGGACCCAAATTATACTTTTTATAATAGTAGTCCACCAGCTTGATGACCACTTCCGTATCCGTCTGACTATAGAATGTATAACCGTGCTTCAGCAGCTTTTCTTTCAGTTCGGTATAGTTCTCAATGATGCCGTTATGTACGCCAACGACCTCAGACTCCACTGTGCCGGAACCAGAACGGGTACAGTTACCTGAAACATGCGGATGTGCATTGGTTTGGCTCGGCTCACCGTGAGTTGCCCAACGAGTATGACCAATACCACAAGTTCCTTTCAGTGCATTACCGTTATCGGTTTTCTCAATCAGATTGGATAGACGGCCTTTTGCCTTTACAACCTCCGCCAGCTTTTCGCCATCTCGGACTGCCAATCCTGCCGAGTCATAACCACGGTACTCCAGCTTCGACAGACCATCCAATAGGATGGGTGCCGCCTGCTGCTTTCCGGTAAAACCTACGATTCCATACATACTTTTCACGCACTCCTCTCACGGAAGGGATTAAACTCAGATGTATAGGCACAGATAGATTAGTCACAATGGCCTTTTCTCCTGATGACTTCCAGCACCTGATCCACGTACTTTTCGCAGGTGTCGTGATCCTCGGCCTCCACCATCACCCGAATGACGGGCTCGGTGCCGGACTCCCGCACCAGGATGCGACCGTTATCTCCCAGCTTCGCAGCCACATCGGCCACGGCAGCCTGGACATCCTCGTCATTCTGGGCGTTGGCTTTGTTGGCCACCCGGACGTTTTTCAGCACCTGGGGATAGAAGGTAAAGCCCTTGCACAGCTCGGAGAGGGGCTGCTTCTTCGCCATCATCACCTCCATCACCATGAGGCTAGTCAGGATGCCGTCACCGGTGGAGGCGTGCTTGGAGAAGATGATGTGGCCGCTCTGCTCGCCGCCCAGACGGTTGTTGTTGAGCATCATGTGCTCATACACATATTTGTCCCCAACCTTGGTCTTGGCGTACTCGATGCCCAGTTCATCAAAGGCCTTGTACAGGCCAAAATTACTCATGACGGTGGTGACCACGGTGTTGCCGGGGAGCAGGCCCTTTTCCTTCATGTACTTGCCGCAGACATAGAGGATGTGATCGCCGGTGACGATGTTCCCCTGTTCGTCCACGCACAGGCACCGGTCAGCGTCCCCATCATAGGCAAAGCCCACATCCAGGCCGTTGTCCACCACATATTTCTGCAGCACCTCAATGTGAGTGGAGCCGGCGTTCTGGTTGATGTTGAAGCCATCGGGCTCGGCGTTGATGACGTAGGTTTTGGCGCCCAGGGCATCGAACACGGATTTGGCAATGTTCCAGGAGCTGCCGTTGGCGCAGTCCAGGCCGATGCGCTTGCCCTTGAAGGAGTACATCCCCAGGCTGATGAGATAGCCCACATACCGGTTCCGCCCGGCCACATAGTCCACAGTGCGGCCGATCTGATCCCGTTTGGCCAGGGGCAGCTCATCCCAGTGCCGGTCAAAGGCAAAGAGGTCATCGTCCAAATAGGCCTCCACAAGACGGATGACGGATTCGTCCATCTTCTCCCCGGAGCCGTTAATCAGCTTAATACCGTTGTCGTAGTAGGGGTTATGGCTGGCAGAGATCATGATGCCGCAGTCAAAATCCTCAGTGCGTACCACATAGGCCACGGAAGGCGTGGTGGTAACATGGAGCAGGTACGCATCTGCGCCGGAGGCAACCAGGCCGCCCACCAGGGAGTATTCAAACATATAGCTGGAGCGGCGGGTGTCCTTGCCGATAATGATTTTCGCCGGTTCGTCAAAGCCTGCCCGATGCTTCAGCTGGGTGTAGTACCAGCCCAGGAAGCGGCCTACCTTGAAGGCATGGTCGGCGGTTAAGGTGCAGTTGGCTTCCCCACGGAAGCCGTCAGTTCCAAAGTATTTTCCCATTGTTTTGTCCTTCTTTTTGAATTTACAGATTGAGTAGTGGGTTTCCTACCCCTTCCTCTCTTAATTTCTCTCTCCACTTTTCCTCTATTTTCTTCAATGAGGTTACACTACTGCACCTGCTCCACCTGGAATGAGAAAAAAGTTGGGAGGTTAGTACGAGAAAAGCAGAGTCCGGGTTATCAGCAATGAGCTGGTAAACTATGTAGGACTTCCCAAGCCCGGTCGGGTGGACAATACATGCTCTATTGGATTTTTTGAATGATTTGATGAGTGCCTTATAGGCTTTAAGGTTATGGTCTAGGATTTGCATTTTTCTGCCACTCCTTGTGGCGTTTTTTTATTATTCTGGTGTGTTCTTTTATTTTTTCTTGTTCTTGTGTGGTTTGTTCTTTTCTGCTGTGGTGTGTTTTTTCCTCCTACCTTATTTTGTAGGCTTTCAGTTGTTTGGATTGATAGTTGCACAGGAAGGACAATAAAACCAATAAAACCAGACAACCCAAAAACCACACAGCCCAATCAAGCAGCTAAGCAAAAATCAGGAAGTTGGGTTGTTGGTTGTCTAGTTATTTGCTATCCGAAAAAATGACAGAGGTACGGTTTGACCCTTTTCATAGTTCTACTTCCTTATAAACTTTTTAAAAATAGGAGCAATGAAACTTCGATTTACAATCACCAACACAATAAAAAGGATAACCTGAATTACTGATACCGCTCCTATTGTAGCAAAGACTGACTGTACAATTACAATGGCTATCGAAAAGAAATGAACAGGCCAGTTAACTTTCATTCTGATAAAATTTTGTAGGTATTTAGTTCTTAGCACCCAAGTAGTCAAATAACCTAGCAATGTTGCAAGCGCTGCGCCTACTGCCCCAACGAAATATATGAAAATAAAATTACAAATAATATTAACCACAGCACCAGTCACTGTAGTTTTAGCAACTGATTTCGTATTTTTAGTCGCTGCAAATAACGAGCCTTCAAATTGAGAAATACCACTAAAAACTGTACCCATCAATAAAAAAGGAACACATTTCCAAGCTACAAAATAATCTCCTCTATATAAAAACTTAGCTAAAGGAATATTAATAACAAATAATCCTGAGCAAACAAATAAAGAAATAAAACTGTAAAATGAATAATTGTTACCAATAAACCCATCACTATCGTTCTCATCAAATTCTGATATCGCTGAGATTGACCAGGCGTTGTAGAAGATTCCTTGAAACATGGATAAAATAGTTGGTATTTTATATGACACAGATAAAACACCATTTTCTGCAATTCCACGTAGCAAAGTTAATATGTATTTATCACTAGCATTATTTACCCACCATGAAATGGAATTTGCAATCAAAGGGAAGCTGTACTTAATCATTGGTCGTGATAAATCATTATAATCCCTTAGCCTTATATCTTTATATACTTTTCCAACGAACAGCTGATATAGGTTTTGTATTGTAGCACCAATAGTGTTACTTATCATATATCCTACTATTCCCCATTTTAAGACAAGAAGAAGAACTATATTACTTATACAAGTAACCAAAGTACATAATATACCACTAACAGCGATAACCGATGCTTGATTCTTTGCTCGAAGATAGAGGTTTAAAATTTGACTTAATGCACCCATCACAAAATATATACATAAGAATATAAGATATATATTTGAAGTGTTAAGTATATGAGTAAATGCAATTATTATGACACCAATAATCAGAATAAATGAGCCTTTAATTGCTATATTAATAGAAGTAGAAAGAACATCCTTTTTTTTGTATTCTGGATCCATGCCAAATCTTAATGTGGCATCAAAAATGCTTAATAAGAGAATTGGGGTCAATAAAGATGCGGTTGAAATAACCAAATCAACTGATCCATACTCTGATGTCGATAAAACTGCGGTATATAATGGGACTAGTAAAAATGATAGAATCTTTGAGCCAAAACTGCCTATTGTAAATAACCCTATATTTTTGATTAAAGATTTTCTTTTTTTATCCATTAATTCAAATATCCTTTTTAATAAGTCATGTCATCATATGTGATAATGCCTGCTCCCCCAGTCGCATAAATTGTGTCTCCCACAATCATCCTTCCCATTCCACTGACTAGAATTGTAGCCAGGTTTCCTATTTCTTCTGGAGCGGCATATCGTTTTGATGGCGAGTATTCTAAATATAAGTCATTTACTTCATCGTTTCTTAGCATAGGAGTTAGCGTTGACCCAGGT
>OLJF01001425.1_pt1 | contig 14789 bp, 5 predicted proteins | sample 1609751 | NCBI WGS metagenome assembly OLJF01 (sample SAMEA4350171, study PRJEB24818) | metagenome | biome: human; feature: gut; material: faeces | place: Denmark | collected 2013-09
AGATTGGTATAAGAGACAGAATCTGTACTTTGCAATCAGGTATAACGCATAGGTGTAATAAATCGCATTTCCCGAGAGAATTAGGTCTCCAGACAAGTATCCAGCATTCATGATAGATTTCAAGAATTCGTGCCAGTTATGAATGTTGAGAACGTCTGGGAGTTTTGCTTTAAGCACATCGAACCGCTGATCACGCAGAACGTTATCAACAGCACCTTTTCTGTCGAAATCAGCGCCACGAAGCAGCTTGTATCCATATTTCAAACGGGCTCTGTCAAAAGCATATGCCATAACCACACGAATAACATCCTGTGCAGTGACCTCGGTAAGCTGATTGTACGATGTGATTTTGTCCTTGGAGGGATAGGTTGACTCCATGCTGAACTGTTCGATCTCTTTTCGACCATCTTCCCAATAGAGCGAAAGAAGTGTCAGAATAAAGTCGTTCTGCTTCAATGCTACGCCGCTGGAATTAACACGAACAAAGATTTCAGAGACATCCTCTTCCTCAGCATTCGCCTTGATATCAAACACCGGGAGTGTGTACTGCTTCAAGTTAGAAAGTGCAGTTATGTTTTCAGATATGAGATCTTGTTCTTCGTCGCTCAATGCTTCGCCCTTAGAAGCCCGATATTCGGCCAGCTTTTTTGTGAAATTGATGATCAGTTTCGTAATGTTCGGGGTGGTGAAAACTTCACTGATGTTGTAAATCCACTCTGGGTCGTTTTTCGTAGCTTGATAACCAACCTCGAACTTGTTCTTCAACGGGCGATAGGAAATAACAATAGCTTTCTCATCATATTTTGAGTTGATAACCTTTTTTCCCTTCATAACGGCATACAGAGAAGTCAATCTCTGCTGTCCGTCAATGATAACCTGCTTCGGAGATTCATAGTTGTGCTGGGCTGTTCCGATGGTTTTCTTCTTCTCAATCGTCGGACACTCCCACAGCATCAAATAGCCAATGGGATACCCGCTCATCATGGAATCGAACAAATCACGCACTTTGGAATCTTTCCAGATGAATGGTCTCTGAAGCTCCGGAAGACCAAGTTCTCCTGTATCAATCTTTTCGATGAGCTGATTGACTGTCAAAGTCGTGTTGCTAAAAATTTGCTGCATCTGCCGTTCCTCCTGCTTAATCTACGAACAAGTCCGGAATATTATTGCATCATATCATGTCTGCATTGTTCCGGAAGCCCTTGTGATGCAAGCGCAATTCCGGTTCATCCGCAGCAATACATTTTTGATACTTGACGAAGAATATACATAGCCAACTCTACGGAAAAGACGTGCTTGTGAATGGCCATGACTCTTTTGTTCGTCGAGTCGTGAAGAAGCATCTGAAAAGCGGGGTAATGGAGAATAGCGTGAACTGTAAAACCGTGGAAGGTTTGACTTAAGCCATGACTTTGTTCAACAATTGCTGAAAGTCATCCACATGGTCGTAAGTAACCAGTCCATTCGACAGCGTCGTGAACAGCTTCTTCGCACAGTCGATCTTCGCCTTCTCAATCGGGCGCAGGTTTAGACTGTCCATCGTGCCTTTTGTTTCAGCGATGAAGTAGATATGCCGTACAGCGCCCTCGTGGAATACGATTGCCCAGTCCGGCGAATAGTGTCCTACCGGTGTCGGGATGGCAAAGCCCTTCGGCAGCTTTGCGTAGATGAACACGTCCTGAGAGCCATCCAGCGACTGCGCAAAGCGGCGTTCGACGCTGTCCTCCGCCGTGCCGTCTGTAAACACATAATCCTGAATTGCCTTGTCCGCATGGAAGGCCTGATCGAGCGTCTTTCCATGCTTTTCAGCCGTGAAGATGGTGCTGTCATAGCTTCCTTCAATCTGATCGTAGGTGATATGTTCGACAATCATCGTAGCCTTCTGCTCTTTTATGAGCCGGATGACCTTGGAGATAAACTCTTCCGGGTTGTTGCGGTACATGTAAAACTTATCCGGTGCAATCCCCATAAGAATCGCAGCAGCAGTCTTACGGGTAAGAACAGTTCCTTCAGCCACCTTGCCCACAAGATCGTACTTCAGCTGGCTGGTACTGGCATGTTTCAGCGTTTCCGTATGCGTTGCAACTTTACCGAAGCTGTCGCCCGCACGCATATCATCGCCAGTAATCTGCTCTTTTTGACCAGCTGCGGAAACCGTGTACTGAAGCTGGCTGACAAAAAGCTCGCTGTTTATATGCGCAATGGACTTTTTTATCAACTCGTCGCCATCAAAGTCAACCGTGTATGCATATTTGTGGTTGATGGTATTCCAGAGCGTCTGGAACTCCTTCTTGTAGAATCGGTCATTCAGCGGGTTTTCGGGTGCAGGCGTTTTATTGCCGTCTTTGACCATGTCAGCAAGAACCTTGTCATCAAAGATGGCTTGAATCAACCGATGGATTCCTTCGCTCATCGGCTGCAGTGTTTCCGGCAAAGGCTGCAAGCGACCAGAAGCGGCGTCATTGCGGTATTCCTGCGTAATTCCGTCATCCTCGTCGATATAATCGTTCTTGGCAAGATACTTCCAAATCGTCTTGGCCTGCTTTTCGTCCAGCTTGACTTTGGAACCGTCGGGCGTCAAAACATTCTTGCCCTCGAAATACTCCACAGTCGCCTTCCTCGGACGGTCGTACAGAACCGCTTTTGTCTCCTCCTGAAGCGCCTTTACAAACTCTGCATAACCCTCGCTGGCAATGACCGTCAGGGTATTCAGAACGTGAACGTCTGCACCGACGGTTTCCGCGTCCATTCGCTCACCGGCTTGATTGACGCACAGACGCAGGCCGCGTCCGACCTCCTGCCGCTTCTGCGTGGTGCTGTCGCCGCCGTGCTTGAGCGTGCAAATCTGGAATACATTTGGGTTATCCCAGCCCTCGCGCAGTGCGGAGTGTGAGAAGATGAAGCGCGTCGGCTCATCGAAGCTGAGCAGACGTTCCTTGTTCTTGAGAATCAGGTCATACGCAGAAATATCATCGCTGAACTCACTGCCGCGCTTAAGCTGACTGTCGATGGCGCGCCCGGTCTTCTTGTCGATGCTGAAATAGCCGCGATGCGTGGCGTGTACATCGATGCCATCCAGATACGCGACATACGCCGGATCAAGCAGTGTCCGATAGTCGTTCATAACGGACATGTATTCTTCCTCAAACACCCGTCCGAACTCGCCAAGCGTCTCATTGCCGTCCGCATCGTATTGCCGATAATGCGCCACCTCGTCGATGAAGAACAGCGACAGCGTCTTGATTCCCTTGTGGAACAGCTGGGCTTCCTTCTGGAAGTGTGAGATGATTGTTTCCCGAATCTGCACACGGCGCATGTCGCTTTCGGAAACATCGCCGACGACTTCGCCCTTGCGGATGATATCGCCGTTGGTGAAGGTGACGGTTCCGTCGATGGGATCGATCTGCGAAACGGAGAAACCACGGTACTGTTCCATTTCACCGGAGAGGAAATATAGGTTGTCCCCCACTGTCAGCTGCCGAGTTTCGCGGTTGATGGACTTGTTGTATCTGATTTCCAATTCCATGCGCACCTTCGGCGGCTGTTTCGGCGAAAGAATGAAGCTCTCCAAATACAGATAGCCGTCCGTGCCGCGGAAATTCTTTACTTCAAATCCCTTAACCTCAATGCGTTTCACCAGGCGCTTGTTATACGCGTCCAGCGCGTCCAGCACATAAATCAGGTCGTGCCGCTCCTTGTGCGTTGCGGAGTAGTTGAGCGTGAAAAGCGGATTGAAGGACTTCAGCGCCTTTTGCGTCACGTCGCCACCCATCTTCTGGGGTTCATCCATGATGATAATCGGGCGATTTGCGGCAATGACGTCAATTGGGCGGCGGCTCTGGAACTCGTCGCGCTTTGAGTAGATGATGCGCGCTTCCTTGCTCTTGCCATCCTCTTTCAAAGAAGCGGCAAACGCCTGCGTGTTGATAATCATCACATTGATGCCGCTGTCGGCAGAAAAGCTGTCCAGCTGGTTCAGGTTGGCGCTGGAATAGATGAAGAACCGCGCCTTTTTCCCGTAATGCTCCATGAAATGGTCAACGGTAATTTCAAAGGACTTCTTCACGCCCTCGCGAATGGCGATAGACGGCACGACCACGATGAACTTGCTCCAGCCATAGCGCTTGTTCAGCTCGAACATCGTCTTGATATACACATAGGTTTTGCCCGTGCCGGTTTCCATTTCCACGTCCAGCGCACAGCGCCCCAGCCCCTTCGCAAGGGATGCGGACTGATAAATGTCGTTATCCTGCTGCACATCACGGATGTTTTTCAGCAGCTGCTCGTCGGTCAACTGCAGCGCCTCGTTCAGATAGCCGGTATCGAATAGGCTTACTTGTTCTGCCCCAGGCTTAACTTCGCCCAAATCGCGGCGATAGGACACACCATCGGAATAAGGCTGTCCTTTGAACACACTCACAACGCTATTAACGGCATCGGTCTGATATTGCTGTATCTTAAATCGAAATTTCATAGCTTTTGCCCTCTACTTTTCTTTTTCGTTGCAGTTATTAAGTATTTCTTAATAACTGCTCCCTTATTTACAGCGCTTTCCTTACCGTCGAGGGCGAATAGGTCTCGAAAATCTGGTCAAAGTTGGTGGCTGTGCTGTCGTCCGCCATGGAGGCGTCGCGGAAAACGGCGTAGTAAGGCTGCTTTTTCGCAATCGCGGTGACGGTTTCGGTGGTTACACCTTTATCGAAGCACGCCAGCAGGAAGCCGTCCGCCACGTCGAACACCTTTTTGCCGCCGATTTCCGTCTCGGCAATCGTGCTGGAGGGCAGCACGCCCAGCTCCAGCATCACCTGGAACAGCAGGTCTTCTGGCGTGCGGTCGGGCTTGATGTTATCTGTTGTGAAGGCAAGCAAATCCTGCTGCGTTGCATCGGGCGTGTAGTAGACGTCCTGCATGTTGGAGGAATCCAGACGCAGGCAGCGGAAGCCGCCGTCAAAGTCCTTGGACAGCGCCAGCCCCGCGTCCTCGCGGATTTTCTTTGCAGCGCGGCGAATGCGTTCCTTGCCGATTTCGCAGATGTTCCGATAGCCTGCTTTGTAGGCTGTACCGGATTTATCGGTTTCTTCCGGGACTTGGACGGTGATGAACTTGCAGTGCTTTCCTTTTTCTGCATTGAACTGCATAAGTGCATGTGCCGTCGTTGCAGAGCCAGAGAAGAAATCCAACACGATAGAATCGTCGTTCAGGTTTGCCAAAGTAAGCAGGCGGATTAGTAGCCTAACCGGCTTAGGGCCATCAAATACGCCAGCATCCATTAAGGTGGTTACCTCTTTAGCGCCTTCTTGACTATGTCCTACATCTTTATAAAACATGATGGAAGTGGGAGCCATGCCATCATACTTCAGTTCGGTTAGAAATCTCTTCATGCATGGAACACTATTTCCATCGGCACCAAAGTATATTCTGTTGTCATGGAGTCTCTCCAAAAATGCATTTTTGGAGAGACTCCAGCAGCGTCCTGCTGGAGGCTCTATTACTCGCCCCGAAGGGGCGGTAATAGGATAATCACAGGCAGCATTATATGTTTTTACAGACAAGTCACTCGGTTTCCAAACACCGCGTGGATCATTATCAGGATTTTGATAACGGGCGTTTGCCTCCTCTGTTCGAGGTAATCTACCAATCGTAAAATTATTTATGTCTCGCGCATACATTAATACATAGTCGTGGCTATTAGAAATGAATCGAGCATCATTTTTCGGGGCATATGCTCTTTCCCAAATAAGCTGTGCAACGAAATTTTGTTCACCGAAAACTTCGTCGCAGCATTTGCGGAGGTTTTCATCTTCATTGTCATCAATGGATATGAAAATCGCGCCATCATCCGTCAGCAAATCCTTCGCCACTCTCAGCCGCGGATAGATCATATTCAGCCAATCCGTATGGAACCGGCCGTTGCTGTCGGTGTTCTGCACGAGCTGGTTGCCCTGTTCGTCATACTGTCCGCTTCTGCCCATATAGCTGTCCGTGTCCTCGGCAAAATCGTCCTCATAGACGAAATCGTTGCCGGTGTTGTAGGGCGGGTCGATGTAGATCATCTTCACCTTGCCCAGATACGTTTCCCGCAAAAGCTTCAGCACATCCAGATTGTCGCCCTCGATATACAGATTCTCGCTGTCCCAGCCGCCGGGCGTGCCGTCCTTGCCCACGCTGTCCGCCTTGATGGGGCGCAGCGTTGCCGAAATGGGCGCGTTCGCCGCCAGCATCGCCTTCTTCTTGTCCGGCCACGTAAACTGATAGCACTCCTCGCGGCCGTCCACCACGCGCGTGTTGATCTCCTGCATCAGCACATCCTTGTCAATGGCGCGGACGACTTCGCCATTCTCGTTCACGGTCTCTGTGACTGCGTTCGGGAACAGCGCCGCCAGCTTCTTGAAGTTCTCGTCGGCAAGGTTCGGGGTGTGCATGGTCATTCTGTCACTACACTCGATTTCATGACCATCTTCAAAACGAATAAAATACCGATCCGCATGGAAAGTCGGATTCTCCTTCTTGAATTCCAAGCGAAGCGAATGCCAAATGTTCAATGGGTCTTCGTTATCTTCTATTTCGTGAACTTTGCCGTACTTAATCCCGTTAAGTGCGCGAAGTCCGTTATCATCATGGAGATGAGTGCTATCCTTATAAATATTCTGACGAGCCACAAGGCATATTTTCTTCATACGAATCCTCCTATGATAAAGTTTCCAGTGACTGACGCAGCGCCTTATACTTCTGCATCAGTTCAAATTTTCGTTTCGGCTGCTTCTCAGCCCATGCTTGCTTTTCCAGCTTGTCAATTTCCTTTTGCAGCTTTGACCTTCTGTCGTCCAGCGCAATCTGCTCGTTCAGCGTGTTGCCGCCCTCGATTTCGATGTGCCCGATCTGCGTGACCACGCTTTCCCAAACCGCGTCCATGTTCAAGCCTTGAAGATGGAGCGTCTGGCTTCCGGCAGGCTGCCATTCATCCATGATGAGCTTTGTCTGCCACAGGGCGAGACGCTCCGATTGCTCATAGGTGAGAACAAGCACAAGGTTCTGCCCGAAGGTTCGGGCAATGAAAACGATGTTCTGCTTGTCAAAATCCTTCTGGCGCAGGCTGACCTGCACCACAAAGAAGGCGTGAATGTCCTTGCCATCCGCCAAATTGAGCGAAACCGTGGATACTTCGTTGCAGACTGCAATCCGCGCTACATCGGCGTCAAAGCTCTTGCGCCGCTCGGCACTCATGTCAGCGGCAAAATGTTCAAGCACCTTTTTCTTGGGAATAATCTTTCTGACCTCTGTGGATAATGGCAATCCCAGCATGAAACACACCTCACTTTACGACAAGGAAGCATATGAGCTCGAAGTCGTCCAGTCCGTTAATCGCCCCGGACAGAAAGCTCATCTGATTTCCCTTCAGGAAGGAATCGACGTCGCTTTCGTCCTTTGTCTCGATGATGGAGTCAATTGCAAGGCTCAAAAGCTCCGACATTTCCGCCATGTTCCGCCCATCGTCCGTCTCGGCGTTGAACGCATTGCAGAGCGCCGACACGGGCTTGTCCTGTCCGCGGCAGAGCAGACGGATGGCGTCCAGCAGCTTCTTCGGGTTCAGATAGTCGCAGATGATTTCGCCGTCCGTCCCAATATACACCATGTAGAAGGGATGGATGCGGTTCTGGTTATTGATGTTGACGCCTTCGTTGACGTTCTTCAACACGAAGATAACGCCTTCCGGGCATTCCTCCGTCGCGGGAACGACGGCGTGCAATCCTTTCGGTTTGCTTTCCAGGCTGCCGTGCGTCTTCATGTAGTCCAGCAGGTCGAGACGGAATTCATTCAGCCCCAAATCCATGATGGAGATGCCTGTGGACATATCCTCGATATCAACAACTTCTTCTTGCAGCCGCTTGAGCTGCGCCTTGCGGTATTCGAGGTCGCCCTTTTCTTCCGCGTTGATGAGGTCATCGTCGCCGGTGGAGGTCATGACCGAAATCTTCATGCGCGTTTCCACGCGGGATTTCAGTTTGATATACTCATCCAGCGTCATATCCGGCCAGAAGTTCACGAGCTGTATGACGCTGTTGCGGCTGCCGATGCGGTCGATACGCCCGAAGCGCTGAATGATGCGCACAGGATTCCAGTGAATATCGTAGTTGACCAGATAGTCGCAGTCCTGCAGGTTCTGACCTTCGGAAATACAGTCCGTAGCAATCAGAATGTCGATTTCGGCAGGATTGTCCGGCATGAGCACATCTTTGCTCTTGGAAACCGGAGAGAAGCAGGTCAGCACATTATTGAGCGTCGTTTTCAAGCCGCGAATGGTTGTTTTGCCGTCCGCACTGCCGGTAATGACCGCCGTGTCCAGTCCGTGGCGCGATTTCATATGGGCGCTGACCTGATCATACAGGTAGTTTGCCGTGTCCGCAAATGCCGAAAAAATGATGACCTTCCTGTTGCCCGGATTAATCGGATGGGCGATCTTATCGTCCAGCAGCTGAAAGAGCGTCTGGAGCTTGCTGTCATGCGCCGGTGTGATGTCGTTCATCATCAGGAGAAGCAGCTCCAGATTCTCCGCATCCTTCGCCAGCTCTCTTCGCCATAAAACGTAGTTCATGTCGGCAATATCAATCTTGATTTTTTTGCCGATTCGGGTAAAATCCGTGTTTTCGTCTTCCGCGTCAAAGTCATTGTCCGACACGTCGCGCATCTCGATTTCTCCGCCGCCTCCGGCCACAAAGTTATCGATGATGGTGATGGTCGAATTGATTATACCCAGTATGCGCCCAAGCGTCAAGCGGAAAGAATAGACCGAGCTTTCAAGGCGCTTCAGCAGGTTGATGCTCATCAAACGCCTGATGCCGGATTCGCGCCCGCGCATGGACATGTTGGCGACCTTTTCCAAATCAAGATACTTCGCCAGCTTACTGGGAAGAATGTAGCTGGACGGCGTATAGACGCACAGCGACAGCAGCCCCAACTGCTCGAATATTTCATTATAGTTGATCGCGCTGTTCAGGTCGGTCAGTTTCGGGCGGAGACTGATGGGTTTCAGCCTTTCCGGGAATTTGCCGATGGCAGCGGCATTGTAGTACTTTTCGATATGCTTTCGGGAGCGGGCAATCGTCACGCTGTCCAGGAGCTCAAAGAAATCAAAATCGAGCATCTTGAGCAGCGCGTCCGTCGTGCGCCTTTCCGGCTCCAAATCGCTCCATTCATTGAAAGCGCGCTGTGCCTGACGGAAGATTTCATCAATGGATTTTTTCGTATTCAGCTCCTTTTCGAGCATTTCCGGGTTGCCCTCGTAGGCCAGCGCAAGTTGATTGCGCAGATCAAGGAATCGATTGTTGACTGGCGTTGCCGAAAGCATCAGCACTTTCGTCTTTACCCCGGAGCGTATGATCTTGCGCATCAGAAGCTGGTAGCGGTTTTCGCCGTCGCGCTTATGCGTACCGACGCCGCCTTCGCCATTGCGAAAGTTATGTGACTCATCAATAACGACGAGGTCGTAGTTCCCCCAGTTCAGTCGGTCAAGGTCAAGCCCGTTCGACATACCGCCCTTGCGCGAAAGGTCGGTATGGAAAAGCACATCGTAGTTCAAGCGGTCTGCCGCAATCGGATTGTTGACATAATTGTCTTTGAACGTGTTCCAGTTCTCCGATAGCCGCTTGGGGCAGAGCACAAGCACGGATTTATTGCGGTTTTCATAATACTTGATGACCGCCAGTGCCGTGAATGTCTTACCAAGGCCAACGCTGTCTGCCAGAATACAGCCGTTGAATTTCTCCAGTTTATTGATGATTGCCAGCACAGCATCGCGCTGGAAGTCGTATAGCATGCTCCAGATTTTGCTCTGTTTGAAGCCGGTCGCCTCGTTTGGAAGAACATCTTCGGAAATATCTTCGAGAAACTCGCTGAACACATGGTACAGCGTCATAAAGTAAATGAATTCCGGAGAGTTTTCATTGTAGGCGTGGCTGATGTTGTCCAGCACAACATCCGTCACATCCTGCATCTTGGTTTTGTCATTCCAAAGGGAATCGAACAGCTGCATGTACTGCGTGGCGAACGGCGCTTCCATGCAGTTGACCATGTTGTAGGTGTTGTTGCCGCGCTCACAGCCAATATCAACTGTGGTGAAACCGTTGATCGGCATATAGGCCGTTTGCTCCGTTTTCGAGGTAACGGTCATAAAACCGCCCATATTCTCGCCAGTTGTGTTGGATTTGAACGTTGCCTTGCTGCTGATCCACCGAGCACATTCTTTTGCAATAGCGCGCTGCGTCATTTCATTACGCAGTTTAATCTCAAACTCAGTACCGTACAGGCTGCTCTCACGGCTGATACGGGGGATGTAAAATTCGCGCTTCTGCTTTTCGGCCCGCTCTTTGATAAAGGTTGGCGAAGTAAAGATGAAGCGAAACTCATCTACTTGCTCAAGCTGTTTTTTCAGTTCCTCAAAGGCATACATGGAGAAACAAGCCGCGGCAATGGATACACGGCTTCCCCTCTTAATGGTTTGACGCAAATCATCCTTGACGAGCGAACTAATATTGTCCAATATTTTCATTGGCGAATCCTTCCCCGAACGGTATCAACCGTATTTTGTTCAAGTTTTACTTTGATGCTAAAATTCACATATAATATTTATACTATTATAGAACGCTCCGATGCCCATAACGGCCAGCAGCTTCCACGCTTATTACAACGCATTCGCATCTGCTTGCTTTTCCTCCTGTTCCAAGGTTCGCCATACAGTTTGCAGCAACTATTCGACAACTGCAGTACACAGTTGCGCAAGTTACGGATGGTTAAACTGCCCACTGTCGGTCAAGCTGACCGAACATCCACGATAATGGTAGCATTTATGCCGCAAAGGTCAGTGTCGCCCGTGCGCTGTGCGAGTACAAGCGCAGAAAGCTACTGGGCATGGAAGCACACACCGCTGCATACTCCTACATTATACAGCATTTGCAATGCCAAATCAAGAGACTTACATCGTCTCTCGATTTTTTGCCACTTCGTTTTGTTTATCTACCATTCAATAAAATGCGAAATAATAATTAGAAGCGGCAGGAAAAGCAACCCTACATAGCGAATACTTCTATGACAAGCAACAAAATCTGGTGGAATTTCGTCACAATGCAAAGTGTTACATCGGACACTTTCCATTCCAGTAAGATGAGCGGTCGAAACTTACTTACGCTCACGGATAGGGGGAATGTTATGATTATTAATGCAGAATGGCTGGATGCTATGAGCAAACAGCATCAACGGGATTTTCAAGAATTACTGCCCGAACTTGTGAAGAAACTTATCATTAACAGCTGCACTTCAATTTCCAGCATTCGTATGCCGCATGGGGACGACATTTGGGCACGGGGGTTCGATGGTGTTGTTGATTGCTCCGACGGGAATTGTTATGTTCCTGCCGGACGCAGCGTCTGGGAATTTGGCACCAATGAAAATACGCTTCAGAAAATTAATGATGACTATCAGAAGCGAACGCAGAACCCATTAGGAAGCAAAATTGAAGAAACGAGCTTTTGCCTTGTGACACCCAAGGTGTGGGCGTATCCGCAGACAATAACCGCATGGGAAGCAGAACACACTGATTGGAAACAGGTAAAAATATATGACGCCAGCGTGTTATGCGACTGGATTGAGCAAACACCAGTTGTTTGTGCTTGGCTATTGGAGCAGTTTTCGGATAATCACACCATTGAATTTTCTACTTTGGCCCATGCATGGAATCTGTTTGCCCAGAAAACATCGCCTGCAATGTCCGATTCGTTATTTCTCGCCGATCGTGAACAAGAAATGACGTGTTTTTTCAATAAATTAGGAAACGAAATTGTCCGCGTAAAAGCCGCAACTCGCGTAGAGGCAACCGGATTCGTTCTCGCTGCTATGATGCAAAGCCCAGAACTTCGAGGGCAATGCATCGTTATCAATACTCCAAATACCTACCGGGAGATCAATCAATGTGTAAAATCAAAAACACTTATTTTGAATTACCCTTGTGAGCATGACATTAACACAGAAAACGGAAATCATGTGATCCTATGTTATGGCACAGAAGCCGCCAGCATTCCGTGGCATGTCAATCTTGCAGAACTGCCTAAATTTCATTATATTCGCGCTTTTATGGACATGGGTGTCCCTGATCCGGAAGAACTTTATACCTTTACGCACGGCAATCTCAGAGCGTTGATTCGGAGAATTCCGGGGACATCAACCGAAAGCATGCCTGAATGGGCAAAATGCGAGGATAAAGATCTCCTTGCGCCATTGCTGTTTATGCGGAGTTTCAATAGCAACTCGGATATTGAGCGTGCGATTGTTGAACAGTTGGCTGGTGTCTCTTACGACTGCGTAGATAAAGCATACACAGAAATGATGCGCAAGGAAGATTCGCCAATCAAGGCAGTAGATAGCCACTACATCCTTGTGAATTACGAAGAAACATGGGATGTATTGCAATATAACGTTTACAGTACGCAGTATGACCGCTTGACCGGTACGATTCTTTCCATATTTGATGCGGTTGATAGAGAATCAAAGTTTGCAGCAATATTCAGCACTCGTGTAGGACGGTCAAACTTGCTGCAAAATCTCCTTGAAAACTACGTTTACTTTTCCTACAACAATAACAATCCACAGAAATCGGACAAGACAATCCATGATTTTATGGCGTTCATGGATAAACCCAATGCATCGAATATCATTATCAATCACTTATCAGTACTCGCGCAAGCAGCGCCGAAGATAGTGGTGGATGCATTGAAGGCTGAAATGAAAAAAACAAATGGAATAATTATGTCTTTATTTAATCATCCACAGCAATCTGATAGCCGATACATGAATATACTATTTGCACTAGATAAACTGACATTCTATTCGGAAAGTGCTGTGCCAGCATGTCGAATTCTCTTCCGACTGTATCAAACAGATCAAAATAAATTCAGAGATTCTAATTCACCATACAGTTCACTACTTAACGCTCTGTGCTTTATCAACACTTATTTTCCATTTCCAATAAAAAGGAAAGTTGAGCTGCTTCTTAACTTTTTGAAAAAAGATTCCTACAATGGTGGGAAGTTGATTGTTGGCATACTAAACAAAGATGAAATTTCTATATCTTCGCCATATGGTAGAATAGGGCAATATCATGAAACCTCTCTTTCCTATGAAGAATATTACCATGCTGCTGAGCAGATTGTCGAACCATGCCTTCAGCATTTCATCAATGTTAACGATATAGAATCAATTATAGAAATCCTAAATTGTTATGCAAAATATTATCCACAGTTCCTTACTCGCTTAGCTTCTCTACTGAAAGGAAATACTATCAATGATGCTTTGCTTGCAAAGCTCAATTATTATTTACGCAAAGAACGATTCGAAATTTTGAGTTTCCGTATAGAAGAAAAAGAGTATATTCCCGCGTTTGAAACATGGATTAAACAAACTGATGATCATGTGCTTCATTCCCGCTGGTTATTTTGGAATTACTATGATTGTCCGGATGACAGATTAATTCATGTTGATGATAACGGAACAGACGAGGAAACTCTGACATCTGATATTAGAAAGGATGCCTTCAAGAAGATATGGAGTCAGTTTGGGATTCAAGGAGTGCAAACACTGCTGTCACAAATGGAAGACATTTATATGTGGGGAAAGTTTCTTGCAAATGTGTTGCCAGAAACGAACCACACAGAAATTTCCAACACACTACTTCAACTAAATAAACTGCGGATTTTTGCAGGGCTTCTTGATGCCTCCGCAAAAGAGACATTCTACGTCGTCTACGACCATATTCCTGTGGATAAGCGCTTGCAAGTATACAGCGCCATGTCGCGAATGGATGTGGTTGATTGGCTATCAACAGAAGAAGAAAAGCAAGCATACTGTTCTGGAAAACAGATGATTCAATATGATGAAAACACATATCGAATGCTAATAACATACTATCCTGCGGGCTTGCTGCACTATTGCGCCGCAATCAGTGAAACGCAGCCTTCTACAGAGAACATAGAGACGGTCATGAATGTTCTCACTGCTATCAAAAATGCATGGCAAGCAGATAGCACACTATCACAAACAGAAAAATATTTATTGGATGGAATTTTAAAGTACACCACTGATAACCTATATTCAGATAAATGGGGTAAACTCTGCACGGAACTCTATTTGACCAATATTTTCACAGAAATTCCCAAACAAACCGAGCGCTACTTTTTTGAACATCCGTATGAATTTATCCGGAGTTTAAAACTCTGCAAAGAAACAAACTATAGAAAATTCCGGAATATATTTTCTAAGTATTGCTTGCCCGTCTGCGCATATACAGATTTTGAGTCTTTGAAGCGGTTTTCAGAATTGCTGATTGCAGAAGAGCGAACAGATTTGCTGGGAGAAATCTACGGACGCGCGATTTCGGGCACGGACGGTATTTTCCCACATGAGTCCATTCGCGACTTGTTAGAGCAGTTTGATAGTGATGAATTGGATTTGCAAGTTTACATTGCTTATATCAACGACCGAGGTGCGCGTGTTGTTTTGTTGGATGGAAGTGATCAAATGCAAAAAGCAGCAAAATTTATAGCTGATGCACAGGCGCTAAGCATCAGCTATCCGCATACAGCAGCGATACTTCAAAAGATTGCGGACGACTACCGAAGAGAAGGAAAACGCGATCGCTTGCATTCTGAACTTTAAGCGGGTCAATCCCGAATTCTGTCTAAACTGCAAAACGTAGTGCAAATAGAGCAAAATTTATGCAAGACGGGAGCGGCGCAAGCTGCTGC
>OLJF01001437.1_pt1 | contig 14675 bp, 10 predicted proteins | sample 1609751 | NCBI WGS metagenome assembly OLJF01 (sample SAMEA4350171, study PRJEB24818) | metagenome | biome: human; feature: gut; material: faeces | place: Denmark | collected 2013-09
GGTCAGAAGGTTGTGGTCGATGGCAACGTTAGTGGTATCGTAAATGGGGGCGAGCTCATGCTGGCAGGGGGCAACTTCGTTGTGCTTGGTCTTTGCGGGGATGCCCAGCTTCCACAGCTCGGTGTCCAGATCCTTCATAAAGTCGGAGACAATGGGGCGGATCACACCAAAGTAGTGCTCTTCCAGTTCCTGGCCCTTGGACGGTGCAGAGCCAAACAGGGTGCGGCCGGTCAGAACCAGGTCCAGGCGCTTGTTGCAATCCTCTTTGCGGATCAGGAAGTACTCCTGCTCCGGGCCAACGGTGGTGGCAACGCGCTCAACATCCTTGCCGAACAGGTGCAGTACCTTGCAGGCCTGGTCGCTGATGGCCTGCATGGAACGCAGCAGCGGGGTCTTTTTATCCAGTGCTTCGCCGGTGTAAGAGCAGAATGCAGTGGGGATGCACAGCACGTCATCTTTTACAAAAGCATAGCTGGTGGGGTCCCATGCGGTGTAGCCGCGGGCTTCACAGGTGGCGCGCAGGCCGCCGGAAGGGAAGGAGGAAGCATCTGGTTCGCCTTTGATGAGCTCCTTGCCGGAAAACTCCATGATGGCGGTGCCGTCCGGCTGGGGGCTGACAAAACCATCGTGCTTTTCACTGGTGATGCCGGTCAGGGGCTGGAACCAGTGGGTGTAATGGGTAGCGCCCTGTTCAATCGCCCAGCGCTTCATCACGCTGGCCACAACATTGGCTACTTCCAGGTCAAGGGCCTGACCCTTTTCAATGGTTGCCTTCAGGCTCTTGTAGGTCGAGCTGGGCAGACGCTCACGCATTTCGTGCTCGTTGAAGACTTTGCTGCCGTACAGTTCCATAACGGTTGCTGCCATACTTACCGAACTCCTTTTCCTCTGTGGTATCATCACGCAAATAAGTCGGACTTTTTATAAAACAAAAGGCACTGCGAACAGGATTTGTGTTCGCAGCGCCCTTGCTGTCTATGTGCTTATTATACGGGCCAAACGCAAAAAAAGCAACTGGCAGAAATGACAAACCGGATTGGCGTTTGCCTTGATGTTTTAGGAAAAATGCTTGTATTGGGGGATGGAACCATCCAACCCCCAATGCGGCCTAATAAAATAAACCGGGCCGCCAACCCCGCTTGGGGGCGACAAGCCCGGTATAGTTTAGACAGTTAAACGTGTGCTGCGTTTTTTTGGCTTTTGCGGTATAGCACAACAGTGGCTGCAATGCCCAGCAGGCTGATGCAGTCCGCCGCGCGCCAGAACCACATTCCAGTCCAGCGCACCTGTACGCTGCCCTGCCAGCCGGGAGCCAGGGTAACGGTCAGGTAACCGTTCTTGTGGGTCAGTGCGGCTCCGTCCGCAGCGGTCATATGGTAGCCGGGGTAGTAGAATAGCGGCAGCCGGATGGATGCTTCGGTATCGCCGGTGTTCTGCGCCGCCAGCTGAATGGTCAGGCCGTTTTTGGTGTACTCTGTCAACTCTACGCCGTCGTCCGCTTCGGGGGTCAGGCGGCCCCAGACGCTGTCATCGGTGGTGGTGTCCTCGGTGGGCAGGTATTCACCGCCACCCACCTGACCGGGCAGGTCATCCACCGCGGCAAGGCTCATATAGGTAACGGCTTCGCTGGTGGTGCATTTGTCATACATCAGGTACCCGGCGGGGATGATGGTCAGCGCCAGCAGGGCGGCGGCCATTGCCTTGGCGGCTTCGGGCCGGACTTTGCGGTACAGCACCACCGCACAGCAGGCGCACACGACCAGCAGCATGGTGGACGGGGTGAAGAACCGCCAGGCAAACTGCAACTTCCCCAGAGTCTTGCTCAGCGCCTGCAACGGTTCGCAACGGAACAGCGCGTACCAGGGGCAAAGGTCGCTGGCGCACCAGGCGGCCAGTAGGCCAAAGCCCAGTGTCAGGCTGCCAATGCGCGCGGCATCGCGGCTGCTTTTGCGCACGGCGGGGTCCAGCACAGCCAGCAGGAAGAAGAATGCACCCGCGGCCAGTGCCAGGCCCAGCGTCTGCGGCATTTCGCCCGCAATGCCGCTCTGGATGCTTTCCGCCACGCCGCTGCTCTGGCCGAACATCAAAAACATCTGGCCCAGGTAAACGGAGCTGTCGTACAGGTAGGCGGCATCATACTTGCCGCTGATGCGGCACACCCCCTGCACCATGTATTGCAGCAGCGGCACCATAAACCACAGGTTCCACACAATGGCGGCCCCGGCGGCTTTGCACAGAGCGGGCAGCACCGGGCGGGTGAAGGTCTTTTTGAAATACAGCAGGCAGAAGGCGGCGGTAAAGAACACCGCAAGTTCGGTTGTCAGCAGATGGCTCTGCAGCAGGCCGGTAAAGCCCAGGGCAAAGGGCAGCCAGCACCAGGGCTCGGCCTTTTTGCCATCGGCAGGGGATTGGCGATAAATCCGCCACAGGCCATACACGACCAGCGGCAGGAACGCCATGGCGGTATATTCGCCCACTGCAGCGCGCACAAACACGTTGGTCAGCCGGTAGAACGAAAGGGTGTACAACGCGGTGCCAAGCAGCGCGGCACAATCGCTGCGGAACATTTTGCGCAGGGCATAAAACGTAATGCCCACGGTGGCCGCTGTGATGGATGCAACGTAAACTTTGTAGCTGGTTTGCAGGCTGAAACCCAGAATGCGCAGCACCGCAGCCGGGTAAAGGAACACATCGGAGTACATCAGGCTGAACGGATAGCCTTTTTCGTTGATGATGGCCGGGTCCATGCGCACGGGGAACTGCCCGGCCAGCAGCCCGGCTTTCAGCCCCTCAATGCGGGAAAGGTGGATGGAAAGGTCGTGCCCGTACGTCAGGTAGCCGAGCCCCAGCGGCAGGCAGGCAAACACGCCGATACCCACCAGCGCCATGGCGATATACCGCCCGCGCAGGGTATGGATGGGAAATTTGACCCGGCGGGTCAGCAACAGGATCACCCAGTCCAGTACAGCGCAGAACACAAGCCCCGTCAGCAGCCGCACATACGCCCACGCGTGGGTGGGTACGATCTGTGCGCCGGTAATGTAGATGACCTGGTTTTTGCCGCAGTCCGCGGTAAACTGCAGCTGTGCGGTTTCGCAGCCGTAGGGCATCCACAGGCTGAACACCGTGCGGGTGCGCTCAGCGGGCAGCTTGGCGGCATCGTACTGCGCGGTGGGCATGATCTCATCCAGGAAGCTGACCTCGCCGTCCTCGCCGTCATTCACATAGTTGATGCAAACCTGGTAGCTGCCGCGCGGCAGGTCGATCCAGCGGGTGGTGGCAAACAGGCCGGTAAAGTTTTCCACGCGGGCGCCGCGGTCATCATTGGTACATTCCTCCGCGTAGGGAATGATCAGGTCCGGCGTAATATCAATCACGCCGCCTGTGCGGAAATCCCCCACAAAACGCAGCGCCAACACCATAAATTCCACCAGAACCAGCAGCAGGACCAACCCGTTCTGGCGGCTGAAAATTTTTTTGAGCTTTTGCAAACAAGCACGCTCCCTTCTCAACATGATCTTAAGGCAGCACCGCGCAATTCCCGCCTGACGGCTTAAGCAACGCTCCGGCGGCTGCGGCACGGCATCTGCGTTGCCAAAATGCTCGATAAGACATCCAGTATTATCTGCGCTTTTGGCTTAGCATCTGCCGTACCTCGCTCGCCGTATCGGCACTTAGAATTATGCGGTGTTGCCTTAAATACTATCTTATTTATTATAGGGGATTGTACGATGGTGCGCAAGAGAATTTGCACCAAACAGGAAAAAAGACTCTTGCTTTTGGAAATAAAAGTGATGTATAATAAAGCGTCCATTTATTTGTGGTAGTTGTGGAGAGGATGGTATATATGGCGACAAAGTTCGTTTTTGTTACTGGCGGCGTGGTCTCCGGCTTGGGCAAGGGCATCACAGCAGCCAGCCTGGGCCGTTTGCTGAAAACCCGCGGCCTGAAGGTGGCTTCTCAAAAGCTGGATCCTTATATCAACGTGGATCCCGGCACCATGAGCCCGCTACAGCACGGCGAGGTGTTCGTGACTGATGACGGAACCGAAACCGACCTGGATCTGGGTCATTATGAGCGCTTTATTGATGAAAACCTGAACAAGTACTCGAACCTGACGACGGGCAAGGTCTATTGGAACGTGCTGAACAAGGAACGCCAGGGCGCTTATCTGGGCCAGACGGTGCAGATCATTCCCCACATTACCAACGAAATCAAGAGCTATATCTACAATCTTGCCAAAAGCACCGAAGCCGATGTTGTCATCACCGAAATCGGCGGTACCACCGGTGATATTGAGAGCCAGCCTTTTCTGGAGGCCATCCGCCAGGTTGGCATTGAGCAGGGCATGGAAAACTGCTGCTACATCCATGTGGTTCTGGTGCCCTATATTTCCGGCTCGGACGAATATAAATCCAAGCCCGCCCAGCATTCCTGCAAGGAACTGCAGGGCATGGGCATCGCCCCCAACGTCATCGTGCTGCGTGCCGATGGCCGCGTTGGCAGCGATATCAAGCGCAAGATCAGCATGTTCTGCAATGTGCGCCCTGATTGCGTGATTGAAAACCTGACCATGCCCAGCCTGTACGAGTGCCCGCTGATGCTGGAAGCTGCCGGCCTGACCAACGTTGTTTGCCGTCAGCTGCACTTGGAAACTCCGGCCAGCGACCTGACCGAGTGGAAAGAGCTGATCTCCCGCATTGCCACCCGCAGCAAGACCTGCACCATTGCCCTGGTTGGCAAATATGTCAAGCTGCATGACGCATACCTGAGTGTAATGGAGTCCCTGTATCACGCCGGCTTTGAGAATGAGTCCAAAGTGGAGATCCACTGGGTGGACAGCGAAAACCTGCTGGATCAGGAGCGCTGCGCTGAAGAGCTTTCCGGTGTGGATGGCATCATCCTGCCCGGCGGCTTTGGCGACCGCGGCATTGAGGGCATGATCCAGGCCGCCCGCTATGCACGGGAACAGAACATCCCGTATTTTGGCATCTGCTTGGGTATGCAGATTATGGTTATGGAATATGCCCGCGATGTGCTGGGCTATGCCGATGCCAACTCCAGCGAGTTTACGCCGGACGGCGAGCACAATGTTATTGCTCTGATGCCGGACCAGCAGGGAAACATCCCGAAGGGCGGCACCATGCGCCTGGGCAAGTACCCCTGCATTACCGCCGAGGGCACCAAGCTGCGTGAGTGCTATGGCAAAGAAGAAATTGACGAACGCCACCGCCACCGCTATGAGTTCAACAACGACTACCGTGCAGAGATGCAGAACCACGGCCTTGTGATCTCCGGTACCAGCCCGGATGGCCGCCTGGTAGAAGCTGTTGAGCTGCCCGGCCGTGATTTCCATGTGGGCGTACAGTTCCACCCCGAATTCAAGAGCCGCCCCAACCGCGCACATCCCCTGTTCAAGGGCTTTATCGCTGCTGCGCTCAAGTACCAGCAGGAGCACACCATCACGGACCATCAGCCGATGGCAGATTGATCGGCATCCTGACACCATAAATACCACAAGGCACCGAACCTGTAATTGGCCCGGTGCCTTGTTTTTATGTGTTAAGGCAACACCGCACAATTCCCGCCTTGCGGCTTAAGCACCGCTCCGGCAGCTGCGGCACGGCATCTGCGTTGCCAAAATGCTCGATAATGTCGGGTTGCGGTACCCGCATCGTGCTTCGGGGGCAAAAGCCCCTCGCACTCTGCGACCGCTGCCCCTGCTTCGGTTCGCTGTTTCCGCCACTGGCGGCGCTCACCTTGGCAGCATCCAGTATTATCTGCGCTTTTGGCTTGGCATCTGCCGCACCTCGCTCGCCGTATCGGCACTTAGAATTATGCGGTATTGCCTTATATTTTGTGTGGATTATGCGGGAACAAAAACAGATTTTCAGGATTCTGTCTCTTTTTCTCTTTTGTTTACCTCTCTCTCGCTGGCTTCCACCATCGAGATCACGTTCAGCAGCACCAGCCGCACCACAGCGGGGTGCAGGCAGCTGCTGTTGATGGCGTTGATGACGGACTTTTGGAGCTCTTCAATTTTTGCGGTTGTGGTCATTTCATCACCCTTTCTGCCATCGGGGAGCCGGAATATTCCGGGCGCGGATAGCTTGTATCTTCGGTTCGCGTGCCGCCGCAGGCTGCCAGCGTAAGCGGGATGACCAATGCAAGCACCAACAGCAAAGTCAACGTGGCCAAAATCTGCATGAATTTCTGCATTAAATTTCCCTCCCGTTCACGCTCAAAGAACCGCATTCAATTCTGCCGGGGATTTCAAACTTGCTGGCATTGCAGTGGATGACCTTATCTACCTGGTCAATGGCAATGCCCACAAACTCGCTGGTGGCCCCGCCGGTGGAATAATCAAAGCTGGGGTCGCCGGTGGAGAACCAGCCTAAAAACGTGTAGCGGGAGTTATCGCCAATATAAGATTTGCCGTACCGGCTGCTTAACACACCGGTCAGGTTGTTTTCCCAGTACCAGCGGATGCGCCCCGTGTCAATGTCCACACGAGTGCCAGCATCTTTGCCCATACGAATCCAGGCATTGTCCAGGTCATAAGTGGTTGTGCGCGCCTTATTGTGAATCTGCCCGGTGGTAATGTTGCCGCCGTTGATGATTGTCTTATCCTGGTTCCAGGTACTCAAATCCGAAAATGTCACCACGCCGGATAGGTTGATCTGTGCGCTGGTGATCTCTGTTCCACCCGCCGTCAGCTTGATGGTGCTGGAAGTGCCGCTGGTGGATGCCGTCAGCTTAATTTCGCTCACCGTCTGCTTGATCTCGGTTTTGGTTTCGTTGGCGGTCAGATAGTCGCCGGTGCTGGCCGTCCACGCAGTGGGGGCGTTGCCCATCTGCACCATGGGGTGCATAATGGTCAGATCGTTGGTAACGGTGGCGTTATCGTCCGCGGTACTCACAAACAGACCGTCTGCATAGCCGTCCGCGGTCGCCGTGAACGCCGCCCAGCGCAGCTTCCAGCCGTTGTCCAGCACAATGTCCTGCTTCGCATTTTTGAATGCATTGCCGTAATAACTTTTTGCTCCGCTGCTGCTCTTGGTCTCGAACTGCAAAAACAGGCTGTCCGTGCCGGAGTTGAGCTTGTACAGTACCGATGCACAATAGGTCATGCCCTTGGCAATCACCAGCGTTTTGTCCGCGCCAAAGTGAAAGCGAGTGTTCTGCGCCTTGTTGGTCACGCGAACAGATTCACCCGTAATGGTGTAGCTGCCCTTTTTGCTCAGGTCATTGCCGCCTGCATCCAGGGTCGCATTGTTCCAGTCGTCGGTGCCCACAATAATATTGTTGCCGCCGGTGATCCGCCGCGTTACCGTCTGGGTAATTCTGTCGGCTTTCTGGTCAATCGCAGAAACGGATTCTTTGACCGTCTTGAACTCCTGTTTTGTGCTGTCCAAATCGTTGGAAATGGTTGTGGTGGTCTCTTTCAGGCTGCTGACTTTGGTGCTGATGCTATCCGCCTTTTGGCTGATGCTGGAGACATCCTCTTTCAGGCTGTTCACCGTTGCGGTGGTGGCATAATCCTGCAGCTTGCTGTCAACCGCATCGTTGGCGGCGCTGGTGGCGGTATCCTTTACCGTCTCTGTTACAGATTCCGTCACGGACTTGGTGACTTCGGTCTTGATCTCGTCAGCGGTCTGGGAAAACAGGCTTTTTGCGCTTTCCTGGGTCAGATAGTCGCCAGAGCTGGCATTCCAGGCGGTCGGCGCGTTGCCGTATTGCAGCATGGGGTGAAGCAGCTCAAACTTATTGGTGCAGTTGCCATTGCTGTCGAACTCGACAGTTTTCAAAACACCGTTTTTGCTGGGGGTCCATGTACCATACCGCAGCACCCAGCCGTCCGTCTGCTCAATTTCGAGCTGGTCAGCGGTTTTTATGTAGGCAATGTAATTTTGTCCGTCATCGCTCGTAAACGTAATGCCCAGCCGCAGCGCATCGGTGCCGGAAATGAGTTTGTACATAACGGACAGGCATAGGGTAACGCCTTTGGTGATATGAGCGCTAACAGCGTTGAACTTGAACCCGCGGCATGTGTTCGCATTGGTTATTGTTGCGCTGCCATCATCGCCATACACCACGCTACTGTCAATGCCGACATAGGTGGCGTTCTTGAAGCTCTCACTGCCCAGGATCAAGTTCCCGCCGCCGGTGATTTTGGTGTCTTTTTTCACCTCAGAGGAAAGCCCGTCCACCGTTGCTTTCAGGTCGGTGTACTTGCCGGTCAGGTCGCTGGCCTTTACTTCCAGGCCGTCCACGCTGGTCTTGATCTCCAGCATCTTGCCGGTCAGGTTCTTGTAGCTCTGGCTGTTCACGGCGCTGGAACTTTCCCGGCTGGCGCTGCCCACACTCTCAAAGCTGGCTTTGCCGGAGGAGATTGTGGCGCTCATCAGGTAGGTGTCGAACTCCCGCCCGCGTGCGTCCTTAACGTGCACGATCTGCCCGCAGGCAAGGCCGGAACTGCTGGGCACCGATACTTTGCAGGGGGTGTAGGTCACGTTTTTCAGCGCGTTGTACAGGTTCTGGGCAACGGTTTTCAGGTTGGCTTCGGTGCCGGTTGTCAGCAGCAGGTTGCCCTGCACTGCATAGGTGTTGGTGGCAGTGGTGCTGTCGGGGTAGATCACGCCCACGTCACTGTCCGACTGCCGGATCTGGACTTTCTCAATGGCCTTGACCGTGTAGTCCTCGTAGCTCAGGCTGTCAGCATAATAGGCGGTACTGTTGTTGGCACCGTCCGGGGTGATTTTAGCAGTGCTGCGCTTGTCTGTGTAGGTCAAGAATTGCAGCTTGCCGTCTGCGTTCATGTGGGCGTAGCAGCCTGCCGCTTCCGCCGCCCAGGAGATGATCTGTCGGCAGGTTAAATCGTCTGCATAGAACGCCTGCACGCTGTAGCTGCCGTTGATGGGCAGGCTGCTGCTGGCAAGCGCGACCCCTGCCCGCTGGCAGGCCAGCTGTACCAGCTGCCAGATGGTCTTGGGGAACTGCGCCTGATTGGCCCGCAGCCAGCCGGAGAAGTCTGCATCCAGCTTGGACATGGTGTCATAGGCCGTGACCTTGTAGCTGTTGCGCCTGGTGCGGGTGGGCTTTTCGGCGTAGAAAATGCCCACCTTGGTTCGGCTCCCGGCATCGTCCTGCCGGTAGTAGGTCAGGGCGTCCCCGGCGGTGATCTGTAAACTGCCGTCTGGGTCCGCCCAGATTTCGGCTTCAATGTAGTCCGAAAACGCAGAGCCGATGGTAAATTCCTGCCCGGCGTTTACCGCAGTGTGCAGGGTAAGGCTCTTCACTGCGCTGCCGGGGGAGCCGCCCTTTAACTCGGTGCCGCTTGGGAGAGTGAGAATTGGTTGGAGCAAATATACACCTCCTTTGGTTTTAGTTAGGAGGTAGGAGTGAGGAGTTGAAGGTGTGCGCGTGTGCGCACGGTTTGAAAATTGGGCCGCAATCCCGTAGGAGCGCACGTTGTGCGCCCGTCGCCTTGCGGTAAATCCTGTTATGGCATCTACCGCAAAGCCCCGGAACGGTCGAGACCGTTCCCTACAATGCTGGACCTTAGGCCCGTTTTAACTCCCAACTCCTACTTCCTAACTCTCAATCAGCATTCAATAATGTTAAACTTAAGGTTCTTCCACTGTTTCGTCTTGGCATTGTGCCAGGCGATGCCGTATTTGCTGCAGTAGCAGGTGGTGGTTTCGGTCTCGGTGGAAGATCCGGCTTTTGGGTGGGTGAACTGGAAGGTTGCCTTGCCAGCAAATAACCCGATGGTGTACTTGTACTCGTCATCCGTCAGGCAGCTGTAGGCAATGGGCCAGGTGGCAACCTTTTCCCGCACCACTTCGCGGTGCATGTACCCGGCTTCATCACGGCCGGAATCGCTGGAATCCAGGTCGGAATAGCTCGGTTCAATGTCGCAGTCCGGTGCGTACAGGGATTTGCCATCGATCTGGAACAGATTGGTCAGGGTCACGTTACACACCTCCTGTGGCAGTCAGCTGTTTGCGCTGCCAGCGCTGTACGGCGCGGCCTACGTCCTCGTCGGTCAGCTCAATGCCGTACACGGCGGAGAGGATCTCCCGCAGCACGGCCACAACGGCTTCAAAGCCAGCCATCTGGCCCGCCTGCAGGTCCTCCATGACCTCGGCCACAGCCTGCTTGATGGTGTCCAGCGGAGCTTCCACGTTGGTGCCGTGGCTCTGATCGCCCAGCACCGCCAAAAACTCCCGGTTGGCCGGAATGACTGCACCCTGCGCCAGGTAGGGGATCTGCGGGGCGGTCAGGGTGCTGATATGAAACCCGACATGCCCGCCGCCGAATATGTCCGGCAGGTCGAACGACAACCCGTTCAGCGCGTTGATGACCGCATTGATGCCGGTGACAACGGCGGAGATCATCCGATTGATGAAGCCGATGATGCCATTGACGGCGGTCTTGATGGCGTTTGTCATCTTGTCCCAGACGGTGTTGACTGTGTTGCCGATGGCCTGCCAGGCAGCATCCCAGTTGCCGCGGAACACGGCGCTTAAAAAGTCTGCCAGCCCGCGCAGCACAACAACGGCCAGATCGATGGCATCCGCAATAGCCCCAACGGCCACGCCAACAACGTCCGCAATGGCGTTGAATACCTCAGCAAACGCGGGGCCGAATGTGGCGATGATCCACTTGGCCACCGGGGCCAGCAGGTTGTTCCACAGGTCCAGCAGGCAGTTGGCAACGCTTGCCACCAGCAAAAGAATGTCATCCCACAGGGGTTTGAGGTGGGAGGACCAGAGGGTAGATAAAATCTGCATCAGGTTAGTAAGGATCGGCTGCAAAACGTTCTGCCACAGGGTGGTAAAAATGCCTTGCAGGTTTTCCAGCGCCAGGGCGGCACTCTGGGCAATGGGCTGGCCGTACTCGGCCCAGGTCAGCTGAATGCCGCCCAAAAGATCCTGCCAAACGGTCAGGGCAGCGGTTTTCATCTGCTGCCAGGCTGCATCCCACAGCGCGGCGGCGGGGGCAAGCACAGCCTGTAATGTAGCCCAGAAATTTTGCAGCTGCTGGTTTAATAGAGCCGGCGGACTTAACTGTGGCGGTTCGGCATCTGCGGCTTTGATTGTTGCAGCGCTGCTGCTTTTGCGGGTGGTGGAAGCCGCCGCAGCTCCGGCACTTTCGGCAAGAGAAGCCTGCAGCCGGTCCAGCTCATCAAATTCCGCAACGCTGCGTTTGGCGGCCTTGGCTGCTTTGGTGGTGCCACGGGCAAGTTTGGCCTGGGCTTTGGCGGCTTTGTTGGCGCTGACTGCTGCTGCGGCGGTCTGCTGCTCAAACTTTGCCACCGGCACGGCGGAGAACGCAGCGTTTACACTGCGGCTTATTTTTTTCAGGGCAGTGCGCAGGCCGTTCAGCGGCTGCTGCGCGGTGTGGGTAGTTGTTTGTGTAGACAGGGCAACCTGAAGGCTGCCTGCATAGGATTTTGGCAAAAGCATCTACCTCCTTATGGGGACTTAATTGGCCAACAGGCGCTGCAGCCGCTGGCGTTCCGCTATCTCTGCCGGATTCAGGCGGGGGCGCAGGTCAACCATGGCTTTGTTTTTGCGGTAGTAGTCCTGTTCCCACGGCTGCAATTTTTGGCCGTGGTGCAGCTTGCTGCGCACCCGCAGCAGGGTAGCCAGCTGGCCGTCCCCAATGCTGTTGAACCAGGCCATAAAGGTCCACCAGTGCAGATAAGGCAGGGCGCGCACTTCGCACCCGGCGGCTTTGTTGATGTCGGCGGCAATCAGCGGGGCGTCCTGTTCCCAGTCCAACAGCGGCGGGGCAGGGGAGCGGGGCAGCGTTTGCCCGCAGTTCAAAAAATCTGCCAGCTTCTGCATGGCCTCCGGATAGTCGCTGCGTGGCAGATCGCCCTCATAAAATAGGGCCAGGGCCACCCGCCAGCGGATGAATTCCGGCTCGCTGGCATCGTTCAACCGATGCAGAATATCCAGAATATCGCGGTAATCCGAATGAATCGGATATGCTTTTCCGCCAACCTCCAGCCGGGTGGGCAGCCGCCAGCTGCTCATACCTGCACCCCGCGCGCGGCGCGCGCTGCCTGGGCCTGCTGCACGGCCAGCGTGGCTTTGGCATCCGCGCACTGGCGGGCACCGGCTTCCAGAATGGGCTGCAATGCCGCAAACAGATTGGTGATGACCCGCTCGCCGTTGCCGGCAACCGCCAGCAGATTGGTGCCGCCCAGCATGGCGTCAAAATCATTGCCGGGGCCAAATACTTCCGCCAGCAGCCCCTTGGCGCGCTGATCCGCCTGGGCCAGCAGCTGTATGGCATCGGCCCCGGTGGGGCTTTGCGCCTGCACCTGCTGTTCCAGCTCTTGCAGCTGATTTTGCAGGGTGCAAAAACGGCTATAAACATTGGGGTCGCTGGGGTTAAAGCGCAGCACTCCGCCGCCGTGCTCCGGCCCGCCATTGACCGCGTATTCGCGCAGGCCGGTATCAATCGTAAGTTGTTCCATAAAGCCTCCTTTAATGTAACAGAAATCTGTAATCACAATAGCTAAAAAATGGTGAAGCGCTGCTGCACACTTCACGAAGAAAAAAGGTGAACAAGAGAATTTTGGTGTACCCTCTGCCAAGGGAACGCCAAACAAAACTTACAGCGGAAATACCGGAATCCTAGGGTGTATCTGAAAAGTCAAAAATTTAGGGCAATACCGCATAATTCTAAGTGCCGATACGGCGAGCGAAGTGCGGCAGATGCTAAGCCAAAAGCGCAGATAATACTGGATGCTGCAAAGGTGAGCGCCGCCAGTGGCGGATGCAGCGAACCGAAGCAGGGGCAGCGGTCGCAGAGCGCGAGGGGCTTTTGCCCCCGAAGCACGATGCGGGTACCGCAACCCGACATTATCGAGCATTTTGGCAACGCAGATGCCGTGCCGCAGCCGCCGAAGCGGTGCTTAAGCCGTCAGGCGGGAATTGTGCGGTGTTGCCCTAAACGTAAAACGCAGCCCGGCAGCCGCCGATTTGGGCATTATACAGAACAATAAAAAGATAGCGAAAAAACTATCATTCCAGTATTCTGTAAAATTCTGGACCTTGTGGCTATCATAACGCAATATTACAGAAATGTCAACAATAAAATTCAGAAAACCGAAATTGCGATGGAATACCGGTACCGTAATACTCCACAAAAGCCCGCAAACATAAAAACTCTCCGCCGCACAGTGCAATGTTGTGGGCGGAGGGAGAGCCGTGTTTAGAATGATTTGCTGCGTTAGAGCGCGGCAGCAAAACAAAAATGATGCAGACAAAAGTAAACGAGAGGAGATAAGCAGACCGGAAACATCCGGCACAACACAACAAAAAAGCTCCAGCGCCTTCTACCCTTATGGCGCTGGAGCGAACTTACTTGATTGGAGTCATAGCCTCATACCCGATTGTATTATTTTTCGGACCGTTTGCACATTTTCATGGCAACCTCATCCTTTAACTTTGATCGAATGTTTTTAAACCTGGTTTTCTTTGTTTTGCAAATCGGAAACGGGTTTCATTCGCTGTTGTTCGATGATTTTGCGTTTGCTTGAAATTTCTGATTCCCTTTGGTTCGTTATTTGCTGCCTGGAAACATTTTGCAAGGAAAACGATTCTTGGTGCATCTGTGGAACGGGGAAGTGAACTTCAATAATTTTGTGCAGGGTACCTGAATTTGATGCCAGAGGTTGATTCCTCTTTGCTCTAGTACATCGGAGTTTCTCCTTTTGGGGGGCGGTGCGCTTGCACCAGCCAGATCAGGTGAAGCATTATTTGTTCGGCGGAGTTAGATCTTTCATAACAATCACCGGTGATTCTGGGTTTCTATTTACGCTTTTGCGTACCAGGTTTTGAACCTGTAATTTTCTATTTAGAATCCTGTCGTCAGTTCTTCATCTAATCTATGTAAACGCGGGGAACTTTTTCTGACGGGATTTCCTGAGCACTGCATTTTAAGCAAGCTACGAACCTTGCATCTTAACTTTTATATCTTTTACAGGTAATGACCTGCGGCTGTTAATGAGGTTCGTTTGCTTTCAGCAGGCCCAGGCCCGCCGGTGATGAATGGGATCTTTGAAATTAGCCATTGGACTTGAGCCTCCTTCCTTACGAATCCTGCCGGCTTTGCCATCTTACTTTCAAGTCCTTCGGTAGCCTCCCGGTCCCTGCTTTCCCGGAGTTCTTCAAGTGTTCCCATTTAGACCTCTTACTGGAAGCCTTTGCGAAATCTGCTTGAAGCTGTCGGGAAAACCGCCGTGCCTTGTTCCGATGCTATTGAAAGTGGCTTTTGCTTGGAGCTTTTAGCTCCTTATCTCCGGCTGTTTTCTTTCTGTGACTATACTATACAATACCCTAAGGAATTTGTCTATTCGCAGATATCCCAAACAAAATATGAATTATTCGTGCATGTTATGGATAGATATTGCCTTGACGAATGTGGTATAATAAATATGTTGGGTGTGCAAAAGCGTGGGCCTGTCGGTTGGCAGGCCCACGCTTTTTAGTTTGTATTGAAGAATCGTTAAAGTAATAGAGAAAAGAAGCTAAGGCAACACCGCACAATTCCCGCCTTGCGGCTTAAGCACCGCTCCGGCAGCTGCGGCACGGCATCTGCGTTGCCAAAATGCTCGATAATGTCGGGTTGCGGTACCCGCATCGTGCTTCGGG
>OLJF01001446.1_pt1 | contig 14636 bp, 10 predicted proteins | sample 1609751 | NCBI WGS metagenome assembly OLJF01 (sample SAMEA4350171, study PRJEB24818) | metagenome | biome: human; feature: gut; material: faeces | place: Denmark | collected 2013-09
TGGTGCCGGTCTCCTGATCGCGCATCAGGGAGAGCTTATGCTGAATCAGCGGATGATCCATAACATGAACAATAGACATGCTTCTTCCTCCTTAGCAGGCGCGCTGAAAGAACGCCTTTAACCTGCGTTTTCCCCATTATAGCATCATGTGCGCCACGGGGCAAGAGAAAATAACAAACTTTCAGTTCATGTTACATGCGAAATGCAACCATTTCTTGACAGACGGATATCCCGGCGGTATACTACCAAAGATAGCGATATCCTACTTGATAAAAGACTTTCGGGAGGTTTTTATGCTCAGCAGACCCCTTTTAGATCGCGTTGCCTTTTTCGGCATCAGTTGGTATGCCATTTTAATCACCGGCGCCATCGTCATCGGCTATCTGCTTGCGTCGGGCGAGGCGCGCCGCCTGCATCTGCCGCAGGATACGGTGATTGATTTTCTGCTCTATGCCATTCCGCTGGGACTCATTTGCGCCCGGCTGTATTACGTCGCCTTTCGCTTCAATGATTACAGCGAAGACCTGCTTTCCGTTTTCAATATCCGGGAAGGCGGAATGGCCATTTACGGCGGCGTAATCGGCGGCCTGATCGCCGCGAGGCTGGTCAGCAGAAAGCACAAAATCTCCATGCTGACCCTGCTGGACGTCATCGCACCTGCGCTTGTGCTCGGTCAGGGCATCGGCCGCTGGGGCAATTTCTTTAACCAGGAGGCCTTTGGCACTAATACGGATACCGCGCTCTTTAGAATGTGGAGCGTAAAGATCAGAGATACGCTGGCTGCTTCCTCTGCGGATTTGGCTGCTAAGGGTGTGACCGTGGACCCGGAGGTGCCGGTGCACCCCACTTTCCTGTATGAAAGCCTGTGGTGTGTATTGGGCTTTCTGATCCTCAATTACATTGTGCATAAACGCCGCAGCTTTAAGGGCGAGATTTTTGTGCTATACGGCGTTTGGTACGGCGTGGAGCGTATGGTAGTGGAGGGTATGCGTACAGACAGTCTGTACATCGGCTCCACCAGCATTCGGGTCAGTCAGGTGCTGTCGGCGGTGATTGCCGTTGTGGCACTGGTATACTTTATTGTGGTGATGGTGAAGAAGAAGCAGGGCCGTCTGCCCCAGCGCCTGCGGGTGGTGCCGGTAGAGGAGCTGCCACCCCGCCCCACCAAGGAGGAGCGCCGTGCTGCCCAGGCGGCCAAGCGCAGCAAAACAAAGAATAAAGGAGTAAACGAGGAGAAAAATGGCACAGATCATTGACGGCAAGGCCGTGTCGCGCGCCGTGCGGGCGCGGGTGGCACAGAAGACCCTTGCATTAAAAGAACAGGGCGTGACCCCGGGGCTGGCAGTTATCTTGGTAGGCGAAGATCCGGCATCCCAGGTGTATGTGCGCAACAAGGAAAAAGCTTGCGACGAGGTGGGCTTTTACAGCGAAAAATACACGCTGCCCGCAGACACCACCCAGGCGCAGCTGAATGCACTGGTAGATGAATTGAACGCGAAAAAGGAGATAAACGGCATCCTTTGCCAGCTGCCTTTGCCGCCGCACCTAAGCGACAAAGAGGTGATCGCACGCATTGACCCGGCCAAGGATGTAGACGCCTTCCACCCGGAGAATGTGGGTGCTATTATGATTGGCGACTACCGCTTTTTGCCCTGCACCCCTGCCGGGGTGATGGAACTGATCCGTTCCACCGGCACGGACCTGACCGGCAAGCGGGCGGTGGTGCTGGGGCGCAGCAACATTGTGGGCAAGCCAATGGCTATGCTGCTGCTGCACGAGAATGCCACAGTGACCATTGCCCATTCCAAGACACAGAATTTGGCAGAGCTGACCAGGCAGGCGGATGTGTTGGTGGCGGCAGTGGGTCGTCCTAAGTTCGTTACAGCAGATATGGTAAAGCCCGGCGCGGTGGTTATTGATGTGGGTATGGACAGGGATGAGAACGGCAAGCTGTGCGGCGATGTGGATTTTGACGGCGTTTCCCAGGTGTGTGGCGCCATTACCCCGGTGCCCGGTGGTGTGGGTCCCATGACCATCTCCATGCTGCTGGAGAACACGCTGACCGCTGCCAAACTGCAAAACAGTCTGTAATTTTAACCAAGAATTCTTTGATAAACAGCCAAACCTATGGCGGATATGTATAAAAATACATATTCGCCTCTTTTTTTGCAGTTTGCACATTGAATGGTCGCCCGGTTTGTGGTAAACTTGTATCAGTTTTTTTATTTGCAGAAAGGGTGAAACAATGCAGACAATTACACTTGCAATGTCCGTGGATGACATTATTGGTAAGGTACAGAACGCCGTATGGGGCTGGCCGCTGATCATTTTGATTTTAGCCGCCGGCGTGTGGCTGACGGTGCGAACCGGCTTTGTTCAGGTGCGGCACCTGGGCAAGGCACTGAAGTTTATGGTTAAGAATGAGGACAACGGCGAGGGAGAGGTTACTTCCTTCGGCGCGCTGTGCACGGCGCTGTCCGCCACCATTGGTACCGGCAATATCGTAGGCGTGGCTACAGCCATTTGCCTGGGTGGTCCCGGTGCACTGTTGTGGATGTTGTTGGCCGCCTTCTTCGGTATGGCCACCAAGTACAGCGAGGGCTTTTTGGCCATTAAGTACAGAGAGAAGAAGGACGACAGCCATTATCTGGGTGGCCCGTTCTACTATATAGAAAAGGGCATGGGTTCCAAGTGGAAGTGGCTGGCTAAACTGTTTGCCGTGTTTGGCATCTGCGTCGGTCTCTTTGGTATCGGCACCTTTACCCAGATTAACGGTATTGCAACGGCCGTGCAGGATTTCTTTGATCCGAAGTCTGCCCATGTGGCGTTTACGCTGTTTGGCAATGATTACACTTGGGCCACCGTGATCGGCGGCCTGGTGGTCACCCTTTGTGTGGCACTGGTGGTGCTGGGTGGTATTCAGCGCATTGCCAAGGTTTCTCAGGTGATCGTGCCCTTTATGGCCATCACTTATGTGGTATTTGCGCTGGTTATCGTGCTGGGCCACATTACTGCTATTCCCGCTGCGGTGAAGCTGATCTGCCAGAGCGCCTTTGATCCGCAGGCAGCCCTGGGTGCTGCCACCGGCGTAACCATTAAGCTGGCTATACAAAAGGGTATCGGCCGCGGATTTTTCTCCAACGAGGCGGGTCTTGGTTCTGCACCGATTGCTGCCGCTGCCGCCAAGACCAAGGAAACGGTGCGCCAAGGCTTGGTGACGATGACCGGCACCTTTATTGATACCATCGTGATTTGCACCCTCACCGGTCTGTCCATTGTGGTCACCGGTGCCCAGAACGCTTTTGTGGCCGGTTCCGTAGAGGGCGTAAAGATCACCAGCCGTGCCTGGCAGACGGGTCTGCCCTGGAACGGTCGGTTCTCTGCCTTTGTGCTGATGTTGTGCCTGGCGTTCTTTGCCTTTACCACCATTTTGGGCTGGAATTACTACTCCGAGCGCTGCCTGGAGTACCTGGTAGGCTCCCAAAAGTTCACCAAGGTGTACCGCTATCTGTACATTCTTGCCGTGTTCATCGGCCCGTACCTGACCGTGGCGGCTGTGTGGAACATTGCAGATATTTGTAACGGCCTGATGGCATTTCCCAACTTGATTGCCCTGTTTGCCCTGTCCGGGGTGGTGGGCAAGGAGACGAGAGCCTATTTTGCCGAAAAACGCCACGACTTAAAAGCCATGGCGCAGGATAAAAAATAAATTTAAATTCTATCTGTTTCAGCGACTGTGATCGGCTTTGCCGGTTACGGTCGCTTTTCTTTTTGTATATCGCTTGATGGGCGGCACACACTATAAACATCAAAGCGAACGGAGGTTTTCAAAATGAAAATGATGAAAAAATGGCTTTCTTTGCTGCTGTGTGGGGTGCTGCTGCTGTCAACCGGTGGGCTGTTTGCCGCCTGTGGCAAGCAGACGGACGACGGCACCACCAATGCTACGGACGCGGCCAAGAGCCAGGTGACCCTGCGCTACCTGAACTTTAAGCCGGAGATAGCCGGGGTATATGAAAAGATCGCCAAAGCCTACAAGGAAGAAACCGGCGTGAATGTGATTGTAGAGACGGCGGCCAATAACCAGTACGAGTCTACACTGACGGCCAAGATGGCCACAGCGGAGGCGCCTACGCTGTTTCAGATCAACGGTCCCAAGGGCTATGCAAACTGGGCGCCTTATTGCGCTGATCTGTCCGATACCAAGCTGTATGAGCACTTAACGGACAAATCTCTGGCGGTTACCGGCGACGGCAAGGTGTACGGCATTCCCTATGTGGTGGAGGGTTACGGGATCATCTATAACGAGGCCATCACGGACAAGTATTTTGCACTGAAGGATCGGGACAGTAAGTACAAATCCATGGATGAGGTGCGTTCCTTTGCAGCGCTGAAGTCTGTGGCAGACGATATGCAAAAGCACAAGACGGAGCTGGGCATTGAAGGCGTGTTTGCCGCTACTTCACTGAAAAGCGGCGAGGACTGGCGTTGGCAGACCCACCTGATGAATGTGCCCATCTATTATGAATTTAAGCAGAATAAGGTGGATTTGACTACGGATGCCACCAAGGAGATCACTTTCTCCTTTGGTGACAATTTTAAGAATATTTTTGATCTGTATTTAACGGACAGCACGGTGGAGGCGAAAAAGTGCGGCACCAAGACGGTGACGGACTCCATGGCGGAGTTTGCGCTGGAAAAGTGCGCCATGGTACAAAATGGTAACTGGGCATGGGAACAGATCGCCGGTGTCACCGGCAACAAGGTGCAGGCAGACAAAATCAAGTTCCTGCCTATTTATATCGGCGCAGACGGCGAGGAAAACCAAGGCTTGTGTGTGGGCACGGAGAATTTCTATGCCATCAACGCCAAGGCAACAGAGGCACAGCAAAAGGCGGCAGCCGATTTTATTTATTGGTTATATTCTTCCGATACCGGCAAAAAATTCGTAACGGATGCGTTGGGCTTTATTGCACCCTTTGACACCTTCTCCGCAGAAGATGTGCCGGAGGACCCGCTGGCGGTGCAGGTGCAGCTTTGGATGAACAAGCAGGGCGTTTACAGCATTCCCTGGGACTTTACTGTGTTCCCATCTCAGACCTTCAAGCAGCATTTTGGCTCCGCGCTGCTGAGCTATGCCCAGGGCAGAAAAACATGGGCGCAGGTGCAGGAAAATACCGTGGCGGACTGGAAAAGTGAAGCGGCTGCCTCTGCCTAAAGGAACGACGGTATGCAGAAAAATTTGAAAAAATACGGCTGGTTGTTTTTACTGCCCACGGCGGTGGCCTTTCTTTTTGCCTTTGCGGCGCCTTTTGTACTGGGGGTAGGGCTTTCCTTTACTCGGTTCCGGACGGCGACGGACGCCGCGTGGGTAGGACTGCAAAACTATGTGCAGGCCTTTACTGCAGACAGCGGCTTTCTCCACGCGCTGTGGTTTACGGCGCTGTTCTCCGGCGTGAGTATCCTCACAGTGAATGTGCTTGCCTTTGCACTGGCACTGCTTCTGACCCGAGGGCTGCGGGGCACCAATTTCTTTCGCGGTGTGTTCTTTATGCCTAATTTGATCGGCGGGATTGTGCTGGGATATATTTGGAATTTGCTCATTAACGGTGTTTTGGCCTGGGCGGGGGTGGATATTACCTATCAGCCCGCCTACGGCTTTTGGGGGCTGGTGGCGCTGACCAACTGGCAGCTGATCGGCTATATGATGGTGATCTATATTGCGGCGCTGCAAAATGTGCCGGACGATCTTTTGGAGGCGGCGGCCATTGACGGCGCATCCCGGACGCAGACTCTGTTTCGCATTAAGCTGCCGCTGGTGATGCCCGCGGTGACCATTTGCACTTTTCTGACCCTTACAAATACCTTTAAGATGTTTGACCAAAATCTGGCGCTTACCGGCGGAGCCCCGGAGCAAAAGACGGAGTTGTTGGCGCTGAATATTTATAATACCTTTTACGGCCGCAGCGGCTGGCAGGGGGTGGGTCAAGCCAAGGCGGTTGTGTTCTTTATCATCGTGGCGTTGCTTGCCTTTTTGCAACTGCGCGTGACCGGACAGCGGGAGGCCCACGGCGTATGAGAAATAAACAAAAACAGAAAGCTCCCCAAAGTGCGCTGGAAACGCTTCTGCTGGTGTTGCTGGCGGCGCTGACCCTGGTGCCTCTCTTTTTGGTGGTGCAAAATTCCTTTAAGTCCCGATTTTATATCTCCGGCGACCCGTTTGTACTGCCCAACAAAGAGACCTTTGTGGCGTTGGAAAACTATATCAGCGGCCTGTCTGCCGGCGGCTTTTTCGCCGCCTTTGGCCGGTCACTGCTGATCACCGTTGTGTCTGTGGGGCTGATCGTTCTTTGCACCTCCATGGCCGCCTGGTACCTCATGCGGGTACGCACGGCACTGACCAAGGGTATGTACTACCTGTTCGTTTTCAGCATGATCGTGCCGTTTCAAATGGTGATGTACACCATGACCTATTTGGTTGGCCGGGCAAAGCTGAATACCGTTCTTGGTATGCCGTTTATTTATCTCGGCTTTGGCGCCGGGCTGTCCGTGTTTATGCTGTGCGGTTTTATCCGAGGAATTCCCCGGGAGCTGGAGGAGGCAGCCACCATTGACGGCTGCAATCCGGTACAGACTTTCTTTTTGGTGGTGTTGCCACTCTTAAAACCCACGGCGGTGACGGTGGCGATCCTCAATACGATGTGGATCTGGAATGATTATTTGCTGCCGTACCTGGTGCTGGGCACGGAGAAAAAGACCGTGCCGGTGGCCATTCAAATTGCCATGCAGGGTGCCTACGGCTCCACAGATTACGGCGGGCTGATGGCGATGCTGGTGCTGGCGATGATCCCCATTGTGGTCTTTTATCTGTTTTGCCAAAAATATATTATCAAAGGCGTGGTAGCCGGTGCGGTTAAGGGCTAAACGGCAGCTGCGGAAAGGAGTGTGCCCCAGTGGCGTCTATCTCGCTTGAGCATATTAGAAAAACATATGAGGACGGCGTGACTGTCATACCGGATCTGAATTTGAAAATCCGGGATCGGGAATTTTTGATTTTAGTAGGACCTTCCGGTTGCGGCAAGTCCACCACTCTGCGTATGATTGCCGGGTTGGAGGACATCAGCGGCGGCACCTTGAAGATCGGTGACCGGGTAGTGAACGATCTGCCGCCCAAGGATCGAGACATTGCCATGGTGTTCCAAAGCTACGCTCTTTACCCCCACATGACGGTGTACAAGAATATGGCCTTTGGTCTGCAACTGCGGCGGGTGCCCAAGGCGGAGATCGACCGCAAGGTGCGAACGGCCGCACAGGCGCTGGAACTGACCGCGTACCTGGATCGGCGCCCCCGCGCCCTGTCCGGCGGGCAGCGGCAGCGGGTGGCGCTGGGCCGTGCTATGGTGCGGGATCCGGCGGTGTTCCTTTTGGACGAGCCCCTGTCTAACCTGGACGCCAAGCTGCGTACGGAAATGCGCGCACGCATTGCAGAGCTGCACCGGGAACTGGGTACCACCTTTGTGTATGTGACCCATGACCAAACGGAGGCCATGACCATGGCGGATCGGATCGTGGTCATGTTGGACGGCAAGATTCAGCAGGCAGACACGCCCGCACAGTTGTACGCCCACCCCTGCAATGTGTTTGTGGCCGGGTTTATCGGCACGCCGCCTATGAATATATTGCCCGGCCGTTTGGTGCGGCGGGGGAACGCCCTTGATTTGCAAGTGCTGGGTACGGAGGTGGCTTTGCCCCATCGACTGCAAAGCCATGCCAAACTGTCGACGTATGTGGGTCGGGATGTGCTTTTGGGCCTGCGCGCGGAGGATCTGTCCACGGACCCGGCATGGCTGAATATAACAGATCCTGCGGCCTTTCGGGTTCAGGTGGAGATGGCGGAGCGTATGGGGGCGGAAACCTATTTGTATGCAGATTTGCAAGGACGGCGGGTGATTGCCCGAGTGCCCGGCACGGTTTCGTTCCAAAAGGACGACCAAACGGTGCTGTACCCCAACATGGAGGCGCTCCATTTGTTTGACCCGGAAACGGAGGTCTGTATCTGTGACTGACCGCTTGTTGCAGCGGCGTGGCGCCGGGGTGCTGCTGCCGCTGTTTTCTTTGCCCGGGCTCTACGGGATCGGCACGATGGGTGCCGCGGCTTACCGCTTTGTAGACGATTTGTCGTCTGCCGGGCAGCGGTATTGGCAGCTGCTGCCCCTGTGTCCGGCAGGGCAGGGAAATTCACCGTACCAAAGCCCCGGCAGCTTTGCAGGCGATGCGGTGTATATTGACCCGCAGCTGCTGGTGGAAAGCGGGTATTTGCAGCCGTCGGATTTGGATTTGTTACCCTGCGGTGGTGATGACCGGGTGGATTATCCGGCTGTGCGCCGGGGGCGTCAAGTGCTGTTTGATCGACTGTTTGACCGCTTTGTGCGCCATATACCGGCAGACTTTGACTGCTTTTGCCAAAGTCAGGCCGATTGGCTGGAGGATCATGCCCTGTTTTGTGCCCTTAGTGAACGCTATGGAAAGCGGTTTTTTCTGTGGCCGTCGGCTTTGCGGCAGCGAGAGCCGTCGGCTTTGAAGAGGGCGGCAGTGCAGATGGAGCGGCGGGTTTTGTACCATAAAATGCTGCAATATTTTTTGGATCATCAGTGGCGAGCGCTGCGGGCTTATGCCAATGCCCGGGGTGTTTACCTGATCGGCGATCTGTCTATTTATGTGGCGCCGTGCAGCGCCGATGTGTGGGCGGCGCCGGCGTTGTTTATGCTCTCTCCCTCCGGCGCGCCGTCTCGGCTGGCCGGGTGTCCGCCGGACGCGTTTTCGCCCACCGGTCAGCTGTGGGGCAATCCGGTATATAACTGGAGCGCCCACGCGCGTACAGAGTACCGCTGGTGGGTGGCGCGGCTGCGGCACGCTTTGAACTGGTTTGACGCGCTGCGGCTGGACCATTTTCGTGGCTTTGCCGCTTATTATTCTGTGCCTGCCCGGGCAAAGAATGCCCGGGACGGCTGCTGGCTGCCGGGGCCCGGTTTGTCGCTGTTTTCGGCGCTCCAACAGGCGTTGGGGGATGTGCCGCTTTTGGCGGAGGATCTGGGCTTTTTGGACGATACGGTGCGGGCGCTGCTTTCAGATTGCGGCTTTCCCGGTATGCAGGTGCTGCAATTTGACTTTGATTCCCGGGACTGCGGCGGTGGTGCTGTTTGCAAGCCCAATACGGTGATTTATACCGGCACCCATGATAACGATACGCTGCTTGGCTGGTGCACCACCGCCCCGCGGCAAGACATACGCCGGGCTTGCGCCGCCTATGGCGTGCGTTATCCCAATCAGTTACCGAGACAGATGATGCTTTCTGCTCTGCGAAGCCCGGCCAACACCTGTATTTTGACTGTACAGGATCTGCTGGGACTGGGCAGCAGTGCCCGCATCAACACGCCGTCAACGGTGGGCGCCCACAACTGGAGCTGGCGTATGCGCCCCGGCGCCCTAACCCCGGGCATTTTGGCGCATCTATATACCGAGACTTGCGCCGCAGATCGGGCGGAAAGGAGTAATATATGTCAGATATGAAAGAGAATTTGGAACTGCTCTCCCGCAGTCTGTACCGACTCCCGGTGGCAGAATTGACCGATGAACAACTGCACGCAGTGGTGGCGCGGGCTGTTTTGGCACGGCTGCAACCGGCTTGGCAAGGGTCGTTGCAGGCCCATTGTGCCGGGCGGCGGGCGTATTATTTTTCTGCGGAATATCTGTTGGGCAAGGCGGTGTACAATAACCTGCTTTGCACCGGCCTGACCGGCGAGGTGGAGGCGGCACTTACCGCCTGCGGCCGCCAGCTCGACCAACTGGACTGTGTGCCGGACCCGCCTTTGGGCAACGGCGGTTTGGGACGGCTGGCGGCCTGTTTTTTGGACAGCGGCGCCACGCTGAATTTACCGCTGGACGGCTACGGCTTGCGCTATCGGTGCGGACTGTTTCGCCAGCAGATCGAGGACGGCTTTCAGGTGGAGACGGTGGAGGACAACCTACAATACGGCGACCCCTGGAGCGTGTGCTGCCGAGCAGATACTGTAACGGTGAAATTCGCAGATTTTGCTGTGCAGGCAGTGCCTTATGACCTGCCGATCCCCGGTTACGGTACGGCGCACATTTCTACTTTGCGGCTGTGGGAGAGTGTGCCCATAGAGCCGTTTGATTTTGACGCTTTTAACCGTCAGGATTATACAGCGGCGGTGACACGTCGCACGGCGGCAGAGAACCTGACCCGTGTACTGTACCCAAATGACACGAAGGAGGACGGCAAGCGGCTGCGGCTGCGGCAGCAGTATTTTTTATGCAGTGCGTCCTTGCAAGATCTGCTGCGCCGGTATTTGCGCACGCCCGGCTCTGCGCCGGAGAAATTGGGGACTGCGGTGGTGATCCAGCTAAACGACACCCACCCGGTGCTGGCTATCCCGGAGCTGGTTCGTCTGTTGTTGAAGCAGGGTATGACCTTGGAGGCGGCGCTAGGTGTTGCAAAAGAGGTGTTTTGCTACACCAATCATACGGTGATGCCGGAGGCCATGGAAAGCTGGGATTTGGCGCTCTTGGCGTCGGAATTGCCGGAGATCGCCCGCCTGCTGTGCCAATTGGACGATCTGTTTTGTGCCGAAATGCAGGCGCTGGGCGCAGAGGAGCGGCTGTGGCACCGGGTGCGCCCGCTGCGGGACGGTCGCATTTATATGGCGGAGTTTGCCTGCTGGGTGTGTGGCTATGTGAATGGCGTGGCAGCTTTACACACGGAGATTTTTCGCCGTCGGGTGCTGCGGGATTGGGCACAGCTGTACCCGGATAAAATTTTGAACCGCACCAACGGTATTACGCAGCGGCGGTTCTTGGCGCTGTGCAATCCGTCTTTGTCTGCGCTGTTGACCCACCGGTTGGGCAGTAAAAACTGGATCGCCAACTTGTTCCAACTGGAGAAGCTAAAGCCCTATGCGGACAATGGCGAGGTGCTGGCGGCCTTTTGTGAAAACAAGAAAGAAAATAAACGCCGCCTGGCCCGCTGGATGGAGGGTCAGGGGCTGCATTATGACCCGGCGCGTATGCTGGATGTGCAGATCAAGCGCCTGCACGAGTATAAGCGCCAGTTGCTGCATTGTCTGGGTATTTTGGCATTGGCCTTTCAGATTGAGCGAGGGGAGATTACAGAATTTGCGCCCACCACCTTTTTGTTTGCCGCCAAGGCAGCGCCCGGTTATGCGCGTGCCAAGGCCATTATCAAGCTGATTCACGCAGTAGGGGACTATGTGGCACGATCGCCTAAGGCAGCGCCACTTTTACAGGTGCTGTTTGTGCCGGATTACAGCGTAACGGCAGCAGAGCGGATCATTCCCGCTGCGGATGTGTCTGAGCAGATTTCCACCGCCGGTACAGAGGCTTCCGGCACCGGAAATATGAAGTTGATGCTGAACGGCGCAGTGACTTTGGGCACTTATGACGGCGCCAATGTGGAGATTGTGGCAGCCGCCGGAGAAGAAAATAATTATATTTTCGGTGCCCGGGTAGAGGACCTGGATGCTCTGCGCCGGGGCTATGACCCAAAGGCTTTGTATCGCAGTGATCCGCTGCTGCGGCAGTGCCTGGATGCATTGACAGACGGCACATTGTTCGACAGTGGCACCGGCTGTTTTGCGGATTTGAAGCGTAGCCTTTTAGAGCCGGAGGCAGACGGCGTGGCGGATCGATATTTTGTGCTGGGTGACTTTCAGTCCTATGTGCACGCCAAGCTGCAAGTAAACAGCGATTATCTGCGGTCACCTACGGCCTTCGCCCGCAAATGCTGGCTGAATATGTGCAGTGCCGGCGTCTTTTCGGCAGACCGTACCATCGAGGAATATGCCAATGAAATATGGCGAATCGACCCGGTGGAATTGCCGGAATATGCAGAAAATGAGTAAAAGAAAAAGACGGAAATGGCAGTATGGCCTCCAATCGTGTAGTCGATACAAAAAAAGCCTACTTGATGAGAAAAATGGATTTTTAGCAGCAAACTGATTTCGCTTTTCAAGCGGAGTCAGTTTTGTTTTTGTTTGAATACGTTGCTTGTTATAGAAGCAGAGCCATTCCGTTGTGAGAATCGAAAAGCACATTTGCCTGAAGCATGGTCATACGGATTGCCTTGCCGTGCAATGCTGTTTGGCTCGGTAACAGACAATCTTTTCGTCGTGTGTTGACGAATATCTTTATTTATATTATAATATAATTTGCATAATAATGATCCGGCGTTGTCGCCGGCAATGACCCGGTGGTGAAAAGATGTTTAAACAGTACTGGAACCGTATTGAAAAACTATGGAGCTTTCGCAGCACTTCGGCGTATTTGGCTCATTTGCGCAAGACCGGTATGCGTATCGGAGAGGGCACAGAAGTGTTTGCCCGGACAACAGATATTTTGATCGACACCACCCGGCCTTGGCTTATTGAGATCGGTCGGAATGTACAGTTAACTGCCGGTGTGAAGATCTTGACCCATGGCTATGACTGGGCGGTATTGAAAGCCAAGTACGGCGATATTTACGGTAGCGCAGGTAAGGTTACCATCGGGGATGATTGCTTTATCGATATGAACGCATTGATTTTGAAAGGAACGACTATTGGTGATCGGGTGATCGTCGGTGCGGGCAGCGTGGTGGCCGGCGGCACATTTCCGTCAGATTGTGTGATCGCAGGCAATCCGGCAAGGGTCATCTGCACATTAGAGGCGTACCGCGCTAAGCGAGCGGCGGCACAGTTGGCAGAAGCAAAACAACTGGTGACTGAGTATCAAGCGGTGTACGGCCGTGCGCCTGACAAGTCTGTTCTATCTGAGTTCTTTTGGTTGTTTGAAGAACGCGGGCCGCTGCAAGTGCCTGCCTTTGAATCGCAAATGCGCAATATGCGAAATTACGAAGCGTCCATGGAGCGATATTTGCATACAAAACCCCTGTTTAATGGGTATTCTGCGTTTTTGGACTATTGCTTTTCCGACAAGGAGGAGCAAAACGATGCTTAAACTGTTTTACATAACCAAGAATCCGGCGGTGGCGCGGATTGCGCAGGCGGCCGGAGTGGATCGTATTTTTGTGGATATGGAATACATCGGCAAGGCGCAGCGCCAAGGCGGTATGGATACGGTGCAAAACCACCACACCGTAGAAGATGTGGCTCGGTTGCGGCCGGTGCTGGATCAGGCGGAGCTGCTGGTACGGGTCAATCCGGTACACCCGGGGTCAAAAGATGAGATCGACCGGGTGGTCGCCGCCGGTGCGGATGTGATCATGCTGCCTATGTGGCAGTCGGTAGAACAGGTGCGGCAATTTATCCGCTGGGTGGACGGTCGCGCCAAGACACTCCTGCTGCTGGAAAATCAGGCGGCGGTGGATTGCCTTGACCGTGTGGTGGCACTGCCCGGAGTAGACGAAATCCATATTGGGTTGAATGACCTGTGTATTTCCCAAGGAAAAAAATTTTTGTTTCAGCCTTTGGCGGACGGTACGGTGGACGCGGTGTGCGCCAAGATCAAAGCGGCGGGTATCCCTTTCGGTTTCGGCGGATTCGGTCGCTTGGGCGGCGGCACATTGCCGGCAGCGTATATTGTAGCGGAGCACTACCGGCTGGGTTCGTCCATGAGTATTCTGTCCCGCGCCTTTTGCAACACGGCGCAGATTACCGATTTGGAGGAGATCAAACGGATCTTTACTTCCGGTGTGGCAGAGCTGCGGCAGTATGAGGCACAGCTGAGCCGGGCGGAGGATGATTTTTTTGCCTTGCAGCATAAGAAACTGCAGGACTGTGTAGAACAAATTGTTGAGGGCATGTAGATGTGTCGAGGAGTAAAACGAGCGCTGGATTTTATTACGGCGCTGCTGGCGCTGATCGTTCTTTCGCCGTTGTTGGCGATCACGGCACTGGCGGTGAAGTTGGATTCCAAAGGCCCGGCCATCTTTAAGCAGCAGCGCTTAGGGCTGCACGGCAAGACCTTTTGGATTTATAAATTCCGCTCCATGTGCCAAGGCGCGGAGCACACAGGCACCGGCGTGTACAGCGGCGCAGACGATATGCGTGTGACCCGAGTAGGCAAGCTGCTGCGAGCCACCAGCATTGACGAGTTGCCCCAGCTGGTGAATATTCTAAAGGGCGATATGAGTTTTATCGGCCCTCGCCCGCCGCTGACCTATCATCCTTGGCCGCTGTCGGATTATACATCGGCGCAGTTACATATGTTTGATGTGCGCCCGGGCATTACCGGCTGGGCGCAGGTGCACGGTCGTAAGGATGTGGAGTGGCACCATCGAATTGAGCTGAATTGCTGGTATGTGGACCACATGAGTCTGGCGCTGGATGTGCGTATTCTCTTTGTCACCGCCTTTAAGGTGCTGAAGAATGAGGACAATGTGAACACCGGCGAGACCTTGGCCCGGGATGACGCCCAGACGCAGGAAACGGTGATGAAATAATTTTGCAGTATGGAGAGGTTGCTTTTTTGAAAGGGAAAAATCTATGGAGAATGAAATAAAACAGATGCTAGATAACCATGGTCATTTGCAGGAATATCTGTTTGTGCGTGGTTTTTTGCTAACAGATCGGGATGATTTGGATTTACAGGCGTTTCCGTTC